>Ga0073928_10002861_pt1 | contig 28501 bp, 26 predicted proteins | sample PaiPotPPA55metaG_FD_76969 | JGI IMG/M metagenome (GOLD analysis project Ga0073928, IMG submission 76969) | Iron sulfur acid spring bacterial and archeal communities from Banff, Canada, to study Microbial Dark Matter (Phase II) - Paint Pots PPA... ...
GCCGACGATCGGCGAGCACACCGATTCGATCCTTGGTGAGCTTGGGTATGCGGAGGATGAGATCGCCGATTTTCGCCGCCGCAAGATCGTATAGCGGCCGACCGCGGCTTCGGAGAAAGCGCGATGAATTTGGATTTCTCCGACGAACAGAAGGCGGCCAGAGATGAGCTTCGGCGCCTGCTCTCGGATCATCCGGGACTCGGATCGGCACGTGCCGCCCTCGAAGCTCGAGCACCGTTCGACCGTAACCTCTGGCAGCAGCTCGGTGAACTCGGCTGGCTCGCGGCGGCTATTCCACGGAAGTACGGCGGACAGGGACTCGGCCACGAAATGCTTTGCTGCGTCGCCGGGGAGATCGGCCGCTCGATGGCGGCCGTCCCTTTCAGCTCATCGATTCTACTTGCGGCAGAAGCCCTACTGACCGGCGGCACGGAGGAGCAGCGGTGCGCGTATCTACCGACTCTCGCGTCCGGAAAAAAAATTGGTGCGTTCGCGATTGCGGAGACGGCAGGTGCACTGACTCACGAATCAATTCGTGCCTCCTTCGATGACGGTCGACTGGTGGGGACCAAGACCGGCGTCAGCGATGGGATGGCGGCCGACCTCCTTGTCGTGGTAGCGAGAAGCGTGGGGGAGCTCGGGCTGTTCGTCATCGAGACGAGCGATTCGGACGTTCATCGCGAACCGCAAGTCGGGGTGGATCCGAGCCACGCTCCGGCGAAGATTCGATTCGAAGGCGCTCGAGCCGAGCCGCTGGGTGTGCCTACCGGGTGGGACGGAGTGCGGCGTCTGCTGGATCGCGCGGCAGTGTCAGTCGCGTTCGAGCAAGTGGGCGCAGCCGACGCCGCACTCGAGATGGCGACGACCTATGCGAAAACGCGCCGCGCCTTCGGCCGCCTGATCGGATCGTTCCAAGCCGTGAAGCACAAGCTCGCCGACGTTTTCATCGCGACCGAACTGGCGCGCGCCAACAGCTTCTACGCTGCCTGGGCGCTCCAGGCGAACGCCGCGCCGCTTGCGCTCGCGGCCGCAACCGCGCGTGTCTCCGCAACGGAAGCGCTGGAGCGAGCCGCGCGGGAACTGATCCAGATCCATGGCGGCATCGGCGTGACCTGGGCGCACGATTGCCATCTATTCTACCGACGCGCTCAGCACCTGGGAGTCATGCTCGGCGCATTGCGGGAATGGCAGGACCGGCTGGTGGCAGAGCTGACGCGGAAGGCGTAGGGATTCGGAGGGAATCACCCTTGGACTTCGAAGATACACAGACGGAAGCGGCTTTTCGCGCCGAGGTGCGCGCATGGATCCGCAGTACGGGCCCGCAGTTCGTACCGTCGCCGAATGCGACGGAGGCGGAGGTCGTACGCCTCGCGAGGAGCTGGCAGGCCGCGCGCGCCGACGCGGGTTACGCGGGCTTCGGTCTCCCGACGTCGATCGGCGGCCGCCCCGGACCCATGATGGAGGAAGTCATCTTCCTTCAGGAGCAGCGACAACACCCCATGGCGATGGTGGAGATCATGACTCTGGGGACGGGCATGGCGCTTCCGACGATCATCGCCCACGGCCGGCCGGAACATCTCGAACTTCTAGGACCCTCTACGCTACGCGGTGAGACTGTCTGGTGCCAGCTGTTCTCCGAGCCCGGGGCAGGCTCGGATCTCGCGGGTATCGGCACGTCGGCCGTTCGCGACGCGGACCGGTGGATCGTGAATGGTCAAAAGGTCTGGACGTCGGGGGCGTACTTCGCTGACTGGGGCCTGTTGCTCGTCCGCACGGATCGGGCTATGCCAAAGCACAAGGGGCTGACCTACTTCCTCCTGGATATGCGCTCGCCGGGAGTCGAGGTCCGGCCACTCAAGCAACTCGGAGGCCGCTCGGAGTTCAACGAGGCGTTTCTGACCGACGTGAGTATTCCCGATCGCATGCGCGTCGGAGCCGTCGGAGCCGGATGGACTGTGGCCATCACGACATTGTCGAACGAGCGCCTCGCACTCACCGCCGACGCGGCGGTGAGCCGCAATCTGCTCGGACCATTGTTGCGGCTCGCCGCACGTATCCCCTCGGTGAGCGGCCGCCCGCTCCTCGAGGACTCGGCGTTTCGCGAGCGCGTGGCCTCGTACCATGCGGCCGTGGCCGGTGTCGAGCACATCGCGGCGCGCATCTCGACCGCACTCTCGCGGGGCGGCAATCCCGGACCCGAGGCGACGATCGGCAAGATGACGCTGACGCGGTGGCTGCAGGCCATGGGGACCTTTGGGATCGAGCTGGCCGGCGTTGCCGGCGCCGTCGTCGATCCTGCCGCGGACCCGGATCTATTCGAGATCCAACAGGGGTTTTTCCTCGCGCCGGGCTATCGCATGGGAGGAGGAACCGAGGAGATCGGCAAGAACATCATTGCGGAACGAGTGCTCGGCCTCCCGCCGGACATCCGGGTCGACAAGGACGTGCCGTTCAACAGCATTCCCCGTGGAGGTCAAGATTGACGCCCGCCCTTTGCGCGATAACCGAACCCACGAGCGAATATCTCGACGCACAGGCGCAGCCTCGTCTCCAGCCGTTCCGGCGGGTCTCCTTCGACTCCGATCGACAACCGGTACCGAGCGTGAGCGATCAAAGAGCCAAAAAAAGCCTCTGCGGAAAGCAGTGGGTCAGCCGCGTCGATTACACCGTCTTGCATCTGGCCTCGCAAATAATCCGCGAGATACTCGGTAAGCGCGGGAATGGCGTGGGACGCACGCAACGTGTGTACCACCCTCATCAGAGCCGGTGTGTCGCGATACTCACCCATGGCGATGCGCTGGAGCGCCAGACTGTCGGGATGCAGCGAGACCCTCATCAAGTGCCGTCCGAGCTCAGTGAGCATCGAAATCAGGTCGCCCCGCTGGTCCACGACAAAAATAGGCGTGAGCATTCGCTGATAGACGGATTGGACAACCTCGGCGAACAGTTGCTCCTTACTGCCGAACTGGTTGTAGACCGTCTGTCGCGCGACCTCGGCAGCCTCTGCGATAGATTCTAGACTTGCGCCGTAGCCGTCGCGCAGGAACACGGTCTTCGCGGCGCTCAAGATCATCTCGCGTATCCGCTCGGCTTGTCCGGCTCCGCCGCGCTCGCGCGCCCGCCAACGATAGTAGCTCGGGACCGAAACGGCCGCCCTGCGGCACGCAGTTCTGACATCAAGTCCGGCCGCGATTTCGCGCTCTACCGAGGCCACACGCTCCGCCGCGGCATTCCGCGGACGGGGCGCACTTGCCGAGCTGGAGGAAGGCGAGGAATTCACCATCGAATGTTCTCACTCGAGAGTGTTTCTGTCCAATGATTCTCTAAAATGGCACCAGTTATTGACATAGATGCGCAGCAGGCACACTCTTTTTTTTGAGAATAATAGACTATGCTGTCGATGATAATCATGCTACCTAATTAGAACCCCATAGCCAAAGCCATACGGAGCAAACAATGAATGCGCGATTTGAGTCGCCGACCGAAGCGGATTTTGGTCTGGCGCCGGAACGGATCATCGAGCTCTCGCCCACCGAAATGTATGGCATACCGCTCAAGGAGCAGGCAGAGATCCAGCTCATGGGGGCGCGCAGGCGATTCGAGCAACTGGTCGATAATATCCCGATGCTCGGCCGGCTCGCGCAAGAGCAGGGAATCACGAAAATCCGCTCGCTCGAGGACATGGGACCGCTGCTCATCCCGCACTCGGCGATGAAATCCTATCCGATGTCTTATTTGGAGAAGTCTCAGTTCGACCGTCTGACGGCATGGCTCAACGGCTTTACGACGCATGACCTTTCGGCCTTGAACACCAAGAACTGCGATTCAATTGACGACTGGCTCGACGTGCTCGACCAGAATACCGAGGTACGCGTTCTCCATTCGACTGGGACCGGCGGAAAGCTGTCCTTCCTGCCGCGCGGCACGACCGAAATGAAGATCATGGTGACCGCATGGCGACAGATGTTCGATCGCTTTCGCGACGAACCGCCGCGCATGGGCGCGGCCGTCGAGGAGGCTCCCACGATCTTCGTCCAATACCGCAAGGGGGCCATGGCACAGCACCGGCTGCTCGATTATCTGCAGGAGTACATGTACAAGGGTGACGCATCGAAGATCGTGACGACGAATCCGTCCCGCTTCAGCGCCGATGCGGCCTCGATCGGCGGCCGGCTGCGCGTCGCCGAAGCCAAGGGCGAGCTCGGAAAACTGCAGATCTCGCCCAAGTTGATGGCGCGGCGCGATGCATTCCTGAAGGAGCAGGAGCGGTCCGCGACCTACATGGACGACTTTTTCAATGACGTGAACACTCGTTTTCGCGGCAAGCCCGTCTCCATCATGGCCCATATTCCCATGCTTTTTAACGTGGCGACGGAAGGCCTCAAACGCGGCTTAGAAAATGTTTTCGCGAAGGACACGTTTATATTGGCGGGGGGCGGCATGAAGGGCCTCACCCTTCCCGATCATTGGCCTCAAACCGTCGACCGATTCTTCGGGGGCGCGCCGCTCAGCGACGGATATGGGATGACGGAGATAGTCATCGGCTCGCGCGCTTGCCCGCTTGGCCGCTATCACGTACCGCCTTGGGAAATCCCATTTCTTCTGGATCCCGCCACCGGCGGGCAGTATCCGCGTTCGGGAACGCAGACCGGGCGCTTTGGGGCGTTCGATCTGAATCCGCAGACCTACTGGGGCGGTTTCCTCACCGGCGACGAAGTGACGATGAGTTGGGGCGACGACACTGCCTGCGGGTGCGGCCGCATCGGACCTTTCGTTCATCGCGGAATCCGGCGCTACTCCGAAAAGGAAGGCGGCGACGACAAGATCACCTGCGCGGGCGCACCGGATGCGCACGATAAGGCGATCGACTTCATTCTACAGTCCGCAGGGTAACCCCATGACAATGTTCAAGGTACCTCTCATCATCCGCGGTGAAGTGATCGAGGATGCCGACGTCGAGTACGGCGGACGCAATCCGGAAACCCGATTCCGCACAGCCGATGTGCGCAAGTACATCGACCGTCTGCCGCTCACCGCGCCGTCGGCGCTGGCCGATCTGTATTCGCTCTCGTTCGACCAAATTCTAGACTTTCTAGAACAGCTGGGGTCGCGCCTGTCCTTGAAAGACAACCTCCATCTGCAAGAGGCGCTGGCCTTGTCAATCCGCACCTCGGGACTCGGCGAGGCCATACTGAAAGACTGCTACGAGAATCTTCGTCAGGTGTTCGATCGCAAGCGCATGCGCGAAATTGCCGACATTCTGATCGGCATTCCGTTCCTAGAGGGCTGGGTCAACACGCGCTCCGAGGGCGGGACGAAGACTTTCGTCCGCGCCTTTGGCGCCCGCAGCGTTCACGTGATCGCCGGGAATGTGCCGACCGTCTCGGCGCTGACGATTCTCCGCAATACGCTTACGCGCAGCGACATGATCATCAAGACGCCATCCAACGATCCGCTGACGGCGGCGGCCATCGCCCGTACGATGGTCGATATGGCGCCGGATCATCCGGTTACGAAGCATCTATCCGTCGCTTACTGGAAGGGCGGCGACGTGAGGGTCGAGGAGGAGCTTTACAAGCCAGCCAATGTGGAGAAGATCGTCGCCTGGGGCGGCATGGCTTCGATCACCCACATCGTGAAGTATCTTCAGCCCGGCATCGACTTCATCACGCTGGATCCGAAACTGAGCTCGACCATCATCGGCCGGGAGGCGTTCAGCAGCGACGAGCGGATGCGTGAAGTTGCCAGGCGCGTCGCGCTCGATATCGGGGTCTACAATCAGCAGGCCTGTCTCAACGCGCGAGTCGTCTACATCCAGACCGGAACCGACCCTGCCGGGATCACGGCCGCGAATCGGTTCGGAAAACTCGTCTATGAGGCGATCCAGGCCATCCCCCCGCATCTCAGCAACGCCGTGCGCGCGCTCGAGCCCGCCCTCGCAGAGGAGCTCGAGGGACTGCGATTCGCGGGAGATGCGTACAAGACCTTCGGCGGCGACGGCCGCGGCGGCGTCATCGTCTCGCAGACCGATCAGCCGGTCGAATTCGCTCCCTTGCTTGCCAACCGAGTAGCGAATCTGGTCCCGATCGACGATCTCAACGTCGCCATCTCCGCGGTAACTGCCTACACTCAAACAATCGGCATCTACCCGGCCGAGCTCATTCCGAAAATCCGCGACCAGCTTGCCTATGCGGGCGCTCAACGCCTGATAACGCTCGGCTACGTGGCGCCGAGCCGCAGTTTCGCCGGCCCCCAAGACGGGATGGAGCCGATGCGGCGCATGTGCAAGTGGATATTGAGCGAAGTGGACGATCCGGCCTTGGCACCGTATTGGCCGTGGCCCGACGCGACGCCGGCCGAAGCGTCCGCTCGGGCATAACGGGAGAGGTGATTCTGGTGAGCGGAGGACAGCTGCGCTGAAAGAGGAATCTTCATGATGGACACTGTGATCCGCAACGGGGTATTGGTGGACGGTTCCGGAATTCCGCGCTTTCGCGGCGACCTCGGCATCGATCGAGGACGAATCGTCGCGCTCGGCGAAGTCGCGCACCGCGGCGATTCAGAGGTCGACGCCGGCGGCGCGGTCATCGCACCGGGTTTCATCGACATCCACACTCACTATGATGCGCAGGCGTTTTGGGATCCGATGCTGAGCCCCTCCGTTTTTCATGGCGTCACGACGGTACTGGCGGGAAATTGCGGCTTCAGCCTGGCTCCGCTGTCCGGGCGCCCGGAGGACACGGACTATTTGCTGCGGATGCTGTCACGGGTCGAAGGCATGCCGCTTGCCACACTGCGCGCGGCGGTGAAGGCAGATTGGCGGAGCTTTGGCGAGTATCTCGACAAGATCGACGGCACTCTGGCGATCAACACCGCTTTCATGGTGGGCCACAGTGCGCTGCGTCGCGCTGTCATGGGCGAGCGCGCGGTTACCGACAGCGCAACGCCGGCCGAGATCGAAGCGATGAGCGCTCTGCTGCGGCGTTCGATCGAGGAAGGCGGCGTAGGGTTTTCGACCACCATTGCCGCCAGCCATTCCGATTACGAAGGGCATCCGGTGCCGTCGCGCGCGGGCACGCGGGAAGAAATGGTGACGCTTGCCGGCGTAGTCGGCGAGTATCCCGGGACCTGGCTCGAGATGGTGTTTGGGGTCGTCTCGATGCGAGAGGAACATTATGCATTGGGCGCGGACATGTCCCGCGCCGCCGGCCGGCCGCTCAATTGGAACGCGATTCAGATCAACACGGGGAAGCTGGAGCTGGTCGAGGATAGCTTGCGTGCGAGCGATTACGCGCAGGCACGCGGCGCGACGGTATATGCGCTCATTCCGGCAACACCCATGGTGACGCTGCTCAACTTCGTCAACTGCTTTTTGATTGACACGATACCAGGTTGGTCCGATCTGGTTCCGCTGTCGCTTGCCGAACGTCGCGAGGCCCTCGGCAGTCCCGCATTTCGCTGCCATCTGAAGGAAGGGGCGTCGAAGGCGCGCACGATGCCGGAGGCTCGAGTTACTCAATGGCCGATGTTCGTCCTCAAGGGGTTATCCCTCCCGCATAATGTTCGGTGGAACGGACAGCGCCTGGGTGACTGCGCCGAGGCGCTGGCCAAGGAGCCGCTCGACGCTTTGTTCGATTTTGCCGTGGAAGAGAACCTCGGCGTCTCTTTCGAACGCACGGCGGAAAGCACCGACGAGCGTTCCTGGAAGATTAGGCGCGAGCTTTGGTGCGATCCGCGCTGCATGATCGGCGGCTCCGATGCAGGCGCACATCTGGACATGCTCAATTCCTTCGCCTTCTCGACTCAGCTCTTGGGCGAAGGCGTGCGGCAGCGCGAGCTGCTATCGCTCGAAGAGGCCGTGCATCGCATCACGGGGCTGCCGGCGGAGCGCTTCGGCCTGACCGGCCGCGGGCGGATTGCGGTCGGTGCGACGGCTGATCTGGTGATTTTCGATCCGGAGACGGTCGATTGCGGTCCCATCGTGATGCGCAATGACCTGCCGGGCGGAGAATCGCGACTGTACGCGGACGCCATCGGCGTCCGGGACGTCATCGTCGGCGGAGTAACGGTTGCGCGCGACAATCGTCCCACCGGGAGAAAGGGCGGTAAGGTTCTCAGATCGGGACGCGACACGCACACGGTCGCCCGTCGGTGAGGCGGGCGGGCGGCAGGGGAGGATCGTATGACGACTGATCTCGGAGGGAAGACGGTGTTGATCATCGGGGCGAGCCGGGGAATCGGCGCCGCGGCGGCCACGGCCTTTGCGCGTCAGGGCGCTCACCTCGTCCTCGCCTCGCGCGACATGGTGGGATTGGAGGCGCTGGTCGACACACTGCCCGGTGGCGCGCAAGCGAGAGTCATCCGCACCGACGTCACGGTGGCTGCGGATATCGTGCGCAGCGTCGAGTTCACCGTCGAGCAGTTCGGCCGGCTCGACATTGCATTCAACAATGCCGGAGTAAGCCCGAAGCGGACTCCGCTCGCGGATCTCGCCGATGAAGCGTTCGACGCGGCGATGAACACCAACGTGCGAGGCGTCTTCATCGCGATGAAGCACGAGATCAGGGCAATGCTGAAGACGGGCGGGGGCAGCATTGTCAATACCGGGTCGGTAACGAGCACGATCGCCGTACCGCACATGGCTGCCTATTGCACCAGCAAACATGCACTGGCCGGGCTGACGAAAGCGGCCGCACTCGACTATGCGGCGCAGAATATCCGCGTAAACCTGGTGGCCCCCGGCCCGGTCGACACGCAGATGCTTCGAGACGGCGGCGCCGCGACGGAACAAGGAAGGGAGATGATCGTGTCCTCGACCCCGATGCGGCGCATTTCGCGGCCCGAAGAAATCGCGGCGGCGGTGGTCTGGGTGGCGTCGCCCGCGGCGTCCTATTTGACCGGCGCCATATTGCCGGTGGATGGGGGTTACACGCTGCCGTGAGAACGCCGTGCGTGCAGCCAACGCTAAGACAACAGCAGCTCGGCCAGCCGCTGCGGCTGCGAGAAAAAGGGTGAATGCCCGCTGTCGATGCGCAGCACGCGCATGCCCGGGCAACGATCGATCGCCCACTGCTGCTGCGCCGGAATCAGAGCGTGGTCGCGCTCACAGACGATGTAGGTTCGCGGCACGTGCTCGAGTCCCCCGGACATGAGCCGGACCTGCTCGGTCAATGGGGCATTCGGTTGCGGCGTGAGACGTTGGAATGCGGCCGCGGCGTCGGCCTCGGTGAGATCGGAGAAAAAGGTAGCCCGCGCGGCCGCGGCGGTGATGCGGTGGCTCGCGCCCGCCTCCGTAGCCGTGAGGCCGGTCTCGAGAGCTTCGTTGCGCCATGCCTCACGACCGCTCGCTTCGTTCATCGTTTCGCCGTCCATCGGGACGACCGCCGAGATGTAGATGAGGTGACGCACCTTCGCCGGCCACGCATCGAGCGCGGCGCTCACGACCATGCCGCCCATCGAGTGGCCGATGAGTACGACCGGCTCCGCCGCAGCCTCCAACAGCTTACCCACACGCGCGACGTAGTGCGCCAGCGTGACCGCGGCGCGGGGAGTGCGGTCCGCTCCATGTCCGGGCAGGTCCGGCGCGATGACGGCATGGCCGGATGACTGCAGCAGTGGTATGACGCGCTCCCAGCACCATGCGCCGTGCATGGCGCCATGGATCAAAACGTAGGTACTCATCGGGTCGGCCGCCTCATCCGTCGTCATACCCACGTGATGGCAGGAGTGCGCATGGTAGTATACAGTCTACTGGCATACGATCTTCCTTTTCTTGAGATCCATGAGGAGCGCGTTATGGGTGCCGGACCGCTTGCCGGAGTCAGGGTCATCGAGATTGCGGGCATCGGACCAGGCCCGTTCACTGCGATGCTGCTCGCCGATCTCGGCGCCGAGGTATTGCGCATCGACCGCAAGGACGGCGCGGCCATTGCCCGCTCGATGGGCATGGACTTTGCCAAGGACATCTCGAATCGCGGCCGGCCCTCCGCCGCTCTGGATCTGAAGCATCCGCAGGCGGTCGCGGCCTTGCTTGACCTCGTGAAGTCGGCCGATGTTCTGATCGAGGGCTTCCGACCCGGCGTGATGGAGGGTTTGGGACTCGGACCTCAAGTTTGCTTGGAACGAAATCCCAAACTGGTCTACGGGCGCATGACGGGCTGGGGTCAGGATGGGCCGCTCGCGCGCCGTGCCGGGCACGACATCAACTACATTGCAATGTCCGGAATGCTGCATACATTCGCGCGACAGAACGAGCGTCCGGTCCCGCCCGGCAATACCGTCGGCGACATGGGGGGTGGGGGGCTCATGCTCGCTTTTGGCATCGTGAGCGCGCTCGTCGAAGCGAGAGGTTCCGGGCGTGGCCAAACGGTGGACGCAGCGATGTTTGAAGGCGCGGCGCTTCTCGGCACCAGCACCTTTGTCATGATGGCGATGGGTCTCTACGATCCGTCGCGTCCGGGCACCAACCTGGGCGATACGGGTGCTCCCTTCTACGAGGTATACGAGACGCGGGACGCTCGTCATGTCGCCGTTGGCGCCATCGAGCCCCAATTTTATCAACAGCTCCTAAAAGGGCTCGGACTCGATGCCGCCACGCTCCCGAAGCAAATGGATGCGAGGTCCTGGCCTGACATGAAGCGCCGCCTTGCCGACATCTTTCATACGAAGACGAGGGCGGAATGGGAAAGCATTTTTGAGGGCACCGACGCCTGTGTGTCGCCGGTCCTTTCTCCGGTCGAAGCGGCCGCGCACCCTCACGCGCGCAGCCGCGGGAGCTTTGCTGACGCGGGCGGCATACTACAACCGGCTCCCGCGCCGCGCTTCAGTCGCACTCCCGGCGGTCTCTCCCGACCGCCCCCCATGCCGGGTGCGGACACCGATACCGCCCTGGCGCATTGGGGCGTTTCCGGCGACCGCATTGCGGAACTGCGCGCCGCAGGCGCGATCAACTGACTGCAGAACTATGCGGCTCGGCGGCGGTTCGTGGGGCCGATCATGGAGCCCATGAACGCTGTCCATGGAGCTTGAAGAGACCGGTTATATGCTAACATATAGTAAGCAACCTCCGGGAAACACGGGCTCGGTACGGATGTCCCGATGCCCTGGGGGTGTGGGCTTCGCGTAGCGGCGGGAGAAATGATGGACCGAGTGCGACTCGAGCGGTACCTGTCCGGAAGACTTGGCGACGAGGTGCGCATCACGAGCCTGTCGCAGGCTTTCCCGGGCTTGTCGCGCGAGACGTGGCTCGTTCGTCTCGATCGAGGCCGCGCCGGCGCCGCCATCGAGCAAGGTCTCGTCGTTCGCGCCGATTCTGCGGGCGGTCCTTTTCCGCCCGTTTCCCTCGAGTACGAGTACCAGGTCTACGCGCATCTCGCGAGGACGGAGATTCCGGTCGCACGTCCGCTATGGTTCGACGCCTCCCCGGAGCCGTCCGACGGCCGCGCCCTGTTCGTGCGCGAGATGGTCGAGGGAAGCACGCTGCTGCCGGGGTTGGGAGATGACACGGACGCCGCCGCCCAGCGGCGCAGACGAGTCGGGATCGAACACATGGAGAATCTCGCCCGGCTGCATCGGCTCGACTGGCGTACCGCGGGTTTCGGAAGCTTCATGGAGGTGCCGGACTCGGCAGAGGATGCGCCGCGCCGTGAGTTAATGCGATGGTGGCGCGTGTGGGAACGCGTGCGTACAGCGCCGTTGCCGGTCGTGACCGAGGCGCTCCATTGGTTTGCCGACAATTTGCCCAAGCGCGCCGCCAGCGTGAGTCTTTGCAAAGGACAGAACGGGATCGGCGAGGAGATCTGGCGCGACGATCGAATCGTCGCGTTCTGCGACTGGGAACTCGCGAACATCGGCGACCCGTGCCAGGATCTTGCGTTGTCCCAAGGCATGCTCAAGCTCTGGGACCGGGACAAGCTCGTCGCCCACTACGAGGCAGTCGCGGGTTTCCCCCTTCCGCCCGACAACATCGACTACTACATCGTCTGGAATGCGTTTAAATCAATGCTTTCGCTCAACAACGGATTGAACAGCTTTCTCGACGGACGATACCGGCGCCTCGCCCGAGCGACGCTCGGATATGGCAAGGTCAAGGTGTACGAGCATCTGCTCGGCGCCATCACCGGACTGGATCTACACCGCGCCGCGAACCTCGTCATGCGCGGACAGCCGAATCCGTACCACAACAAGAAAGTGGCAGGGGGCTGATCGATGCGACCCACGACCGTGGAACTGCTCGAGAGCATCGCTCAGGCGCTCGAGGATCAGGTGCTACCCGTCATCCAGGACAAGTGGGGCGCGAGCACGCTGCGCAGCGCCATGCAGCTGCTGCGCCACCTCGCTCTGCGGGTGCCGCTCGAAGCGGGCATCCTCGCCGCGGACAACGACGATGCGCGCCGGATTCTAACGCTCGTCAGCGACAGGCTGAGGCAGCTCGGGGAAACCGACCTTGCCGCCGCCGCCGCGGCAGCTCTCGGCGCGCGCCCGGTGGATCCGCTCGATGTCATCGGAGCCGACGCCCTGAACGAAAACTATCTGCGTGCGGTCGAGACGATCATCGCGGCGCGCGACCGCTTGCGGGCCGTAGATATTCCGCCGCAGATCCACCAGGCGCTCGTAGACTATCTTCAGCGGCGGCTCGATCGCGAACGCGGGATGTTCATCCCAGTATTCCTGAGCCCGCCTTTCTGACCGAATGATCTGACCCTAGCGTATCGGAGAATCTGCATGACGCACGAGCCGTATCCACTGTCGAAGTACGACGACTATCCCGTGCATCAGAGCCCGTACCCCGTCTCGTATAGCCCGAGCACCGACTTCAGCTTCGACGAGGGATATATGTGGGGCGCCATAAGCCCGCGGCTCGGCATTTACTTGTTGACGGGGTTCCGCATTACCCCGAATGCCGACGTCATTGGCGGCCATGCGGGCTTCAATCGACGCGGCGTCACGCGCACGCTGCGGTTCAGCCGCGAATGGCGCCGTGAGATCGATACGGCCGTAGGCCCGTTCCGGCTCCAATTCACGCGACCGATGGAGGAGATGCACTTGGTTCTCGGGAAGAATCCGTCGGGGATGGAATGGGATCTGCGCTGGCTCGCCGAGGCGCCGGCGCATTTGTCGTCCCATCACCTCGCGACCAATCGCGGCCGACGCACGACCGATCAGAGCCGCTACAATCAAGTGGGGCGCGTGGAGGGCTGGGCCGAGATCGATGGCCAGCGTATTACACTGGACGCCGCGGATTGGCTCGGGATCCGCGACCACTCCTGGGGCATCTACGAGGGTCGTCCACCGCTCGGGGGACACGCGCGCTGGCTGCCCCCGCCCGAGGCTCCCGCGGCGCGCCGGGCGCTACGGTTCTCGTTTTTCTTCGCGACGGATGAGTTCAGCGGCTACTTTCATCTTCACGAGGACGAGGACGGCCGCCAGATCGTCATGAACGATGCCTTCGGAACGCCGTTCGAGGGTGTGATCGATTGGGGCTGGTCCCGGAGGCTGATTCTCGCCTCCGCGACCCACAAGTTGAAATTCGTGGCCGGAACACGGTCGGTTTCGGAGGGCAAGCTCGAGGTCGTGGACGCCGACGGCGGGAAATGGCACTTGTCGTTCGAAGTCACCGCTCCGCCCTATGTGATAGTGCCGGTTGGCTATCACCTGGGAAGCTGGAAGGACGGCGGCAACATTCACACCTACCATGGGCCGCAGGAACCGTACATGGAGTGGGACGAGTTCGATTTTTCGACGCAACCGGCCCGGCACACGATGTACGGCGAGAATGAGGCCCGCAGCGTCTATGGCGTGGAACACTTCGGCTGGGTTGAGGTCACCTGTCCCGACGGACGGAAGCTGCGCGGGAAACACAACACCGAGCTGTTCCTCAACGGTCGATACGCGCCGTATGGATTCGAGGCTCCCGCCGGCGCGGCGCATGGCCTGGCAGGCCGTGGCGTGCTGTGAGGCGCGCCGCCGGGTTTATCTTGCTACTACGATGATCCTTTCGTACACTAGCGAACTACAATACCGGTAGGGCCGTCCATCAGGAGCGCACCATGGCTGCAATCGTCCAGACTCCACTTTCGTCTCGGTCCCGCTATCTGTGGGTCGACCGGGAGCGCGGCCGATTTCTTGTGCACCGCTCCGCCTACACGAGCCCGGAGATCTTCGAAGAGGAGCGTCGCCGCATCCTGCACCGGTCGTGGATCGTCCTCGCCCATGAGTCCGAGGTGCCGAACAAAGGCGACTTCGTAGTCCGCCAAGTGGTGGACCGGGAACTGATCTTCAATCGCGACGTCGACGGCAAGGTCAACGCGTTCTTCAATTCCTGCCGGCACCGGGGAGCGGCGATATGCCGCGAGCCGCGCGGCAACCGCACGCGCTTCGTCTGCCCCTATCACGGCTGGGCCTACAAGAGTTCCGGCCAGCTGTTCAACCAGCACTCGACTTTTGGCTACGGAGAGCGTTTCAACGAGGGCGGTTTCTACGATCTGACGCGCGTGGCACGACTCGACAAACGTGCGGGCTTTTATTTCGTTAATTTCGACCCAAATGCGATCTCGCTCGATGATTACCTGCAAGACGCCGGTCCGATGCTCGATGCGATCGCGGATCAGTCCGGTGTCGGTATGGAGGTCGTTCGCGGTTGCCACGAGTACGAGATCAAGGCGAACTACAAGCTCATCTGCGAGAACAGCTACGACGGCTATCACCTCGACATCACGCATTCGAGCTTCGTCGACTACATGCGGACCATGGTGCGGGGTATTCCGGTCTCGGAGATGAATATCCGCGGCATCGCGAAGAGCCTCGGCAACGGACACGCTTGCTTCGAGCTCGAGATTCCGACCGGCCGGCCGGTGGCCCAGTGGCTGCCGGTGTGGGGCGAGGAGGCGCGTGTCGAGATCGAAGCGAAGAAGAAGGAGCTCGAGAGCCGCCTCGGCAAGGCGAAGGCGGACCGGATCTCGGTGACCAATCGGAATATGGTCATCTTCCCGAATTCCATCATCAACGACCAGCAGACCGTGCTGCTGCGCACCGTGACGCCAACGGCCCACAACCGGATGATCATTCGAGCCTGGTCGATCGGCCCGAAGGATGAAGGGCCGGTGCTGCGCCGGATCCGCAACGAGGGTGCCTTGTCATTTCTAGGGCCGGGAGGCTTCGCGACGCCGGACGATGTCGAGATGCTGGAGCTTTGCCAGCGAGGTTTCGAGAACGCGGAAGTGGAATGGAACGATATCTCGAAGGGATTCCGGCCCGAAGAGAACACGCTGCGCGACTACGACGAGCACTACGATAACGAGCTGCAGATGCGCGCGTACTGGTATCGCTGGAATGAGATAATGAGTGCACCGGAGTCGCGCGGATGAGTGCGGCGTTGCTGTTGCGGTTGACGGTGGAGGATTTTCTCTATCGGGAAGCGGCGCTGCTCGATGATTGGAAGCTGAAGGAATGGCTCACGCTATTTTCACCGAACGCGCGATATGAGGTCGCCCCGACGGGCGACCCCGAAGCGGGAACGCTGTCGTCGGCGGAATCGCTGTTCCTCGTGGCGGACGACCGGGAGCGCCTCGAGCAGCGCGTCATTCGCCTGCAGAAGCCTCAGGCCCATGCCGAATATCCCCATTCGAGAGTCCGCCATATCTACAGCAATGTGCGGATCATCGGCGACACGGGGACGCAGATCGAGGTCAACTCGAATTTCGTCACGTTCCGCAGCAAGCGAGGGATCACGGCCACATACATGGGCTGGCACCGCTACCTGCTGTCACGGAACTCGGACAGCTTTCTCATCGATCTGAAGCGTACGGTGCTCGACCTCGATGGACTCGTCCCTCAGGGCAAGGTGTCGCTCCTGCTTTGATGCGCCCGAGCGGGCTGGTCGCGATTGATCAGCCTTCGTCCTCGTCGTCCTCGGCGGGATTGGAGTTGCTGCCCCCGGGGACCGCATCCATGCTGATGAGCTGTTGCTTCATCTTGTAAAGCACCGTCTCGGTCCGGGAAATGTCACTCCGGGAAATTCCATTCATGATCTGAGCATTCACCTGGGCCGCGATTCCCTGGATGTCCGCCAGCAGCTTCGTGCCCCGCGGTGTCATGACCACGCGTTTGGCGCGCCGATCTGAAGGATCGGCCAGGCGCTTCAGGAGGCCGGTCGTCTCGAGCCGGTCTATCAGTCCTCCGAGCGTGACCTTGCCGACATCCATCACCTTGGCGAGCTCGGTCTGCATCATCCCATCGCCGTTGTGCCGGGACAGATTGGCAAGCACCCACCACTGGGAGCGGGTTACGCCCATCGGCCGAAGGGCCTTGTCCACGACCGTGCGACGCAGCCGCGACACATCATGAATCAGGAATCCGATTCTGAACGGGTGATCTTCCTTCGCCACTCTACGATTCCTCTCGTCGTCCACTCGTACAACGAATGGTAGCATACTGTTAAGAAAATTAGTAAGAAATCGACCCTATCTTGCCGAGCCTGCGAGGCATGTCTTGGGTCCATTTTCCGGGGAAGTCCGGGTTCGACTCTTCGTTTCCGCTCGGGCTCGATTTGCCTCTCGATCTTGAATCGTCCGCTTTAAGATCGTATACTAGTACACTAATTGGCACCGCCTATCGGGGCGGCCCTTTACTTCCGCATCCAGAGAGACCAGCTTGGACTTCGAGCAATCCGAACACGTCAACGTGCTCACAGAACGCGTACGCCGCTTCATGCAGCAGGAGGTCTATCCAGCCGAGAAGCTGTACTACGAGCAAGAGCACACCGCTGCGGACCGCTGGACGTGGCAGCCGGTGCTGCGCGAGCTGCGGGCCAAGGCGAAGTCGCAAGGACTGTGGATCTTTCCGCTGCCGAAGGAGGTCGGCGGCCACGGTCTCTCGCTTCTCGAGTACGCGCCGCTCGCGGAGGCGATGAGCACGTCGCCGATCGGGGCCGAGACTTTCAATTGCTATACCGGAACGATTTGGTACGCGCAGCTCATCCATCAGCACGCCACCCCGGCGGCGCGTGAGCAGTACTTGCCGCGTCTGCTCGACGGCGTCATTCGCGCCGCCATCAGCATCACCGAGCCGGATGTTCCCGGCTCCGACCCCACGGAGCTCAAGTTCGAGGCGCGCCGCGAAGGCAACGAGTACGTGCTGAACGGACGCAAGGCCTGGGCAACGGGGAGCATGCAAAAGGAGTGCGAGATTACGCTCGTGCTCGCCCGAACCGATTCCGAGGCGCCGCGGCACGCCAGGCACTCGATCATCATCGTCCCGCGGCACGCCAAGGGCCTGACTGTCGAAGGCTACGACACGATCTTCGGCTACGATCACGCGCCGTACGGCCATGCGCGCCTGCGTTTCGAGAACGTGCGGGTGCCGGCTGAGAATCTGCTCGGCCGCGAAGGCGAGGGTTTCACGCTGATGCAAGGCGGGATCGGCGTGGGCCGCGTCGCCCTCGGCATGGGATCCCTGGGGGCGGCCGAGCGTGGTCTCTACGAGATGTGCAAATGGGGAGACGAGCGGGTGATTTCCGGACAGAAGCTCGCAGAACGCCAAGTGTTCGCGGATGCCGTCGCCCGATCGCGGATGGAGATCAATCAATTCCGCGCCTGCATCATGCGCACCGCGTGGCTCATCCAAAAGCATGGGATGAAGGCCGCCCGTTCGGAGGTCGCGCAGTGCAAGGTTCTGGCGCCGAATATGGCGCTCGCCGTGCTCGATCGGGCGATTCAGTTTCTCGGGGGCATGGGGGTGTCGCATGAGCGTCCTCTTGCCGAGATGTACGCTTATCAACGCACCGTGAGGATCGGCGAGGGCGCGGATGAGGTGCATCGTGATCTCATCGCCAGACTCGAGCTCGCGCAGCAGCGCCAGGCGCGCGGCACGCCGCCGCAAGGCTAGGCATCGGATGCGAGGTATCGTGCCCGGGGAGCGGGGATGAGCACGAAGTGCGTCAGGATCTGCAATGCTGCAGATGTCGAGCCCGAATCCCACACGCAGGTGCGGGTCGCAGGCCTGGGTGCGCTCGCCGTCTATCACGTCGATGGCGAGTTCTTCGTCACGGACGATACTTGCACGCACATGCATGCCTCACTCGGCGAAGAGGGTTCCCTGGAGGGACACGTCATCCAATGCACGTGGCACAACAGCAGGTTCGACATTCGCACGGGTGCCGTGCTTGGTCCCCCATGCACGGTTCCTCTCAAAACCTATCCTGTCACGCTGCGCGACGGCGCAGTGTTTGTCGAGGTTCGCGAGGACTGACGGGCTCTCGACGGCGTGCGCGCGCCGCACAGGAGAATCGCATATGGAGCCGCTGACTTCATCCATCTATCGACCGGAGCACGAGGCGTTTCGAGAGACGCTCCGGCGGTTTTTAGAACGCGAGCTCACGCCGAATATCGAAGCCTGGGAACGGGACGGCATCATCGCGCGCAGCTTCTGGCGCCGCGCCGGACAAGTCGGCCTGATTTCTCCGGGCATGCCGGAGGAGTACGGCGGGCCAGGCGGCGACTTCGTCCACCAACTCATCGTCTCCGAGGAACTCGGCCGCTGCGCCGCCGGCGCGAGCGCCGGCGTGGCTCTCGAATCGGGCCTCCCGGGCTTCCATATCCTCAATTTCGGGACGGAAGAGCAGCGGCGGCGCTACCTGCCAAAGATCTGCTCGGGCGAGATCATCCTCACGGTGGCCATGACGGAGCCGCACTGCGGAAGCGATCTTCAGGCGATCAAGACGACCGCAGTTCGCGACGGCGATGACTACATCATCAACGGGTCCAAGATCTATATTTCCGGAGGAATAAACGCGGATCTCGCGCTGGTCGCAGCCAAGACGGATCCGAGTGCCGGCTCCAAGGGCATCAGCGTGTTTCTCGTCGAGAGCACGCGGGACGGCTACGTCAGGGGGCGGAACCTCCACAAGATGGGCATGAAGGCGGGCGACACGGCCGAACTTTTCTTCAAGGATCTGCGGGTTCCGGCGTCGAGCCTCCTTGGGCCACCGGGAGGCGGATTCGCGGTGCTGATGAAGGAACTGCCGAAGGAGCGGCTGACGATCGCCGCGCGCGCCTTGGGCGCTGCGGAGCTCGGATTCTCCCTGACACTCGCCTTCGTCAAGGACCGCAAGGCTTTCGGCCAGCGGATTTTCGATTTCCAGAACTCGCAGTTCGTTCTCGCCGAGATGCATACGGAGATCGCCTACGGCCGGGCGTTCTATGACGACTGCGTCGCACGGGTGCTGCGCGGTGAGCTCGACAACAGTCGATCGGCGATGGCGAAGCTCTGGCTCACAGAGCTCGAGGGTCGGGTCATGGACCGGTGCGTGCAATTGCACGGCGGCGCCGGCTACATGGATGAGTATCCGATCTCCAAGCTCTACACGGCGGCGCGCATTCATCGAATCTACGGTGGTACTTCCGAGATCATGAAGTATACGATCGCGCGCACTCTCTGAGATGCCATGCGTGATCGACCACCCGAAAATCCCGCGCCAATGAAGCGGGTCAAGCCAACGCTTTCGACCGGCGTAGCGCGTCGATTTCCTCAAACTCGAAACCGAAGTCGCGGAGCACCGCGTCAGAGTGCTCGCCGCTGAACGGAGGATCGGAAGGCGCTTCCAGGTTCGTGCGACTGAACCGCGGGGCAGGTCCCGGGTGCAATACGCCGGCCGTTTTTCGAAACGATGCTCTGGTCCGGTTGTGCTCATGTTCGGCCGCTTCAACCGGCGAGAGCACCGGGGAGGCACACGCGTCCGTACCATCGAAGATGCGGGTCCATTCAGCCCGCGTTTTCGATTTAAACGCCGCCGCGAAGCGCTGCTTCATTTCAGGCCAGCGCGCACGGTCCATTTGGGCCGGCAACCCTTCATGATCGAGAGCCATCCCTCGCAACAGTGCAGCATAAAACTGTGGTTCGATCGCGCCGACTGCCATGAATCCGCCGTCCTTCGTCTCGTATACCTCATAGAAGTGAGCGCCCGTGTCGAGCAGATTCGACCCACGCCGGTCGCTCCACGCGCCGGACCCACGCTGTGCATAGACCAATGTGGCGAGAAGCGCGGCTCCGTCGACCATTGCAGCATCAACGATCTGTCCTTCGCGGGAGCGCTGACGCTCGAGCAAGGCGCACAACATCCCAAAGGCCAGGAGCATTCCACCCCCGCCCATATCGGCGACCAGATTAAGCGGCGGAGCGGGCTTCTCGTCCGCGCGGCCAAACATGTAGAGCGAGCCCGAAAGCGCGAGATAGTTGATGTCGTGGCCGGCAATTTTGGACATGGGACCGGTTTGACCCCAACCGGTCATGCGTCCGTAGACGAGGCGCGGATTCTCGCGCATACACTCGCTCGGACCCAGGCCGAACCGCTCCATGACGCCGGGACGAAATCCCTCGATTATTCCGTCAACGTGAGGGCACATCCGGAGCACCACGCCGGCCGCCTGCGGATTCTTGAGATCCAGCGCCACCGAGCGTCGACCTCGCGCCGACACGTTCTGCCTCGCCTTGCCATCCGCCGACGGCTCGGCGCCGACCCGGTCGATGCGAATGATCTCCGCGCCCATATCGGCGAACAACATCGCGCAAAACGGACCGGGGCCGATGCCCGCGAATTCGATGATCTTGAACCCTTTCAGCGGCCCCATTCTGCCTCCGGCGTTCAACGAAAATGCCGCAATTCGGCGCAGCCCGCACCGACGGCGTACCTGTTCCTCGATTGTCCTTATTGGTAAAAACGCATACAATACGGCATCATACCGAATCGCGGGCGCAATCAGTAGGTAGTCATGTCCGCTCTCATAGATCAGCAGCGCAGGCTTGTCGATATCGACCTCGCTCACCATAGATTTCGCGTCAATCGAGACGCCTACCGCAGCGCAGAGATCTTCGAGAAGGAAAAGCAGTTAATCTTCTCGAAATGCTGGCTGTATGTCGGCCACGCGTCCGAGCTTCCCTCGAAGGGCGATTTTGTGGCGCGCACCGTGGGCGGGGGCGACCTCATCTTCATGCGCGGCCGCAGCGGCGGGATCGGGGCATTCTTCAATTCGTGTACGCATCGTGGTACGCGAATCTGCCGTGAAAAGCGCGGCAGCGCCAAGTCGTTCGCTTGCCCCTATCACGGCTGGGTGTTCAACTCGGACGGCAAGCTGGTTTCGATGAATGCGACCAGGGGCTTCGATGCCGACATCAACGCAGATGGCGCCCTCAACCTGCGAAAGGTCCCGCGTCTCGAGGAATATCGAGGCTTTTATTTCGCCAATTACAACTCCGCGGCGATCAGCTTGGTCGACTATCTTGCCGGTGCGAAGGAATACCTGGATTCGATGTGTGATCAGTCCGAGGCGGGGTTGGTCGTTCTGCCCGGCGAACATTCCTATTCGATCAACGCAAATTTCAAGTATTTGTGCGAGAACAGCTACGATGGCTATCATCTGTTGCCGGTGCACGTGAGCTATCTCGAGTTCTTGGACGATCGCCTCAAGGCCGGCGGCGGGGAGGGGGCGGTCAACTTCATCACAAACCTGTTCAATAAACAGGGCAGGGGCCGTGGTCTGGGAAACGGACACGGCGCTCTGGAATCCTGGGTGCCGACGGGGCGACCGGTGGCGAGCTGGATCCCGCCGTGGGGTCTCGAGATCAAGAAGGAAATCGAGGCGAAACGGGCCTGGCTCGAACAGCGATTCGGCAAGGAACGTGCCGATTTCATCTCGGATGTGCAGAAGAATCTGGTCATTTTCCCCAACCTCGTGATCAACGACAACGTGGGCATGATCGTCCGTACCATCGAGCCCGTTTCCGCCACCAGTATGCGAGTCAACTCTTGGGCGCTTGGGCCCAGCGACGAGTCGGCGGCGCTGCGCGCCATAAGGCTCGACAATTTCGTGAGCTTTCTCGGGCCCTCGGGCTTCGGCTCGGCAGACGACATTGAGATGCTCGAACTGTGCCAGCGCGGAATTGAACACTCGCCCGTCGAGTGGAACGAATTATCGAAGGGCATGAACGGGGCGGAGGATTCCCGCGTCGAGGTCTGCGGACCCGACGACGAGGGCCAGATGCGCGGCTACTGGGCTCAGTGGGATCGAATGATGCGCGGCGTGGAAACTCTCGAGGCGCATTAGGAAATCGCGATGAGTGACGTGCAATCCACCCGCCATCAGGTTGAGGAGTTCTTGTATCAAGAGGCGGAGTTGATCGACGATTGGCGCCTGCCGGAATGGTCGGAGCTCTACACGGAGGACGCCCGGTACGATGTCACGTCATTGGATTGTCCCGATCCGATCAATTCGAGCGCGAAGGACTCGCTATTCCTGCTCGCCGACGACAAGGAGCGCCTCACGAGCCGCGCGAAGCGACTCATGAAGAAGACGGCGCATGCGGAATTTCCTCATTCGAAGGTCCGTCACATCATCAGCAATGTTCGCCTGGATCCGAACGCCAGCGGTGAAATCAAAGTGAGGGCGAACTTCGTCGTCTATCGGACCAAAGAAGACAACACGAGCCAATACATGGGCCAGACACACTATGTACTGGTGCCCCAGGAGGCAGGAGGGTTTAAGATCAAGCACAAGCGCTGCATTCTCGATCTCAACAGCCTCGCCGATCAGGGCCGGCTCACGATCATTCTTTAGCGCGCATCCTCATCCTTAGAATTGTTCGATGCGCCCGGCACGGCGTCCATGGCAATGAGCTGCTGCTTCATTTTATGGAGCACCCTTTCCGTGCGCAGAATGTCATTCGCAGGTATTCCGGTCATGATTTCACTGTTCACGACCTTGGCGATCTTTTGAATCCGTCCCAATAGCTTTATGCCTTTCGGGGTCATGACCACCCGCTTGGCCCTTCGATCGCCGGGTTCGGGCCGCCTTTCCACGTATTCGCTCGCCTCGAGCCGATCGATCAGTCCCCCCAGCGTCACCTTGCCGACGTCCATGACTTTCGACAATTCCGTCTGCATCATGCCGCCGCCGTTATGACGCGAAAGGTTTGCCAGAACCCACCACTGCGAACGCGTCACCCCGAGAGGCCGCAATGCCTTGTCGACGACGGTACGCCGAAGTCTCGAGACGTCGTGGATCAAGAAGCCCACTCGGAAAGGGCGTTCGGTCTTTGGCATTTATTTGACTCCGTGCTTGAATACCTCGTCAGCCGCTCGCGCACAAGCGTAGCGGCGGTGCAGTAAAAAAGCGAGCGTATCGAGCCGTCAACCACCGAGCATTCCGGCCGCTTGCGCGGGCAAGATCCAGCTTCGCGACGGCCCCTTTGGTTTGCAATCGAGATCGTAATTTAGCATACTATTCGGGTCAATATAGATGCTAGTCGGGAGTCGCAAGCAATGCCGGAGATCGGAATCAAGTCCTATGGCGCATGCATTCCGCGGTTGCGCATGGACCGCGCCTCGATCGCCGCGGCGCACGCATGGTCGTTGCCCTCGCTGAAGGCGGCCGGTAAAGGCGAGCGTTCATTCTGCAACTGGGACGAGGACTCGATCACCATGGGCGTCGAGGCGACGCGCGCCTGTCTAGCTTCCGGTTCGAAACAACGCATCGGGTCATTGGTCTTCGCGTCGACCACGCCGCCGTTTGCGGACCTGCCGAACGCCAGCGTCATCGTCAATGCCTCCGGGCTGCCTTCGAGCACAGCGACGCTGGACGCCGGCGGATCACTACGCGCCGGTGTCTCCGCGCTGATCCGAGCGCTTCGATCGCAGGAGGACTCCGACGTGGTAGTCGTCGCGGCGGACGATCGCCGGTCAAAGCCCGGCAGTGCGCAGGAGATGCACTATGGCTGCGGAGCGCTTGCTTTGCGGCTCGGGTCCGGTGAGACGCTCGCAAAGTTCGTGGGCAGTGCTTCGAGCGCCAGTTCGTTCGCCGATCACTTTCGCGCGGAAGGCGAGAAATACGATTATTACTGGGAGGAGCGCTGGGTTCGCGACGAAGGACATCTGAAGATCATCCCGGAAGCGGTCGAAAGGCTGTTTTCGGAGAACGGCGTCAGCGCGGATTCGATCGACTACCTATGCATGCCGGCCACCATTCCCGGCGCGGCCGCGGGGGTGGCGAAGCGCCTGAAAATCAAGCCCGAGGCGGTTGTCGATAATCTGGCATCGAAGTGCGGCGACACCGGGGCAGCCCACGCGCTGATCATGCTGGCGGTGGCTCTGGAAAGAGCGGCGCCGAGACAGAAAATACTCGTCATCGGATTTGGCGGCGGGTGCGACGCCTTGTTGCTGGAGACGACGGAAGCGATTCGCGGCTACAAGTCGGCCTCGAGCGTGAGTGCGGCGCTGGCGCGAGGCGTTACGGACAAGAATTATACGAAGCTGCTGTCATTCACGGGCGAGATCGATCTCGATTGGGGCATGCGCTCCGAGACGGATGCCAAGACCGCGCTGACGCAATTGTACCGCGCACAGGATCAGGTCATCAGTTTCATCGGCGGACGATGCGGCGATTGCGGCGCGATTCAGTTTCCGCCTCTGGTGGCCTGCGTCAATTGCGGCTCGATCAAGCCGCTGACGCCATATCCGCTCGCGGACGAAATTGCGAAAGTGGCCACCTTCACGGCGGACTGGCTTATGTTCTACCCTGCACCGCCCCTCTATGTGGGGCTGGTGCAATTCGACAACGGCGCGCGGGTGCTGATGGAGATGGTGGACGTCGATCCCGCAAAATTCGACGTCGGGTCCGCGCTGCGCATGGTGTTTCGAATCAAGGAAAAGGACGGCAGGCGGCATTTCAACCGGTATTTTTGGAAGGCTGCTCCCATCTAGGCGAGGAGAAATCAATGGCAACCGGAATCAAGGACAAGGTCGTAATCCTCGGCATGGGCTGCTCGAAATTCGGTGAGCGTTGGAATTGCGGCACCGAACATCTGTTATCGGAAGCCTTTCAGGAGGCATTGCAGGATGCCGGCGTCGAAAGAAAGCAAATTGAGGCAGCCTGGTTTGGGTCCGCCTTGGATAAAGCCAATGTCGGCAACTCCGCCATTCCCCTGTCGACGGCGCTGCGTCTCGAGGGCATCCCCGTCACCCGGGTGGAGAACATGTGCGCGACCGGTACCGAAGCGCTGCGCGGCGCCGTGTACGCGGTCGCAGCGGGCGCCGTGGACATTGCGCTGGCGATCGGCGCAGAAAAGCTCAAGGACACAGGCTATGGCGGACTGCCCGTGCAGACCAAGGGTACTCTCAATGATCTCCTCATGCCCTACAGTTCTGCGCCCGCGGGATTTGCGCAATTGGCTGCCGGGTACCGTACACGCTACGGCGTGTCACGAGACGAACTGAAGCGAGCGATCGGCCGCGTTTCCTGGAAGAGCCACCAGAACGGAGCGAAGAATCCCAAGGCACATATCCAGAAGGAAGTGGATCTTGATACCATCCTCAATGCACCGATGATCGCGGATCCGCTGGGTTTGTTCGATTGCTGCGGCGTGAGCGACGGGTCAGCCTGCGCCATCGTCACGACGCCGGACATCGCGCGCGGTCTCGGTAAGAAGGATCTGGTGACCATCAAGGCGCTGCAGCTGTCCTTGAGCTCCGGACGCGATACGGGCACCGCGGGTTGGGACGGCAGCTACGTGCGCAACACGCGCATCGCCGCCAAGAAAGCGTACGAAGAGGCGGGTATCAGAAATCCGCGCAGGGAACTCAGCATGATGGAAGTTCACGATTGCTTCTCGATCACCGAACTCGTCACGATGGAGGATCTTGGAGTTTCCGAAGATGGCGGAGCCGTGAAGGATGTCATGGACGGATTCTTCGACGCCGACGGCGGCGTTCCTTGTCAAATCGACGGTGGACTGAAGTGCTTCGGTCATCCGATAGGCGCCTCCGGCCTCAGAATGGCATACGAGAACTATTTGCAGCTGCTGGGCCGCGCGGGCCGGCGCCAGTTAAAGAACCCGACGTATGGATTGAGCCATAATCTTGGCGGCGTGCCGTACAGCGGCGTTGCCGCGATTTCGATACTTGGTCTGCTCGCACACTAGACGGAGAGCGCCTTGGCAGGGTTGTATTTTGAAGACTTCTCGGTTGGAGCGCTGTTCAAGCACGCCATTCGGCGCACGGTCACCGAAGCCGACAACGTGTTTTTCACCGCGCTCACGCACAACCCCGCAGCCCTGCACCTGGACGAGGAATATTGCAGAACGCAGTCGGAATTCGGGCAGCGGATCGTCAACAGCGCGTTCACACTGGGCTTGATGGTCGGAATTTCCGTCGGCGACACGACCCTGGGCACGACCGTGGCCAATCTGGGCTGGGATGTCGTCAGGTTCCCCAAGCCCTTGTTCCATGGCGATACCGTGCACGTGGAGTCCGAGGTCTGCGAGATCCGCGACAGCCGCTCGCGGCCGGATAACGGCATCGTCGTGTTCGAGCATCGTGCCTACAATCAGCGCGATGAGCTGGTCGCAACCTGCAGGCGATCCGCTCTGATGCTGAGAAAGCCGAAGCAATGAGGCTGCGTTCGCTGTTGTTCGTGCCGGGTGACAGCGAGCGCAAGCTCACCAAGAGCGCGGGGGTGAAGGCCGACGTGCTCATTCTCGATTTGGAGGACTCCGTCGCGCCCTCGCAAAAGCCGGTCGCGCGCGAGAGGGTCAGGGCGTACCTGGCGAATGCCGCCGGGCGCGGCGCAACCCAACTCTGGGTGCGCATCAATCCCGTGGATCTGCCGGAGGCAATGACCGACCTCGCGGCGGTGATGAGCGCACGTCCCGACGGCATCATCCAGCCGAAGACGCGCTCGCCCGACGACCTCATCCGTTTATCGCACTATTTGGACGCATTCGAGGCGCAACATGACCTGGAACCCGGTGTGACGAAAATATTGCCGGTCGCTACGGAAACGCCGCAGGCCATATTCTCCATCGGCGGATTCGCGCGCTGCGGAACCCGGCTTGCGGGACTTACTTGGGGCGCAGAGGATCTCAGCACGGCGATCGGCGCGATGACGAACAAACAGGACGACGGCAGCTGGGCGCACCCGTACCAGCTTGCTCGCTCGCTGTGTCTGTTCGGCGCCCATGCGGCCGGCGTGCCGGCGATCGACACGCTGTTCTCGGACATTCGCGACACGGTGGGCTTGAGGGCCGCCTGCGCCCTCGCACGCCGCGACGGCTTTAGCGGCAAAATTGCGATCCATCCCGATCAGGTGGCCGTGATCAACGAGTGCTTCACGCCGAGTGCGGAGGAGCTGGCGCACGCGCGGCGCATCATCGCGCTGTTCGAAGCAAATCCGGGCGTCGGCACGCTGGCCTTGGACGGGCAGATGCTGGATATTCCGCATTTGCGCCAAGCGCAACGAATTGCTGCGCAAGTGGATCCACCCGCGCCGTGAGCGGCAAATCGCGGCGCTCGTGCCTTACTTGGCCACGTAAACGACGTGGTTCTGGCTGAACTCCGCAAGACCCTCCAGACCAAGCTCCGCGCCGATGCCGGATTGCTTGGAGCCTCCGGCCGGAATATCCATGTGGAAGTTCATGTGCTGGTTTACCCACATGACGCCGGAGTCGACCTTCATGGCGACCTCCAACGCACGCTCGGGATCGGCTGACCAGACCGTACCGCCGAGGCCGTACGCCGTGTCATTGGCTCTCGCGACCGCCTCATCGATATGTTTATATCGCAGCACGGGGACTACGGGGCCGAACTGTTCCTCTCGAACGAGTCTCGCGCCGTCGGAAATGTCCCGCACGATCGACGGCCGGATAAAATAGCCCGGTCCGTCGCTAATGCGGCCGCCGGCGATGAACTGCCCATCGCGGTGAGTTTGCTCCATTAGCGCGCCGACTTTCTCGAACTGGGTTTTGTTCTGCAGCGGTCCGTATTGAGTAGCATCGTGCATACCATTCCCGACCACGGCCGCATCGGCGAGTTGGGCAAGCTCGCCGCACATGGACTCGTATTGAGACTCGTGCACATAGATACGCTTGATCGCGAGGCACACCTGACCCGAATTCATCATGGCGCCCGCAAACAACTTCGGCGCGATGATTTTCGGGTCCACGTCGTCCAAGACGATCGCCGCATCGTTGCCGCCGAGTTCGAGCGTCACGCGCTTCAGAGAGGCGGCGGCGCTCTCCATGACCTTCTTGCCGGTTGCCGTCGAACCCGTGAACGAGACCTTGGCAACGTCCGGATGTTTGGTCAGCAGAGCGCCCAAGTCGTTTTGATCCGTTATCACGTTGAATACGCCCGGCGGAAGGTGTTCGTTGCAGATCTCCGCAAAACGCAAAGTCGTCAGCGGCGTCGTCGGCGCGGGTTTTGCCACCACAGTGTTTCCCGCCAGCAGTGCGGGCGCCACTTTGATCACCAAAATGGACATTGGATAGTTCCAGGGGGTGATCGCGGCCACGACGCCGAGCGGGGTCCGATGTTCGATGATCTTCTCTTTTTCATCGTCCAACAGCACCTTGTTGGGCAGGTCCAAAGAAGCCAAGATCCTCAAGATTGCTGCAGCGCCGCCAACTTCTGCCATTGCGTCACGTAACGGTTTGCCCTGCTCGGCCGTAAGAAGACGCGCCA
>Ga0073928_10002862_pt1 | contig 28496 bp, 29 predicted proteins | sample PaiPotPPA55metaG_FD_76969 | JGI IMG/M metagenome (GOLD analysis project Ga0073928, IMG submission 76969) | Iron sulfur acid spring bacterial and archeal communities from Banff, Canada, to study Microbial Dark Matter (Phase II) - Paint Pots PPA... ...
CGATGCCCCTGGAAGAATTTCCGGAGGTTCAGCGCTGGCATGACCAACTCAGCGCAATCGACGCATGGCGGGAACCGTTTCCAGCGAGACCGGCGTTAAACGCCTGAGTTTCTGCCCGGTTGGCCCTGACCCGTGCTTACTTTGGAGGATTGGAACATGGAAACGCACAAGGTTGTATCGCCTGATGAATGGACGAAGGCGCGAGTCGCATTCCTCGTCAAGGAAAAGGAACTGACGCATCGCAAGGACGCATTAGCCGCCGAGCGGCGCGAACTTCCCTGGATGAGGATTGAAAAGGAATACGTATTCGATGGGCCCAATGGACAAGTCACGCTCTCGGACCTGTTCGACGGACGCAGCCAGCTCTTCATCAAGCACTTCATGATGGCCCCGGGCGTGACACACCAGTGCGTCGGGTGTTCACTTGACGTAGACCACATCGGTCCGCTGCTGCCGCACCTCGAGAACAATGACGTGAGTTATGCCGCCGTGGCGCGGGCGCCGATCGCCGAAATAGAGACGGTGCGTCAGCGGATGGGATGGTCCTTCCTGTGGGTTTCTTCCTATCGCAGTGACTTCAACTACGATTTCAACGTTTCCTTTACAGCGGAACAAGTCGCTTCAGGCAAAGCACGCTATAACTTTCAGCTGGCGCAAGACTGGGTGGTGGGACTGCAGGATCTCTCCGGCCACAGCGTCTTCTTCAAGAACACGTCTGGCGATATCTTCCTGACCTATTCAGCATTCGGCCGCGGCGGCGAGCAATTTCTCGGCATCTACGGGTTCCTGGACGTCATGCCGAGAGGCCGCAACGAGACTGGTCCGTATCACTCCTTGGGCGATTGGGCCCGGCCGCACAACATGTATGGCAAGGGTGGAGCTGTCGAAGCTAACGGCCGCTTTCACGCTCCAGCATGCGGCTGCGGCGCCGATACATAGGCTAAGAGCAATGTGCTGCGCTATCGCCGCACTTGTGGTTAGCTTGCTGGTCGGCGGGCGATCCCTATCCAGGAAGTTTCTGGCCAGCAGCCGACGGCTGCGCTGGATGGCAATTGCTTTCATTGCGGTTGGCGCCGCCGCTGGCTCTGCGTTTGCTGCGAGTCAGTTCGGAGATGCTCTCGGCGGGCAGCCGGATGTCGAGACCACGCTCAACACGATGCCGATCTGTGGCCGGTTAATCCGGATAGCCAGTGTTTTCGCGCTATCGCACGCGGCACAGGGGCAACCCCGCAGCAATGACCGGGCACCTGCCGAATCGCGCTGAAGGAGCATGGCGATACCGTGCTTCCGGGTTCGACGGTCAGGTGTTCGTGAGGAGCGCTCATGGGTCACAACGGCGCATCGAAGCGGAAGTGTCGACAGGACGTTGCCTACCCCAAAGGCCGCACGCCGAACAACCACCCGTGAAGTACGAATGCAAACAACGCCCACGCCGCAAGCCCGGCGACAATGACGATGCCATCCCGCCCTACGTTTGCCGGCGGATACGTCGTCTTGGCGAGCATGTCGCGCCGTCTCGCTGCAACAAAATCGACGATCGCCCACAGCAGGACCGCACCGAACAGCACGACTGCTCTCAGGGTGCCGTTCGCCAGCAAATGCGCAAAGGCCCACAGCAGCACACCCAGAACCATCGGATGACCGAGCAGCGTCTTGAAGTGGTTGTTCGGAACGTGTGCGGCAGGCACCAGGATGAACGCGACGGCGACCAGGGGTATCGCAACGTGCCGCCCCCATGTCGGCGGTGTCCACACGAGCACCGGGTGCGCCCGAGCCAATCCGTAGCCCCAGATGATCAGCACCAGCCCGACTACCGAAAGGACAGAGTAGATTCCCTTCCAGCGCTTTTCGCCGATACGTGCGATCTGCGCACCGCGCCAGTCCTCAGCGACGATGCGCACCGAATGCACGCCCAGAAAGATCAACAATCCTAGTATCAGTACTGTCATGTCTGACTCCGCCATGGATCGATTTTAGTTCAGTTCAGTTCAGTTCGTCGTCGGCAGGCCGGCGTGTCGGCGACGTTCGTCTTCAGGCGTGAAAGCAGATTGAGACGCGACCACGCATCATAGGCAATCGCGACTCGTGGAATGTATAAGGGAATTCTACGCGCAGAGCAAGGTCAACGAACGCTGGATTACATTGCCCATTACACGCCACAGTTCGCTTGTTCCGGTTGGAGTCACCCCGCCCAGAACGATCCAGACGTGCTGCACTCGGCGCGAATGAAATCCGCTAGCAGCTTGACCCGCGCGACATCGCGCGAGTCCGCATGCGAAACCAGCCAGTAAGAGCGGCTGAGCGCAATTTCATCCGGGAGAATGCGAATGAGCGACGGTTCCGTGCGCGCGATAAAGCACGGCAACACGCCGATCCCCGCGCCACCGCTAACCGCTGCCGCCTGGCTGATGACGTTGGAAATACGTACCGTGGGCGTGAGTGACGTGGAAATCTGCGACAAATAATCGAGCTCCGCACTCCACATCAGATCTTCGACATAGCCGATCCACGGATGATTGAAGATGTCCTGAAACGCCGCGATCGGCACATGCGAATCGAGATACTCGCGCGACGCATACACACCAAGGGAGTAATCGTTGAGCTTGTGTGCATAAACGCGTCCCTGACTCGGGCGCGTCATGGTTACCGCAATATCGGCCTCGCGTTTGGACAGGCTGAACGTGCGTGGATTGGCAACCAGTTCTATCTCCAGATCGGGGTGCACGGCAGTAAGCTTGGCAATCCTCGGTGCAAGAAAGTAGGTTCCAAATCCTTCAGGTGTGCCAACTCTTACCGTCCCCGTCAAGCCGACCGACGGATCGCCCAGGCGCGCATTGATGCGCAGGGCCAGACTCTCCATCGCCTCGGCATCGGTCATCAGGCGCTCGCCTTCGGGGGTGAGCAGAAAGCCGACCGAACGCCGCTCGAACAATTGCACCCCGATGCTTGCCTCGAGCGATGCGACACGCCGGCTTAGCGTGGAATGGTCGATGCCCATTTGCTGCGCCGCGACCGTGAGACGCCCCGCGCGCGCGATAGCCAGAAAGGCCTGGAGGGAATCCCAGTCAAATTTTCGCATGGGGATTTTTGCACAGCGCGGTTGTGGAATTGCCCATTCTATTGCAAAAAATTGGCTGCTATCGTTGCCGCATGTCCTTCCCCGACGAAGGCGCGCGTTTCGATCCCGGCACGACGAAGCGCGATTCAACCGTATGAAAAAAGGAGACAGCATGTCGCTTATCGCGAAGCTCGAAACCCGTGCGCAGGCCGGGCGTCCCGTCAGAGTAGGACTGATCGGCGCCGGTAAGTTTGGTTCGATGTATCTGTCGCAGGCGCCGCGCACGCCGGGCATTCATCTGGTCTGCATTGCGGATCTGTCACCGGCGCGGGCGCGCAGCGCCATGCAGCGCGTGGGCTGGGAAGAAGCGCGCTACTCGGCGGGTTCATTGGCTGAGGCCTTGCGCAGCGGCTCGACCTTTATTACCGACGACGCCGATTTGATGATCGCAAGCGACTACATAGATATTGTGATCGATGCAACGGGCAGCCCGGCCGCGGGGATTCATCACGCGCTGTTGTGCTGCAGGCACAAGAAACATATCGTGATGGTCAATGTAGAAGCCGATGTGCTCGCCGGCCCGCTGCTCGCGCGGCGCGCGGCAGAGGCGGGCATCATCTATTCAATGGCCTCGGGCGATCAACCGGCACTGATCGCGGAGCTGGTGGACTGGGCCCGCACGATTGGCTTCAACGTCATCTGTGCGGGCAAGGGCACGAAGTACTTGCCCGTCTATCACCAGTCGACCCCCGAGACCGTCTGGAGCTATTACGGCTTCACGGAAGAGCAGGTTACCTCCGGCGACTTCAACGCGCAGATGTTCAACTCTTTCCTCGACGGCACAAAGTCGGCACTGGAAATGGCGGCGGTATCGAACGCATGCGATCTGCGCCCGCCCGCGGACGGCCTTGCGTTTCCCGCCTGTGGCGTCGATGACCTGCCGAACCTGCTGCGCCCCGCCGCCGAGGGCGGAATCCTGCCGCATCGCGGCAGCGTGGAAGTGGTGTCGTCGCTCGAACGCGACGGCCGTCCCGTGTTCCGCGACTTGCGCTGGGGCGTCTATGCCGTCTTCGAAGCACCCTCTGACTACGTCCGCGACTGCTTTGCGCAATACGGCCTCAAGACCGACAGCAGCGGGCGTTTCGCCGCCATGTATAAACCGTATCACCTGATCGGACTCGAGCTCGGGGTATCGATTGCGAGTATCGCGGTGCGTGGGGAGGCCACGGGCGCGACCACGGGATTCCACGGTGACGTCGCGGCCACCGCGAAGCGTGACCTGCGCGCGGGCGAGCGGCTGGACGGCGAGGGCGGTCACACCGTCTACGGCAAGCTGATGCCGGCTGCGGACTCGCTGCTGCAGGGTGCTCTGCCGATAGGTCTCGCGCACAACATGGTGCTGCAGCGCCCAGTGGCGGCAGGGCACCCGGTTCGATGGAGCGACGTGGCGTTTGATTCCAGCAAGGAAGCCGTACGCGTGCGTCTTGAGATGGAGGCGATGTTCCGCAAGGAACTCGGCGTGGAGGTAGCGGCCGAAAAACTTGCATCGTAAGCATGCCTGATCGAAGCCGGCCGGGCGTCCGCCCGGCCGCACTCTATAACGTCCGGCAAAGGACGACGGAGGAGACATGAGCCATATCAGCGAAACCCTTTTGGTAGCGCCGGCGGCGCCTGCCGATGTATACCGCAAGATCGGCTGGCGCATCATGCCGTTCATCGTGCTGTGTTATTTATGCGGCTATCTCGACCGGGTGAACGTCGGCTTTGCAAAGTTGCAGATGCTCAATGACCTGCACATGAGCGATGCCGTCTACGGCCTGGGCGCCGGCATCTTCTTTATTGGCTATTTTATTTTCGAAGTACCCAGCAACTTGATCCTGCATCGGGTCGGAGCCCGTCTCTGGATCGCGCGGATCATGATTACGTGGGCCATTATTTCCGCGCTCACGCTGCTGGTGAAAACGCCGCTGCAGTTCTACACTGCACGTTTCTTTCTGGGTGTGGCCGAAGCCGGATTCTCGCCGGGCATCATGTTGTATCTGACCTATTGGTTTCCTGCGAGAAAACGCGGCTTCGCGCTCGGCGTGTACTACATCGCGATTCCGCTCTCAGGTGTGGTCGGCGGTCCATTGTCGGGGTGGGTACTCAGCAGCTTCAGCCATTCCACCGTGATGGCGGGATGGCAGTGGCTGTTCCTGATCGAAGCGCTTCCGGCGCTGGTTTGCGGCATAGCGGTGTTTGCCTTGATGGTCGATCGTCCTGTGCAGGCGAAGTGGTTGACGGAAAATGAGAAAGCGCTGGTGACGAGCGAGATCGAGCGAGAGGATGCCGAAAAGACCACCCATCACAACCTTGGCGCTATTCTTTCTGATCGCCACATCTGGAAGCTCTGCGCCGTCTACTTCTGCCAGATCATTGGCCTGTACGGCATCAGCTTCTGGCTGCCGTCGATCATCAAGGACTCGGGGCTGAGCGATGTCTCGACGATCGGCTGGTTATCGGCCATTCCCTATCTCGTCGCCATCCCCGTGATCGTGCTGACCGGCATGAGCTCGGACCGCTTCCGCTCGCGCCGGATGCATTTTTCCGTGCTGGCGGTGATCGGCGCGATCGGGTTTGCCGCGAGTGGTTATGTGGGCCACCACCCTGCGCTCGCCGTGATCTGGCTGAGCGTGGCGGCCGCGGGTATCTTGTCGGCGTTGTCGCTCTTCTGGAGCATTCCGTCGTCGTTCCTTGCCGGCACCTCCGTGGCGGTTGGAATTGCGGGAATCAACTGCGTGGGTAATCTCGCGGGTTTTGTCTCGCCCTATGCGGTGGGATGGCTCAACGTGACGACTCACGACAATCGCATGGGCCTTTATTTTGTTGCCGCATGTCTTGTGCTCGGCGCGCTGCTGGTGCGGACCGTCTCGGGAAAGCTGGCGGATCGTTGATGCGCGGCGGTGGCCGCGCGACGCTGCGCTTCGATCAAACTGACGCTGGGGCAGGGTGCTAATTTCAGGTCGCGTGAGTTGGTACTACGTTGACGTTGCAGATCAAACGGCGCTGAATATCGAGCATGGTTGTGTCCTTGGTTTGAGGCTTTTGAAGCTGTTTGAACGCGAGTTTCGCAGCCGCAAGATTTTCTAGCGCACATCTGCCGGATGCGACTACAGCGCAGGGCTACCTGTATGCCCGGCCGATGCTCGCAAAGGAATTCCTCGATTTCGTGGTCGCTGCCGAGACGGGCGTGTTGGGCGTTGTCGCATAAAAGCGAGAGGCTCGCAGTAGTTTTGCCATGATGTCATGCCGAAGCTCCGAATTGAGCAGCGCGTCGCCGAGCCATTGACCGTGAGAGGCAATCGCCTGGTGACGCAAATTCATGTACTGGCTAGCCCACACGACTACCTCCAGAAGGGGGGGTGATTTTCCTACCCAATGAGGGTATCTAGAGCCCGCGTTTTGCTCGATAGTACAGACACACCAAAAACCGCCGCAGTATGGTTTCCCGGACCGCAGTTTCACGCTCGGATCCCTTTCGGGTACTCGGTTAAAGCGGTTCTATACGGGCTTAATACTAAAACCACTAATAGCTCCGGACATAAGTCGGTTTATTCCCTACGCGTGGAAAACCACGGCGCGCGCATTCGCTGCCAGGAATCGGCACGCGCAAACAAGCTTGGGCCCGCCCGAGCGCTGCCGAAAGCCAAGAATCTCCAAAGCATTGCCTCGATGGATGGAACGGCGTGGAGCTCCTGACAGATGGCGATGCATCAATCAATAACGATTGAAAGGGACATTGAACATGCGCAATTCATTTGATTCATCGAACGCCGCGCGCGGCCCCAGCTTTCTATGGGTGGACCTGACGCAGGGTGCGCGCGCATCGCTGGTGGATTCGCTCGACGGCACCTTCGACGTACATCGAGTTAGCGAGCCAACCCATGTCGACCACGCCATCGAAACTCACACGCCTCAGCTCCTGTGCTTTGAGTTCGACGAGCCGGACGCGCAAGGCATCGATGCCTTGACCCGCATCGGTAACGAGCATCCCAGCCTGCCTATTCTCGTGATTATGGGCCGAAGCTCTGCGGCCGCAGCGATGTGGTCGCTGCGGCTTCCGGTCTGGGATCTGCTGATAAAGTCGATTCCGCCGGCAGAACTGCGCCCGGGCATCCTCTCGCTTGCATCGCCGACGCGTGCGAACCGGCCAGAACCGATCCGCCATTCCGAGGCCAGGCGAGCAGACGTCGTACCCCTATCCCGCGCCCCCGAGCACGACAAGCAGGGCAGGACGCACCCGGCGATCGAATACGCGGCGGAACATTTCGATCGCGCCATCGCGTTGGGTCATGTTGCGGCTTTGTGCCAATTGGGCCCGTCACAGTTTTGCCGCGCCTTCAGGCTGGAGCACGGCGTGAGCTTCGGTCAGTATCTGCTGCGCTTGCGGATGGACCGGGCGTGCGATCGCCTCGGGGACCCGGACGCGCTCGTGAAGGAAGTGGCCTACTCGGTCGGATTTAACGACCTCTCGTACTTCACTCGGGCCTTCAGGCGCGAGATGGGCGTTTGCCCAAGTGCCTATCAGGCCAGCGCAAGATTGTCTTATCGGTTATCACGATCGTCCTAACGCCCGCCCATCCGAGCGCGCTACGCTTGGTTTCATCGTGCGCGGCTGCGTACCGATATCCAGCACACGTTTCTTGCATGGAGGCCTGTCGTGATCACACAAGCCTGCTTTCTCATCGGATCCCGATATGTCCGTCATGACGTTGCGTCCGATCAGGTCGACTTCGGAATAGGCGCGATACACGCAGACTACGCGGGCGAGCCGACATCGCGCACGCTTCAAACAATATGACGCCCGCGTACCTGATAGCGCAGCACAAAAGAGGAGACTGACATGGGCGATCATCCGGACTCGAAAGGCTCGCAGACCGGGCGGGCCGATGAGGCAAGTGGCGATAGCGCAGCGCTCGCCAGGGTTTTGCAGGATGTCGAACGATGCGAAGCGCTGATTGCGCATGGGGCAAGAACGGGTGCGCCGCCGGAGAACGCCGACATCGACATCGTGCGCGCGGCGCGGCTTGCTGTGGAACAGAACACCTTGAGCGCAACGAACGAGGCGGACGTCCACGCAGCGATGGGCCGGATCGCCCGAGCCGTGCGGTATCCGGGCGCGCAGATTGCCGACGACATGGACCGTTGCGGCGATATGGTCTCCTACGCGGCGCAGATGGGCAAGGTCATCCCCGAGAGCGACGTCGCGTCGTTGTCGGTCGCGCGTGCCGCGCAGCAGCAGTTGGCCTGGAATGCAATGACGGAGGCACTTTTTTATGCCGGCATGAGCCGCATTGCCCGGTGTGTTGCACCGGTAGTGGCCGGGACAACGGGCGCGCAAGCGCGCAAGGGCGCGCAGCTAGCGATCAAAATCTATACATGGTCGGCCTTCATCCTCGCTTTCTTCGTGATATCGCTTTCTTGCCTCTTGTTCGTGGCCAACCAAATCTCCGCGGATGTCTCGAAAGTCGTCGACGCTAACGATTCGGCGGCGCTAACGATGCACAACTTGTTGCAGGCGTATCGCTTGAACGTCATCGAAGCGAAGGAGAAAGGTCCAGATGCCGTCGGGCAGTTGCAAAACTCCCAGCCGGCGTTGCAGATCAAGGAGTTGCTGCAGCAATTTGCGACCAACAACCGGCAACTCTATGCAGATGTGAAGCGCACCGAGGCAATCAGAAAATTTCTACTGGTCGGAGACGAGGAGAGTCCCTACAAGCCGGTCTGCCCCGTGTACTCGCAAACCGGCAAGCAAGCGAACGCGTGGAACGTCAACCTGGAAAAGGTTTCAGGTCCGCGAGCAAGCCCTGACGCCACGATGCAAACGACCAACTGGAACTGCGATCCCGACAGCCGGCGGCGCGCGCTCGAGATCGACCTGCCGCTGCTCGCGACCGGGCCGATGGATCAAGCGAGCACGAGCAAGTCATGGCGTCCCGAAGCCGCAGTCGAACAGGGCTTTCAGAAGATCGCGGTGTATCAAGACATTCGCGCAATGGCGACAAATGACCGCGATGTCAATCTCGCTTTCGTGGGGGCGATCACGAGCTTCCTGTTGCCGGTGCTCTACGCATGGCTCGGCGCGTGCGCGTCGATACTCCGGCAATTGAGCGCCGAGTCATCGGCAAGCCTGTTCCACCCGGAACATTCGAAGGTCGCTTACCGGGCCCACATCACGTCGGCTGTGATCGTTGGCATTTCTATCGGGCTATTCACCGAGATCCTTCAGGGCGGCAAAGAGTTCTCTCCGCTCGCGATCGCGTTCGTCGCCGGCTATGCGTCCGACAAGTTCTTCGCCTTCATCGACCGGATCGTGAGCACGACCTTTCCCGCCCGCGTTCCTGCGCGCGCCGAGACTGTAACGCCGAGCCCCGTGCCGAAGAACATCTCGCCACCCGCGGACGCCGCATCGTCCGGCGGGCACGCGTAGCGGCATCGCAAGCGAGACGGCCGGTGCGCGCACGCCACCGGCCGTGATACAGAGGCTGCCGTTCCTGAAAATCCGACTGGATTTCTGTCGGTCGGTGATGTCCTGGCCGGTGTCGCCGGGTCATTTAATTGAGAAAGATCTCGTTAATAAGTAGGCCGATCAAACCATAATTTTGTCGTCAGGGCGCTAAATGACAATCAACCTGATCGGCTAGTTGCCTGCTAGGGTGTCGGTTATATCCTTCCTTCCGAAGCAGAGCGTAGAGCGACCGTGGATCGGTTCCGTTTGCTGAAGCAAACATTTCGCTGGCTGGTTATGGGCGTGTTCGATCGCATCTAAGTGCCTAATTAGCTGGACCGTTAAAAGGAGTTTAAAACACTACTTTTTCTCAGATTTTTTAATCACCCCAGGAAGCCGCGAAGGCCGACTGATCGACTTCGCCTTCCCTAGGGAGGCAGATGGAGGGATTTATGGCTCAACTCGATGGGCACATGATTTGTGCAAGTAATTGGGCTTACGCCATTCTCGATGCCGGAGAAATGCCCGCGTTTGTACCGTTCGACGCTGCATGCGCTTTGAGCGCACCCGTACCCTGCTTTGCGACAGGGTCAAGTCGCATCGATGCCGCTTTTATTGGCACGGGGCCTGACGGTGTGGTTCTGGCGTTTCGTGGAACTCTGCCTCCGGGATCGCCCGACCATAAGCAGACCCTTCAAGACTGGTTGAATGATCTCGAAGCAGTGCTTGTGGTTGGCGACAAACTTCCTGGCCGTGTACACCACGGCTTTCTCGGATCCTTGGACGCACTGTGGCCATCTGTGTCGAAAGCTGTTGCGGAACAAATGGCTAGCTCGCCGGTGAAACATTTGACTATCACCGGACACAGCAAGGGTGGCGCTGTGGCACATTTGGCTGCGGCAAGATGCGCGCTCAGCACACTCGTTCATGGCTCCGACATCACGGTACGCACGTTCGAGGGCGCTCACCCAGGTGACCAGTCATTTGCAGATGGATATATGCGACTGGTACCTGATGTGATCCGATATGAATTTCAGGACGATCTCGTCCCCCACTTGCCGCCATCGATTATGGTCCGCCATTTGTTCGAGGCAGAGCCACTATTCGCACCGCTCATGGCCATCGACAGCGGAGTGGATTATGCGCCGGCTGGTCGGCTCCAGTTCATCGACTGGAGCGGAAACATCCAGGAACAGTCAACGCTGTTGAGCACGGAGCGTTTTTTCCGATTATCCGAGAAGCTAGCCGCGCTCGATTTTCAAACAATCGTCAATGACCACTCTATCGGCGTGAGTTCGCTCTGCCTGAAGGCAGTGTGGCCGGCGGGATATTCTGCGGGCTAGCAATTCGGGATGACCGTCTCCATCATCGGCACCCGAGCACACGCCTAAAAGGCCAAACGGCTCACGTAGGTAGCGGATAAGCTGTCGAGTATCACTCGGATTTGATGAGAATTTCCATGCCGGATAATCCATTTAATTAGAATATCTTATTAATATAAGGTCGATCTGTGAAGAGACCTTCAACGTTGCAAGAATTGACGTCGAGGAGTCGTAGTTTCTTTTCCTGCGAGGTGGACTACCGTGGGCGCAAGCGCCACGACCTCCGCGAGGAAACAAACAGGCATAGCTCCTTCTATTGGATCTTGATGACAACCTTACCCTTTGCACGTCCTGTTTCGACATAAGCCAAAGCCTCTTCGGTTGACTCGAACGGGAAAACCCGATCGATCACAGGCCTTATCGCAGCTGCGTCGATGAGTGTAGCGATCTGGCTTAGTTGGCGCCCATCAGCACGCATGAAAACAAATGAATAGCTGACGCCATGACGTTTCGCCGCTTTTCTGATGCGATAGCTTAGAAAGTGCATCGCCGTTTTCAGGAACCAGGAGGCACCCAGATCTTTTGCAAAATCGGGATCAGGCGGACCGGCGATCCCGATGAGTTTGCCACCCGGCTTGAGCACTCGCAGCGACTTCTCAAGGGTATTTCCGCCCTGCGTATCCAGCACCACGTCGCAGTCCTTCAGGATGGCCGCAAAGTCATCTTTCTTGTAATCGATGACGATATCCGCACCGAGGCGCTTCACCAATTCGGCATTCCCCGCGCTCGCTGTCGTCGCGACGGTCGCGCCCACATGCTTCGCCAGCTGAATGGCAAAGGTGCCAACGCCGCCCGAGCCGGCGTGTATGAGTACTTTTTGCCCTTTCTTCAGTTGCCCTTTTTCGATCAGGGCCTGCCAGGCGGTCAAGCTCACCAACGGGATTGAAGCCGCTTCTTCCATGGTGAGTGTTTTGGGCTTGAGGGCCACGCCATCTTCCTTCACCGCGATGAATTCCGCGAAAGTACCGATCCGATCTTTGTGCGGTCGCGCATAGACCTCATCGCCCGGCTTGAATTGCCGCACGCGCGATCCGACGCGAACAACGACCCCGGCCAGATCGTTGCCCAAAATCAGCGGCAGACGGTAAGGCAGAATGAGCTTGAACTCTCCATCCCTGATCTTTGAATCGAGGGGATTCACGCCAGCGGCGTGAATCTGGATCAACACGTCGTCCTCGCGCGGCTCCGGGAGCGGCATATTGCCGGCTCGTATGCCACTCTTGCGTCCATATCGATCGACGACAAATGCCTTCATCACGGTTCCTTGTCAGTTTCTTGTTGCGTCAAGTTGTTTCACGGGCAGCAGCACGAATGTAGAGCTGCAGATCGGTCGCAGCACGGTCACGGATTCGCCCCTGACGGCCGTGGTAGCGCGCTTTTTTAACGGGGAGGGGCAGTAACCCCGTCTACGTTGAGAGCCGCAGATCTTTGCGAATGCCGGCGTCTACCAAGCCAGCGGGCGCAAATCTGCGTAGCAATCGCAAACGGCCGGCGAGTCCACCAGCTGTATAGCGGAGTTTCGGGCGAGCCGCGATGGCGGCCTGCAGTACGGTCTCGGCCACAACCTCAGGACCGTCAGCGCCCTCGATCATCTCTTTCACTCGCTTAGCCATGGCCGCGCGCACCTCGCGGTACTCGTCGAGGGGGGCGTCGGGCGCCATGAAGTTCGCGTCGAAAGGCGTCTTGATATAGGCGGGCTCAATGACCGACACCCGGATGCCCATCGTGCGCAACTCATGGTCGAGCGACTCCGAATAGCCTGCGACCGCGTGCTTGGTGGCGGAATACAGCGCCATATACGGCATGGGTAAGAAACCCAGCACAGAGCCGATGTTGATGATGCGGCCGCTACCTTGTTGTCGCATATGGGGCACCACGGCACGCGTCATGCGGATAATCCCGAAGAAGTTCGTATCGAAGATCGCGCGGGCCTGGTCGATCGAACTCTCTTCTGCAGCGGCAGGGGCGACGCCGAAGCCAGCGTTGTTCACCAGCAGGTCGATGCGCCCGTGTAGGCGCAGTACTTCCTTGACGGCAGCTTTGACTGATTCTTCGCAAGTCACGTCAAGTGGCAGCATCTCGAACGTCCGCTGACCGGCTTGTTCACCGCGCCGGCTGGTGCCGTAGACCTTGTACCCGGCCTTCGCAAGCCGCTTTGCCGTGGCTTCGCCGATTCCCGACGAGGCGCCTGTAACGAGCGCTATTTTGGTTTCCATGATGTCCTTCCGGTATTGAGGGATGTCTTTACGTGGTTGGTCGGGCATTCATCTTGTTAATATATGATGTTCATCATATATTTGATCCAGCGAAAGCGGGCACCGAGCCAGCGGATTTACGCATCAGTGGGCGCGAGTTGTTTCAATGCGGCTTCAAGAAAACTTTCCGACAGCTTGGGGTCGTCGACGGCGCGCGCCAGCACCAAGGTGCCAACCATGGTAGCCACCATGATAAGCGCCTGTTCGTGCGCGCCCGGCTGGCCCCAATCGGGCAATTGGCGCGCAACGACATCAATCATTTCCTTGATGCGGCGGGTGGCCGCGCGCCGCACGACCGGCGCCTGGCGCGGCATCTCCGAGCCGAGGGCGGAGACCGGGCAGCCAGTCTCTATGCCCTCACAATGCTCCTTTGACAGATAGGCGCGCATCATCGACGGCAACGCCTGCTCTGGCGGCACGGAGGCGGCGATTTGCTCGGACAGGGCCACGGCTTCAGCACCGGCGCGGTCTGCAGCTTCGGCAAGCAGCACCTCGCGCGATGGAAAGTGCGCATAGAAGCCGCCATGCGTCAGGCCGGCCTCCTTCATGATGTCGGCCACTCCCGTTCCGTCGTAGCCGCTGCGCCGAATCGCGCGCGCGGCAACCTCGACGATGCGCTCGTGCGTGATTGCCTTGCGGCTGACGGTTTTCCGATTGATTGGTGCATTTTTCATGATGATCATCATATAACATTTCGGCAGCAATTTGCTGCACGGTGCGACGTCGATGGGGATCAATGTTTTCTGTTTGGCCGGAGACGGAAAAACATAGGCGCCATCGCCCGTTATTGCTTTGAGTTCGTTCAGAACAGGCCTGCGCTTGCCGAGGAAGTGAAACGATGCGGTCATGCTGCATCTTCATGCGTTCATCGGGAATATGCCACTAGGCCGCGTCGAGATCGATTTCGATTTCGCTTCGAGGGGCCGACGCAATGACGCCAGGTCGCAACCCGGTCAGCATTGCGAGTTTCAGCGCGGCGCGAGTGATAGGGGACGAGTACGTCCAGCTCAATTTCGCTTGCCATACCAAAAAATTGCAGGAATATTTCAATCATTCGGCCGGGCGTTCTGATTCACCGTCGTGACCTTGCTTCACCACGGTCTCGACCTCGTTACATTTATTCAAGAAGCATATTCCTACAACGATTTCAGGAAATCCCTACCCCAGTCTCACTACAGAGATCGAGGCGCATCGCCGTATACCGATATAACCGCCATGGCTATCGGCCTCCCACCTTTGGCTTCGCAGAGTCCAGACCAGGACACCCACTCTTCGATGGATGTAACAAGGACAACTTTGTACAAACAATAAAATTCAAGATCATTCCCTCGCTTGGTGTGTGCGTAATATTCATGGATCGAATCGGACTGTTTGGGGCACTCGGTCTTTCCGGACTCGTCTCGAGCATAGTCAACGCATGCTCCGGCAATACCTTCCTGGTTACCGCATTCGAAGTAACGGTTGAAGAAGCCGTTGTCGGGTTCTGCGCATAGCAACTTAAGGCAGGTACGGGCAACAACTGCATAGGCCATTAGCCGTGCCGTAAGAGAAACCGAGATTCGAATTTTATAGTCAGATGTCTCGGATTGGACTCGTTGGCGATAGACCCCAAGGATGCGTGATGATGGAGTTCATGAAATGCTTGAAAGCCGTTAAAGAAATGGCGGCTATCCCCAAACACAATCCGGATCTGCTGATCGCTCAGTACAAAGCTTTCACGTTTCAGATGCCCCTCATGTATGTGATCTTGATGATCAACACATGGGGCGTGGCGGCGACCCACATGCACCTGGCGCCGCGCTGGATGACAATCGACATACCGGTTGTCATGACCGTGATCTCGGCCGTGCGGGCTATCGGTTGGCTGCGTTGTTCGAAGCAGGAAGCAAGCCGCGATGTTGCGTTAAAAGCACTGTCCCGCACCCAACGGCTCTCGGGCATTATTGCCCTCGCTTTCACGCTGTGGGCACTCGCGCTATTTCCCTACGGTGACGCCTACGAAAAGGCCCATGTCGCCTTTTATATGGCAATTACGGTTATCGGTGTGATTTTCTGCATGATGCATTTGCGGCCGGCCGCTTTCACCGTTGCTTTCATCGTCAACGGCTCGTTTGTCATTTTCTTCTCCCTGTCCGGGAACCTGGTCTTTGTCGCCATCGCCATCAACACCGCGCTTGTCTCCGCGGCGATGCTCGCCATACTGTTGGTCCACTATCGTGACTTTACTGGCATGGTGAATGCCCGCGTGGAAAATTTCCGGCTTGCAAATATTGATAGCCTGACGGGTTTGGCGAACCGTCGCGCATTTTTTTCCTACCTTGACAAGGCGTATGCGAAGGCGAAATCCGATGGAACCCGTCTCGCCGTCGGCATTATTGACCTGGATGGCTTCAAACCCATCAACGACATCTATGGTCATGCGACCGGTGATAAACTGCTTCAGACTATTGGGACGCGCCTGGGAAATGTATGTCCAGCAAACTACTACGTCGCAAGGCTCGGTGGGGATGAGTTTTCGATTGTGGCCTCAAACTTCGGCGATACGGGCGAACTTGTGGCGACTGGAGAACTTATCTGTTCTGCGATACGAACCGCTGCGTCGCTGGGAGATATAACGCTGCAAATAGGCGGATCGATAGGATTCTCCGTCTACCCCGATATGGCGAGCGACACGGTGCAATTATTCGCAAACGCCGACTATGCGCTCTATCACGGAAAGCGCGCGGGTCGTGGCAAGGTGACACTTTTTTCCATTGATCACGATGCCAAAATTCGATCCGACGCGAAAATTGAACAGGCGCTACAACACGCGAACCTTGAAGATGAACTGACCGTAGTGTTCCAGCCGATCGTCGATGTTTCGAGTCGAACGACAATCGGATTCGAGGCACTTGCTCGCTGGTTCAGCCCGACATTGGGTTCAATCTCGCCAACGCAGTTCATTCCCGTTGCCGAACGAACAGGGATGATCTTGGCGATCACCCTGACGCTATTGAAAAAGGCGCTTGAGCATGCCTTATTTTGGCCTGGTCACATCCGTCTTTCGTTTAACCTGTCGGCCCACGATCTTAGTTCACCCGAGAACGTCCTCGACATAATTACGGAGATCAGGAGGAGTGGCTTCAAACCCGCTCGCCTTGATCTCGAAATAACCGAAACCGCTTTTATTCGTGACTTTTCGCAAGTTCGTAGTGCCACCGAGACGTTGCGATCGCTCGGATGCGGCATTTCCCTGGACGACTTTGGCACAGGTTTTTCGAGCCTGACGCACCTCCATGCGCTGCCGCTCACCAAAATCAAAGTCGACCGCAGTTTTGTCACCGATCTAAACAAAAATCCCGCGAGCTATAAGATCGTCAAGTCTCTTCTCGCGCTCAGTCGAGATATGGGCCTTGATTGTATTGTTGAAGGTGTAGAGACAAGAGCCGAATTAGCTATTCTCAAAACACTTGGAGACCTGACGGTTCAGGGATATCTGTATTCCAAGCCAATCTCGGCACATGAAGTCGTTGGTTTCCTTGAACAACCGGCGACCGTTGCTTAGGTGATTTGACCGAGCGAATCGAGGGACAGCTCGGGGTTGCGTGTTCACTTCATCTCAGGATCAGATTTGCCCATGCTGCGCCTGATCCCTGTGCTGGGCCTGAAGAAAGAGCAGGGCCAGTACATTCATCCGCACGAACGACAGTGAAGCGCTGATCGCGACAACGGCCGTGTCCTGCCGGTCGTTATCGACGCAGCCACGCAGGCCACGTTCGGATCGGATTCGTATGCCCGGGACAGAGCGATCTTGATTCATCAGCACTCGATCTTAGGTGGCGGGCCCGCAGACGTGATGAACTCAGGTGAGGAGCGCGCTAACTCTTCCGTACAGGAGCCGTGGAGTCGCGTTTGACCAGCACCGGGTCTGCGGTCCGAACATCAAGCACTAGATCGAACGTAAAACGCAGATACAGTTTTCCGGTCGAATCTTCTTCCAGGATGTTCTTGATTTGTCCTTTCGCTTTCCCAGAAAGGCGGATGAATTCGACGCGCTCTTCAGGGAAGAACAGAATCAATTCACGCATCGTCTCCCCATGCAGCACGATTTCGCGGATCAAGCAGTCCGGATGCTGCTCAACGATTGAACAACGAGTGATCGCTGCGACAAAATGACCGCGACAAGGCGGCTCATCGACGGCGATCCAGTGCAACTTGGGGCAATTGCTGCCGGGGTCGTTTGAGGAGCGGGGAACGTGGGTGGTTAATCCGTTCCAGGTTCAAGAATTAAGGCAAAGCGCCATTATATTCATAGCGATCAAAGCGCGTTATGATGGTACGCAACGCGTATCATCATAAAGGTCATGTCGAATCCTACCCAGCAAGAATTTCTAAAATCAGCAAAGGACGCGCTCGGTGTCACTTGGGATGAACTCGCCGAATCGGCCGGCATCAACCCACGTGCGCTCAAAACGTACCGGATGCCAGACACCTCGAAGGACTATCGGCCACTTCCTGCGCTTGCGCGTGCGGCGGTCGATCGCCTGATGTCCGGTCACAAGACAAAAGGTAAGATTAATGCTTGACATGGTACGCAACGCGTACCACTATGGGGCCGTGCATTAGGATTTGAGGAAACGGCAATGTGAAGGGCAGGAGAACCATCAAGAGCCGTTGGCCGCGTCGAGGAGGAGTTTGAAGCAATGAAGCCGTCTCTTGTACTTGTAAGTCACCGAGAAGCCATTCGTCGAGTGGTTGCGGCTCATCGCGCCTCCAACGCGCGCGTGTTTGGCTTCGTTATTCACGGTGACGATTCCGAGGGCAGCGACCTCGACATTTTGATTGACCCGACGCCGGAAACGACATTGCTCGACATCGGCGCGATCCGGCACGAACTGTTGCAGTTCCTTGGTGTGTCGGTTGATGTGGTGACTCCGAACGCCCTACCTGCGGAATTTCGTGCGATCGTGCTTGCTGAGGCGATCCCGGTATGAGCTGTGACAAGGATCGACTACCTCACTATGCGACTGCGAACCTTGCGTTGCCCTTAGCGTTCGCTTATCAAATGCGCAATGCCGTGGCTCAGCGCTACTCAACGGTAGATCTTAAGATCGTCTGGACGACGATCCGAAACGACCTGCCAGGGCTGTACCGAAAAGTCCAAACGTTGCTTCAAGACCTCCCGCCAGTGGTAGCGAGGCCGGCAGCCCGCCGTCCTGGAGCTTGAGCACATAAACGGGACACCACCGGCTGCACGGGCAAGGATCCGTTGCTGCATTCAGAGACGACTTTGCTGGGCGACTGAACAAGCTAAACAAATGAAACCGTTGCAAATGTCAAAGGGGATTCAAATGTCGAATGGCAATACGTCCGTAGAAGCGACCTCGAACAAGACCAAAGTGAAGATCATCAAGTGGGCCATCATTGGCCTCTGTATTGCCGTTGGCGCGCCACTAGCAATCTTGTTGATCAAGGGGATCGTTGGGTTGATCGTGGCCGCGGTCCTGGGTTTGGCGGCAATCAATTTCGCGCCGGTCATTGCGATGAAGTTTGCGAACCAAAAGGTCAAAATGATTGTCACCGAGGCGGAGAAGAATCCGATCGAGACGCTATACAACGAATTGAACGAAAAGAGACAGGCGGCCGAAAAATTTAAGGACAGCATCACGGCCTTTCGCACCGAAGTGAAGAACTTCGAACAGAAGACGACCGTTTTCAAAAAGCAGTACCCCGAAGACGCCGGTCGCTTCGAGTCGCAGTTGGAAACGATGAACAAACTTCTTGCCTTCCGCGAAGGCCGGTACAAGCAGGTTCAGCAAGAAATGCAGCGTTTTTCTGACGCGATCGAACGGGCGAAGGCACTGTGGGACATGTCGCAATCAGCGCAGCGGATGAACAAGATCGCCGGCATGCAGTCGAGCGACACGTTTGCCCAGATCAAGACTGATGCAGCGCTCGATTCAGTCATGAATTCAGTCAATAAGGCATTCTCCGAAATGGAAACGTCCCTGATGGAGAATTCCGAGGTGCAGCAGGCAAAGGCCGCCATTGACGTCACGATTGCAGCTCAGCCGGTGCAGCAGCAATTGGGCTCGCCCGTGCAACCGAAGTAAGCGCAGTCCTGCGCCGAAACGCGAAAACAACCTTTAGCCAATCACATACAAGACATGAAGAAAATCCTGGGATCTGCTCTCTTTCTGGTCGTGCTCGCTGCTGGGTGGTTCATCTATCACGGGGGAGTGAAGGGCTTGCTCGGTGCGGGCGAGCCGCACGTCACGGCCACCGATGTCTCGGCAGCCGGCGCAGCAAGCAGCGGGTGGAGTGATTCTGACACGTCGAAGACGGTGTCCACCACGCCGTCAGGCCCGGCGCCGACCAGTGACACGTTAAAAGCGATCCTGAGCAGCGGCGTTGTGCGTATCAGCGTGGAAAATCCGTCGAAGCCCTTTTACTCGGAAGACAACGGTAAGGCGCAGGGCTTTAATGTCGACTTTGCGAAGCTGCTTTTTTCGCAGAAGGAATTTGCTTCCGGCGATCACGCCAGCATAAAGGTGGACACGAACCACGGCGTGGATACCTACCCAGCGGTGCCCGCGCAATTGACGCAGTCCGACAAACATGGAGACGCGGTCGTGGACGTTGCCATGGACGGGCTGACTTTCCCGGATGACACGCCGAGTGGCGTGGTTTATACGGTGCCTTATGTCGACGATTTTGGTTACTCGCTGATCGTGCGAAAGGGGTCACCGGTAAAGTCGGCGGCCGATCTGGCCGGCAAGACGGTTGGCATCCTGAAAGGAGACCCGGACGTCAAAGCGTTTGCGGAAAAAGCGTTTCCGGCGAGCAAGATCATCGAGTTGTCTGATGCGAGTATCAACGGTGAGCGCTCGTGGACTTCACATTATCTGGACGGCGGACAGGTCGATGCCATTGTCTACGACTACCCGTTCGGTGTATCGGAGATCGAGGATACCGACCTGACGTTTGCGGTCACGAAGCTTGATGGTTCGAATCTGGCCTACAAGATCGGAGTGCGCAAGGATGACGCCACGCTTCTCGTCTATCTGAATTCCGCTATTGCGAAGGTCAAGCAGTCTCCCGAGTATCTGAATCTGTTGAGGAAGTATTTCATCAGCAATCAGGTCGTCACGACTGCTGCGACAAGCGGCGAGAAGACCTACTTGGTCAAGGCGGGCGATACGTTGAATTTGATCGCGTCGAGTCAACTGGGAAGCGCGGCAAAGTACGTCCAGATTCAGAAGCGCAACAACCTGCCGAACCCGAACCTCATTCTTGTCGGCCAGCATCTGATCATTCCAGTGTTGTAAGTGTGAGTGGGTTCCGGCGCGGTGCGATCTAAGATAGAGAGCAATTGAGAGGTGATGTCTCCAGCTGCTATCGCAATCGTATCCAGACCGGTGATGGGCCTTAGGCGTTCGCGCTAGCGAAAGTAGGAAATGCCGTGCAATCGAAGCATCGTCCGTCACCAGCACTTCTTTGGATCGCGTTCGCAATGGGTGCGGTCGGGGTTGCTGCCGCTGATCCGTGCATCGCCAGGTTTCTAGCTCGGCCTAGCGGTTGGCCCCTCCTTGGAGCCGGCCGAAACTAGGGCAGTTGTGCAGCGATAAGGATGATTCTCGCGGATGGCCTGCCGGTAATCGCATGAAAACGGTTTTCCCAACGTCAGATTTGCATGCTAGACATCCGCGACCGTTCGATGCAGTTGGTTGCGCTTAACGCGCTGTCGGTTACTGACCGCCTGAACCGAAGTCGCAGCAACGCCGTGCGACTTCGGCAACCATGTTCCCCAGCGCGGAATGTGACTGCTTCAGAAAAATCGCGTCGTAGCGAACCAGCGGCGCCGGCGGCTCGGTAATCACGATTTGCATCAACTGGTTCTCAATTTGCTGCCTGAAAAGATCGACCGGCAGCAAACTCACGCCAACCCCGGCCGCCACGAGGCCGCCTACTACGACTGCATTGTTGCCACCGCAAATACGCTCGGGATTGACGCCCGCGCTCTCGAAGCCCCTTGAACTCAAGATCGTAATGATGGATACGGGAGCCTGCTCGATGACAGGCACGGTGCCCAGTTCACGCAGCGGTACCGTGCGCTTGCTGTCGAACTCACCCGGGCGGCAAAACCAGGCGAAGCGAGCGCTGCCAAGCGCCACGCGCGTGACCGATGCGGGCAACTCCGGCTCGGGCAGGATCGCGAGGTCGAGGCGGCCGTCGATCACTTGTTCCTGCAGCGGCCCGGACATGTCCACCTGGGGTTGCAGGATGAGATTCGGAAACATCTCGCGCATCTGCTGCAGGAACGCTGGGAACCAGGTCAACGCCACCAGCTCCGTCAGGCCGATATGCAGCACGCGGGTCATATGCCGGTCCGCGTCCCGGTAGGCTTCCAGCCGCCCAATGCTCTCCAGCAGGCCCTCACATAGTTCGAGCATCTCGTGCCCTTTCGCAGACAAGCGTGCTTTCTTGCCGCTCCCTTCAAACAAAGGTGCAGCGGACTTCGCTTCGAGATCCTGCAAGCGCTTGGTTGCGGCAGACTGCGTGATATGAAGCTTGTCGGCTGCACGTTGAACGGTACCGAGTTTCGCCACCCAGTAGAACGTTTCGATCTGCTTGACGGTCAGCATGGTTATCCGGCCTCGTTGACGAGCGGTTCGCGGGCACCAACGTCCTGGTAGCGCGTCTTGTAATTGCACGTCGCGCGTGCGAGCGCAATGACCTTGCGGTGGAACGGTGTCAACGCGTCTTGCCGCGCGACGGCAACATAGCGCACCGGTGGCATCACCGGCCCTACATGGACTTCGCGCAACATTCCCAGCGTCACGAGTTCGTCGGAAATGGCGTTCGGCAGGCAGGCGATACCCAGCCCGGCGCTCGCCATGCCACCCAGCGCCGCGAAGTTGTTGCAGGTCAGGATGCTGCGCGGCTGCACGCCATGATGCTCGAGCCATTTGCTCATGACATGTCCTGCCGCCGAGTCGCCGGCCTGGGACAGCAAGGTCAACTGACCAAGCTCCGATACAGCGAGCCGGCGCCGTTTCAGGCTGAACGTGGGGCTGCAGAACCAGCCGTTACGCACGTTGGCGAGCGGGAATCTCAACATGTCCGCCCAGCGGGGCGTGTCGGGCACGATGGCCAGATCCAGCTGCGCCAGCCTGAGCTTTTCGTAGAGATCCGCGGCAACACCGCCCACTTCCAGTTCGACCTTCACCAGCGGATAGGCAGAACGCAGTGCTTCGATGAAGGCAGGCAACCAGGTGAGCGCCGCGAGCTCAGTCACGCCCAACCTCAACGACCGCCGCAATATTTTCTCGCTCGCATACTGACTCAACAGGACGTCGCGTTGCCGAAGAATCGTGCGCGCTTGCGAGAGTACCTCGAGGCCGTCGACGGTCAGCCGTGCCGATCGCAAACCGCGATCGAATAGCGGTCTCGGGAAGTGAGCCTCCAGTTCACGAACATGGCGCGACACGCCAGATTGAACGCTGCCCAGCTTGCGCCCGGCCGCCTCGAACGAACCCATGTCCGCGATTGCGACCAGTGCTTCGAGTTGCGGGAAAGTGATCTGGTGCGCCATGCAGCCCCTCTCGGATCAATCTAGTTTCGGAATGGATAATTATCCGCAAATATCTCTTTATTTGGGTTTTTTTTACGCCAAGAATACGACCTCCAAGTCCCCCGCAATGCAGATCGAGCCCATTGGCAGCTCGAGTTTGCGTTTTGAAGCCCCGTCTACGGAGAAACGCATGAAATCGTCTAACAAACTAACCGCAGCAGTGCTTGGGCTGACCCTGGCCATGCTGGCCGGTACTGCACGGGCCGACCAGCTCGCGGACATCAAGGCACGCGGAACGCTGGTGTGCGGGGTATTGGCCAACTTCGAGCCATTCGGCTTCCAGGATTCGTCTTCGCGAGAAATAGTCGGGTACGACGTTGACTACTGCAAGGGCGTGGCGAAGGCGCTGGGCGTCAAGCCCGTGTTGCAGGTGGTGTCGATGGAAGCACGCATTCCCGAACTGCTGCAAGGCCGTGTCGACGTACTCGCGGCGGTACTTGGCTATTCTCCCGCACGGGCTGAGCAACTTACGTTCACGCATCAGTACTATGTCGCCAAGCAGGTCATTGCAGTGAAGACCAGCGGCCCGTTCAAAGCGCGGGACGATCTCGACGGCAAGCGCGTCAGTACGATCAAGGGCTCGAGCAACATCGCCATCATGGGGCGGGTCATGCCGAGCGTGCAGCTCGTCAGCTATGACGACTCTCCCTCCGCGTTCCTGGCCATGGTGCAAGGCAAGGTCAATGGGTTTGTAGTCTCGGAACCGATCATGCACCGCTTTGCCGCCAAACTCGGCCCTGACACCAACGTAGCAGCGTTGTCGCCGCCGGTGGGCCTCGAAAACTGGGGACTTGGTATCAAGAAGGGCGAACCGGCATTGCTTGCTGCGGTGAACAACGCGCTGGACGGGATGGAAAAATCGGGCGAAGCCCAGCAGATTTTCGAAACGTGGCTCGGCCCCAAAACGATTTACCAGATGCATCGCGATTTCAAGGTGGAGTCGATCAAAGGTTGACCTTAAAGCCATTCCGTATGATAAGGATTGCTGATGTTGCTACATCTCGACTTTGCAAGAATATTCGCGGCCCCAAATCTGCAACACCTCCTGTGGGGAGTGCAATACACCGCGTTGCTCACGCTTGCGAGCTGGGTGCTCGCGGTCGCGCTCGGCACGGTGATGGCGACGCTGCGCGCGATGGGCCACCCGGTCATTGAGCGGCTCGTCGCCGGCTACGTTGCATACCACCAGAACGTGCCCATGCTCGCGCAGCTGTTCCTCTGGTACTTCGGATTTCCCACGCTGTTGCCCGACAGCGCACAGGAATGGATCAATGCGAATGGGGGCGAATTTATTTTCGCCTCCCTGGCGATTGGCTTGTGCATGGCGGCGTACTACTCCGAGGATATTAGAAGCGGCCTGCGGGCGGTATCGGCTGGCCAACACGAGGCAGCGCGTTCGCTCGGGTTGAGCTTCGCCAAGTCGATGCGATACGTGATCCTGCCTCAGAGCTTTCGCATCGCCATGCCGCCGTTCATCAACCATACCGTCGTGCTCTTCAAGAACACCAGCCTGGCAATGGCAATTGGTGTTGCTGAGCTGACCTACACGGTGCGTGACATCGAGAACCAGACCTTTCGAACCTTTGAAATCTATCTCGTTGGAACGGTCATCTACCTGGCCATTTCATTGAGCCTGATGGGTGTGGGAGCAGCGGTCGCGCGCCAAACCCGCATCCCGGCGAAATAAAACATGCTCGACATACTCACGCACAACGCGCATTTCCTGCTGCTCGGGCAATATCCGAGTGGACCGATTGGTGGTCTGGCGCTCACGCTGATTCTCGCGCTGCTCGGTCTCGCTTTTGCCATTCCACTTAGCTTGCTGCTCGCTTTGTGCCGGGTTTCGCCATTCAGGGTGCTGAGCGTGCCCTCTACCGTGCTTGTTTATTTTGTGCGCGGTGTGCCGCTCGTGATGCTGGTGTTCTGGAGTTATTTCCTGGTGCCGGGGTTGATCGGCCATCTCGTCAGCGCGTTCACGACCCTCGTCGTCACACTGGTGATCTATCAGGCGGCTTACCTGAGCGAGATTGTCCGCGCGGGTATCGAGTCCTTGCCCAAAGGGCAGACCGAATCTGCACGCTCGCTCGGAATGTGTTACGGGTCGACGATGCGTCACGTGATTTTGCCGCAGGCGCTGTACAACATGCTGCCGAGCATTCTCAGCCAATGCGTTTCGACCGTGAAAGACACGTCGATCGGTTATGTGATCAGTGTCCAGGAGCTGACGTTTTCGGCCCAGCAGATTAACGCCAGTCTTCTCACGAAGCCGTTTCAGGTCTTCCTGATTCTCGCGCTGGTGTACTTCGTGGTGTGTTACACGCTCACCCGATGCGTGCAGGGTGTTGAAGGGCGTATTTCGCGCCGGCGCGCTTCGGGGAAGATGCCTAATGTCAGGAGTATCATCAATGATTCAGTTCTCCAAAGTTAATAAATGGTACGGCCCGTATCAGGCGCTTGTCGATGTGAGCGCCGAGGTGAAGCGAGGCGAGGTGGTGGTCGTGTGCGGCCCGTCGGGGTCGGGCAAGTCGACGCTGATTCGTACCGTCAACCGCCTCGAGGCGATACAGTCAGGCGAGATCACGGTCGACGGTACCAGCGTCTATCAGGCTGCGATGAATCTGAACCGGTTTCGCAGCCGTGTCGGCTTCGTGTTTCAGCAGTTCAACTTGTTTCCGCATCTATCGGCGCTCGACAATGTATGTCTCGCGCCAATGAAAGCGGCTGGAAAAAACCGCAAGGATGCAAAGCGGCAGGCATTGGCGCTGCTTGATCGTGTGGGTCTGGCCAGCAAGGCGGACTCATATCCACAGCAGTTGTCGGGAGGGCAGCAGCAACGCGTCGCGATTGCGCGCGCATTGGCGATGGAACCGCCGGTGATGCTGTTCGACGAACCGACGAGTGCGCTCGATCCGGAAATGGTGGGCGAAGTGCTCAACGTGATGAAGTCACTGGCCAGAGACGGCATGACCATGATGTGCGTGACCCACGAGATGGGATTTGCGCGCGAGGTGAGCGACAGCGTCTGGTTCATGGACCGCGGTGCGATTCTTGAAGTAGCCGATCCGCAGACGTTTTTTCAGTCGCCCCAGCATCCGCGCGCGCAGGCATTCCTGTCTGACTTGCGCCACTAACCGACTGTCCCCGATGCGAAGCCGCTGTCCGCAACATTGCAACGTAACTACCACTCTATGACAACACCCAACATGATCAACGCCATTGCCGCGGACCTGGTGCCGGCGGTCGCAACACCTTGCTTCGTGGTGATGGAAGACCGCGTCCTGCACAACCTGAAAGTTACCGCGCAAGCATGCGGGGGTGTGGATCGCCTGATGCCGCATGTGAAGACTCACCGGGCTGCGTGGCTCGTCAAGTTACTGCTGGCTAATGGCGTGGAGGCTTTCAAGGCCAGCACGCTCGCCGAGGTTGAACTGGTGCTGGCTGCGGGCGCCACGCGTGTTGTCTGGGCGTTTCCGACGGTCAATCCACAGAACATCCAGCGTTTTATCGAACTAGCCGCTGTGTTTCCGAAGGCCGAACTCACGGGTCTGGTCGATTCACGCTATGGACTGGACGTGTGGACCCGGCTACTCGATAGCGCCTCGCCCGCGATTCGCCTTCGGGTCGATCTCGATCCAGGGATGGGCCGCACGGGCGTCACCATGGACGAGGCAGCACTTGAGCTCGCGCGCGAGGTTGCGCGCCTCGGGCGGCTTGCAGGGTGGCATCTTTACGATGGCAACGTCAGGGGCGGGTACGGCGAACGTAAAGCCGAGGTGCAAAAGCTTGGCGATGCACTGGAGGTGCTGCAGTCGCGCTTGCGCGAAGACGGTATCGACGTCGATGCGGTCGGCGGCTGCAGCTATACGTTCGATCTTTGGTCGCGCTCCGCGATGCGTCACGTGTCGCCCGGCACATGGGTGTATTCGAACGCCCAGCACCTTAGGGAGCTCGCTCATCACGATTGGGTGGCGGCCGGGTTTGTGCTCACGACGGTTGTTTCTACACGCAATGGCACGTCGACGCTGGATGCCGGAGCCAAGGCCATTTCGCCGGACAAGCCACTGCGTCAGCGGTTTCAAGGCGCCGACGAAATCGTGATGATGAACGAGGAGCACACCGTGATCCGCAGTGAGACGCTCGGCACCGGTGACCGGCTCTTGCTGGTCCCGGAGCACACGTGCACCACGGCCTACCTGTACAACAATGCGCTGGTTCGATCGGTGGACGGGCACTGGGAATATCGCGATCAGCTCGGCAGCAAACGGTCAGTCGTTGCGTTGACACAGTAATCGTCAAGAGACGAGCATCCCTATTCACCATCAGCGTGAGACTTCACTCATGACCGAATCCAGCAAGCAACCGTCCAAGGGCGGCCATTACAGTCTCTGGCGCCGCGCGGGCGGTCTGATCTTTGTGGCGGGTCAGGTCCCGCGAGATCCCGAGCGCAACATTCTTGGCGACACGATCGAGGAGCAAACAAGCGCGGTGCTCAACAATTTGCGCCTTGTTCTGGAAGATGCCGGCACTGATTTCAGCCGGCTTGTTCGCGTCCAGGCGTATCTGTCCGATATGAGTGAGTTTCAGCGGTTCAACGCGGTGTACGCCAAAGTGATGGGCAGTGCCGCCCCCGTGCGAACTACTATCGGATGTGCGCTCAACGGCGTGCGTGTCGAAATCGATGCTGTCGCGGAACCCGGAGACGGGTCGATCAGAGCGCAACAATAACCGGGTCACCGGTTTTTCATAGGGAAAGAAGATGGACCTACAGCTAAAAGACAAGACCGCCCTGGTGCTCGGCGGTGGTGGTGGCCTCGGTGGCGTAATCGCTCGAACGCTTGCGGCCGAGGGAGTACGTGTTGCCGTTGCGGACATCGATCTGGATGCAGCTGAAAAGACTGCAAAAGCGGTGGGAGAAGCGGGCTCGCATGCAATCGCACTTCAGTGGGATCTCGGAGATCTGTCTGTCGTAGACGGTCATGTCGCCCGGATCGAGCAGGATCTCGGGCCTATCGACATACTGGTGAACAACACCGGTGGGCCGCCTCCGACGCCGGCGCATGGACAGGAGGCGGCGCTCTGGCGAGAGCATTTCGAGAGCATGGTTTTGTCGGTGGTATCCATCACCGACAGGGTACTTCCGGGAATGCGCCAACGTGGTTTTGGCAGGGTAATCACCAGCACGTCATCGGGCGTTGTTTCACCCATAGCGAATCTCGGACTGTCAAATGCACTGCGAATGTCCCTGGTCGGCTGGTCGAAAACGCTGGCGCGCGAAGTTGGCCGCGACGGCATTACCTGCAACATCGTCTTGCCCGGGCGTATCGCCACAGATCGCATTCGCTTCCTTGATGACGCTAAAGCCAAGCGCGAAGGGCGATCGATTGAGGACGTTGCTGCCGAAAGCACGGGATCGATTCCGGTGGGGCGGTATGGCGAGCCGCAGGAGTACGCAGATGTAGTGACCTTCCTTGCAAGTCCTCGCGCTTCGTACATTACCGGCTCGACAGTCCGGATCGATGGCGGTCTCATCGCCAGCATCTAATTATTCTTTGGAAAGGCTAACCATGACCATCGACTCCCTTCAGCTTGACGAAAAGATCGTAGCTGCCCTCTCTGGCGTATCGACGGCCACACTTACGACTGTCCTGCTCAAGCATGGCCTTCGCAACGTGTGGCTTCGCGGTACCCGCCCGATAGCGGA
>Ga0073928_10002866_pt1 | contig 28472 bp, 27 predicted proteins | sample PaiPotPPA55metaG_FD_76969 | JGI IMG/M metagenome (GOLD analysis project Ga0073928, IMG submission 76969) | Iron sulfur acid spring bacterial and archeal communities from Banff, Canada, to study Microbial Dark Matter (Phase II) - Paint Pots PPA... ...
GGTAGCACATGCACTGCTGGAGATTGCCTATCACATGCTGAAGCGTAAGGAAGACTACCGGGAACTCGGTGCGGATCACTTTGATCGGATCGACGTGAACCGAATCCGCCGATCCTTGGTCAGCCGGCTGGAACGCCTGGGCCACAAAGTCACCTTGGAGCCGCTTGCTCTGACCGCCTGAAAGTATTTTCGTAGGAGTATTTTCGTAGGAGTAGTCTTTCTCTTCACCTTTGTAGTGCCGGTTTTTAGACCGGTTTTTTCCTTGACGCTACCGCCGTTGCTCAGGGTTTCGTCGCAAGTTTCTACACCTTTGGCCATTATGTTCGACATCAAAAAAGACATTCAGGCCATGACAACATTTCGCCGCAATCCGGCGAAGTTCCTGAAGTATTTAGAAAAGACCAGGAAACCGCTCATCCTTACCATCAATGGAAAGGCCGAAGCCGTCCTGCAGGACGCCGAAGCCTATCAGCGCCTCCTCGACATTGCATCGCAAGCCGGCGTCTCAGAAGGTATCCGCCAAGGCCTGGACGACGTAAAAAAAGGCCGCGCGCGCCCGGCCCGTGAAGCTCTCGAAACGCACGATACCTCGTTAGAGCTACCGATCGCGCGCTCGGTGACATGGAAGCAATCTACGGCTTTGTAGAAGCTAAGCTTCTGAATCGGCCGGGGCTTGGTTCAACGAACTTTCCGAAGCGGTTTATCGCTTGGAGCGATCTCCCGAGCGCGGGCCAATCACTCCCGCAAATAAGAAACTTCGCCACCTGTTCTTTGGCAGAAAGCCTAACACCCATAGGATTATCTACCGGGTCGAAAAACGCGAGGCCGTGGTGAACGTTCTGCACATCCGTCACGGTGCACGAGCACCGCTCTCAAACGAATAAAACTTGCGTTGCGATTCCGCTTTTCGTAGCGGTCGGTCTTCAGACCGGTGTTTTTTCCGTACGTAGGGTCGGGCTTCAGCCCGGCTCTTCCCACCGCTCTTTCCGTCCCGCTCTCGCGGTGCGGGCGGACTGCGCAGTGAGGAGTCTCTCGCCCTCCGCCTGAGCACTGAAGCCTGTGCTTCTCAACACTCAATCACATTCAACGCCAACCCGCCCAAGGACGTCTCCTTATACCGCGACTGCATATCCATCCCGGTCTGATACATCGTCTCAATCACCTGGTCCAACGAAACTTTGTGCTCACTCCCCTCGCGCAAAGCAATCCGGGAAGCATTGATCGCTTTCACCGACCCCATCGCATTCCGCTCGATACAAGGAATCTGCACCAGGCCGCCAATCGGATCGCAAGTCATCCCCAAATTGTGCTCCATCCCAATTTCCGCCGCGCACTCCACCTGCTCATTGGAGCCGCCCTGCGCCGCCACCAATCCTCCCGCCGCCATCGAGCACGCCACTCCCACCTCGCCCTGGCAGCCAACTTCCGCGCCACTGATCGAAGCATTCTCCTTGTACAAAACTCCAATCACACTGGCCGTCAAAAAATAACGCAACAATCCCGCTTCATCCGCTCCGGGCACAAACGTCATGTAATACGTCGCCACCGCTGGAATAATTCCCGCCGCTCCATTCGTAGGAGCTGTCACCACCCGTCCGCCCGCCGCATTTTCCTCATTCACCGCCATCGCGTACACATTCACCCAATCCATCGGCGCCAGCGGATCGCTGCTGCCGCTCTCGCCCAATTTTTTCGCCAGCCGAGGCGCGCGCCGCCGCACATTTAATCCGCCCGGCAAAATCCCCTCCGTCTCCAACCCTCGCGCCATGCACTCTTGCATCACGCCCCAGATCTGTTTCACATACTCCCGAATCTCCGCTTCCGTATGCCAAGCCTTTTCGTTTTCAAGCGCAATTTTCCACACCGCCATCCCGTGCTCAGCAGCCGTCTTTAACAATTCCGCCGCGCTAGTAAACGGATACTTCACCAGAGCTTTCGCATTCGCTCCAGCGGCCTCGCCTTCCCGCAAAATAAATCCCCCGCCGATCGAAAAGTACACCTGCTCCGAAATCACTGCCCCGGCCGCATCAAAAGCCCGGTACCGCATCCCATTCGAATGAAAGGGAAGTGTCTTGTCTCTGTGAAACAGCAGATCGTGTGATTCGTCGAACCCAATCGCATGCGTCCCAGCGAGCGGCAAACTCTTCGCTGTTCGAATCGCCGCCAGCTTAGGCTCAATACTTTCCGGGCCAATCCGGTCCGGCAACTCGCCACTCAACCCCAGTAATATCGCCCGATCCGTCCCGTGCCCATGCCCAGTAAGCGCCAGCGAACCATAAAGATTAGCCTCCACCCGCGCCACCTTCTCCAGCAGCCCGCTATCGCGCAGTCCCGCCGCGAACGCCGCCGCCGCCCGCATCGGCCCCACCGTATGCGAACTAGAAGGCCCAATCCCAATTTTGAATATCTCAAACAGACTAGTCTTCACGAGTCATTCACCAACTACGATGCTACACCCATCGCATGGCCAGTTCATCTCTCGCTTACGACCTACCCTTCGCGCAGCCGACAAGTATCTCGATTCCTCTCGGGCAGTGTTATCGATCCTTGACGCCCGGTTAGTCTACGGAGCGCACGATGAATGCACGCGGCCAAAAGTTGCAGGTCCTTGATTCCTCGCCTCCGCTTTTGTTTTGTATCGGATGCAAGGAGCGCATCCCGTGCTGTTGCTGCAAACTCAAGCTGGATTCCGTGCCCCAGTCGTCCCTGGTTCGTTGTATTTCTTGGACTACCGCCTGCGATTTCTTCGTCTCTTATTTCTATTGTCGCGTCGATTACAGCCAGTCCCATTCGCGGGAGTTCCTTATTGAGGCTTGCAATTAAGGTTTCGCGGCCTTCTTCAAATAAACCGCCCACATAGACCAGTGGCATCGCCGCCTCGCGCCGTGAAAGGAAAGCACAAAGCGGGTTTGAGGCAACAACTCCAGAAGCCCGGGTTCGTCGAAGCCTGTGCTAGTTATGTGGAGCCGACGATAGTTGTCACTAGGGAGCCTGCCCTCAAAGACGCAGTAAGCCCATTTCCCTAACTTCGCAACTGCCAACAGGATGTCCTTGGTCCTTGGCTCTATCGAACCCGTATGCGGTACTACTAATAGACAGTGGTCAACATTTTCTAGATTGCCAGTTCCCACAAAGAAGTCGCGGTTCAGTTCGTATCCCTTGCGAAGAAGTCCTTCATAACTCTTTGGCATTTCCAGCACCGAGTGAAACTTGTTCGCCGGCTCCGCCTGGCATACGGAGTGCATTCAATCGCAAGTACAATTTTGATGGCAATCGCGGCAGTGCTCCGAGTATTGGAAGCGTGTTGAGAAATTTTTTTTCGAAGGAACTACCTATCCTTCAGAATCGCGTCGAAATAAGCCAGCATCTCCGGCGAATCCCACTGCTGAGCGCTTACCAGCTTTCGCGCAATTTTTCCGCGCCGGTCAATGACATAAGTTTCCGGTATCAGCGAAGTCCCGTAACCCAGCTCGATCTTGGACTTGTTGTCCTTCGCCTCCGGGTCCCGCCAGGTCGGAAACACAACGCCAAAATCCTTCAGAAATCGTTCGTACGCTCTCGGGTCTTCATCAATACTGACGCCAAGAATCGTTCCGCCCATCGGTTCAATGTGTCGTTGCAAACGGTTTAAGGCTGGCGCCTCTTCCACGCAAGGTGGGCACCACGAAGCCCAGAAGTTCAGCACCACTACTTTCCCACGATAATCCGAAAGGTGTTGCGCCTTGTCGTCGATCGTCAGCGCAAAATCATCCGCCGTTTTCCCGGCGATCGAAGCCTCGCCCTGCCGGTAACTAGGCAGCGCAAACAGCAGCAAAATGGAGACGCCCAGCGCTAGCCCAATCCACACCATCGCTCTGCGAAGTCTTTCCATATCAGTGCTATACTAGCGCATCCGCTTGGGAATCAAAACGCAGCAAACTTCCTGCAAATGCCCTTGCCGCTCGCTCCTTAATCTATGAATACCTCCACCAGCGTCACCGCCATCGTCCCCGCCCGCAACGAAGAAGCGTCCATCGCTGCCTGCATCATGTCGCTCGCCGCGCAACCGGAAATCGTTGAAATCATTGCAATAAACGATCAATCCTCCGATCGCACCCCGGAAATTCTTCGCGACCTGGCCAAAAACATTTCGCAACTCCGCGTGATAGACGCCCCAGCTCCACCATCGGGCTGGGTAGGGAAAAATCACGCTGTCTCGCTCGGCGCTCAGCAAGCCTCTTCGCCGTGGCTGCTATTTACCGATGCCGACGCGGTTTTGCTCGAAGGCGCAATCGCAAAAGCTCTCGCGCTCGCGACGGAAAAAGACGCCGTGCTCATTTCTTTTTCGCCGGAACAGGATTTGCAAACCTGGTACGAAAAAGTGTTGATTCCATTTGTCTATTTGCGGCTGGCACAAAGATTTTCATTTGATGATGTGAACGATCCTGGGTCCAAAACCGCCGCTGCCAACGGGCAATTTCTGATGATCACGCGGGAAGCCTACGACGCCGTCGACGGTCACGCCGCAATTCACGGCGCAGTCCTCGAAGATGTTGCACTCGCACGGCGCGTAAAGTCCGCGGGATTTCGTATCTGGTTTGCTTCAGGATTTGGAATCGTTCGGGTGCGCATGTACCGCTCGTTTTCCGCGATGTGGGAAGGCTGGAAAAAGAACCTTTTCCAGCTGATGGGCGGCACCAGCGGCTCCGTTTTCGCCGAATTTGAGTCTGCGTTCCCGTGGATGATTGTGGTAATACTGATCATCGGCATCAAGCTACCCATAGCTATGTTTGCCGGAGTAATTCTGTTGTTGCTGCGCCAGATATCGTATGGAATGGCGCTTTCGCGTAACCATTTCGCCTTCAAATACATCATTTATTACTTACCGGCGATATTTATGTACGCGGGTGTGCTCTGGGCTTCGCACGAAAGCTACGCCAAAGGCAAAATTACGTGGAAGGGCCGGGAATATTCTGTGGGTACGGGCGCATCAAATGAGTAGAAAGGATATGGTCTACTTAACGCGCAAACTCGAATTCTCCGCTTCGCATCGGTACCACAATCCCGCTTTGTCCGCGGAGGAGAACCGGCAGGTCTTCGGCAAATGCAACAATCCGCATGGCCATGGCCACAACTACACTTTGGAAGTCACCATTGCCGGTGAACCCGATCCGGTCACTGGAATGGTTCTCGATTTGAAAGAACTGAAAGAAATTCTCGATTGCGAAATCACGCAGCGCATGGATCACCGCTTTTTGAATTACGAAGTTGCCGAGCTGAAAAATCAGATTCCCACTTGCGAAAACGTGGCGCGTCTAATCTGGAATTTACTCGACACTAAAATTCCGCAGGGGCAACTGCATCGCGTGCGACTGTATGAATCAGCCGATCTCTTTGCCGACTGCTACCGCAACGGCGCGAAGGGAATGGCCTGATGATCGAAACTCTGCATATCGAACTCGGACGCCGCTATCATTTCCCGGCTTCGCACCGCCTGCACTCCGCTAAGCTTTCCGAAGAAGAAAATAACCGGGTCTTCGGCAAGTGCAATAATCCCTACGGCCACGGCCACAACTACACAGTGGAAATACGTTTCTCCGGCCCAGTCGATTCCGCCACCGGAATGATCGCTAATCTCAGCGAGCTCGATGCATTTGTAAACGAACGAGTGATCGAGCCGTTCGGTCACCGCTCATTGCAGGACGACGTTCCGGCTTTTCGCGAACTCGTGCCCACGACCGAAAATCTATGTACGGAAATCTTTAAGCGGCTGAAATCTTTTCCTGCCGCCAAGCTGGAAGCTGTTCGTATTGAAGAGACGTCTAACAATAGTTTCGAGTACGAAGGGAATTAAGCGAGGAACAATCCGTGACCAAGCCTACGACACCCACAACGGAAGAATTGTTGCTCAACGATTTGGATACAAAATCGCAGAACGCCCGCGCCATTGCTGCGCACGTGCGCGAAATTATCCGCCTGGTGGGCGAAGATCCCGAACGCGAAGGTTTGCGCAAGACTCCGGAACGCTACGAGAAAGCGCTGAAATTTCTCACCAGCGGCTACCATCAAAATGTCGACCATGTGTTGAATGGCGCAACTTTCAGCGTCACCTACGACGAAATGGTGGTAGTAAAGGACATCGAATTTTTCAGCTTGTGCGAACATCACCTGCTGCCGTTTTTCGGCAAAGCGCACGTGGCGTATCTGCCGAGCAACAAAGTTGTCGGCCTCAGCAAAATCGCACGACTGGTGAATATGTTTGCCCGCCGCTTGCAAATTCAGGAGCGGATGACCTGCCAGATCGCGAAATCGATCGAGGAAAAAATCGCGCCGCAAGGCGTTGGCGTGATCATCGAAGCCCGCCACCTGTGCATGCAAATGCGCGGCGTCGAAAAGCAGCACGGTTCGGCGGTTACCAGTGCCATGCTCGGCGCCTTCCGCGAAAACAAGCAGACCCGCGACGAATTTCTCGCCCTGATCCGCCCCAAGAATTCCTGAGGGCAGATTATTTTGTAAGGGTCGGAGAGACAAGCTAAGCGCAGGCGAGACGACCGCGGGGCGCTGCTATCGGGCGATTCAGTTTCTTGGCTGCCCCCGTCCATTCCTGGATGATGATCTCAACGTTTTCGAGAGCTTTTTTGTAAGTTTTTCCGTCGGCTGCGCAGCGCGGAAGCTCGGGGGCTTCGGCAACGAATGCTTCGTCCGACTGACTCCGATAAATGATGATTTTGTACTTAGACATCACCTTCCCCGGCCAAGCGATAATTGATCATAGGATTTCCGGGATTCCATCGCGCCAGAAAATGTGATGGCTTCCCTTAACGCTTTCCCGAAAGCCAAGCGCTTGAGAAGTTGTAGCATTCCTGAAAACCAAATATTTGTGTCGGCATCGCCTCTGAGGATTTGTTCAAGAAGTTTGCGCGTTCGCAGCATGATCTTGAGTGAGAGTGCGCAGACCATACCGGCAAGCAATTGGTTCCGAAAGGCAACTAGGCGATAGCGCGCAACCGGGCGCGGCGGACGCGTTCGCGGTTGCCGCAGCTTTTGCTGCTGCACCAGCAGCGGGTTTTTCCTTTTGTCTGGTCGTAGAAAACCCAGCGGCAATCGCTGTTTTGGCAGAATTTGATGCGCGCGGACTCGCCATCCGCCACTGTCTCGACGAACGAGCGCGCAATCTCAGCGAGAATCCAACTCCATCCCGACGCGGCCGGGACGAAACGCATCTGCAACCTATTTTGGCGCTGGAAGAGTTGCTGTTTCCCCTTTAAGTTCAATACGTCACTTATCACGCGGAGGTCTGCCGGCGGAATCGGTTTGCCATGAAAAAGAGCTTCTGAACTTTTTCGCAGCGCTTTTCGCAGCGTCTGCAATTTTGCAAGCGGAGGGGATTCGCGCGATTGTCTGGCAAAGTGCCATTGCCGCAGGAAGTAGGGAACCCACGCAGGATTCTTCAGGTGGTCGGTGAGCTGGCCGAAGGTGTCCCATTCCTCGCTGTTGACGAGGTCCATCCACGGGGTGGTTTTGCCGTGGCCGTGTGCCAGAAAGTCTGCGCGCGAATGGTTCATGCTAATGACCAAAAATCAATTGACTCATTACAAGGAAAGTCCTTATCCTTGGTAATGAGTATAACGCAGTTTAGCCATTACGAGCCAGCAGGAAAACAAAATGAGTTCCGAATCACAAACCGCAACGCTCGAACCTTTAGGAGCAGGCGCGATCTTCGCGCGCAAGCAGCCGGCAAACCGGTTGGGCGTCATCGCAGCATTTTTTTCCATCTACGTTATTTGGGGCTCGACTTATCTTGCAATTCGGTACGCGGTGGCCGCGATACCGCCGCTTTACACTGCTGGTTTCCGGCATCTGATCGCTGGCACGATTTTGCTGCTGTGGGCACTGGCGAAAGGACAGCGTCCAACGTGGCCGCAAGTCAAGGCCAGCGTGGTCATCGGATTTTTGTTTTTCCTGATTGGTCATGGTTCTTTGCATTGGGCGGAGACGCAAATTCCCAGTGGTCTTGCATCCTTACTTATCGCGTCCGAGCCGATCTGGGTTTTTCTGATGACCTGCGCGGCGGAAAAACGCTGGCGCATGAACGGATATTTGCTGGTGGGGGTGGGGTTGGGACTGGCCGGAGTGGGGCTACTGTTGGGCCGCGACGTGTGGTCTTCAGGCCGTGGCGGGTTCCTTGGAGCTGTCGCTTGCCTAATCGGAGCGATCTCCTGGTCGGCGGGAATCATTTATTCGCGCCGCTCGCATCTTTCGGGTAGTCCACTGCTGCTCTCCGCGCTGTCGTTGCTGGCAGGTTCCGGCATGCTTCTTGCCAGTGCCACGGCCGTGGGCGAATATCGCGGCTTTTCCTTGGTCAATGTACCGCGGCTTGCATGGCTGTCGCTGGCTTATCTGATGGTGTTCGGTTCGGTGATTGCGTTCACGGCGTATAACTGGTTGCTGGAGCATTATTCCCCGACGCTGGTGGCCACTCACACCTACGTCAATCCGATTGTGGCGGTCTTGCTGGGTTGGTGGTTCGCGGGCGAACACGTTTCGTTAAATGTGATTCTTTCCGCAGGCATGGTGATTGCCGCGGTATTTTTGGTTGACCGGGGAATGGCGCGGCTAAAGGTTTGAATCGCTTGAGATGCAACGGTGAACTGAGGGCATCAAGTTTAGTCTCGGACCGATCGGACAAAGAAGGAGCGGCGGCATCCCGATGAATCGGGATCAATGCCGCCGCCGCTACAAAAAACATTGAGCAGTTACATCGGTGAGATATCTACGGTTGCTCGGGAATTTTCCCACTCGATGCGCAGAGTGCAGCCTTTGCTGCCTTTATCGAAGGCGATTGTGAAATTTTCTACTGGCGATGCGGTTGCGGAAGCATTCATGTCCGCGCGCACCAGGTCCATATCGGCGCCAGGATACGGAATTCCCCACTCGCCGGTTTTTTTGCTGACGATCAGCACCCACTTGTCTTTATTAGGCACGGTAAAAATCGTGTACTTTCCGGCCGGAACATGTTTTCCTCCCACCATCACGTCGGCGGTGGTTACGAATGTTGTAGCTTCGTTGGCACCGGTGCGCCATGGTTCGCCGTATGGAACCACTTCACCAAAAATCTTGCGTCCTTTGGCTCGAGGGCTCGAATAATCGACAGTTATGGAAGCTCCGCCAGGTAAATCGCATTTTGCGGTGGCTGGCGGGCTGGGTCTCTTGGATTTGTCTTGCTTCGCCAGGGCGACCGCTGCGACCCCGATCGTAAGAAGAATTACACTCCCCAATGCCAATACTTTTCGCATGGTGGTGCCTCCCGTTTCCTGAACTGTAGCAGAAACGGAGTTAGGACGGAACAAAGTCGTGAGGAGAAGGCAATAAAAACGGTGGCTGTGGATGACGAATGGCTGCGACTTCGTTACAGAGGAGCTCAAGCTTTGTGAATAGCGATTGTGTCCTACTATCCTTAGCAGCAGGCGGAAATGCATGACTACTGACGAAAAACTGGGCGCCAGCTCTGGCCCCTTGGCGGGAATCAAAGTCCTCGAGCTGGGCCAAGCGATTGCGGGTCCATTCGCGGCCGCGTTTCTAGCGTGGTTTGGCGCGGAAGTGATCAAGGTCGAGCCGCCGGTGGGTGGCGATCCGCTGCGCACCTGGCGCGTTGTACACGAAGGAACTTCGCTGTGGTGGTACTCGATGGCGCGCAACAAGAAATGCGTCACGCTGAATTTGCGCGTGAGACAAGGCCAACGCATTGCAAGCGAACTTGCCAAACGCGTGGATGTGGTGCTGGAAAATTTTCGGCCGGGCACGCTGGAAAGATGGGGACTTGGCTACGAAGAATTGAAGAAAGAGAATCCGGGAATTATTCTGGCGCGAATTTCCGGCTACGGGCAGACCGGCCCGAATGCGCACAAGCCGGGTTTTGCCGCGGTGGCCGAAGCTTTTGGGGGATTGCGTTATGTAACAGGCGAGCCGGAGCGCCCGCCGGTGCGTGCGAATTTAAGTTTGGGGGATTCCGTGGCCGGCCTGCATGCGGCGCTGGGAATTTTGATGGCGCTGTATCATCGTGATGTGAGAAGGGCCGACGCAAAGGGTGGCAGCGGCCAGGTGATTGATATCGCGCTTTACGAGACCGTGCTTAACCTTATGGAAGGAACGATACCGGAATTCGATCTTGCGGCTGTGAAACGCGAACGTGAAGGCATGCGGCTGACGGGAATCGTGCCGAGCGGAACCTATCGTTGCTCGGACGACGCGTATATTGTGATCGGCGCGAATGGTGACAGTATTTTTCGCCGCTTGATGATTGCGATGGGCCGCGACGATCTGGCAAAAGATGCCCGGCTCGCGCAGAACGATGGACGATCGAAGCACGTTGACGAAATCGATGGCGCCATTTCTGCCTGGACGCAACGGCACAGTGCGCTGGAAGCGATTCGGCTGTTGGAGGCAGCGGAAGTTCCTGCCGGCCCGATTTACTCGGCCGCCGAAATGGTGGAAGACGAGCACTATCGCGAACGCGAAGTTTATCAAGAGGTGGAATTGCCCGGCGGGCAATCGGTGAAGCTGCCGACTGTAGCTCCCAAACTTGCCGGAACTCCTGGGGGTTTGCGCTGGATTGGTCCGCCGCTCGGAGCGCATAATAACGAAGTCTATCGAGATTGGCTTGGCCTCCCCGCAGCCGAGCTGGCACGCCTGAAATCAGAAGGCGTCATCTAAACGAAATTTAAGATTGGTAATTTCGCGCGCGCGAGGGCTGCGGCATGATCCTGGTCGAAGAAAAAGGCGATCGCGATCCGCAATTGCTGGTGATTCGTCAGACGGATCACGCGTTTCTTGCGGGATTTTTGGCGCGCGAATGGGGCAACGAAAAATTCACCAGGCCGCAGCCCAACGCCTCGTTTTGTTTGGCGGTCGCGGAGCACGACAATGGCTGGAGTGAATGGGAGCTGCAGCCGACACTAGACGCCAAGACGCGCCTACCGTTCAGCTTCATGTCTATTCCCACGGCGACACACATCGCGCTCTATCAAAAGGGAATCGAGCGGGTGGTGGAGGTTGATCACTATGCGGGGCTGCTGGCCAGTATGCACGCATCGGTCTTGTACGATCGGACGCGCGCAACCATGCCGGGATTTTCCGCGAAGTATGTGAAAAACGAAGAGAGTCCCATTGCGAACGAGTTTGTGCAACAGCTACGATTGCAACAACTGCGATTGAAAGTGGATCTTCGCGCCAACGCGGCTACCAAGCCGTTTATGGAGGAGCCGCTCATCAATGCAAACGTGGTGCGCCTGGAAGCACTGGACCGTTTGTCGCTGTATTTTTGCCTGAATTCGCAACAGGACGCGATTGTGGATGGGATTCCCGTCAATGATCAGGGTGAGGAAACTGACCTGGAACTTCATGCCGAGGGCGCAAACGTAGTTGCGATCGCTCCGTACCCCTTCCGGCGCGAGCCGCTGACCTTCAGCATCATGGCGCGGCGCGTTCCGAAAAGAATTTATATCGGCGACGCGGATTTTCAGAAGACGCTGGCTGCCACGCAGTATGCTCCTGTGAAATTTACGATGCGCGCACGCCGCAGCGATGTATTTTCTCGAGTGGCAGGGATTTGATTGTTGAAGATTTGAAGATTTAGATAAGTTGACACACGCGTTTCCGGCAAGAGCAGTGCCAGCAACGCCGCGATCAGGTACGCACCGGCCGGCAACAAAGACGCCAAAGCAATTCCGAAATGAAATGCGAAATACGGACGCCTCCGGCCGTAGACAGCCGTGCCAGAATTTCGATTGCCTGACCGCTGGTACTTTTGTTACGCTCCCGCGCATCCGCAAGTTACGGAGGCGCGCAATGGCATTCTGTGCAGCATGTGGTCAGGAAATCGGGACAGCGGCGTTTTGTCCGAAATGCGGTGCAAGCCAAGGTGCCGCGACCGCGCCGGCGGCCGCTGTGGCTGCAGCGTCGCCGACGGCAGGCTTGGAAGAGAATGTTGCTGGGCTCCTTTGTTATCTTTTCGGCTGGATCTCGGGCCTGATTTTTCTGCTAATTGATAAGCGGCCCTTCGTTAGATTTCACGGCGCGCAATCGATCGCGCTGAATCTGAGCTTTTTTGTGGTTTGGGTAGCATTTTGGATGGTGACGGCGATCCTGGGATTCATTACCACCATGATGCATTTCCCGGTTGGCTTCCTGATGGCATTTCTGTTCCCGGTGGTCATCATTGCCTTTTTTGCTCTGTTCATTTATTGCATGTATAAGGCATATCACCATGAAAAGTATAAGGTCCCGATTATCGGAGACATTGTCGAAAAGATGCTCGGATAGCGTCAGCACGTTCGAAGGCATTTGAACGGCCGCCCCTGCTCATGGCTCGAGGCGGCTTCGTTTTTTGCGGCTCGGTTAGCTCTTGACTTTTTTTCCTGGTCCTCGCATTGTTAAAAGCTTTGCAGACGACGGCATTGCCACCGTTTTACCGAAAGGCCTGAATCGTTCGCTCATGACCCGAGTTCGCCTGTGCTTTCACGATCGTTGCTTTGATGGCACTGCTTCCGCCGCTCTGTTCTATCGTTTTTACCTTGAACGCTTCCATGACGATGCGGATTTCCACTTCACGGGAATGACGCACCGAGCAGTGCAGCCCTGGGAAGATGGCTTGTTCGATGGCGACGAAAACGTGATCGTCGATTTCAAGTATTCGAATTCGCCGAAGGTGACCTGGTGGTTTGACCATCACCAGAGCGCCTTTCTGAACGCTGCCGACGCGGAAAATTTCCGCCAGCATCCCGGACCGCACATGTTTTATAAGCCCGACTACAAATCGTGCACCAAGCTGATCGCCGACACCGCCCGTGAAAAATATGGCTTTGATACCGGTCCGCTGAAGGAATTGATTCACTGGGGCGACATCATTGATGGTGCGCAATTTCCTACCGCGGAATCGGCGGTAGCCCTGGTTGAGCCGGCCACACAATTGGCGCTGGTGATTGAAGCTGCTCCCGAAGACGGCGTGCCTGCACAAGTTATTCGGGATGTGGCGTATAAGCCGCTGGCCGAAGTCGTCAAGCTGCCGATGGTGGCAAAACATCTTGGTCCGCTGCTCGAGCGGCACCGGCGTTCGATTGAAATTCTTCGCGAGCGCATCGCGGCCCGCGATGGCGTGATTTTTTTCGACGTCAGCGATCTGGATCTCGAGGGATATAACAAATTTGTTCCGTATCTGTTGCATCCGGATTGCGTTTATTCCATCAGCGTAAGCGCGTCCACGGTCCGCGCCAAAGTTTCGCTGGGAACCAATCCGTGGAATCTGGCGACCGCCAACCAGAACCTGGCTTCGCTAGCCGAGAGATACGGCGGCGGCGGGCACCAGCGTGTCGCAGCCATCTCGTTTGATCCAACTGAAATTGCGCGCGCGCGGGAAGTCGCTCGTGGGCTGGTGGAGCTTCTACGCAAGTCCGCGACGTGATGGTGCGTGTTACAAATTATCTTTGCTTGCGTCGGCGCCGCGCCTGCCGTACTCTTAAAATGTTCTTGGTAGAGGTGCGGAGCTCATCAGTAGCGTGGCCAGCGATTCCGGACAGCTTCGGAGGCCATTGCGAAAGGGAGCGGGTTTCAGGGCTTGTTTTACAAGCTCTGAGGTGAAAAAAACTTCACTCCGCCGAAACGCTGTCTGTGGCTGAACAGACTGGCGTTGGGGGACAGGTCCAAGGCCTGTTCACTGTCGTCCCGCTCGCGCGGGATGAAGCGCTATCGAGTTGCAGCGATCCCGAGTCTTCTTCGCGGTTCTCTCTTCTCTTTCTGCGTTCTCTTCCAAAACAAGATTTTCAATGAGGGTTCATGGATCCTTTTGCGCTTACACGTTCGCTGATTGAGATCGAGTCCGTCACCGGGCGTGAAGAAGCTGTTGGCGAATTTCTATTCGCGACGCTCGGGAAACTTGCCGCGTCCACTGGCGGTAAAGTCGAGCGCATGGAAATCTCGTTCGAACGGTTCAATGTGCTTGCCACGTGGGGACAGCCGATCGTCACGCTTTCCACGCACATGGATACCGTGCCGCCGTTTTTCCGGTCGAGTGAGAACGACGAATTTGTTCGCGGGCGCGGCGCTTGCGACGCCAAGGGAATCATCGCGGCGATGATTTGCGCCGCGGAGCAATTGCTTGCTGCAGGAACGCGCAATTTTGCTTTGCTGTTTGTCGTCGGCGAAGAAAAGGACAGTCTGGGCGCCTTGTGCGCGGCGAAAAGCTCTCGCGGTTCAAAATTTGTTATCAATGGGGAGCCAACGGAAAACAAACTCGCGCTCGGTTCGAAAGGCGCTCTGCGTTATGTGCTCTCCGCTCGCGGGCGACTGGCTCATTCCGCGTATCCCGCGCTTGGGGACTCTGCGATTGAAAAATTGCTCGATATGCTGGCGGAGATTCGCAAAGTTCCGTTGCCGCAGGACGCACTCTTGGGAAAATCGACATTGAACATTGGCACGCTTTCCGGCGGCCGCGCGCCCAACGTGATCGCCGATGAAGCGCACGCCGATTTGATGTTCCGCACGGTCGGCGATCCGCAGTCGATACGCGCGGCCATGCGAGCTGTCGTCAACGGCCGTGGGGAATTGCAAGAAATGCTGCACACTCCCGCGCTGCACCTCGAGGCCATGGAAGGATTCGAAACGACCGTGGTTTCCTACACCACGGACATCCCTAATTTTGCCGGCGCCTGGGGCAGGCCTTTTCTGATTGGACCGGGCTGCATTCACGTCGCGCATACCGCGGAAGAACGCATTCCCAAGCAACAAATAGTCGACGCGATCGGGATCTATACGCGCTTAACGCAGAAATTGATTGCAGGAGCGCGCTGAAGATGGGGCTGCGCATCGCGATCATCGGATACGGAAAGATGGGCCGCTCGATTGAGCGGCTGGCGCCGGAGCACGACTGCGAAGTGGCTCGGATTTTTCGTTCCGCTGAAAACGCCAGTGCGGTGGCCCTGAATCGAGATTCGCTCTCCGAAATTGACGTCGCCATCGAATTCACCACGCCCCTCACCGCGCCACAAAATCTGCGTCACTTGATCGAAGCTGGTATCCCGGTGGTGACGGGTACCACGGGTTGGTTGGCAGAATTGCCGCGGATCCGCGAACTGACCCAATCGCAAGAAGGCAGCGTGGTTTGGGGCCCGAATTTGTCCGTCGGGTTGCATCACTTTCGCGCAACTGTGGCAGAGGCAGCGCGGCGGTTCGCGCGCGAAGAAGCCTACGGCGCGTGGGGCTGGGAAATGCATCACGCCGCAAAGAAAGACGCGCCTTCCGGCACGCTTCTTGCGCTGGCCGAGGACATTTCGCGCAGCGGCTATTCGCGTCCGGTCAGTCTGAGCGCAAGCCGCGCAGGCTCTGTTCCAGGCACGCACGAAATCGGATTCGATTGTGCCGAGGACACCATCACGCTCCGGCATACCGCGCGCAGCCGCGATGGATTCGCGCGTGGCGCATTGCGCGCCGCCCGCTGGCTGGCGGCTGGCAAAAAAGGCTTTTTCGAATTTCGCGAAATAGTGGACGAGCTTCCATAGCTTGCGCCCGAAATAATTCTTGAAAGCGGAGGCACCATGCAATTCACCGGATGCGGTACCGCACTGGTTACGCCGTTTCAGCCAGATTTTTCATTAGACGAGGCGGCCCTGCGAAAGCTGATACAACGGCAGATTCGCGGTGGTGTGGATTTCCTGGTGCCGTGCGGAACCACGGGTGAAAATCCCACGTTGACTCGCCGCGAACATCTTCGCGTCGTTGAAATTACGCTGCAGGAAGCCGCGGGGAAAATTCCAGTGCTTGCGGGTGCGGGCGGCTACAACACGCAGGACGTGGTCGAGCTGGTGCGCGAGCTGGAATCCCTCGGCGCGAACGGTTTGCTTTCCGTTACGCCGTATTACAACAAACCCACCCAAGAAGGTCTCTACCAGCACTATCGCGCCATTGCCCGGTCCACGCGTTTGCCAATTGTGCTGTACAACGTGCCCGGCCGCTGCGGAACCAACCTCGAGCCAGCAACGGTGAAGCGGCTTGCGGAGATCGATAACGTCGTCGGCATCAAGGAAGCCTCGGGAAATATTTCACAAATGGCCGCTCTGGCAAATGCGCTGCCGGATGATTTTGAGATCCTGTCGGGTGATGATGCCATCGCGCTGCCGCTATTCGCGCTCGGCGGGCGCGGCGTAATATCCGTTGCTTCGAACGAAATTCCCGCGCAAATTGCGCAACTCTGCCAGCACGGATTGCGTGGCGAATTTAAAGAAGCTCGCGCCATTCATCGCAAATATCTGCCGTTGATGGAAATCAACTTTATCGAATCGAATCCAACTCCTGTGAAGGCGGCGCTGGCTCTGATGGGCCTGCTGGAGCCAGTTTGGCGCTTGCCGATGGTGGCGCCAAAAGCGGAAAATCTGGAGCGCATCCAGGCCGTGTTGCAGTCATTGCAACTCGTCGAGAGGAATTCCGTTGCCGTCGCTAGCTTCGCTGATTGAGGACTTATTCGATAATCCGCCGGAGAGCTATGCTGAAGAACACCGGCGCACATTTCAGAAATTCAAAGACGCGCTGAACGCAGGCGAATTGCGCGCTGCCGAGCCCCATGCCGCATCGCCTACCGGCTGGCGAGTGAACGCGTGGGTAAAAAAAGGAATCCTGCTCGGATTTCGCATGGGATCAATCGTCGAAATGGGGCCGTATCCTACGCCGCAACCGTTTCTTGATAAGTCCACCTATCCGGTAAAAACAATTCATCGTGGTGATGGCGTTCGGCTGGTTCCTGGTGGCTCCAGCATTCGAGACGGCAGCTACGTCGCACGCGGTGTGGTGTGCATGCCGCCAATGTTCATCAATGTGGGCGCGTATGTGGACGAAGGAACGATGGTCGATTCGCACGCGCTGATTGGCAGTTGCGCGCAGGTCGGAAAGAAGTGCCATATTTCTGCGGGCGCGCAGATTGGCGGCGTGATCGAACCGATCGGCGCCATGCCGGTGATCATCGAAGATGAGGTGATGGTCGGCGGGAATTGCGGAGTGTACGAAGGTACCGTCGTAAAAAAGCGCGCGGTTCTTGGCACCGGCGCAATTCTTAACGCTTCGACTCCGGTCTACGATCTGGTGCGCGATGCCGTCTATTCGGCCACGGACGATCAGCCACTGATCATTCCAGAGCAGGCCATTGTCGTGCCTGGTTCCCGCGAAATGAGACATCCGGTTGCAGTGAAGTGGGGATTGTCGCTGTATGCGGCGGTGATTGTGAAATATCGCGACGCCAAGACCGACTCGCGTGTACGCCTGGAGGAGTTCCTGCGTTAAACTCTGGCGCAATGTCTAAGTCCAAGTCCGCCTGGCTAAGCGACACAGCCTTATTGACTTATATCGCGCTGGCTACAGTGATCGTGCACTGGGTCACCGGACATCAATACGGATTTCAGCGCGACGAGCTGGCCACGCTGGAAGATTCACGTCATTTGGATTGGGGATTCGTCGCCTATCCGCCGATCACGCCGTTGTTCGGGCGGCTGTCGTTAATTTTGTTTGGGACTTCGCTTGCCGGATTTCGTTTTTTCGCGGCGGTGGCGGAAGCGATTGCCGTCGTGCTGACCGGAACGATGGCGCGCGAGATGGGCGGCGGCCGCGCAGCGCAATTGATCGCGGCAGCTGCGGCGATTCCGTTTTGCCTGGCGGGCGGCGCGATGATGCAATACGTCTCATTCGACTATTTGTTCTGGGTGCTGGCGGCATATTTCGCGGTGAAATTGCTGAAGACAGAAGACCCACGCTGGTGGCTGGGAATTGGTGCCGCAATCGGTTTCGGTCTTGAGTCCAAATACACGATGGGGTTTTTTGCCATCGGCATCGCGACAGCAACGCTACTCACTGATGCGCGGCACTATTTCAGAAGCAAGTGGCTGTGGTACGGCGTCGGTTTGTCCATTCTGATTTTTCTACCGAATTTAATTTGGCAGGCCAGAAATCACTTCATTTCGTTGGATTTCCTTCAGCATATTCACGCCCGCGATGTCCGCATTGGCCGGGCAAAGAATTTCCTTCCGGAACAATTGAAATTGACGTTGGGCGGAATTTTCCTGGCGTTAGCAGGACTTTACTTCACTTTGTTTTCCCGGAACGGGAAGCGTTTCCGTATGCTCGGCTGGATGTATTTGATTCCGTTCGCACTCTTCGTTGCCGCCAAAGGCCGTGCTTATTATTTGGCTGCTGCGTATCCGATGTTGTACGCAGCGGGCAGCCTGTGGCTTGAACAAATGCTGACGCGCGCAGGTAGCCTAGCGAGAACCGCGATCCGTGGCCTAGTGTGGATGGTCCTGATAGCCGACGCCGTAATTATAGGATCGATCACTCTGCCGATCGCGGCCGCAGATTCGTCGTGGGCTAGGCGCGCAATGAAAATCAACGAGGATTACCGCGAAGAAATTGGCTGGCCCGAACTCGTGGGAACCATCGCCAAGGTCCGCGATGCGCTCCCGGCCGAGGAGCGCGCGCACTTCGGAATTCTCGCGGGGAATTATGGTGAAGCCGGCGCCGTGAATCTGTACGGCCCAGCCTATGGATTGCCTCCTGTGATCAGCGGCGTCAATTCCTTCTGGCAGAAGGGCTACGGCGATCCGCCAGCGCAGACATTAATCGTAGTGGGCCGGGATCTCGACGAGTTGCAGGATCAGTTCCTCTCTTGCATTTTGGCCGCGCACACCTGGAACCGTTTCGGCGTCCTGAACGAGGAAACCCGTGAGCATCCCAATATTTTTGTCTGCCGCACGCTGCTCCAACCGTGGCCTGAATATTGGAAGACCGCGCGCCATTTCGGCTGAGCCACAAAGATTGCTGAGCGCGCGGCGACCCCGGCCGGCTGTGGAAGCTGAATATGCTGCGTGAACCATACGGCCGGCGCAAAGGGGGGGTCTTCAGCCCGTCATTCCGAGCCTGCCTGCGGCAGACAGGCGAAGCGAAGAAAGGTTCCGACCCGGTCGAAAGAAATCTCTCTGTTTCATGCTTTCGCGTAACTAACGTTCACTCGCAGCGGCCGCGCGATTTACGCGGCGCTGAATGACGCGGCAGGCTGCTACAGTGCGATCGCACGTTCGACAAAGAATTCTGCGCCATGTAAACTACTGAAGTTCCAGTCGCACATCAGGATTTGCAAATGCAAACCTGAAACCCGTGGACCGGTAGCTCAATGGTAGAGCAGTTGACTCTTAATCAACGGGTTGGAGGTTCGAGTCCTCCCCGGTTCACCAACTCATTTCTTTTCAACACATCAGGCCCCTTCGTATGCCCGACTCGCGGTCAACTTGGTAACATCCACCCGCTTCTGCCGCCATGTTGTGCAAGCCATAGAGATGAAAGCGACTCATAAACTTCTGATAACGAGTCAATTCCTCGGTACATCCGGCGCTCAGCACAGTACATAACTGTTCGATGGCTGGGTTGTGAGAGGAGTTCACGGGGATGTAGGTGAGGGAAAGTGTGAAGCGTCCGTGACTTTTTCTCGCCAGCGGAAAGAGGGAGCTGCGGATTTACGAATTTCTGCGGACAATCGGAACTGAGCGAAGCGCCTTCCATTGAGGGGACAAATTAGACGCCCGACTCAGAAGCTACGGGGTGGAACTTTGCACGACCGCCGGTTGACGATCTGGATTCGGTCGTGGACGATGATCTGTTGCGGAATATAAGTGACGGCTGCACCGACTGTCTTGGCCTGCTCCGTCATCGGTATTTCCGTCAGGTTTTCTCGGTGTCCTTTCGAATCACTCGCGACAAGGCCGAAACGGAGGACCGGCAGAATCTACGATTTGTCTGTCAGGCGCCGGTCAAACCGGAAGCGCTGTGGTTTTCCGGTGCGAAGTTTTCGAAATTCCTTGTGCGATGGATTGAGAAGGAAGTTGAACTCCGTGGGAATGACCGCGCTTGGCACCTGCAACACGGGCAGAACACCTTCGGAGATCCACTCGTCGCCGATCGTTCTGGTTGCCTTGGAAGCTGGGTAAGCGCGCCAGTTGTTTGGCAGTGCGGATTTGTCGACTTTAGTAATCAGTTGCGGATCGACGGTAACCGGAATCGCAACGTAGTCTTGGAGCGGCTTATCTGAATCGACGTGAACCAGGATCTCCAGCACCGCAAGAGCAAGCGATTGCGCCGTGTACACGACCGCGTGCCCAGGGGAATTCCAGCGCCCGCCAAAAAACCGTGCGCCCTCCCCTCGGAAGGCACGTTTCGCGAATTTGCGTTGGATGATTCGCCAGGCGATGACACTCACGGGAAGACGCCGTACTCGAGCTGGCCAATCAGGTTTTCAACTTCTCGCGCACCTAGCTCGATGCTTGAGTAAGCCAGCGGCGTGTGGTCGGCGAGCGCTCTCCTCGGGCGCCGCAGCCAAGCGACGGCTTCCGGTACATCACCGTTGAACAGCTCAACGGCTTTCTCGAAAACACTGCAGATCCGTAGCAGTCGCTCGGATTCATCACGCGCCAATCGACCCGCAATTTTGCGTCGCGCTAAGGTCCGGTCTGGGATTTCAATGATGGAAGCAAGTTCGGGGATGGAGATGCCGCTCTCTCGCGAAAGAGACTCCAAGGTCTTGAAGGAAAGTCCCTTTCGCACTTTGCGAATGAGCTCGTCGGTGCGATCCGTCGAAAGGCCCAAACAAGACCGCGGTGGGTCAAAGCGATGGGTTTGGCGTTCGTTGGCACGTAGTAGCGGTAGACGGCGTCTGCGTGTGAGCATCCGACTCATGGCCGGAGTATATCGAGAGTCTGCCATTATGTCAATCAAGCTATGCCAAATGGCAGAACCGTCTAACTCTTACAATAGCTCTTTGCCGCTTCACCACATCCTTCGCGTCCCGGCGAACATACTATCAGAAGATACGTAGGTGAAGATTGACTAGAATTCCGCGAGCAGTTGCGAGTGCTTGGTGAGGTTGTGGGAGCGATCACGAAGTAGATTGTCCTGGACCTTCAAAGTCTCCTTTGCAGACTCAGGCCTGTTCAGAACGATCCTTCCCTCGGTTTCTCGCAAGGCGCTTGGATTTGTCCCCCCTATGCCGATTCAAGGCACAGTGGCAAAATCCCCTTCTCTACGGTAGATCCCCGCACGGTTCGGGTGCCGCCGCCTCGAAGCAGAATCCGATATGTTGATAGTAAGCTGTTCTTTTAGACAGCCGTCGGCTTGCCTTCCGCGCCGCGAAATTGGGCCCGAAGCCGACGTTTTATCTCGGCCCAACTTTGTAAGACCTGTGGTACAACTACGCCTAAAACCGCCCATTTCCGCTATTCCCGAAACGGGGAAACCGCTCGAAACATTGAGTGCAATCAACGGGTTGGAGGTTCGAGTCCTCCCCGGTTCACAACTCCTTCACTGAATTTAGCTTAGATCGCTAAGACCGGAATTTCTTCTGGATTCGCCGGCTATAATTTCTTCCCACAATCAGTCCAAACCCTTCGAAACGCCGGGCAGCCTCTAGTACTTTCCAATTATTGCTGCCGCTTTTTCTCGCGGCTAAAGTCCCCACCATCGGGGATAGCTTGTTTTGTGTCCGCTCGAATCGCCAATTTTTCGCTGTACTGCGTGCCGGTAACCTGCTGCGCGCATTTTTTGGAGAAATAAAAATGACAAAGCGGTACGGTCTACTTCTGTGGCTATTGGCGCTCGCACTCCCTGCTGATGGCCAGAGCAACTATGCGGCGCTGTCAGGCTCCGTCACTGATTTGCAGCGTCTCCCGGTCGCTGGGGCTGCGGTCCAGGTGACGGCCGTGAGCACCGGCGCGATCCGCCGCGTCATCACCAACCAACAAGGAGTCTTCGAAGCCCCGGCACTGTTGCCTGACGATTACGAATTGAAAATCGAGGCATCGGGCTTCGCCATTGCCAGGCAGACATTACGATTGGAGGTCGGCCAGAAATTGGCTTTAGATATCGCGCTCAAGATTGGCAGTGTCGCAGAGGGAGTGAAAGTCACCGCTGGGAGCGAAGTGTTGCACACGACGGACGCCAGCGTCGGAGAAGTCGTCGAACCAGCGTCCATCCGCGAACTGCCGCTCAACGGCCGTATGCTGATCGACCTCGTACTTACCGTTCCCGGCGCCCACGTAGGCTTTGGCGCGCAAACCGGCTCTACAAATCCACTGTACTGGAGACCTGGACAGCGTTCTGCGGTGGTAATCGGTGGGGCACGACCGAACGCGAACTTTTTTCTGCTGGACGGCGCCAGCAATACCGATCCGACGTTCAACACGCAGAATTTGAGTCCTTCGCCGGACGCTGTGAAAGAATTTCAGGTGGAAACGAGTAGCTATACAGCGGATATGGGCGGAGCGGGCGGCGGGCAGATCAATATCGTGACCCATTCCGGCTCCAGCCAATTTCACGGAACGGCTTACGAATTTCTACGCAACGGTGCCATGGACGCGAGCACCTTCGAGTCCATGGGCAACAATCACCTGGTGCAGAACAATTATGGCGCGTCGTTCGGAGGGCCACTCGTCAAGAAAAATACTTTCTTCTTCTTCAACTACGAAGGCTTGAGGCTGTCACAAGCCGACGCTCAGATTCTGACCGTACCCACGCCTGAAGAAATTCAGGGTGATTTCAGCATCAGCAACGTCAAAATTTACGACCCCACAACCGCTATCGCCAATCCCAATTTTGACAAGACGAAACCGACTGGTCCTAACAATTTTCCGTACACTCGGAGCCAGTTCCCCGGAAACATTATTCCGGCGGACCGGATAAATCCTTTGCTCGAAGCATTTTTGATGCAGCATGTCCCGATGCCAAACATGAAGATGATGAGCGGCGCAGCGGACTCCAACAATTATCTCGATGTGCGCAATGAAAACCACTTTCAGGATCAGGGAACGCTTCGCATCGATCACAACTTTTCCAGTGGCGACACGCTGTTCGGACGTTACTCAATCGGTCAGGAAAATGGATTTTCCCCGAGCAGCGGGATGACTTCCACTACCGAGAATCTTCCAGGATTCGGCGCCAACTTCGATAACCGTTCGCAGCAAGGCGTGATCTCCTGGAATCATATTTTCGCCGCGAACAAAGTGAATACGGCATCGATTGCGGTGTCGAGACTGTCGATCGATCGCACTTCGCAAAGCGATGCGGTGAATAACTTCGTCGGTCAACTCGGCATTCAGGGAGTCGGCTTCGGCGGCCCAAACGCCTGGGGAGCGCCCTGGTTCGCTGCGCAAGGCTACACCGGGATCGGCGATACCTTCGCTGCAACGCCTATGCACGCGTGGGACACGATGTACGAAATCCGCGACGCTTACGCCTGGGAAAAAGGCCGGCACGGAATAAAGTTTGGTGGCGATTTCCATTGGTACACCTGGCCGATGTGGGGCTTTTTCCAGAATCGTGGCTTTTACCAGTACACTAACGGCTACACCACTGAGTCCGGGTTTAATGATGGCAGCGGCTCCGGATTCGCCAGTCTCTTGCTCAGTCTGCCGGCGGTGAAGCAGCGCCAGGCCGGAATCCCGCAGATGAATTTGCGAAATTGGGGCGGTGACGCCTTCGTCGAAGACAGCTGGAAAGTGACTTCAACCACTACGCTGAATCTGGGCGTTCGCTACGAATACGCGAGTCCTCTGTCTGACAAGAACAACACCAACACCAACCTGATTTTCCAGAATGGTGTGCCTTCCGTTTTTGTCGGCGCGCAGAATGGCTACCCGCGAGGACTGATGTACCCAAATCAGCACAACCTTGCGCCGCGTCTCGGTATCGCAAAGAATTTGCCCAATCGCGGTTTGGTCGTGCACGCGTCGTACGGCATTTTCTTTACGCCGGTGGATCTGAATACCTGGTGCAATCAACGGCACAACGTCCCGTATGTTTTCCCGGAAACGCAGCAAGCGGACAATTTCACTCCCCCTGCGGCGCTATTTAACGCTGGATTGAATTTTGGCACTCCGGTGTTGGGCACAGGGACACTGCCGCCGACAACCGTCAGCTTCACTGCCTTCGATCCGCACTCGCCCGCGCAGTATGTACAACAGTGGAATGCTTCGGTGCAAAAGAGTCTCGGCGTGAACACTTCCGTTGAAGTCGGCTATATCGGCTCGCGAGGTTTCCATTTGCAGCGCGCGCATCTGATCAACAACACGCTTCCTGGACCCGGCCCGCTCGGACCGCGCCGCCCGTTCAAAACTCTTTCGTTCGTACCGGACACCACTTTGCCCCCTGGTAGCACCGACGCCGTGATTCAAAGCACGACTTTCCCAGTCAGCACCATCAACTTGCTCGAAAACAGCGCACAGAGCTGGTACGACGCCGGTTACGTCAACGTCCGCCGCCGCTATTCGCACGGCCTGAGCTTTCTCGCCAACTACACATTTTCGAAGAGCCTCACCAATGCGCCGGATTTCCGTTCTGCCATGGACGAATCATCGATCCCGCAAAATAACAATGACCTCGCTCTTGAAAAAGGACTGGGATGCGACGCGCGGCACCGCTTCGCGCTGAGCGCCGTCTACGCCATCCCTGCCTACAGGCGCGCGGAGTTTGTCCGCTTGCTCACACAGAATTGGACCTTCTCGACCATCTACCAAATCCAGTCGGGGATGCCGTTCACGATTTCTGTTTTTGGCGATACCGCAAATTCAGGGACCGTGCTGGGCGAAAACCCGATTCGCGCTAACGTCACTGGAAAACCTGTTTTTGGTCCCGGAACACACACTGCGGACGAGTGGTTCAATCCAGCGGCCTTCGCTACACCGGCAGCCTTTACTTACGGCGACGCCGGTCGCAACACGGTAACCGGGCCGGGAATGCAGACCATGGACATCGCTTTGCAGCGCGCGTTCCGCATTACGGAAAAACTTAACTTTCAGTTCCGCGGAGAAGCTTTCAACGCGTTGAACAAAGTGAACCTGGGCACGCCGAACCGTTTCGTCAATACCCCGCAGTTCGGCACCATTACCATGGCCATGACTCCGGGCCGCGAAATCCAGCTGAGCGCCAGACTTTCGTTCTAGGATCTCCAGTATTTCGCGAGCGAGATGGTTTGCACAGACGTCGAAAAACTTGTACGCAAAAATTCTGGCGACCAAAATAGATTCCGTTTGGCGTTTCGTAACATTTGGAAACATTTCGAGTTTTTCGGATTCGATGTTCTTGCCTGAATAGCCAGAAACCCTCAGAATAGTCATTCTAACTTGGGTGCAAATGAAGCGAATCGCGAAGCGCGCCGTGCCCGCCGCGCCTATCCACCGATGAGGTAAGAGTTGACGCCGTCAAAACGTCTGGTTGCCTATTTCACAATGGAAATTGCGCTGGAGAACGCCATGCCGAGTTATTCGGGGGGCTTGGGTGTTCTTGCAGGAGACACGATTCGTGCGGCAGCGGATATTCGGCTGCCGATGCTTGCGGTGAGCCTGCTCTACCGCAAGGGATACTTCACGCAACTGCTGGCGGATGACGGTTTGCAGAGCGAAGAGCCGGTGGAGTGGAAGGTAGAAGATTTTTTGCAGGAAGAACCGCAACGGGTGACCGTACCACTGGAAAATCGCCGCGTGGAGTTGCGCGCATGGCGTTACGACGCGAAAGGCGTGCGCGGGTTTGACGTTCCAATTTATTTTCTGGACGCGGATTTGCCGTCCAATGCAGAACGCGATCGCAATCTGACCGGCAGTTTGTATGGCGGAGATCCGTACTACCGGTTATGCCAGGAAGTGTTGCTGGGAATCGGCGGCGTGCGCATGTTGCGCGCCCTGGGCTACGCGGACCTGGCGCGCTATCACATGAACGAAGGACACGCCGCGCTGCTGACGCTGGAATTGCTAGGCGAGGAAGCGGAAAAAGCCGGACGCGAATCGATTCGCGGTGAAGATATCGAAAAAGTGCGCAGCAAGTGCGTGTTCACCACGCATACGCCAGTGCCTGCGGGGCACGATCGTTTCCCGATGGAATTTCTGACCCGGGCGTTTCCGGAACAGCAAGATTTTCTGGATTTGAAAGACGCATCGTCCGCCGAATTATTGCGGCGCGTGTTGCAAGCAGAAACCAATTTTCCAGGCTTGCAGGAAGCTGCAAAGCGCGGTGCCTCCGTCAATATGACCCACCTGGCGCTGAACATGAGCATGTACGTCAATGGCGTGGCGAAGTTGCACGGAGAAGTGTCACGCCGGATGTTTCCGCAGGTGCCGATCGAAGCAATCACCAACGGCGTGCACGCGGCAACGTGGACCGCTCCGTCGTTTCAGCAGACCCTGGACCGCTACATTCCAACTTGGCGCGAGGACAATTACAGTTTGCGCGGAGCGCTGGGATTGCCGCAGGAAGAGGTGTGGTCATCGCACCTGCTGGCCAAGCATGAGCTTTTTGAAGAGGTCCACAAGAAGACCGGCCTGCAACTCGATCCGGATGTCTTCACGATTGGGTTTGCGCGCCGGGCGACCGGCTACAAGCGCGCTGATTTGATTTTGTCGGACTTGGACCGGCTGCGTGAAATTTCCAAGAACGCCGGAAAATTTCAGATTGTATTTGCGGGAAAGGCGCACCCGAACGACGGCGGCGGAAAAGAATTGATCCGGAAAATTTTCCGCGCGAAAAAAGCGCTGAAGAAATCAGTGCAAGTGGTGTTCCTGGACAATTACAACATGGAAGTGGGCGGAAAAATTACCGCAGGCGTGGATTTGTGGCTGAACACGCCGCAGTTTCCGTTGGAGGCGAGCGGTACCAGCGGAATGAAGGCGGCGCTGAATGGAGTGCCGAGCCTGAGCATTCTGGACGGCTGGTGGGTCGAAGGGCATATTGAGGGAGTGACCGGCTGGGCGATTGGAGAATTGCGGCATAGCGGAGACGAAAGCCTGGACAACGGCGCGGACGCGGAATCGCTGTACGACAAGTTGGAACATGTGATTTTGCCGATGTTTTACAACGAGCGGCATAAGTATTTGACCGTGATGCAGCACGCCATTGCGATCAATGGATCGTTTTTCAATACGCAGCGCATGGTGCAGCAGTACATTACGGACGCGTATATTCGATAGAATCTATTGGAAATTAACGACTTAAATCATGTAGTTCCCATTTTGTGGCGAACCGGCGGGGCATCTTCAAGTGTCGCCAGAGATTGGGACTCTTGAACCCGATCCTCAGTGAAGCGCCCAGGCTGCTCAACTACGAGGGCAGGATGCACCCCGGCAGGCGGGGCATCCTGCAATAGGTCTGGTAGCAAGCAGCAGTGTTTCGTGCTCCACCGGACGCGGCGAAGAACGCGCTGAGATCAGGTGGCTTGTTGAAGGCGCCGGGCGAAACGCTTTCGCGTTACCAACAGGAATCCAATGCCGATTATTGTGAGGCCAACCGTGCCCGGTTCAGGCGTAGCCGTGGTACTGGCTTCGGTCACAGTACCGTTGAGTCCGGTGCCGAGATTGCAGTAAAAGCAGCTGCCGCCGGTGCCTGTCCCCACGTCGAAGGTAATGGTGTCGCCCGCTTTCAAAGTTTCCGAGAAATTAAAGGAGTCGTCCGCACCGTAGCTGGCAATCGTCCCGCTCCACACGACAAGGCCGTTGTCCAAGATGGACACCGGATGCGAATTCTGGAGGGTGTCGATGCCAAGAAAATTCCCAGCAATGGTGTAAGTACTCGCCGAAGGTGCGGTGAACAAGACTGAAACGCTGCCGCTCTGAGGGTCCAGGTACAAGGTGTTGGTAGGATCCGTGACCGAGGTGTTGACAAAGGAGCTGCCCGTGACGTTCTGGAAGATCGCAATGGAATTCGGTTGAGTTCCGCCATTATACCAGTACGGCAGGACGCCGGTATGCCCTTGGGCATCGGTGAAAGGGGTCCCGTTGTATTCGTACGTCCACACCCCGTTCGGGTTACTGGTATTGGAGAACCCGGTAACCATGTTGTAGGTTGTGTCCGCGCTGACGTTCGGCGCGACGACGCCCAAGATGAGTGCAACAACGATGATCCACAAATATTTGCGCATGTTCCAAATCTCCTGTCGTAGTGCCCGGAGCTGAGACAGACACACTGCCGGGAGTCTTGCGATGACTTGGCCGTATTCAATGCACCTTGTTGGCCGGGAATGCAGGAATACGGCGATTAAGTCTAATCAACCCGGTGATGTCCTGAGATGTTCCGTGATGTCCCGTAATGCCCTGACACCGGAAGCCAGAAAAGCCCGAGAAAATGGCCATTTTGAGGCTAGTTTGGCTGCGAGCCGGGGGTTTGGGTGGAACTCCGCTGCGCACATCGGGCAAGCGATGTCTTATTCTGAGCTACGTCTTCAGTACGACTGACCTGGATTTGGCGGCGGTAGGGCGACTTCAAAAACGGTTCAAATCCATCGGTTTCATAGCGGGGGGGGTGTATAGTGCTGTGGGTACGGACCGGGGGCATCGCTGACAAAACAGACCGGGAGGATCCCTGACACTATCGAATCAGTGGCCGGCGCGTGTAAAACAGGCGCATGCCATGGAAAACGAGCAGTGTTATGGAAGAAA
>Ga0073928_10002867_pt1 | contig 28442 bp, 22 predicted proteins | sample PaiPotPPA55metaG_FD_76969 | JGI IMG/M metagenome (GOLD analysis project Ga0073928, IMG submission 76969) | Iron sulfur acid spring bacterial and archeal communities from Banff, Canada, to study Microbial Dark Matter (Phase II) - Paint Pots PPA... ...
ACAAACTCAGGCGGCACCGACCCAGGCGACGCAAACGCAAGTCATACGTCCGGGCGACAACCTGGTGATCGAGAATATCCCGGCGATACCGGCCGCGATTGCCGAGAAGGCGTTCCAGTACGGAGAGGTGCGCGCCGCAGGGTTGCAGGACTGGAATCCTTCGCGCCGCGAGATCCTCATTCTCACGCGTTTCGCGGACGTGCCCCAGGTACACGTGGTGAAGATGCCGGGTGGTGCGCGCACGCAGCTGACATTTTTTCCGGATCGCGTGGCGGAGGCGCACTACGGTCCGAAGGGGAGCAACTACTTCACCTTTGTCAAAGACATTGGCGGAGGCGAGTGGTTCCAGTTTTACCGCTACGATTTAGCCGATGGCCACGTAACGCTGCTTACCGACGGCAAGTCGCGCAACACCGGCAGAGCGTTCGCCCACAACGACAATCGCCTGGCCTATAGCTCGACGCGCCGCACGGGTCAGGACACGGACATCTGGATTATGGATGCCACCAATCCAAAGACCGACCACATGTTGCTTCAGTTGGAGGGCGGCGGCTGGGCGGCGACGGATTGGTCGCCGGATAACCGGAAACTGCTGGTGGCGCAGGAAATTTCCGCCAATCAGTCTTACCTCTGGTTGGTGGACGCCACCACTGGAGAAAAGAAACTACTAACGCCGAAAACCGGCGCGGAAGAAGTCGCCTACGACGGAGGGACGTTCGCCAAAGACGGCAAAGGCTTCTACACCACCACCGATCGCGACTCCGAGTTTCGCCGTCTAGCCTATTTTGACCTCGCCACCATGAAGCCGGATTATCTGACGTCCGAAATCAAGTGGGATGTGGATGAGTTTGAACTCAGCAATGACGGCAAGACCCTGGCGTTCGTGGCCAATGAGGACGGTGTCGGCAAGCTCTATCTGATGGACACGGCGACGCGCAAGTATCACCTGGTTCGAGGCGTGCCGACCGGAGAGGTATCAGGTTTGCGCTTCCACGAGAACAACATCGAGTTGGGATTTGCGGTGAACTCTGCCACTTCTCCTTCCGACGTGTATTCGCTCAATGTTTCCACGGGAAGGGTCGAGCGCTGGACGTTCAGCGAGACCGGAGGTCTGAACACCTCCACGTTCTCCAAGCCCCAACTGATCAAATGGAAGACGTTCGACGGCATGACGATCTCCGGCTTCCTCTACGCGCCTGACCCAAAGAAGTTTCCCGGCAAGCGTCCGGTGATTGTGAACATCCACGGCGGGCCGGAAGGGCAGTTCCGTCCCGGGTTTTTGGGAAGGAACAATTACTATCTCAACGAACTCGGCGTCGCTCTGGTGTTTCCCAACGTGCGCGGCTCGACGGGTTACGGCAAAACGTTCCTCAAGCTGGACAACGGCATGAACCGCGACCACACGCACAAGGATATTGGCGCGCTCCTCGATTGGATCCAACAGAACCCTGATCTTGATGCCAGCAAGATCATGATCACCGGCGGCAGTTACGGAGGTTACATGACGTGGGCCGTCGCTTACGAATACAGCGATAAGATTTGCTGCTCGCTGCCGATTGTCGGGCCGTCGAGCCTGGTGACCTTCCTGGAACACACGGAAGCTTATCGGCGCGACTTGCGCCGCGTGGAATACGGCGATGAGCGCGATCCCAAGATGCGCGAGTACCTGGAAAGAACTGCGCCGCTCAATAACTCGGAGAAGATTAGAAAACCGGTCTTTGCCGCGGTCGGCAAGAACGATCCGCGCGTGCCCTGGACCGAGTCGCGCCAGATGCTGGACAAGCTGAAAGGCAACGGCATCACGACTTGGTTCCTGATGGCGAACGACGAAGGCCACGGTTACGCCAAGAAGAAAAACCAGGATTTCCTGTTCTATGCCACGGTGATGTTCGTTCGGCAGTTTCTGCTGGGCGAGAACGTGAGTGCCACGGCGAAATAGCGTGCGTAGCAAAACGCTGTGAAACCCGCCAACATCAACGGCGCGAGCTAGTCGAATCGGAAGGTCATCTGACATCCATTCTATGGTTGCTGCTCACTCTGAACCCTCAGGGTATACATCTACAAACTCGAGGGCCCGAAAGAATACGCATGTGACTTAGCTATCGTGACGATTGACTCGCCTAATCGCATAGAGATCGTGGCGCATCCTCCTGAGCCAATGTACTGACGCGACAACCGCGCTGCCAAGAGCCTGAACTGGCCAGACGCACGCGGCTTGGTACGAGGAAGCGGCTTAGCGGGACTTGGTGCGTTGCGGGGTTTCGCGGGGCGACTGCCAGACCGTTGCCATTTTCTTGTGCTCGCGGAATAAGCCGCCGGAAACACGGATTTCACCCTTGCGGATGAAGCGTTCGTGATTTTCCTCCAGCTCGGCGGGCAGGTAGCGGTAACTGGCCGTGACGCCGAAGGAAGCATCGATTCCGTAGGGGCGCAAATTTCCGAAGGCGAAAATTTGTTCGAGGCGCGCGCCATTGGCGAGGTGAAACGTGGCCACGGGATCGTAGAGCTTTCCGTTCTGGTGCGCGCGGGTGAGGTAAGCGAGGGCCAAGCGCTCCAAGGGTGCAGCGAGAATTTGGCGATGAAGAACCGGCTGGTCGAGCAATTGGAAGAAGGCTTCGACGGGATCGCGGCGCTTTGCAGCGGCAGTGAGTTCGCGGGCGAAATCGGCCAGCAACAGGGAAAGCCGCGCGCGCGTGAAACCACCTTCATTCTCGTTGTCGCGCAATGCCAGCGCGAAGCGCGGCAAGGGAGAGAGCGTTGCATAGTTCTTGATCTTGGGGAACTCGGCGGCCAGATCGGCTACCACCTGCTTGATCAGGAAACTGCCGAAGGGAACGCCGCGCAATCCCTGAAGGCAATTGTTGATGGAATAGAAGACGGCGGTATCCACTTTTTCGGGCGGGAGGACCTGCGCATGGACGTCGAGCAGGGGTTCAAGGTTGGAGGGCACACCGTCCGAAAGCGCCACCTCGACAAAAATGATGGGGTCGTCCGGGAGAGCGGGATGAAAAAAGGCGAAGCAGCGGCGGTCCGCCGCGAGGCGGCGCTGGAGGTCAGGCCAGCCATTTATTTCATGGACCGATTCGTAGCGGATGAGCTTCTCGAGAAGCAGCGCCGAAGTTTGCCAGCTAATTCGCTCGAGACGCAGGAAGCCGCGGTTGAACCAGGATTTGAAAAGGTGTTTTAGATCGGCGTCGAGCTCGGCGAACTTCCCGGCGTGGGAAGGGTCCGCGAGGACATCCGCGCGGAGCGCCACAAGCGTTTCCGTGCCGTGCGGCGCGGTATTGATGCGCCGGATCAGCTCCTGGCGCGGAGGCTCGACGGCCGCGAAAAGCGCCGCTAGGGATTCGGGGCCGGGCGACTGCTGATACGCGGAGGCGGCGCGGAGAATAGCTGCTTCGTCGGGCGAAAACTCGTTGCAAAGCATTTCGAAGAAGCCGCGGCGTTGCGCTGCGTTCATGGCGCGGTAGGTGTTGATGATTTCCTGCGCGAGCGCGGTCTGCGAAGCCTCGCCGCGTTCGGACAGCAGAAGGCGGCAGAGAAAACGCATGTCGGTGCCGCGGCGTCCTCGCAGCATTCGAAGCAGGTTCTGGAAGAAGCCGGGCATGGTCTGGATGCATTATATCTCGACCGGCTAAGAAAATTCGGAGAGGCCGAATCGTTCGTTGCTAACGTGGGAGGCCGACACGGCGGAGGAGGTCGGTAAAGCGCGGGTCGGAGCGCAGCGAATCGTACAGCGGATCGGAAGCGAGAAACTCCATCTGGGAGTCGCGGACTGCGTAACCCTTTTCGAGCCACTCGAACGCTTTATCTTTCTGATTGAGCCCCATGTAGATTCTTGCGACATGCGTAGGCGGAAGGTAGGCGGCTTTCGAACGAAGCAAGAGTTCGTTCAGGATTTGCTGTGCCTCCGCTCTCTTGCCCCAGACGCCATAGACGTAACCCATGGTGGACTTCGCTTGGAGCGTGGTGCCCTGCCCCTTTTGAAGCTCGGCGATCGCTTCCGGATACTTTTTCTGCGTAGCGAGCATTTCGCCGAAAAAAACATGGGTCGGCCAGAAATTCGTATTCGCCTCGATGCCTTCGTGAAATAGCTCAACGGCCCGGTCGTCCTGTCCCGCGTAAAAGTAGGTGCGTCCCAGGAGGAAGCGAGCCGGCACAGAAAGAGGATCGAGCTGGCGGGCGCGTTGGGCCGCGGCGATAGCTTCGGGTTGACGCGATAGAACCGAAAGCATTTCGGAATAGGAGTAGTAGGAGACCGCCGAATTCGGAGCGAGCTCGATGGCCCGTTTATATTCTCGCTCGGCTGCGGCCCAATCCCAGTCGTATTGACCGAGAACGCGGGCCAGTGCAGAGTGAGCGCCTCCCAGGTCCGGATCGAGTTCGAGGGCTTTGAGAGCTGCGTCTTTTGCTTTGGGGAGAACTTCTTGCGGAGCCGCGTCGGCGTTGAAGGGAAGGATGTGATAGGTATCGGACAGTCCGACGTAAGCGAGGGCATAGCCAGGATCCAGCTGAATGGCGCGCTGGAATTCGGAAATGGCCTTTTGCAATTCGGGAGCCGTGTGGAAATTATCGTGGTAAAGACCCTGGAGGTACGCTTCCTGAGCGGCGGGAAGCACGGGGCTGGATCGTTCAAAGCGCTTGCGTTCCTGGGGGGTGAGTTGCACCTGTATTTCCGAGGCTATGGCGCGGGCCACTTCTTCCTGAATGGCAAGAACGTCGCGCAGATTGCGCTGATAGCTATGGGCCCAGAGATGGGTGTCGGTGCGGGCATTGATGAGCTGGGCGGTGATGCGGACGTCGTTGCCGGAGCGTTCGACGGAGCCTTCAATTACTGCGTCGACGTTCAATTCTTTCGCGATATCCGGCACGGTCTTTTGGGTGCCCTTGTAACGCGCGGTGGAGGTGCGCGAAATCACGCGGAGACCGCTGATCTGGGCGAGCTCGGTGGTGAGTTCTTCGGTCATGCCGTCGGCAAAATATTCCTGCGCCGGATCGGCGGAAATGTTGGAGAGCGGCAACACTGCGAGCGACTCGACCTTGGGCGATTGAGTTATGGAGGGAGACGTGGCGTGCCCGCGGCCGAAATAGAGCGCCGCGAGAATCGCGACAAGTACGATAGCAGCAAGGCCCCACGCGACGGCTCGCTTGCGAGCGTGCGCACGTGGTGCCGCTGCGGGCGCGGCGGATGACGTCGCGGTGGGGACGCCGAAGCGGCGCAGATCGACGCTCAGTTCTTTCGCGGATTGATAGCGGAGATCGGGTTGCTTCTCGAGGCACTTCAGAATGATTCGTTCGAGTTCGGGCGACAATCTGGGATTGAGCGCGCGCGGCTGCACGGGCGGCTGGCGGAGGATCGCGTCGATCAGGCGCGAAGAATTCATTTCAGGGAACGGACGCCGGCCAGTGGCGAGCTCGTACAGCACGGCGCCGAGCGAGAAGATGTCGCTGCGCGGGTCGAGCGGCTCACCCTGCAATTGCTCCGGGGCCATATAGGGGAGAGTGCCGGCAACGCCCTGCGTTTCGCTGAGCGTGACTGCCGACATCGTGCTGCCACCGGGATGCAGAAGTTTGGCTAAGCCGAAGTCGAGTACTTTGGCGCGTCCCTTGGGCGTCACCATTACGTTGCTGGGCTTGAGGTCGCGATGGACGATGCCGTGGTGGTGCGCCTCGTCGAGCGCGTCGGCAATTTGGCCGCCAAGCGCGACGACTTCTTTTTCTGGCAAGGCCACGCCTCGGGATTTCTGGGCCAGAGTTTCACCGTCGACGAATTCCATGGCGATGAAGTCCATGCCATCGGCAGTATCAAAATCGTAGATGGTGGCGATATTGGGATTGTTGAGCTTGGAGAGCGCGAGCGCTTCTTGGCGGAAACGCTTGCGCGCTGTTTCGCCGGACAGCGAGCCGGCGGTTAGGATTTTCAACGCGATGTCGCGCTCGAGACGATCGTCGCGGGCCGCGTAAACCTCCCCCATACCTCCGGCGCCCATCTTTGTGACGATGCGGTAGCGGCCCAGCGTCCGGCCAATCATGGAGGGAAGCGGCATTCAGGCGAAATCTTAGGTTGGCAGGATGGTCAAGTCAACGTGGGATGCGATTGGCATCGTTTTGCCGGCAAAAACTTGCTGACTGAAATGAAAGATGCGCGCCTGGGAGAGCGCCGATTGCGCGGAAGAGGCGGTCGTTGACACACCGCGCTTCGACCGTAATAATCGGTGGGATCGAAGCACCTCGCAAGAGCCACCAGCTGGCCGTCCTGCCGAGGATAGGGAACCCTGATGTCGTTTTATACAGTCGCGATATGTGTGGCGCCGGGGCCGTTCACGCAGTTCTGGCACCGGCTGAACGACGCCAGATTCACGGGGCTGTACCACGTAAACGCGTTCGACCTGGCGATCATGCTGCCGTATTTCTTCGTGTTGACGATTTTGGCCATGTACGGGATTCACCGATACGCGCTGGTGTATCACTACTTCAAGAATCGCAGGCACGTTCCGGGGCCGCCGCCGGACATGACGGCTTGGCCCCGCGTCACCGTGCAGCTCCCAATCTATAACGAGCGGTACGTGATCGAGCGGCTGGTGGATGCGGTGGCGCAATTCGATTACCCGCGCGAGTTGCTGGAAATTCAGGTGCTGGATGATTCGACCGACGAGACGCAAGAAGTGGCGCGCGCTTGCGTGGAACGTCATCAGCAGCTGGGGCTTTGCATTTCGTATCTGCATCGCGACAACCGCGAAGGATACAAGGCGGGCGCGCTGCAGGAAGGGCTGAAGTCGGCGACCGGCGAACTGATTGCGATTTTCGATGCGGACTTTATTCCTCCCGCGGATTTTTTGCGGCGCACCGTGCCCCACTTCAACGAGGCGAAGCTGGCGATGGTGCAGACGCGCTGGAGCTACATCAATCGCAATTATTCGGTACTCACGGAAATCGAGGCGATTTTGCTCGACGGGCATTTCGTGATCGAGCACTCGGCGCGTTCGCGCAGCGGGCTGTTTTTCAATTTCAACGGTACGGCGGGCGTGTGGCGGCGCGCGGCGATCGAAGACGCAGGCGGATGGCAGCACGACACGCTGACTGAAGACACCGATCTTTCCTATCGCGCGCAGCTCCGCGGCTGGCAGTTCCTGTACTTGCCGGACATCGATTGCCCGTCGGAGTTGCCGGTGGAGATGAACGCGTTCAAGTCGCAGCAAGCGCGATGGGCAAAAGGATTGATGCAGACGGCGAAAAAGATTTTGCCGCGGGTGATGCGCGCGGACGTGCCGGGAGCGGTGAAGGCGGAGGCGTTTTTTCATTTGACGGGAAACATCAGTTATCCGCTGATGGTTTTTCTGTCGATCATTTTGCTGCCCGCGATGGTGGTGCGGTTCTATCAGGGATGGTTTCAGGTGCTGACGATCGATTTGCCGCTGTTCGTTGCGTCGACATGCTCGATTTCGGCGTTTTATCTTTCGGCGGAGCGCGCGCTCTATCCGAAAACATGGAAGCGGACGTTTCTTTATTTGCCGTTCGTGATGGCGGTGGGCATCGGGCTATCGGTGCGCAACGCGATGGCGGTGATCGAGGCGATTTTCGGAGTGAAATCGGAATTCGTACGCACGCCGAAGTATCGAGTGGAAGCCGGGGCGCAGCACGATGGCGCGTGGGCGCGAAAAAAATACCACAAGAGCGCGGGATGGATGCCGTTTGCGGAAGTGTTTCTGGGGATTTACTTTTCGGCGGCTATCGTCTACGCGATGCAGAATGAGAATTACGCGACGGTTCCGTTTCTGCTGCTTTTCGTCTGGGGGTATCTCTATACGGGCGTGATGTCGCTCGCGCAGACTTACTTCGAGCGGCTGAGGTTCGGCGTCGAATCCGGCGTGCCGGAAACACGGACGGCTTCTACCGGAGCGCCGGGATTCTAAAGTTGCGATATTTTTCGGTCGCGGGGATTCCTGGCACTGCTATCTTTTGCCGATCCGTCGTGTCCAAGACTTGAGGAGAATGCGATGAAGACTCGAGCTTTCGGGGTGCGCTGCGGTTCGTTGATTCTGGCTCTGGGATTGTTTGCGGGACTGGGCGCGCATTTTGCGCAGGCGCGATTCCGGCAGCCCAATTCCGAGTATCAGGCGCGGCGGACGAAACTGCGGTCGAACGCCGATGGACCCGTTGTGCTGTTCGGCTACACGAGCCATCAGGATACAGGCGAAGTGGCCGTCTTTTTTCAGGACGAAGATTTTTACTACTTGACGGGCTATAGCGAGCCCGACGCGGCTCTGCTGCTGATCCCCGATGCGCCAAACAACAAGGCGCTGGAAGGGCCGAATGAGATTCTCTATCTTCCGCCACGCGACCAAAGGCGTGCGTTGTGGGAAGGGCCGAAGCTGGGTCCAGATGACCCGGCCGCCGCAGAGAAGACAGGCTTTCAGGCGGTGAAGCCATTTTCAACCTTGCGCGACGATTTGGTGCGCGTTTCGAAGACGTTTCCCAGCCTGTACACGGTTTTTCCGCCGCGCGAGGAGAACGGGTATCCGCACCTGGCGACTTGGAGCAAATGGGTTCGGGATGCGGTTCCGGGAACTGAGGTTGGAAACATTCAGCCTGCGATCACGCATATGCGCGAGGTGAAGTCGGCGGGAGAGCTGGCGCTGCTGCAAAAGGCGGTGGACGCGTCGGTGGATGCACAACTGGAGGCCATGAAATACATGCGGCCGGGACTTTACGAGTATCAGGTGGCGGCGCGCATGAAGGAGATTCACGAGATGGAAGGGTGCTCGCGAGAGGCGTATGCGCCGATTGTAGGCGCCGGCTTCTTCTCGACGGTGCTGCACTACGACGCGCTTAATAATGAAATCAAGGACGGGGACGTGGTGGTTCTCGACGTGGGCGGGGAGTACGGCGGCTACGCGGCGGACATCACGCGAACGCTGCCCGCGAACGGAAAATTTACGGCGCGGCAGCGCGAGATCTACGAAATCGTTCTCGGGGCGCAGAACGCAGCTCTCGATGCGATTAAACCCGGCGTGATGCTCGCGGGCGGGCCGGGAAGTTTGCAGGAAATCGCGTTCAACTACATCAACACCCATGGGCACGATAAAAACGGAAAGCCGCTTGGCCAATACTTCATTCACGGACTGGGACACGGGCTGGGTCTCGATGTCCACGACCCCACCGACTACACGCGACCGCTGCGCTCCGGGATGACGATTACCGACGAGCCTGGAATTTACATTCCCGAAGAGAATCTCGGCGTGCGCATCGAAGATGATGTCCTCATCACGGACGCGGGGCACAAGCTTCTGACGGAGCGGCTGCCGCGCGGCGTCAATGAAGTCGAGAAGGTGATGGCCGAAGGGCGCGCGCATCCTCAACCGTAATCAAGCTACAGGCTGCAACACCTTGGTTTGACCGCGCGCGCCGCGGGCCGCTATAATCGACGTTTCGGCTAAGCGCGAAATGTGCGCTGTTTGGTGTCCCGACAGATTCCGCGCTGTGCCGGACCGGCACCGGCTGGATTGTTGATGGTCCTCGGAACCACCCCACTGCGGGGAAACTCCAGACAGGAATTCAGGAGCACTCATGTTAAAGGCGACACAAATCCGCGCTGGAATGATCATTAAACACGAGGGCGACCTGTGCGTCGTGTACAGCGTGGACCATCGCACGCCGGGGAACAAGCGCGCGGCGATGCAGACGAAAATGCGCAACCTGCGCAGCGGGTCGATGATCGATTACCGGTTCCGCGCTGAGGAATTCGTTGAGAAAGTGGTGGTGGACGAAATTCAATTTGAATTTCTCTACAGCGACGGCGAAGGACATCACTTCATGAACAGCGAGAATTACGAACAGCTTCAGTTACAAAACGATATCGTGGGAGACACGAAGGACTACCTCATTCCGAACCTGCCAGTGAAAATCGAATACTACGACGAGAAACCGATCGGCGTGCTGCTGCCCGACACCGTGGATCTGAAGGTGGTCGATACCGAGCAAACCATCCAGAAAGCGACTGCTAGCGCCGTGATGAAACCGGCGAAGCTTGAGACCGGGCTCGTGGTGAACGTTCCTCCGTTCGTGAACAACGGCGACACAATTAAAGTCGACACTTCGGAAGACCGTTACATCCAAAGAGTGCAGTAAGCCGCGTTAACTCTTGCGTTAGACTGCGGCGGTGGATTTTGCGCCGGAGACGCCGCGTCCGAATACCCGAGTGAAGATGGCATCGACGGCGCGCAATTGGCGCCGCAGATCAAAGGTATGCGCTAGCGCTTTCTCGTCGAGGAATTTGCGGATGTTTGCGTCTGCGGCGACGCGATCCTGAAAGCTCGTCTCGGATTCCCAGGCGGCCATGGCGTGTGACTGCACCCACTTGTAGGCGTCCTCGCGCGGAGCGCCGTGCTCGACCAAGTCCTGAAGCAACTGTCCTGAAAAAACGAGGCCCTTGGTGGCATTGAGGTTTCGAAGCATGCGTTCCGGAAACACTTTCATGTTTGCAACGATTTCCGTGGTGCGATGGAGCATGTAATCCACGAGGATTGTGGAATCGGGCAGGACGATGCGCTCGACGGAGCTGTGGGAAATATCGCGTTCGTGCCACAGGGCGATATTTTCCATCGAGGCGGTGGAATTCGCGCGCACCACTCGCGCCAGTCCGCAAATTTGTTCGCTCGAAACCGGGTTGCGCTTGTGAGGCATCGCGGAACTGCCGCGCTGTTCGCCGCCGAAGGCCTCTTCGAGTTCGCGCACTTCGGTGCGCTGGAGATGGCGGACTTCAAGCGCCACCCGTTCGAGAGACGCCGCGACGATGGCGAGCGTGGAAAGATATTGTGCGTGGCGGTCGCGCTCGATTACCTGAGATGTGATGGGAGCGGTCGCGAGGTCGAGGCGCTGGCAGATTTTCTGCTCGATTTCGGGGCCGAGATGCGTGCAGGTGCCGACGGCGCCTGAAACTTTTCCGACGGCCATTTGCTGCGCGGCAGTTTCAAAACGCGCTGCGTCGCGGCGATTTTCAGCGTACCAGTTCGCGACCTTGAGGCCGAACGTGATCGGCTCGGCGTGAATTCCGTGCGTGCGGCCGATCTCGGGAGTGTCTTTGAACTCCCAGGCGCGGCGCTCGAGCACTTCGCCGAATCGCTCGACAGCTTTTGTGATGAGCTGCGACGCTTCGCGGACGAGCAGCGCCTGCGCCGTGTCGACAACGTCGTTCGAAGTGAGTCCGTAATGAAGCCACCGCGCCGCTTCGGTGTCGCCAACAGATTCCTGGACGGCGATTGTGAAGGCGATCACATCGTGGCGCACCTTTGATTCGATTTCGTTGATGCGCGCAACGTCCACACGTGCGCGACCGCGCAGTTTTGCCGCGGCTTCGCGCGGTACGATGCCGGCTTCGGCGAGCGTTTCCGTCGCAGCGAGCTCGACTTCGAGCCACTTCTGGAATCGGTTTTCTTCGCTCCAGACGCGGCCCATGTCCGGACGGGTGTAACGCGTGATCAATTACCGCTCCTCGGCTCGCGGCTCACCAGATTGCGGGGCGCGAGCGACTTGAATTTCGTCGCACAATTGCGCACAAAATGCGCGGCGGCCCTTTAAAACTTGATGCTGGCGGGGGAATTCCCTGCTCTATGATACCCGAAATCCGAGATGCAGGCGACCACGCGTTCTGTGATGATAGCTAACGCGAGATTTGTCATCGAGTTGGCGGAAATAATGCGCTCAAGCGACTTAACTCCTAGCAGGGCAAGATTGACAAAGGGAGAGAAGCCATGAAAATGACGGTTGCGTGGTTCGGTGTGAAGAATTTCGAGCAGGCGAAGAAGTTCTATGGCTGATTGAGGAGATTTGCATGTCGATTCATCCACAGCCACAAATTTCGCCAGAGCAGGAGACAGCGCTGGTCGAGCGGGCGCGACAGGGCGATTCGGCCGCGTTCGGATCGCTTGTGGAACCCTGGCGCGGCCCGTTATTCGGATACATCTACCGCATGGTGACGCTGCGGCAAGACGCGGAGGATTTGCTGCAGGATGTTTTGGTGCGCGTGCTGGAAAACATCCGCGAATATCGCGGCGAAGCGCGATTCAAAAGCTGGCTGTTCGGTATCGCGACGCATGCGTGCCTCGACCACCTGCGCCATAAGAAGCGCTGGCGCGTGGAAGCGCAATTGATCGGCGAGAAAGAGGCACGCGCCAACCCCGCAGAACACGAGCGCTTGGTCGCGCTGATGCAGAAGCCGGAATTTCGTTTCGAGATTCGAGAGCACATTGCGTTTTGTTTTTCATGCATTTCGCGGACGCTGCCTCCCGAGGAACGGGCTGCGATCATGCTGAAGGAAGTGCTCGGATTCACGGCGCAGGAAGCAGCTGGAATCTTGAGCGTTTCGGAACCCGTGTTTCGCCACCGGCTGGAAGCAGCGCGGAGAACCATGATTGAGGATTACAGCGGCTTATGCGCGCTGATCAATAAAGACGGCCTTTGTTACCAGTGCCGCGGATTGCAAGAGATGGCCGGCGACGGGCACAGCGGGCGCGATCTGGTACAGATCGAAGTAGCGCCGGGCGTCGCGATGACTTCGGAAAACCTGTTCGATCCGCGGCTTTTAAATGTGCGCGATGCCGATCTTGTGAACGGCAGGACGCGCGCGATGCACGATATGTTTTTTACGTCGATTCCACACCGCGAGGAATCGCGGTAGCCGCCGTTCGATCGCTTAGCGATTGCCCGAATACGGCGAGGGACGCCGGTTGAGCGATTGACTCGTCGCAGGAATTCACAGAGCGGGATCCGCTAAAGTTCGAAGGGGCCTAGGGGAGTGCGCTGCGAGGCGATGTGCAGCGTGCCGTGGAAGGCGAAATCGCCGGGGCGGCGGCCGAGGGCTTCTTCGGCGCAAATGCGCGCGAGGTCGGGCGTGTTGTTCTGTTCGGAGATGTGCGCGAGGACGAGGTGTCGGGCGCGCGCATCGAAGAGTTCAGCATCGGCTAGAAATTCGCTGACGATCGAGTTGGAGAGATGGCCGGTGCGGCTCATGACGCGCTGTTTGATGTACCACGGGTACGGACCCACTTTGAGCATTTCCAGATCGTGGTTGGATTCGAGGATCAGGAAATCGGCTTCACGCAGGTGGTGCTTCACGAGCTCGGGCAAATAGCCGAGGTCGGTGACGATCACCACTTTGACGCCGTTCGCGCGGAAGGCGTAGCCGACCGGGTCGGCCGCATCGTGAGGAATCGCAAACGGAATAATTTCGATGTCGCCGATCTGGAGCCGCAGGCCCGGGCGAATGTACTCCACACGCTCGATTTTTCTCTTCGCGCCACTTTCCGCAAGCATTCGCAGGATTTCGCGGTACGTCGGCTCGGTGAGGTATGCGGGGCAATCCCATTCGCGCTGCATCTGCGCCAGACCGCTTGAATGATCGGAATGCTCGTGTGAAATCAGGATGGCGTCGACGTGCTCGGGACACTCGCGACCGAGCGTTTCAAAACGCCGCAGCATTTCCTTGCGGCCGAGTCCAACGTCAACCAGGAGAGTCGTCTGCCCGCTTTCGAGCAACGTTGCATTGCCCGAACTGCCCGAAGCGAGGATGGAAACGCGAAACGAGATACGACGCTCTCAGTCTGCCGCTGGCGCACGACGTACGCGCTCAACGATGCGAGGATGATGGCAAACCAGCGCTGCGGCGTCAACAGAATGGTTCAAAGAGTAAGCTGCGCGGGAGTGAGCTGGAAGCCGTCGAGGTTGCCGACTACGGAGGCGGACATGCGTTCGGATTGAAAGAGTTCGCGCGCAAGCTGCTGGACGTCCTCGGAAGTGACTTTTTCGAGAAGCGCGATTAAGTCCTGCGCGGTGAAATGGCGGTTGAAGTAGATGTGATAGCGGGCGAGGCTGCTCATCCGCGAGCCGGTGCCTTCGAGAGCGAGAAGCGTCGCTCCCTTGAGATGATCCTTGGCGCGCCGGAGCTCCTCGTCGTTGAGCGGTTCATCCTTGAGCCGCCGAAGTTCGTCAAGGACGCTGCGAACAAGCTGCGCGGCGGTTTCCAGCGACGTGCCAGCATACACCGAGAGCAACCCAGTATCGCGATAGGAATTCATTTCGCTGAAGATTGCGTAGGCCAGGCCCTGCTTCTCTCGAATGTTTTGAAACAGGCGCGACGACATTCCACCGCCCAGAACATTGTTGAGAACAGAAACGACGAAGCGGCGCGGGTCAGTGAGCGGCAGCGCCGGGACACCGAGACAGATGTGGACCTGCTCGAGTTCGCGCTTGGTGCGCAGCGTCACGTGGGGCGCCGCTTGCGGTATCGGATCGGGCACAGGATTGGTGGTGGAAGCGAGCTTTCCAAAACGGTCGTTCACCAGCTGCACGAAATCCGCATGGTCTAAGTGGCCGGCCGCGGTGATCACGATCGAATTCGGCGAGTAGCAGCGGCGAAACCACGACTGAAGCGTTTCGCGTGTGAATGCGGAAACCGTCTCCGGCGTGCCGAGGATCGGCTTGCCCAGCGCATTGCGGTTCCAGAGATTTTGGGTGAAAAGCTCGTGGACGAGATCTTCGGGATTGTCCTGCGTCATTCCGATCTCTTCGAGGATTACGGATTTCTCGCGATCGATGTCCTCGTTGGCGAATTTCGGGTCCAGCACCATGTCCGCGATTACGTCAAACGCCTTCGGGAGGTGCTCGTCGAGGACGCGGGTATTGAAGCAAACCATTTCTTTCGCGGTGAACGCGTCGAGCATTCCGCCGACGCTGTCGACTTCGCGCGCGATGTCTTCTGCCGAACGGCGATGCGTTCCTTTGAACAGCATATGCTCGATGAAATGGGAAATGCCGTTCAACTCGGCAGGTTCACGGCGCGAGCCGGTGCGGAGCCAGATTCCGACGGAAACGGAATGAACGTGCTCCATGGGCTCAGTGAGCACGACGAGGCCGTTGGAAAGAATTTCTTTGTGAACGGAGCGCGGTTCTTCAGTCATGCAGACGGTATTCTGTCACGTGCGGGTCGCAAAGTCATTTCACACGCGCCGAGCGATTTCTTTCTTGCCGCGTGAGGATGCGGAAATTCTTTCCGCGCAATAGTGCGAGAGCGGACGCGCAACAGAACTACATCAGCTTTTCGTCGGGCGAAAGTTTCCCGTACTCGCTCGAGTAGTGCAGCGGAACGTCGGAATAGACGCCCTTATCCTTGAGATACACTTCGCAACTCGAGTAGGGGTAGGAATAAATATGGATGCTCGTGGCGCGCTGACCGAATTCGGGCAAGTTCAGCACTTGGTGGACAGGCTCCTCGGGCTGCACGACAGCGGGGTGCTCGGCGTCCATGTCATAGGCGTCGGTGGGGACGAGCTTGCAGGTGCCCTGCGCGGCGTCGCGATTCTCAACGCGAAAATTCTGAACGCGCAGCTTGCCGATGGGCGTGGCCATCCAGCAATTCTGGTCGCGATGATTGTGGATGCGGCTTACTTGTCCCACCTCCCAGCAAATCGACATCACTTCGAAAAGCTCGCACTTGTAGATGAGGTTCCTCGTGTAGTGGCTCTTGGCGTAAAAGAGATAGGGAACCAGAGAATCAGGGTTGATGCGCTTGTGGGACGCAAAATCATGCACGCGCGGGATGGTGAAATCATTTACGGGGATTGCCGAGAGCTGCTTTACCCATTCGTCGATCGTGACGATTTCAGTGGTCAATTGCATGGAAGCACCTCCCTCACGCAATAAGAACGGTTCCAAGGGGCATATTATATCTCTGTGCGGCGGGAGCAGCGCTGGAAAATCGCGCGCGGACGGCGTGATATCATTGTTTGCAAGATGGCTTCGCAGCGGCCAAATTCCGACTTCAATCTGCTGGGAAAATCGCTGGAGGAATTGCGCGCCTTTGCGGAATCGCTCGGCGAGCCAGCATATCGCGGCGCGCAGATTTATCATGCGCTGTACGCGGAGCGCCGCTTCGATATTGCCGCAATGACAAATTTGCCGGCGCTGCTGCGCGACCGGCTCACGCGCGAAGCGGCGATCACGCTGCCCCAGATTCTCAGGCGCTACCACTCGAGCGATGGCACCGTGCGCTACGTCCTCGCACTTCCAAGTCCTGCTGCCGCTATCGGAGATGCGGCACGGCCCGCAACAGTTGAAACTGTCTTCATGCCGGAGGAAAACCGTCAGACGATTTGCATCTCAACGCAGGCCGGGTGCGCGGTGGACTGTCACTTCTGCTTGACGGCAACGCTGGGGCTGATACGCAATCTCTCGCCGGGAGAAATTGTCGGGCAGGTGCTAGTCGCGATCGAGGACAATCGTGCGACGCTAAAACCACAAACGAATATTGTGCTGATGGGTCAAGGCGAACCATTTCTGAATTACGACGCGGTGATGGCCGCGCTTCGAATCCTGCTGGACCCGAACGCGGTGGCGATTTCGCCGAAGCACGCCACGCTATCCACCAGCGGCATTGTTCCAGGCATCGGGCGGATGGGGCTGGAAAAAGTCCGGCCGAAGCTGGCGATTTCGCTGAATGCTTCATCGAACGAACAACGCAACCGGATCATGCCGATCAATCGAAAGTATCCAATCGAGATATTGGTCGACGCGTGCGCGAAATACCCGCTGCGAACCTGGGAGCACTTGACATTTGAGTACGTGCTGCTGGGCGGATTCAACGATTCGGCAGAGGACGCGCGACGCGTGGCGAAGCTACTCGCGAATTTGCGAGCGAAGGTGAACCTGATTCCGTGGAATCCAGGGGGTTTGCCCTACGAAAAGCCGGATGCGGCGCGAACCGAGGAATTTCGAAAGATTCTTGCGGACAAAAGCATGCAGGTTTTCATCCGCTATTCACGCGGGCAGGACGTGATGGCAGCGTGCGGGCAGTTGGCGCTTCTCGAATTGGGCACGCCAGCATCAGCGTCTCTCGCGCAAATATCGCCTTCGCTGTAGGGACCTCCACAAAGAAAACCCTCGCTCTGAGAAGTCCGCCGTATTTCCATTGCGGTGAAGTATCAGAGAATTCCGATGGCGGCCATCTGGCGCCCCGTCGTACGTTCGCGGCGATAACTGAAGAAAAGATCGAGACGGCATGCCGTGCAGAAACCAGACGAAAAAACTTTCGCCGGCAGAATTCCTGCAGCGATGAGAATCGCGCGATTTGCGGCGATTAAATCGAGATGAGCGGCGGGCGGAGGCGGCTGGTGTCCAGGCGGCCTCATGGTGAGCCAAGGAAGCCAGTTTGGATCGTTGCCATCCCCAACCAGCGAGTCGAAAGGGCCGTCGAACCATTCGCGTGCCTTAGGAAACTGCGCGTAAAATTCCTTGGCGACCTCCGGGCCAACTTCGTAGCAGGGCCGGCCGATGCCCGGGCCTAGCGCGGCGATTACGTCTTCGGGGCACGTGCCAAATTCCATCTGCATGCGGCCGAGTGCTTTCGCGGCAATCCGACGAACGCTGCCCCGCCAGCCGGCGTGAATGGCGGCAACGGCCCGGAGCTTCGTGTCGGCTAGAAGAATCGGAATGCAATCAGCGGTCTGCACGACAAGAAGCACGCCGCGCTCGCGCGTGATCAGCGCATCGCCTTTGCGGGGACGGTCGTTTGCGGTCAGATCTCCCGAGTCCACGCGGTGAATGATGTCGGAGTGAATTTGCTGCATGCCAACGACTCGCATTTCGCCTGCGCCGGTTGCGTGGAAGAATTTGTTCCGATTGGAGAGAACTCGGTCGCGCTTGTCCCAATCCGTGAATCCCAGATTCAATACTTTCTCCAAGGATTTCCGGCCATCGCGCAAAGTTTCAAGTTCGCTCGCGCCTGCCGGCCGCGTGCTGAAACCGTGCACGAGCCAGTCGAGCTTAGCCAGCGCGGGCGCTTCGAGAATGTGCAAGCCGCGCGCTCGACGCACGCGCCACTTCGAGGGATCCTTAGCCCGGCGCCCCGGCGCGACCTTTTTCTTTGCGACTGCTATCGCCATTTCCTTTTCGGCTCCCGGCGTCCGATCCCGACGCCTCTCAATTATAGGTATAATCCGGCCGCGGCGCAGGTGAGGAAAGCGTGATCATAGGATTGGGACTGGACATCGCGGAAATCGACCGGATCGAACAGGCAATCGCGCGACGCGGCGCTCCGTTTCTCGAACGAATCTACACACCGAGGGAAGCCGATTACTGCGAACAACACAAGAATAAATTCGAGCGCTATGCGGGTCGCTTCGCCGCGAAAGAAGCGGCGATGAAGGCGCTAGGGACCGGTTGGCGCGGGGGTGTGCGATGGCGCGACATCGAAACCATGCGGGAGCCAAGCGGCAAGCCGGCGCTTCGTCTCGAAGGTGTCGCGCGCGAGTTGGCCGATCGCATGGGCGTGAAAAATATCTCGCTGACAATTACACACAGTGGAAATGTCGCCCTCGCGCAGGTCATCTTCGAAAACTAGGCGAACTGCTTTCGCAGAGGATTAAATGTGCAAATCGGAGGCAGCGCCCGCTACGAGTGGTTGACCTCTGCGTAGAAGGGCGCTAGAGGGCGCGCTGGGTGGACGACTGACGCGTCTTGCGCGACGCGTACTTCATACCAACCGTTGGCAGACAGTCGGCCGGCGATTCGCACCTTCAGATAATTTCCTGTCAAAGCTTCGGTCCAAACTTCATTTGAGGCCTCGCCCCTGTGCGCCAGCGTTAGCGCGCGCATCGGGCGCTCCGATTGAGAGGAGCGGAAAGCGGCGGACTTGGCAAGCGAAACGGAGCGCAACTTGCGCGCTCGTTCGCGAATGACCGCATGGGACACGCGTTGATCCAGTCTCTCCGCTTCCGTGCCAGGCCGCTCGGAAAATGAAAAGACGTGGAGATAGGCGAATGGTAGCCGCTCGATTAACTCCGCGGTGGCCTGAAAATCTTCGTCCGTCTCCCCCGGGAAGCCAACGATCACATCCGCGCCGATCGCGGAATTGGGCAAGGTGCGGCGAATAAGCTTCACGCGCTCCGCGTAGTGCGCGGCGCGGTACCAACGGTGCATGGCGCGAAGGATTGCGTCTGAGCCTGACTGCAACGGAATATGGAAGTGAGGTGCGATGCGATCGGACGAGGACGCGAGAGAGATGAAGTCCTCGGTCACGTCCTGTGGCTCAATCGAACTCAAGCGGAGCTGTTCGAGCTCCGTTTCATTCAAAATTCGAAGCGCGACCAATGTGAGGTCGGCTCGCGGCGAGAGGTCGCGGCCGTAAGCGCCCAGATTGATCCCGCTAAGGACGACTTCTCTAGCCCCAGCGGCGGCGAGCGAACGCACCTCTTCAACGACGGAATCAGGCGGCAAGCTGCGGCTTCGCCCCCGAACGAACGGGATCACGCAGTAGGAGCAGCGATTGTTACAGCCGTCCTGGATTTTCAAGATCGGGCGTGTACGGTCACCTTCCACGGGTCCTCCCAGGGCCGATTGCATTTCCATCGCGGGCGTGCGCGCGAAGATGTCAGCAGTTAGAATCTTCGCCGGGCCCCGAGCAAGCGACATCGAGCCATCTTCCAAATGCGCGAGAGGGAAAAAGCCGCCGGAGCGCGATTGCGGGAACGCATCCTGTGAAGACATTTTGCCCAGCAGATCAGGAACTTCCGACTGGTGCGAATTGCCTATCACCAGTGTCACACCCGGTAGTTCGGCCAATTCCTCTGGTGCGCGCTGCGCGTAACATCCGGTGAGAACGATTCTGGCCGTGGGATTCAAGCGATGAATCCTGCGCACTGCTCGGCGCGCTTGTGAATCCGCTGCGGCGGTTACCGTGCAAGTGTTCAATACGACCACATCTGCGCCCGCGTGTTCGCGAACAGGTGTGAAACCCTGCGAGACGAGTCCCCTGCGCAGAGCGGAAGCATCCGCATCGGTGGCGCGGCAGCCGAAGTTTTCGATTGAAAATTTTGCCATGCGATCGAACGTTCTTCGTTCAAGAACGCTGAGTCGGAATTATAGCAGCGAACCCGAGAGAATTCAGGAACGTGGGTCTGAGGAAAAAAAGTCCGCGAGGCGCTCAGTCGCCGGCGCCGCGCCGCTGATAACAGAGGAGGATCAAGTCGGCCCTGCGACGCACGCCAAATTTCGCGAGAAGATTCGAAACGTGAAATTTCACGGTTCGCTCGGAGATGTGGAGCCGGTCGGCCACTTCTTTGTTTGCAAGGTTTTCGAGCAATCCATTGAGCACTTCCTGTTCGCGCCGACTCAGTTCGGCGGGTGAGTCACCGCGCAAGCGCCGTCCTTGAGAAGTAGTTAGAATCGAGTCCACGAACCGCGATAGCACGGTGCGCGGTACCCAGAAGCCTCCAGCGGCAACAAGAGGCAGCGCGCGGGGCAGTTGTTCTCGCGCCTCCGTATAATTCAGGATGCCCTTCACGCCCTGGCGAAGAAGCGCGTAACTGTCGTTCTCCTTTAGCTTGTCGCCCACAACCAGCAATCGCGCACCCGAATTGCCATCGAGAATATTACCCAAGAGCGCCCCCGTGGCCTGCTTTGCCGCATGAGCATCGATCACATACACCGAGGCGCGCGGCACGTCGAGATTCCGCAGGTCAGGCGCCAGCATCGAATCGAGCTGCCGGACCACAATGTGAAACCCGGAATCGGAAAGAAGGCGCTGAAATTCGTCCAGCACCATCGGGTGGGGCGAGAGAAGGCAGACCCTTAAGCTCGATTTTGGCGGCGCTTTCGGCATCTTGACTTAGGCTAGCGGAATTGGCGCACGGGAACAAGGAAGACAGCCGAGGGTATTTCGTACAAGACACGGGTGCCTCACGGATGCACAACCTGAATAGGCCCTAATACAAAAACCCGGCCTGGGCAGTCAGCTGCCAAGCCGGGCGAATTGCCGAGAGGGAGTGGTGTTTAAGCGATGTTCTGTTGCATGGGCGGGGCCTTGAGCTTGCGGCGGGCAATGACGCCGAACGTCACCAGGCCGATGCCGAACAGAGCCAGAGTCCCCGGCTCAGGCGTTACGGCAACGTATTCCTGGGGCGGCCCAGACTGTGGCGGCTGCGTCCCGGCGAGCGGGGTGAACACTAGAACGTCGGCGTAATCCCCATTGGCGGCGTTCGCTTGCGCAGCAGCCAACCAGCCCGCAATATTGCTCTGATCCTGTGCGCTAATTGTGCCGTAGGGATCATTCGACGAAATGCCCGGGTCAAAAATATCCCAGATCGCCCACTGAATGTCGGCCACGGCTTGCGCGTTGTCGATGTTGGCAAACATTTGCTGCGTCAGGTACGCAACCTGTTCATATTGGGAGAGGCCGGTAAATTGGGCGTTCGTCAAGCTCGGGATCGTTGAGGTAACGGCCTGCCATGATTCACCGGTGAAAACATCGTCTTTGAAGTCGTCGCAGACCAGCAGCGCCTGTGATTGCTGTCCGCCCGCACTCGCAGTGAACGTGTACGGTCCCACGTACACTCCACCCATAACATTCCATCCTGGGTCCGTTAGGGTCAACGTGCTCGAGCCGTCCGCGAAAGCGACCGGCGCCACAAAAAGAACCAAAACCGCAAAGATTGATGCTGCCAAATTTCTCATTAAGATATTGCTCCTTGATCCCTAAGAAAAAGCTGATATATGCTGCATGTGTAGTAGCAGTCTCGGTGCCAATCGCTATGTCCGTAACTATATGAAAACACATGTAGTATCACAATGAAAACACCATCAGAGTCAATCATTTTCCTAGCATTAGGAAGTGTGTACGAGCTAGAAGTGACCGTCGTTAAAGCTACCTACGGTTTGATTGAAGTGTTTCATAGCGCAGCAGAATAGCTCGGAAAGGAGACGAGGCTAGAATTCGGTCAGCGGGAGTTCTGGTCCGCGGGAATCTCGGGGCGGCCTTCGATCCTTCGCTGCGGACGCTTGGCGGGCAAGCCACCCTGGCGCACCTTGTATAGAAGCGCGCGATAGCTGATCTTAAGAACCTCTGCGGCCTTGCGACGGTTCCAATGGTTGGCCTGGAGAACCTTCAGGATTAGGTCGTTTTCCATCCTGCGCGTCACTTCCTGAGCAATACGCTTCAATGGAATCTTGCCGTCCTCGGTCATTTCGTACGAAAAGCTGAACGGTTTCTTCTCGGGACGTTCGGAATAGAAAGCCTCTTCCGACCCGAGGATCACGTACCGGGCCATGCAATTTTCCAGCTCGCGGACATTTCCCGGCCAATCACGCTGCTGGAGGATTTGAATCACTTCACTCGATACGGGAGGCGCGTCGCGTTGAAACCGGCGGTTGTAATTTATGCGGAGATACTCAACTAGATATTGAATATCGTCGCGCCTGTCGCGCAGCGGAGGCAGCATGATTGTGATCACATTAATGCGATAGAGAAGATCCGAACGAAAGCCGCCGCTTTGAATTTCCTGCTGGAGTTGCCGGTTGGTCGCGCAAATTACGCGCGCATCCATTCGCTTCTCTTCCTGGTCGCCGATACGAGTGAAATGTCCGTCCTGCAAAACGTGGAGAAGCTTTGCTTGCAGCGAAGCGTCGAGTTCGCCAATCTCATCTAGGAAAAGAGAGCCGCCCTGAGCGAGTTCGATCCGACCGGGCTTGGCCGCATTCGCACCGGTAAAAGCACCCTTCTGAAATCCAAAAAGCTCACTCTCAAGAAGCGTCCCGGGGATTGCGGGGCAATTCACCTTAATGAACGCTCCGTCACGCCACGGTGATCGCTGATGAATAAACCGTGCGAGAACCTCTTTGCCCGTTCCACTTTCGCCCAGCACTAGGATTGGTACGTTCAGGCCCGCGGCGCGATCTACTCGCTGGCGAACAAGGCGCATTGCCTCCGAGGGACCGAAGTAAACCTCCTCAGGGGGCAATTCAACGGCGGAAATAGGTGATGCCAGTTGTACTCTGGCGGCGGAAGCCATTCTGTTATAGCGCCCCCCCAGGGCGCACGATCATTCCCCACAGCTATGGTGCACATGAAACGCCAAACAGAGCCTCGAATTGCCGTCCAAGGCCTGGCGAAGTTCTAATCGGGTGCGACTATAAAATGCTTATTGTGAGGTACTTATGTAATTCGGTAGTTGCGATCAAACGCCGCCGACTCGGTTTCAGCCAAAGCTTGGCTAATCGAGGAACCAGAAAAGCCTGGGCACTTTCGGGAAACAAGCTTCCTACAATTGGCGCAATCGGTCGTTCGGCGAAGAAGGAGAAGCCACTGCGGCAATCAACCTGAATAGCTCGAAACTAGCGCTGAGGGAAGATTAACGCTTCCAGCATGTCGGCGCGAGCTTTTTGGTCGGACGCAAACAATTCGAGAAGGTCGGTGACGGAAATCATACCGCGAAAACCCTTTTCGTGATCGACGATGAGTAAATGAAAAATTCCATGCTGATCCATCAACCGCAAGCAGTCTTCGATAGACGTGTCGGGCGTAGCCGTCACGAGTTGCCGCGTCATAATTTCCGTGACGCGCATCCACGCTGGACACTTGTTCTCGGCAGCTACTTTGTCGGAGACATCACTATGCGATACGACTCCGGTAAGCACGCCCTGACGATCGCATACGCCCACGGAGCGCACCTCGTGGTCTCGAAGGTAGCGCGCAGCCTCGTGAACGGTCGTGTCATCGGGTATCGAATATACTTCGCGACGAGTCGCAATTAGGTCCGCAACTCTCATCGGACCCTCCTAAACGGTTGAATTAATGGGGCTCTCGACCGATTCGTTTATGGAATGCCATCGAAATGATTGTATCCCGCGGTGCTCGATCGCGGTGTGATTCCACTTTCGCCAACGAAAACGATGTAGCTCTGAGGGTTGGTCAGAGCAAAACGACGGGCGACACTCAAACGCGAGCCGCCTCGCCTCGAATGATGTCGTACCGCTCAATTACTGCAGCGACACCGATGCTTTCATGTTCTTCGTCTTGCTGCTTATCTACTCGGACAACGCGTCCGTGGGCGCGGACGAAGACTTCGGTACCGCGAGTGATTTCGGCCGGCAGCGTAAGTGTGAAATCCACCTCCGTGCCGGGAGCTAGATCTTTCTGCATCGTGAAATACACGCCACGCGTTGAGATATCCCGGGTCTGGCCGTTGTGCGCCCCGGGTTCTCGGTTAATGGGCAAGCGGACGTTTACCGGTAGCGCCAAATCGTACCGGCGCGCCATGCGACGCTCAGTCATCCCCGCTGCTCCTCCAAGACAAGAGTGAAGTACACACAATCCCCACCGTTTAGTTCAGCAATCTCTGTACCAAAGATCCTATCGCTGACGGAAGCGGCCCTTTCCTGGGTGCCCGGCAGAATGACGAAACTCGACCGTGGCGCCGCAACGTGCCGCACAGGCAAACCTTTTCAAAACAGCAACAAACAATAGGCTCAGTCTTCTTCGTTGCACAGAAAGGGAACTTGATTGGCGAGGCCGACCCCAAGATTCTCATTTCGGAGCCGAATACTAGAACAATTCAAAAGAGATGGGTAGCGCTATTTCTCTGCGTGTGCTCTAGATGTGCAATACTTTGCACGGGGTATAGGACTAGGACTCGTCTCCAACCTGTTACAAATTTCTTTTCCGCTATAACGCCAAATTAGGACTGTTAACGCCTAATAACGAAGACGCAAGTCCCCAATGAGGGCGCAGAGGAGCGAGATTGGGGCATCTAGTCGCAGCTCTATGATCCGCGAACACCGGGGGAAACCGGGACGACTTCTTTCCCTGCCATGTCCTTCGCGGCCGCCTCTTTCGCCGCCGTTTCCTTGAGTGCTGCCTGTCTTGCGGCTTCCTTCGCAGCAGCAGAACGCGACCCGCGTCCGGAATCCAGATTGAATTGTCGCATCTTGTAGAGCAATGCTTTGTAACTGATGCCCAGCATTTTTGCCGCATCTTTGCGGCACCAGTTTGTCTTCTCCAGAGCGTCCGCAATCGCTTCCATTTCAGCTTCGTCTTTCAAGCCACGGACCAGCGCTTTGAGTCCTTGCTCTTTCGGAACCGGAGTTTCGTCCCGCGGAGCGACTCGCTGCTGCGCGCCCGTCATCTCCAGCAATTCACGGAAGCTACCTTCATCGTCTTCGAGAATCACGTAGCGCTTCACAAAGTTCTCGAGCTCCCGCAGATTGCCGGGCCAAGGGTAACGAAGCGCCGCTTCCAGGAGGTGTTTGGATGGATCGGGCGCGGGTTTGTTGTACTTCTCGCTGTACTTCGCGAGGAAGTGCTTGAACAACAGCGGAATCTCGAGCGTGCGCTCGCGCAGCGGCGGAATGTGAATCGAAAGTACGTTCAAGCGATAGTACAGGTCTTCGCGGAAGCGACCAGTTTTCATCGCCTCCTTTACGTCCATGTTTGTAGCGGCGAGCACGCGCACGTCCGATTGAAGAACCGAGCGGCCACCCAGGCGCGAATACTGGTTGTCCTGCAGAACGTGCAGTAATTTCGCCTGGAGGTGCGGACTCATTTCCGCGATTTCGTCCAAGAAGATCGTGCCCTTGTGCGCCAACTCAAACTTGCCAGGCTTCGCTCGCACGGCGCCCGTAAAGGCGCCCTGGTCGTAGCCAAAAAGTTCCGATTCAAGGAGTTCGCCCGGAAGAGCGGCGCAATTCACCTTTACGAACGCTTGCTGCCGTCGAGCCGAACGCAGATGAATCATTCGCGCAACCACTTCCTTTCCGACTCCGCTTTCGCCGCTGATGAAAATGGGGACATCCACCGGGGCAATTTGCAAGATTTGCTGGCGAATCTTCAGCATCTGCGGGCTGGCGGCGAGGAAGGAAAGATCTTCGGTCAATTGCTCGCAATATTCGCGAAGCGCCTTGTTCTCCGAACGGAGTTCCTGTTTCTGCCGGCACTTTAGAATCGCAGCGTCGAGCTCCGGCTTTTCGAACGGCTTCGTAAGATAATCAAGCGCGCCAAGGCGAATCGCTTCAACGACGGTGGTGACTTCATTCGAGCAGGAAAGCATGATGACATTTAGAGTGCGGTCCACCTGCATCAGCTGGCGAAGGGTTTCGAGACCGTCCATTTCCGGCATCAGCACGTCGAGAATGATGTAGTTCGGCCGCTCGCCGCCGCCAATGTGGTCCAGGGCTTCTTTTCCATTCGCCACAGCCTTCACGTTGAAGCCGTCCACTTCGAGCAGCGTCTGAAGATACTTTCGAATGCTGGGTTCGTCGTCGACTACAAGGATCTTTTCTTTTTCGGCCATCTGTTCTTCCAGTCGAGCGATTCCGCTCGGATTTATTCGACGTTCATGGGCAGCAGGAATGAAAACGAACTTCCGCGTCCTACTTCGCTATCGACCCAGACTTTCCCGCGATGCGCCTGCACCAATCTTTTCGTAATCGCAAGTCCCAGGCCCATTCCGGAGGAAGAAGGGTCAACGCGTACAAATTCCTCGAATATCTCCTGATGATATTCAGCCGCGATACCGCGGCCGGTGTCCGTGACCGACACAATCACACTGTTCGGCCGTCCGCCACGCCGGCTGCGGCGTTCGTTCGAGGGAGGGGCTTCCGATATGCGTCGTTCCCAAAAGTGCGGCTCCGCGATCAGTGTCACGCAACCCGCCTCAGGCGCGTGCTTAAGAGCATTATCAACCAAGTTCGCGACACATTGCTGCACCTTCTGGTAATCGAACTTGAAGAGCGGCAGATCGGCGTGCAGTTTGATCTCAAGCCGCACGTTGGCCCGCTGAAATGCATCTTGCCAGCGGCAAGCGAGATCGTTGACGCAGTCCCTCAGGTCGTTTTCGCGCAACTGCAGCACCAGCTTTCCGCTTTCGAGCGCCGAATAGTTTAGGAACATCGATACCAGGCGCACCAACCGGTCGCAACTCTCTTTAGATTCCCGCAATATGTCGCGCTGTCGATCGCTTAGTTTTCCCAGCGATCCGGAAAGCAATAGATCGTAGTATCCCTTCATCACCGCGAGCGGCGTTTTCAATTCATGCGCCGCGGAAGCAAGAAAAACCGTTTTCTGCCTGTTCACTTCCTGAAGACGCAAGTACGCGGCCAGCAAATTTCTGTAGGTGATTTCTCGTTCCTGCAGCAGATCCTGCACCGTCTGGCGCATTTCCGCTTCGTCGGCCGGAGCTTCAGTGGGAGCAGCTTCCACGTAGACCACGAGCCAATCGGGTTCCGGCAACCAACGGATTCGTGCGCGGCTCTTGCCTTCAGGAAATTCGATCGGCAGATTGATTTCCTGCTCTCCTCCTTCGAGCTGGGCTAGGATTCCCCGGCGGTCGGTCTGCAACACGTCCGTAAAAAGATTAAGGTCCTCTTTCGATTTCAAGCCTGGGACGTTCAACTTGTCCTGAGCGTGAAGGTTCGAAAACAATATCTGGCCGCTTCGGTCCGAGACTAACAAAGGGCGATCTAAAGCGTTCAAGAGGCTGGAGACGAGCTGAAAAGCCGCTTGGCCTGTCGCTTGCTGATCGAGCGTGAAACTCTTCGGCAAATGGTCTCCTGAATGCCTTCCAAACGCAAAGATACCAGCGCTTTACGCGCGCCCAGGTTAAGTAAGAGTGCGCTTGAGGGATCTTATGCTCGCAAAAGGTGGCAATTAGTGTCAATGGTAAATGCGTCCTAGTTTGCACAATAGATGAAAACATCAAGCCTTAAGGTGCCATTTAGTCGCCAATTGGATCGGCAAGCTCCCTGAAGGCAAGTGCCTAAATATATGAAATAAAAGACAATAAACAATTACGCAGAACCGATGCCGACTTGCCCTGAAATTGCGACTCATAGCGGTACTAAAACTGGGGTACTTGTGGCATGAAAGAAAATGCCGTCCATCAACGAACTATCACGTCTCAACTCGATGACGAGCAACGCCGCTTTCCCCGAATCCATTTGCAGGTGCCGTTGTTTATCCGCGGCAAAGACGCCTACGGCGAACAGTTCCTAGAACTTGCTAAGACATTAGATATCAGCGCGATAGGCGCTTTCGTGACAAGCCCCAGGCCGCTGTCGGTCAATGACGTTGTCACGCTCACGATTCCGGCCCCTTCTATAACGTCGTCGGCTTTGGTTCCTGCCGGTATGCCGCCTATCCAGGCACGCGTAAAACGCCAACAAGAGGCCGGAGACGTCCATCTGGTAGGCCTCGAATTTCTGAAGCCGATTGGATAGTTACTATTCCCCACGTCGCAGAATCTATCGAAATAGCTAGGCGCGCGTGTAGCACGTCGGGCTAAATGGGAATCCTTTTCTCTGCTCATCCGCGTGTTTCCCTCAATTTCTCCTAGACACGCCGCAGCCCCAATGTAATCCTAGTATTGGTAAGGCGTTACGGCCTCTTCGACTTCTGAGACTCCCATTTGAGATTGGAATCTCCCGTGCTTTCGTATCCATGCCCCCGCTGTGCCCCTGGTTTCAGGGTAGTGCAGAGCTTTTCCGGAACATATTGATGCCCCAGCCCGGCGACGAAGTGCGTCCGCAGCCCTCGGCAGAAGAGTCGTTCCTGGATCTCCTCGTGGAGACCCTCGAAGGACTCGAAGAAGCTGTTCGTGGGCAGTTTCTGCGCCAATTTTTTCGCA
>Ga0073928_10002868_pt1 | contig 28441 bp, 21 predicted proteins | sample PaiPotPPA55metaG_FD_76969 | JGI IMG/M metagenome (GOLD analysis project Ga0073928, IMG submission 76969) | Iron sulfur acid spring bacterial and archeal communities from Banff, Canada, to study Microbial Dark Matter (Phase II) - Paint Pots PPA... ...
CGCGAGCTCTGGGCGAAAGCCTCCGCGCGGATGTGGACGCGCTCAACAACACAAACTTTCACACCGCGAATATTTTTGGACTTTGGGTCGCGCCCGGCTTCAAAGACTCTGACCACTACGCCGCGTATTTAATGCAAGGCGGATTGGAGATGCCCGATCGCGAATATTACCTTTCGGACACCGACCGCATGCGCGACCTGCGCACCAAGTATCAGGCGCACGTCGCAGCCATGCTCAAGCTTGCGGGATTCAATGACGCGGAGGCCCGCGCGCCGGGCATCGTCGAACTGGAACATGCGATTGCGCAAACGCATCTGAGCCTGGCGGAAAACGAAGACATTCAGAAAGCCAACAATTCCTGGACGCAAGCTGACTTTCCGGTCAAAGCTCCCGGCCTGGATTGGGCAGAATATTTTCGAGCTGCTGGCCTTAGCAACGAATCTACTTTTATCGTCTGGCAGCCTGGCGCATTCGTCGGAGAATCGGCCCTGGTCGCTTCGACTTCGCTCGATACCTGGAAAGACTGGCTGGCGTACCACCTGATTGAGGCCTATTCGCCGGTTCTCCCGAAGGCGCTAGCCGACGAACACTTCGCATTCTCTGGCAAGATTCTTGCGGGCACGCCAGAACAGAGTCCACGCTGGCGGCGCGGAGTTGAACAGGTAAACACTTTGCTAGGTGACGCCATTGGGCAAGTCTACGTCCAGCGCTACTTCCCGCCCGAAGCCAAGGCCCAGGCAGATGCCATGGTCGCGAACATTATTGCCGCTTTCCGAAAGCGCATTGAAGCTCTCTCCTGGATGAATCCCGCGACCAAAGCCGAAGCTCAGGCCAAGCTCACCACGCTTTATGTAGGAATCGGCTACGCGGAAAAGTGGCACGATTATTCCGCGCTCGAAATTAAGCCGGACGACATGTTTGGCAATCTCTGGCGCGGGCGCCTGTTTGATTATCATCATGACGTCGCGCGCCTCGGCCAGTCGGTTGATCGCAAAGAATGGTCCATGAATCCGCAGACCGTCAATGCGGTCAATCTTCCGCTGCAAAACGCAATCAGTTTTCCAGCCGCGGTTCTGCAACCGCCGTTCTTTGATCCGGAGGCGCCGGCTGCGGTGAACTATGGAGCGATCGGCTCGATCATGGGCCACGAAATCAGTCACACTTTCGATACCGAAGGCAGCGCGTTTGACTCTAAAGGGCGCGTACGCGATTGGTGGACGCCATCGGACTTCGCTCATTTCAAGGCCGCCACCGCGAAGCTCGCCGCGCAATATGATGCGTACAAACCGTTCCCCGATCTCTCGGTAAATGGCAAGCAAACGCTGGGTGAAAACATCGCCGACAACGGCGGCATCACTGCCTCATACGATGCGTATCGCGCCGCGCTCGCTGGCAAAGCAGCTCCCGTACAGGACGGTTTTTCTGGTGATCAGCAATTCTTTCTTGCTTTCGGACAGAACTGGGCGTCAAAGTCGCGGGAAAACACACTGCGGCAACTGGTCATGACTGACCCCCATGCTCCTTCGGAATTCCGCGCGGCCGAGGTTCGTAACGTCGACGCCTGGTACCCAGCCTTCAACGTTCAACCCGAAGAAAAGCTTTATCTCGCGCCGACCGACCGCGTGCAGATCTGGTAAGAAAATTCAGTCCGCCTGCCGAAGACACCGACTAAATTCAGGCGAAAATATCCAACAGGTTGGCTTGAGGAAGGACTCCAGGGTGGCTAGGCGAGATTTCTTTTGAGGAATGCGAGGGCATGACTGTGCCGACGATTGCGGTGCTGTGATGCCGACTCTGCCTGTCTTAGCGCACAAGCGGCCGCGTATGCTCAAGCTGCGATTTTAGGGACCGAAGTACCGTTCGCAATCCCTCTAACTCCGCAATCAGATCCGCGAGCATGCGCGATCCACCCGCACTCATGCGAGCGAACTCCAATGAGATTCCCGAATGAGCGCGAATCGCTCGCACGTGAGCCTGGGCGCGGAAGGACCACGAATTAACTTCCACTAAGATTTCCGTCCTAACTCCGAGATCGAGGAGCGGAACCGTTTCAGGGCATTCGACGCAGCATCCGCCCAGACCGAGGTTGCTCAGTCTGGCTGTTAGAAGGGCCCCATACAAGGGAAGGCAAGAGATTCTTGCTAGTCCGCCGCAATAATATCGCGGCACACGTCGGCGATCGTTGCCCAGGTCGAGCGAATCGTGTGATGTTGTCCACGGAGACATCTATGCACTCGATGTTATACCGCGCGACACACCTCACCAATGGCTCAGCAGTACCGAAACCTTTAGAACCGAAGTAACTTATCTTCGCGTGTAGATGAACCTAAGGCTCTTTGACGCCTAATAGTTCGGCCATTTCCTCATACAGGAAGCCTTCGCCGGGACGGTAGGGTTGTATCCATTCTCCGTCGATGACAAACTGCGGGATCGCGCGTTTGCCGGTCTGCTTGACCACCTCGTCGGCGGCTCCGGGAGTGTTTTCAATATCGACTTCCTCGAAAGAGATGCTGTGCCGTTGCAGAAAGCGTTTAGCCTCGCGGCAGTCTGGGCACCAGAAGCTGGTATAGACAGTAACTTTCATCGTATGACATCTAGATGCTGGCCTCAGGCCGAAGGTCGCAAGGTCCTGTTGGGTCACCCCGGACGAGGCGTCCGGGGCTACGTGAGCATTGACCCTCCCTGGTCCGGGTGGCCGAGCAAAGCTCGGCAGGATTCAAAGGATAGGCAGGTTTTGCCCAATGAGATCAGACACGGGTGAACTTTGCTTCCAATACGCTGTGGCCACACTCTTTTCTAAATGGTTTCTCACGAGACGGTGAATTGAAAGTTGGGCCGAACAGGCGTGGAACGCCCGCGCCAACATAACGATGCGAATGCACGCGAGGACAATTGCACAAAAGGCCGTGTCATGCGGGCTTTGGCTGTGAGTTTGCTTAAGAAGAATTGCAGCAAGGAGCACGCAAAATAAAGTTGCCCGTGCGAATGCCGATCTAAGCCCAAATTCTAGCGGCGTAGCTATGCCGTCTAAACTCAAGGAGATTCTGTATGTCAGTTTCGGGTATTTCCAACAGCAGCCTTTTCGAACTTCTGGGCGCGCAAACTACAGGCCGGAGCCAGAAGCAACAATTGAAGCAAGAAATTCAACAACTGGGGAAAGATTTGTCGGCAGGAAACCTTTCCGCCGCACAGGCCGATTTCGCCGCTTTGCAAAAAGACGCGCCTCAAGCCAGCGCGGCATCGACGCAAAATAATAATCCCATTGCGCAAGCCTTTCAGAAGCTGGCGCAGGATCTTCAATCCGGGAATCTCTCAGGCGCGCAGCAGGACTTTTCCACCGTGCAGCAAGACGTTCAAGCTCAGGCCAGCAGCGGACACCATTATCACAGCCATGGACCGAGCCCAAGCGCTGCTGGCCAAGGTCCACTGGCTCAGTTGTTCGCTGAATTAGGTCAGGCGCTGCGATCCGGCAATCTGGTGGCCGCGCAACAGGCTTACACGACGCTGCAGCAGGACGTTCAAACGGGTGCGAGCAGCAGTGGCGCATCGAGTACAACGGCGGCCGCAGGCAGCGTCCAAACCGTCGCCTAACCGCTGCATTTTTGACGACTGTCCCCGCACGCCGGCTTGTACCGGCGTGCGGTTTCACAGCACGCGCATGCGTCGCGCTTCTCGTCGCTACACACGCTGCAGTTCATGCAGCGTCCGCTCGTTCACCACGTTGCCCGTGTTCAGCGTAGAAGCGGGTTCAAAAAGCACGACCCAGCATTCTTCCTCCGCTACCGGACGATGCTCGACTCCCCGAGGCACCACGATGAACTCGCCTTCCTCCAGCCAGACGTGATGGTCGCGGAACTCCATGCGGAAGCGCCCTTTGGCCACCAGGAACATTTCGTCTTCATGCTCGTGGTGATGCCAAACGAACTCGCCGCTAAATTTTCCGAGCTTCACCATCTGGCCGTTTAATTCCGTCGCGATGTGCGGCTTCCAGGATTCCTTAATCTGCGCGAATTTCTGAGCAATGTTTACTTTTTCCATAGCGTTTCCTGAGAGAAATTTTAGTTCTGCCACTGCGCTTACAGGTACGGGTTTATAGATGCACATAACATTTTGCCCGTCGATAGCGAACTTCGTGGCGCCTCGTCTCAAATGCAAGTAGCTCGCATTACCGGCGCAGGATGGCTGCGCCTCGGACTCCTCAGGATGGAACCATCTAAATAGCGCCGAAACTCGTATTTTTCCTGCTTCCTTTTCCCCTCCTGACAATCAAAACCAAACATCCAATTCTTCGCTGGAGGATTTTATGCAGGAAACTCCGCAGCAATATATAAAGCGCATTCTCGGCTTTGTCGAGGGTAAAGATCCCTTGCGAGTGCAACGGGAGACCCCGAAGAAGCTGCAAACGCTGATCAAACCTTTGAGCAAGAAGCAACTCACGCAACGGCCGGAGCCGGGAAAGTGGTCAGTCGGCGAGATTCTAGCCCATCTGGCCGATGCGGAACTGGTCGGCGGCTGGCGCATGCGGCTTATACTGGGCAACAATGGCGTTTCCCTGCAGCCCTTTGACCAGGATGTGTGGGCCGAAACGTTTGCTTATGCGCGCCGTGATCCGGCGGCTTCGCTCGAGACTTTCCGCGTGCTGCGAGAAAGCAATCTCGCCGTGCTCAAAGCTCTGCCAAAGAACCTGTGGGAGAACTACGGCATGCATCAGGAGCGTGGCAAGGAGACCATCACTCACATCGTCCGCATGTTCGCGGGACACGACCTGAACCATTTGGGGCAGATAGAGAAAATCAGAAAAGGCGACAGCAAGCGCGCTGGTTGATCTGAATCCAGCTCGAACTTACGACGAGCGCGCGGGTTCCCAAAAGGCGCCGCCGGCCGGCTGGGCCATTGCAACATAAAGACGGACGCTGGCGCCAGCAGATTTAAATCCGCGTTGGCGCATTTTCTGGGAACCTGCAGCGGCCGTTGAGCGTACATAACGGTGTGAATAACTTTTGTATCGGCGGATAACGATCCTTCGGGAGCCCCGTCTAACCGATTAACAACCTGGCAAGGAGCAGTTATGGTTTTCGAAAAAGCAGCGTATTGGATGGCGGTGGGCTTACTCGGCCTTATCGTAAGCAACAATCTGGCAAGCCGTCACGGGCTTAATCTGGGTTCTCTTCCCAACCGCTCGTTCGCTACTGTCGAGCAAGTTGCGGCCGACGCCACCGAGCTTCTGGGGTCGGCGGAAGAAATACTTGGCCGTGCTGGAACCCATTTCGCCCATTCTCAGACCACGTTGGCTTGCTTCCAGACTCGCCTAGCTTCTGTTCAAAGCAGGATCGCGCAACGCGAAGCCGTGCTGGCTCGAGTTCAAGCGCAACGGGCGAGGATGGTCGCCATGCAGCAACTGCGTGGTACCGCACTCTGTTCGCGATAATACCGAAACAAGCGCATTACCGACGCGATGTGTAAGTATCTAGGAATGCCAGGACCAGCTGCCAGGCATGCGCCGCAGCAATCGGATTGTAACTAGGTCGAGCGTCGCAGAAGAACCCGTGATCGGCGTCTGAAATTTCAACGTTGGTATATTTCTTTCCCGCTTCGCGTAATGCGTGGGTCACTGCCTGCACCTGATCTGGACCGATGTGCTGGTCCTTCCCGCCCCAAAACAAGAGCACTGGGGCATTCAACTTTCCAATTCCGTTCAGCAAGCCCGGATTATTCGCGTTGGGCGCAATGCCGCCGCCGTAGAACGAAACCGCGCACGCGACGGGCACCGTGAGTGCGGTCAGAATCGCGGCGCGTCCTCCCATGCAGAAACCGACTGCGGCAACTGGAAAATCACCGCTTTCGCCGTTCGCAGTAAGCCATGAGTATGCAGCCCGCAGGTCCGCAGCCATTCCTTCATCGGTAAGTGCTTTCATGTGTGCCACCACCGAGGGGAAATCATCGTAGCGGCCTTCAAAGGCTGGCGCGGTGCGATGGTATAACTCTGGCGCGATCGCGAGAAATCCGCGCCTTGCAAATCGCTCCGTTACATCCCGAATGTGAGCGTTCACTCCAAAGGCTTCCTGACAAACGATCACGCCACTCGCAGCCGGAGCCGCCGGATGCGCCACGTACCCCCGCATTGATGTTCCATCGTCGACCTGCAGCGTTGCGTATTCGGTTTTGAGATCCATTCTGTCGATTGCCCGAGTCTTTTACAAAGTCAAATTTTACATCGCGTCAGGCTTTGAAGGGCGTGGCTTCAGCCGCACCGTCAGTATGTCTAAATCACTTAAGGCAGCGCTGGACGCCGTGCCCTTTCACAACTCCAAACGCCCAGGAGTCTTCCCGCAACCTCTGAAGCCGAGCCTATTTCGCTTACTCGCCCGGACGAGGCGTCCGGGGCTATATGGCCTTAGAAAGCCTCATAGTTTTCTTAGCAGCTTCTTGAGTACGCGTACGCCTTTATCCACATGTTTTTGCTGTAGGAGGAACGGAGGAAGAAATCGTAGAACCGTGTCCTGAGTGCTGTTGAACAGGACACCTTCGGCGAGTGCTTCCTCGACGACGGGACGGGCGGGAACGTTAAGCTGCAACCCCTGAATCAGGCCACGGCCGCGAACTTCGCGAGCGACTGAATAGCGCTCCGTCAGTGTCTTTAGTTGTTGCTGCAGGTATGCTCCAACGCTGGCAACGTTCTCCAATAACTTTTCGTCTTCGATAATGGCGAGATACTCGAGTGCAACGCGGCATGCCAGCGGACCTCCACCGAATGTCGTCCCATGTTGCCCCACCGAAATCGCCGAGGCGAATTCTTCCTTCGCCAGGAAAGCTCCGAGCGGGATCCCCGCGGCGATGGGCTTGGCGATGGCAACGATATCCGGAGTGACGCCGAAAGTTTGAAAGGCGAAAATGTTTCCGGTGCGGCCGAGACCGCACTGGATCTCGTCAAATATCAATGCGGCACGATGACGATCCGCAACAGTGCGGCACTCTCGCAGAAATTCGACGGAACATTCATGGATTCCACCTTCGCCGAATATGGGTTCGAGCACAATCGCGCAAGTATTGTCATTGACCGCGGCTCGCAAAGCTTCGGCGTCGTTGCGCGGAACAAATTTCACGTCCTCAAGCAGCGGTTCAAAACCCTTGCGGTATTTGTCCTGACCGGTAACGGACATGGATCCAAAGCTGCGCCCGTGGTAAGAGCCTTCCAGCGCGACCAGTTGGCTTTTCGCCGCGCCTCCTACGCGATGCCCGGCAAGCCGTGCCAACTTAATCGAACCTTCAATGGCTTCGGTACCGCTGTTTGAACAGAATGCGCGTTGCAACCCAGAAAGTGTGCAGAGCTTCTCGGCGAGGAGTCCTTGATATTCGTTGTAATAGAGATTCGATAGGTGAATAGCGCGTCCCGCCTGCTCGCGTATGGCTTTCACGATTCGCGGATGCGCATGGCCAAGAGCATTCACTCCCAGCCCGGCAACGAAGTCAAGATACTTCTTCCCGTCAAGGTCAAAGAGAAAAACTCCCTTGCCACGCTCGATGACTAACGGGTAGCGATTATACGTCTGCAACAGAAACTGTTTTTCGCGCTGGATTATTTCTTCGGCAGTTGACATGAAATATTTTTACGATCGCGCAAAGTGTGAACACCCTTACGAAGATCACGGCGTAATCTCGTAAATCACGCCATTGTTCCCGCTGCCGCCCGAATCGGTCGCGCCATAGACATTTCCGGAGGCGTCCTCAGTCAAGCTTCCGCTAGGCGCCGCTCCATCAGCTCCCCCGGCAAAACGGTAGAGCACGGAATATTTGCCGTTGTTGCTGACTCTATAGACGACGCCGCAACCAAACGTACAATTTGAGTTCACAGTTCCACCATATACAGTCACGCCATAGAAGTTGCCGGCCACATCGAGAAGCCCTCCGGATGGCTCTTCCCCACTATTTACCGTCTTGCCGAAAGTATGAAGGACGCGCTCTTTGGCGGATGAACTCACCGCGAACACAACGCCGCACCCGGCCGAAGCAACTTTACAGTTACTGGTATTGCCACCGAACTGGGTCACGCCATAAAACACGCCACTCGCATTTCGGAGTAAGTGCCAGCGTGGCGAGGTGCCATCCGCGCCTTCGGGGAACGTGTAAAGAGTCGTAAGCTTGCCGGCCGTATCCAGTTTGAACAGCGTTCCCCCGTTGCCCTGCATGTAACTGCCACCGGTCGCGCCATAAATGTTTCCCGCCTGGTCGCTGGTTAAATCTTGAGGGAAGGCTCCATCAGCCTGTCCGGTAAACCGGTGCAAAACAGTTTCCTTGCCAGATGGCGTGACTTTGAAAAGCACGCCGCAGCCGAGACTGCCGTCGCAGCCAGAGACGCCACCAAAACTGGCGGAGCCATAGAGATCGCCGTTCACCATGACCAATCCCAGTTCAGCCTGTCCTTGATTCTGGGCGCCGTCTTTTCCACCTTTGAAGCTATGCAACACTTTCAGCGTCCCACTCTTAGTCAGTTTGTAGACGGTTCCACAACTACAAGTCGGGTCGCCACCCAACGACGTGATCCCATACAGATTGCCGGCGCTGTCGCGAATTACGCGACCGATGGGAATTCCTCCATCGGCGCCGCCAGTGAAAGTGTACAGAATAGTTTCGTCGCCCTTGGGATCTAGTTTGAATACGACGCCGCGATTGGACGAGCCTCCAAATTGGGTCGTACCGTAAAAATTGCCTGCTGAGTCGCGGAGCAGGTCCCCATTGGGAGAGCTTCCGTCTGAAAAACTGAAGGAGTGAAAAACCTTGAACGTTTGAGCGGCAGAACTGGCTGCAAACAGCACTGCTAACAGTATCACTAGGAGAGTTCGACTCATAGATGCCCCTTCAAAGCAGGCGACAAGTATACCTTTTAGCTCTCTTCTGTGTCGCGGTTAAGGATGCGACATGGTTGGAACCGCACAAACTGCGGCTATTCGACAAGGAATGTAGCATCAGGCAAAACGCTTCGAGTAGAATGAAACTGCGTCGTTTGAACTCCGCGGCCTGAGCCGCTTGAACGAGGGTGAACCTTTTGGCTACGACTGTAACCGCTGGTACGCAGACTCCTCCGCAGCTCCCCAACCACAAGGTAAAAATTAAGAAGGCAGGACAGCGGGCTTGCAACGAGAAGAATGACAAAGGCAAATTCTGCGGCGGGCATCTCAAGCGCTGGTTTTACTCGACCGACGTTTTGGAGCAGGCTTGCGGGGATGCGGAGAAGGCCTGGGGTCGTGATGCGGAAGTGTATCGCTGTGAGCATTGCAGGACGCTTTATTTGCCCAGCCCTGAGGACTCGAGTGGCTTGAACGTGGCTGGGTCCGGTCGGATTTCGATTTTTGGGTTGACAGTTCCGCCAAAAAATAAATAGAGGTAAATGTCGAAGGCGTAATCACGGAGAACACGAGGTACACAAAGTAAGTGTGGCGCTGGTTGAACGAATTCCTTTGTGGTCCTTCGCGCCCTTTGTGGTTTAGTGCTTTTTGGTTTTAGCTCTAACAAAATGAAATCTTCCGAACTGATCTACGACTGGAACCGGATCCACCCCGCATCCTTGCGTCCCATGGGTCACGTGTTGCTCAACGATGAAACGCTCCGCGACGGCTTGCAGTCGCCTTCGGTACGCGATCCTTCGATCCAGGAAAAAATCGCGATCCTTCATTTGATGGAAACTCTGGGCATTAACTCGCTCGATCTGGGATTGCCTGGAGCGGGGCCGCGCGCAGTCGAGCACGTCGAAGCCTTAGCGCGCGAAATTGTCGATCACAAAATGGAGATTCGCGCCAACTGCGCAGCTCGAACTCATCAGAACGACATCCGTCCGATCGCAGAAATTGTGCAGCGCACCGGACTGAAGATTGAAGCGGCGACATTTATTGGATCGAGCCCCATCCGTCGTTTCACGGAAAATTGGAGCGACGACTTTTTGCTCCAGACGACCGAAAGCGCCGTGAAATACGCAGTCTCGCTGGGGCTGGACGTGATGTATGTCACTGAGGATACGACGCGCTGCGATCCCGCGATGATAAAACAACTGTATTCCGCGGCGATTAATTTTGGTGCGCGGGCCATCGCTATCTGCGACACGTCCGGCCACGCGACGCCGATGGGGACGTTTGCCCTGGTGCAATTCGTAATCAAGGAAGTAGTAAAGCCATCGGGTGAAAATATTCGCGTGGACTGGCACGGCCATTGCGACCGCGGACTAGCCATCGCCAACTCGATGGCCGCGCTGGTCGCAGGTGCGGAGTGCGTGCACGCCACGGCACTCGGAATCGGAGAACGGGTTGGCAACACGCAGATGGATCAGATGCTGTTGAACCTGAAACTCATGGGCATTCCGCCGTGGGCGGATCAGGATGTTACCAAGCTGAAAGAATATTGTGTTGCGGTGTCGCGCGCTACGGGCGTGCCGATTCCAGCCAACTATCCCGTGGTTGGCGAAGATGCGTTTCGCACGGCTACGGGCGTACATGCCGCGGCCGTCATCAAGGCGTACAAGAAAAATGATATTGAATTGGCGAACACCGTGTATTCCGGGGTTCCGTCGCACGTATTTGGCTTGGAACAAATCATTGATATCGGACCTATGAGTGGGAAGTCGAATGTGCTGTTCTGGCTCGACCGTCGCGGCATCCCGGCCTCCGATGACGTGGTGGACCGCATCTACCAGCGCGCCAAGGCTTCCGACCACACGCTCAGCGAGTCCGAGATTCTCGAATGCGTAGAGCGCGCTGAAGCCCACTAGGACCAGCAAGAACACCCGAACAAACTGCGTCATCACTAACAGCAAGCCCGCATGATTTACACTGACCCGTTCCCTACGGAGGAAGCTCATGCGCAGTTTTATCTGTTCCGGTGTAATCGTGTTGCTGATTGTCCCCGCTTTAATTCTTCCCGCTTTGTCTCAGAGCAAGCATCCTTTCACCTTTGAGGACATGATGTCGCTCAAGCGGATTAACGAGCCCATTGTTTCTCCTGATGGAAAATGGGTTTTGTTCAGCGCGGTTGACGTAAGCCTCGAAGCGAACACGAAGACGCCACATGTGTGGGTTGTGCCGACGGCGGGCGGCGAGCCGCACGAGATCATTTCCACTCAGGATGCTGACCGTCCGCGCTGGTCGCCCGATGGGAAACGTTTTTTGTTTCTTTCAACTAAAGAAGGCGGTTCGCAAATCTGGATTGCTGATTTCGATGCAGCCAAGGGAAGTGTGACCGGAACGCGCAAGCTGAGCTCGATTGCCACTGAAGCCGATGGTCCGATTTGGTCGCCCGATGGGAAAAACATTCTTTTTGTTTCCGATGTATATCCTGATTGTGCAGACGAAGCGTGCAATGCAAAACGAGTTGAAGAAGCGGAGAAGTCGAAAGTCAAGGCGCTGATTTTCACGCACCTGCTTTATCGGCATTGGAACGCATATGACAAGGGCAAGCGAAATCACCTTCTGATTATTTCCGCTGATGGTGGACCGAGCCGCGATCTCACTCCCGGCAACCATGATGTTCCACCCTTTAGTTTAGGCGGGCAGGACGACTACGCCTTCTCGCCCGACGGGCAGGAAGTTTGTTACACCTCGAATCATGATGAAGTCGGAGCGCTCAGTACCAATAACGATTTGTTTATCGTTTCGGTGAATGGTGGAGCGGCGAAAAAGATCACGGACAATCCTGCGAGCGATTCATCTCCACTTTATTCGCCGGATGGAAAATATATTGCGTATCGCGCGCAGGTTCGCCCCGGCTACGAGAGCGACCGTTTTCGTCTGATGCTGTATAACCGCCGCAGCGGTCACATCCGAAATATGACAGAGAATTTCGATCGGTGGGTGGGCACGTACACTTGGGATCCGGATTCTTCCAAGATTTATTTCGTTGCCGAGGACAAAGGTGATTCGCCAGTTTATTCAATTGCTCTGGACACTGCGGTCATCGGGGGTGATGCGGGAAATGACACCACGCTGCGCGTAGCGAAAAACAACATCAAGATGATTGTGTCCGGGCATAATGACGATTTGGCTGTGACGCACGACGGCAAGACTCTGCTGTTTACCCGCATGTCAGTTAAGTTTCCCAACGAAATTTTTCGGGCGACCCTTCCGCAATCGGGGGCGGACGGTGGAGCGGTTTTCGAAACTCAGGAAGTCTGCACCGATTCGACGGGAAAGATTAAACCTGAGGGGTGCAAGAGCACGATCGTGGAAAAAAGTGAAGCGCAGCTCACCAATCTTAATCATGCAGTTCTTTCTCGCGTCGCAATGTCTCCGCTCGAATCTTTCTGGTTTACTGGTGCGAGCAACGACAAAGTTGAAGGCTTTCTTATCAAGCCGCCAGACTTCGATGCCAAAAAGAAATATCCCGTCAAGTTCCTCATTCATGGCGGCCCACAGGGCGCATGGGGAGATGACTGGAGCTATCGTTGGAACCCCGAGCTTTTTGCGGCTAACGGCTACGTGGTCGTAATGATCAATTTCCATGGATCGACGGGGTATGGGCAGGAGTTCATCGACGCGGTCAACGGCGATTGGGGTGGGGCACCATTCGTAGATCTGATGAAAGGGTTGGATGACGCAGAGCGCACTAATCCATTCATCGATAAAGATCGCGAATGTGCTCTGGGCGCGAGCTTCGGGGGCTACATGGCAAATTGGATCCTTGGGCATTCGAACCGGTTCAAGTGCATCGTCTCGCATGATGGGACCTTCAATAACGAATCCGACTGGGGCACTACCGAAGAACTTTGGTTCGAGGAGTGGGAGCTAAAAGGGCCGCTTTATAACAATCGGGAACTGTACCGGAAATGGTCGCCGCATCTGTCGGCGCTGAATTTCAAGACTCCAACGCTCGTCGTTCATGGACAACTCGATTACCGGTTGGACGTGTCAGAGGGTTTTCAACTGTTCACCACATTGCAGCGGCTCAAAGTGCCGTCGGAAATGTTGTATTTCCCCGACGAGGGACATTGGGTGCTCAAACCGCAAAACAGTCAACTCTGGTACAAGACGGTGAACGCCTGGGTTGATCAGTGGACAAAGAAGTAGCTAACTTCGGGAACTACGAACGGGGTCAAGCTGACACAAGCCGCAGTGCTTTTCCACTTGACTAATAAGATTCGGTAGCCCCGCACGGGCGATGACGCCCGCGCCTCATGGTCATGGGTTCGGCGGCCATAGCGATTGCAGTTGAAATGGCATGGTTCCTGATCCCGCCGTAATTGTGCCAAGAATAGCCAAAGCTCCTTGAAAACTGCCGGTGGATGGCTGCATGCTGGCCATGCCATTCAAATCGGAGACTACCGAGGTCTGCGATGTCCCGAGGAGAATCGGCAAAGGGTTCGTTGTGATGTTTGTGTCCCCAACCGACACAATTGGCGCAGCATTGTTTGTGCGTCCGAGCAGCGATTGGAAAAGCACGCTGGCCCCGAGCACGGGATTCGGAGGAACGGACGAGTCCGTGATCTGAACCGTGATTGGTTGAAACGAAGGTCCCACAGTAATGAATTGCAAATCACCGGCCACGGCCTGCAGTCGCAGCACGGATAGCGGCACTGGAAAAACGTGGAACTGCATGCAAGGATTGTTGCTCGATCCGACGCAGGCGTTTCCATCGACCTCCGCTGAAAGGTCCGAGAGCTGCAAACTGCTAGTAGCGTAGCCACTGGCGTTCGTAGTCGCGGAGACAGGATTCAAGTTGCCAATTCCGCGATACAGAGAAAAGTTGACTACCTTACCTGGCTGCGGTGTCCCATTCGAGAGCACTCGCGCGGTTAGTTTAAGATTCGCCGTCGCGCCCTGCGCCACTGACTCATTTTGTGGCGACAGAGCAATATCGAGCGACGATTCCCTGCCAACCAGCGTCGTCTGCACCTGCTGAGGGCTAGTGTACGAAGCTGGTGCGAGTTGCGCGCTCACCGTCATTCCGCCTGCGGTCAGCACGGTCATATAAGCGGAAGCCTGCCCCGATTGGTCGGTGAGCAGCGTACAACTTGCGCCAGTACAGGCGACTGATACACCGATGCCGGGTGCGAACGTGACTGCCGGAGCGGAAGTGAAGACTACGGTGGCTCCGGCTACGGGAGTGATTCCGTCGGACGCAACGGCTCGCACGAGGATAGGATTTGGGGCCTGTCCGCCGACCGGAGTCGAAGGATTTGCGCCCGCAACAAGTTGCAAAACATCGTTCGGCCCAGCGCCAAAAGTCACGACTCCGCTGAGGATTGAACTGGCCGCAGTCGGTGGATCGACCAGCGCGATGTCCTGTATGCCATCCGCATGCGCGGATGCATTCACCACTATCTGGTTCGCAGACACCGCTAGTGTGGCTCCGTTCTGGCTTCCAATACTGACTGCGGTATTCGATTGGAATCCGTAACCGGCAATGGCGAGAGCCGTCCCGCCAGCCACGCTGGCTCGTGTTGGAGTGATGTGATCGCCATAGAGTAAGCGCGCGTGATATGCGTAGTCCGGGCGCCCATCGCCGCGGATGTCAGCAATTCCGAGGCGGAAACTGGTCGGCTGCAGCAGTTCAGCATTCAAGATTGTCATCCCGAAAATTGAGGAGTTGAATGCTGATGACGTATTCGCCGGCGCCGGAAACGTACCTGGGTCAGATAACTGCCAAATCCCAATTACCGGCTGAGCTTTGCTTTCTGATGGCGCGCTGGTCACATCGAGCGCGGTCACCAGTACTGAGAGGGTGCGGTTTGCCTGTCCCGAGAACCAGAAATAATCCAGCCCCCCGTAGGGGTCAAGGGATGCTGTCCAGTCGCCTGCGACCGGCAACGTTGCCGGCGAGTTGTAAGTTGTAGGTCCGAACCAATCAGGCTTTTGCTCCGCACTCTCCAGCATCACGATATCTTGCGGAACGTCTCCGCCCAGTGTCACGTTGACGATAAAATTTTGGGTTGAGCCTGACGGTAGTACTTGCCATGGTTGGTAAGGGCCGACGGTGTCTGACCAGAAAGGATCGACGGGCTCGACACTGATTTGATACTGTGCAGTGTTCCCGCCATTCGGAATCTGTAGTCCCGCCAAATCATAGAACCCTTCGAGCGTCGGATCGTTCGAGCCGAACTGATTGAGGGGCTGGCCAGCACTGTTGTTGAAGCCGGTGACTGTAGTTCCCACATTTCCTGCAAAAAGAAAACCGGATACTGATGATGCCGCGTAAACGCCCGAAGGCAAGCCAGTGCTGGGATCAATCCATCGTGCAACTACATTCACGCCTTGCATGCCTTGGCCAGATTGCCCGCTCCCGTTCTCGAAATATACGTTGCCGTGAACCCGAGCTGTGGTGCTGGAGAATGTGAGCGCTGGATATAAACGTGACAGCGCCGCCCGATCATCCATTTTGGGGACATAGGGATTGACTTTGCCACCATCGGAATAACACAGAGTGATCGGAACGCAGTTAAGAAGATCAACTGCGTGCATGATGCTGAAGCCGGCGTAGTCATCGGCAGTTGGTCGTGGAATGTCAGTCTGGACGTTAAGGTTTGTCTGTGACCAACCTAGGCCGAGCACTCGGCCAAGCACGCGGACCAACCGGTACTCCACATCAGGATCGGGCAACTGTACGACACAGTTTCCGTTTATCACTACGAGCGCGTGAAGAAAGTTCGCGCCAGTTGCAAAATTATCGAGCCCACCGAAAACAGCATTGCCGAAGCACTGGGAGGCGTCGCCAGCGCCTTGTCCGAGAAAAGCATCGGTGACGGTTCCATCTACGTCGTACACGATTCCCACCGGCGTTCCCGTGGCGGTAGGCATAATATCGGCAGGCATGGTGAGCGTGCCATCACTGTTGCGATACACGTTTGCGCCACTGACATTTTCCGCGAGCTGCCCCGCATGAATGGCAGTTACCGCCGCGGTCCCGATGGAAGTCCACTGGCTAAATGCGTCCGCGACCAAGGCATCACCTTGGGGCCCGGAGACTGTTGCACTCAGACTGCCTTGATCGGTGTAATAGTTCACCGTTCCTTGAGCCCAGGTCAGCGGCGTACCGGCGATTCCCTGATTGAAATAGCTGATACCCGCGATATAACGCGGACCGCCGGCTTCAGCCGGTAAAGTAAATGCGATTAGCAACAAAACTATCGTCGTCGCGGTACAGGCGGGATCTCTAGGAGCAGATCTTCGGGTTAAGCATGCTGCGTCTTGCGCGCGCTGACTGCGAGCTTGTCTTGACATACGTCTACTCTTTTTCCGCTGCGCGCAAAAAACGCACAAACTCGACAGGGCTGACGCGAGTGATTCCTCCGGAAGTAGCTGCCGCCGCAGGACGTGATACACAACAAGCAGTTCGTCGTGGGTCAACGCCCACCCGGCCATCACTGCCAATTCTTAAGCGGCCCATTGAGCCCTGGACCGGACTGGTTAGTCCTAACTTGCTCGGTGGATAGAGAAATAGCAAAACCCGTTCGCCTATGCGATAACGTTCCCCCGATGCCCACAATCCAGCCCACTCGCGAATAGTCAGTGCCTGCCCGGTTCGAACTCCTCGCATGCCTTGGTCTACATGAAAGTTGATCTGCACTGTCGCAACATTATTTTTATTGGGGGAAGCGCGAGCGATCGACTTCACCGTCCCCGCAAAGATGTATCCCGCGCTAAGCGTCAACGGAGAAAGGTGCTGGGGATATGCGGCTCCAGGCGGGATTGCAGGCAGCTCCAACCTCGAGGGCTGCTCCGCCAGCGAAGGCAGAGAAATCAGCGTGAAGACCAACGCAACAACAACCAGCTTCGAACACAACATGAGCAAGCCTCGCTTCTGAATCGAGGCCAGCCGCTTTGACGGGAATGTGGCGATACTACAGAGTCCGAAAATAAGAAGATGTGCCGAAGGTCACAAACAAAGTGGATTTTCCCTGAGGAAAATCCCCGTAGATGCACAGCCAGATGGAAGGCATGGAGCGAATTTCCTAACATTATCAAATAGTTACAATTCAACCGCCCGACTTGACTTACAAGTCTGCAGCACCCTTAGCCGGTACATGGAACCCCGAGTCACATTCACTCTTCCGTTTTATTTCGCGTCATTATTAATTCTTCTCTTGCCAGAAAGAAAATTCCTGAATATTATTCCTGCCGTTGCCGGAATATCGGCAACCACGTTCATTAGCTTGGGTTGATGTTTTGTATATCGCAGTCGAAACTCGCGCCACCACGACAGGCTTCGGAGCTTCTCGCCACTTCTCAAACACCGGCGTGAACTTCCGGGGTCTTTCTTATTGGTGCAAGATTCCAGCGGGTGCGAAGCAACAACTGTTCGTCCACATGCTTTGAGGGGGTCACTCACGCGCGCGCTTCGCGAAGAATGTGGAATTTTAAAATCAGCAGAGGCGAAAGGAGTTCATTGTGAGAGAGAAGGGAACAGTGAAGTGGTTTAACGGGGCTAAAGGATACGGTTTTATCCAGCGGTCCACAGGGGAAGACGTCTTCGTTCATTTCTCCGCCATCCAGGAGAATGGTTACCGTACGTTGAATGAGGGCGAAACCGTGGAGTTTGATCTGCTGAAGGGCCCCAAGGGGTTCCAGGCGGGTAACGTCGTCCGCGCCTGATTAACCTAAGAGTCCGGATTCTTCAACCCTCTCAGATTTTTCTGGGAGGGTTTGTTGTTTTGGGGCAATACTCGTTGATCCTCCTATGATTGTTACCTCTCACTCCTGTCATCCCGACGCGAAGCGAGGGATCTGGGTTCTTGGTGTGGGCGGGACAGACCGAGATTCCTCGTCGCTTCGCTCCTCGGAACGACAATGGATAAGGAGGGAATGACAAAGTGGAATGACAAAGTGTGTTGGCGGTGGCATCGCCTGCACCGAATCACATTCCCATTAAGTTGAGTTGCAGCTTGGAATATCCGTGCTGCTGGGCCCAAATGTCGAGCGGTGCGGCAGCGATCTCGTCGACCATTGGCTCGGCCAGGCCGTTCTTGCTTAGGTCCACGCTCTTGATGTAGGTCTTGCAGGTGTCGCAGCATTCCACTCGGATGTAATCGAAATCGCTAGCGGTATAGACGGGAAGCTTGCTGTTGTCCTGCTCGTCGCAGTTGGGGCAAAGAATTCGGCGAAATTCCCATTCAGCCACACAAAACGAGCACATTAAATAACGACTCGCCCCGTCTCCCTGCGGACGCAACACACCGAGGCCCGCTTTGCGGCCGCAAAATGGACACTGCGCATGAGTATAGCCATCAGATTTCATTCCGGAGCGCACGCGCAATAACTCCGCATATGGTTGCAGTAGGGCTCGCGCTAGAAATTGCTCGGGAGCATCGGCCGACTCAGACGGGCTCCAGCTCTCATCCAGCAACTCTGACAAGGATTTCTGAGGTGATGAGCGAAGCTCACGCGCAATTGCGACAAGAGGCTCTGGACCATGCTGTTCAATCACGGCCAGAAATGAACTAAAGCTGGCGATGAGCGTCTTCAACTCTGGAGGGCCGGAAGGAGAATGTTCGAAGCCGATGGCGTTCTCCGACTCAGACTCCAATCGGCTGTAGAGCTCCTGCTGAAAGCGCGCAATATTTATATAAAAGCCCAGAATCTCGGAAGCGAACGAATATTGTTTTGCGAGGTGTTCGGCTCGTTGGATGCGACGCTGCCAGGGCGAAGATTTCATGGCGGTGATTATCAAGCTAATCGGGGCCTGCGAGCAACGAACTGGGAACAATAAACATTCGATACAGGGTGACTGTCTGCTTGTACAACGTTCGTTGCATTGACTTCCGCCTTCGCCCAGGTTTATATTCTCCGCAATAAGCGAAGGCTTGGGGTGTTATTTCCTGGCGCGTAACTTGCAACCTCCTTCTCACGCTTAGAGTTGTTGTCGCTGACTTTGCAGGCTGCAGTTTTTTGGCGTCGCCAATCTCGTCGGAGGCCGCAAGATGGACCTGTCCCGCCGCACTTTCCTTAAAAGCACGATCGCCGGAGGAGTCGGTCTATCCGCTCTGGGATTTGATCTGACTCCGGTGTACGCTCAGACGTCGAGCCTTAAGATTTCGCGCGCGACGGAAACGCGCAGCACCTGTCCTTATTGTTCGGTGAGTTGCGGCGTGATCATTTACACGCTGGGCGACAAGGCAAAGAACGCGATTCCGCAGGTGGTGCACGTCGAGGGCGATCCTGACCATCCCATCAATCGCGGAACGCTCTGTCCGAAAGGCTCATCGCTTGAACAGGACATCCTTAATGAGCGTCGCCTGCTCAAGCCCCAGGTGCGGCGGCCCGGAGCGACCGACTGGGAAGACATCTCCTGGGAGCAAGCTTACTCCGAGATTGCGCAGAAGGTGAAGAAGACGCGCGACGATACCTTCGTCGAAAAAGATCCGTCCGGCAAAACCGTGAACCGCTGCGAAGGCATGGCCTTCACCGGCGGCTGCACCGATACCAACGAGTTTAATTATCTCGTCGTCAAAAGTATGCGCAGCCTGGGGGTCTGCTACCTGGAAAACCAGGCTCGGGTTTGACACGGTCCTACGGTCTCCAGTTTGGGGCCCACATTCGGACGCGGCGCAATGACCAATGGCTGGATCGACATCAAGAACACCGACATGATGTTGATCATGGGTGGAAATCCAGCTGAGAACCATCCTTGCGGCTTCAAGTGGGCGGTTGAAGCCAAAATTCACCGCAATGCCAAAACCATCGTGGTCGATCCGCGACTGACACGCACTGCGGCCAACGCCGATCTTTATTTGCAGATTCGCGCAGGCGCTGATATTGCATTTCTAGGCGGAGTGATCAATTACGCCATCGCCAATAACCGCATCGCGCACGACTATCTTGTCAACTACACCAACGCTGCTTTCATTATTAAAGACGGATTCAAGCTGCCGGACGACGGCTTGTACTCCGGCTTTGATCCCGAGAAAAAGACCTACGACAAATCGACCTGGAATTATGAAGAAGGCGGAGACCTGACAGGCAAGCCAGTGATGCCGACCCCGGCGTCCCAGAATTCCGCCGCGCCACACGCTCCCGGCGGCAACCAAGCGGGTGCTCCGAAGCAGGAAGGACAAGGATATCAGGGAGCAAGTCCAGCCGGAGCCAAAGGCGGAACCGCGCCCGGGCCGCTGTTGCCGCCCAAAACTGCATTCGATCTTTCGCTGCAGCATCCGCGTTGCGTCTTCCAATTGCTCAAACAGCAATACTCGCGCTACACGCCGGAGATGGTCGAGCGCATCACCGGCATTCCGAAAGATCAATTTCTCAAAGCTGCCGACATGTTCACCTCCCTCCGCACAGACGGAGACATGCAGAAGGCTGCCACGATTATTTACGCGGTCGGTTGGACGCAACATAGCTTCGGTACGCAGATCATCCGCACCGCGGCCATGCTCCAGTTGGTGCTGGGAAACATTGGGCGCGCCGGCGGCGGCGTGAACGCTCTGCGCGGCCACTCCAACATCCAGGGCGCAACCGATATGGCGGGAATCTTCGACAACCTGCCCGGCTATCTGAAAATGCCGAGTCCAGCTGATACCGATCTCGCAACCTATCTAAAGCGAATCACCCCGACGCCGGCCAAACCAGATCCCTGGGATTCGATGAACTACTGGTCGAACACGCCCAAGTTTGTTGTATCCCTCCTCAAGGCCATGTACGGACAAGCCGCAACCAAAGAAAACGACTTTGCGTTTAATTATCTGCCGAAGATCGACCGCAATTATTCCTGGGTGAACATCTGGAACGACATGTACGAGGGCAAAATAAAGGGCATTTTCGCCTTCGGCATGAATGGGGTCATGATTGGTCCTGACTCAGAGAAAAACATCGCCGCGTTGAAAAAAGCGGACTGGCTGGTGGTTTGCGAAATTTATCCTGACGAAACCAGCGAGTTCTGGCGTGCTCCAGGGATTACCGCTGACGAGCAGAAGCAGATCAATACCACCGTATACCGGCTGCCGGGCGCGGGCTTCGCCGAAAAAGACGGATCGTTTACCAACTCGGCGCGCTGGTTGCAGTGGAAGCAGATTGCAGTTCCGCCGCCGGGACTGGCGCGTCTGGATCAAGACATTCTGGCCACAATCTTCCTCAAAGTGCGTGAGCTTTATCAGAAAGAAGGCGGCAAGTTCCCCGACCCCGTACTGAACGCAACCTTCGCTTACACCACCCCGTATACTCCGTCACTTGCGGAAATTGCGAAGGAGGTCAACGGCAAAGCACTGGCCGACCTCACCGATCCCAAGACAAACATCACGATCAAGGCTGGCCAGCAACTGCCTGGCTTTGGCTGGCTTAAGGACGATGGAACAACTTCTTGCGGCAACTGGATCTACTCCGGCTCGTGGATTGAAGCCGGCGCCATGATTCAGCGTCGCGGAACTGAAGATCCATCTGGTCTCGGCATTTATCCCAATTGGGCGTGGTCGTGGCCGGCGAATCGCCGCGTGCTCTACAACCGCGCGTCGTGCGATATAAATGGCAAGCCTTGGGATCCTTCGCGTCGCCAAGTCTGGTGGGACGAGGCCAAGCAGTCGTGGGTGGGCAGCGACGTTCCGGATTTCAAAGCCGACTCGCCGCCCAAAGACCACATGGGCCCGTTCATCATGAATCCCGAAGGTGTTGGACGCATATTCGTCCCCTTGAGCGCAATGGCCGACGGCCCATTCCCCGAATTCTACGAACCCATCGAAAGTCCTATTGCGAATCTGCTTCACCCCAACGTGTCGAATAATCCGGTAGTGAAAAAATATACGACCGATCTGGATAAGTACGGTACGGTTGAGCAGGGATTCAACGTCATCTGCACGACTTACCGGCTCACTGAGCACTATCACTACTGGACCAAGAACAATCCGATGAACGTGCAGCTTGTGCCCGAGCCCTTCGTGGAAGTTCCGCACGAACTGGCTGAGCAGATGGGCATCCTTGGCGGCGAGAAAGTCGTAGTCACCAGCGCTCGCAGTCATTACATCGCGAAGGCAATGGTTACGCGCCGCATCCGCCCTATGAAGATCGATGGGAAAGAAATGTTTCAGATTGGAATTCCGATTCACTGGGGATTCCGCGGCATTGCCGAGGACGAAGGCAAGACCGCGAAGACGCTAACTAATCAGTTGACTCCGACGGTGATCGACCCGAACGCCTACACGCCGGAGTTCAAGGGCTTCCTGGTGAACATTAAGAAGGCGTAAGACGTATGTGAAACAACCTAACAACATTGTCATTCCGAGGAGCGCAAGCGACGAGGAATCTGCAGTTTGTTTTCGCGTGGCAAGAACTACAGATCCCTCGCGTTGCTCGGGATGACAAGCCGGTTGTGGTGAACGTCGTTGTGGTGTTGCGAGGTTTAGGAGTGTCATCAATATGAGCGACCGCAAGACGCTACAGGTTAAGCAAATCTCCGGACACTCCGGACCTGCGCCCGGTTTCGACGTACAACGCGACTACGAAGTCTGCAAGTTGGTCGATACGACGACTTGCATCGGGTGCAAGGCCTGCGAGGTGGCGTGTGTTGAGTGGAACGACATGCCGTTCGGCGCGACTACCTTCGACAACACTTACCAGACAATGCCGGAGACGCGCTGGAATTTCTGGAACCTGATTAAGTTCAACGAGCACCAGAACGGAGACGGCACGATCCAGTGGTTGATGCGCAAAGACCAGTGCATGCACTGCGCCGATCCCGGCTGCCTGCGCGCCTGCCCGGCCGACGGGGCGATTGTTCAATATGCAAATGGCATCGTCGACTTCCAGCAAGAAAACTGCATCGGCTGCGAGTTCTGCGTTTCCGGGTGTCCCTACAACATTCCTAAATTTAACCCGGCAACGAAGAAAGTGTACAAGTGTACCCTGTGCTCCGACCGCGTGGGTCAAGGTCTCGAGCCAGCTTGCATTAAAGCGTGCCCGACCGGCTGCTTGAAGTTTGGCAGCAAAGATGACATGAAGTTCATCGCGGAAGAGCGTTCGAAGCAGCTGCGCGAAAACTTCGGATTTGAAAAGGCCGGCGTCTACGACCCACAGTCGATCGGCGGTACCCACGTCATTTATGTTCTGCACGACGCTACCGATCCCGAACGCTACGGAGGATTGCCGAGGAATCCCGTGATTCCCTGGAGCTACACGGTGTGGAAGTGGCTGTTCAAGCCGGTGCTCGGCGCATTCGCCATGTTCGGACTTCTGGGCGTGGCCCTGCATTATGTGACGGTCGGTCCCCGCAGACCGCAGCCCGAGCCACCGAAGAAGGAGGACGCCGATGTCTACCGCAGTTGAACGATTCGACGAAAGAGCCCGCCGCGCTTTTGAGCGCGTGGGTAGAACTGAAGTTTATGTCGGCGAATTATTTCGACACCCGGTGTACACGCGATTCCTGCACTGGATGGTCGCGCTCTTCTTCTTTCTGGCGTTGTTCTCGGGATTCGGAATCTATCTTCCCTGGCTATTTCGCTGGTTCACGCCTATTTTTGGCGGCGGCCCGCTGGCGCGCGCCCTGCATCCCTGGTTCGGCCTGTTCTTTGTTTTCTTCTTTGGGCTCCAGATGTTGAATTGGCTGAGGCCAATGGCGTGGACAAAAGCCGATACAAACTGGATGCGAAACATTAAGGGGGTAGTTTCGGGCGAGGATAAACTCGAATCACCTGACACCGGCTTCTTCAACGCCGGTCAGAAGGCCCAGTTCTGGGAGATTGTCATCGGCTGCGTCCTCTACCTCATCACTGGGATAATTCTTTGGGCAGGCACGCGAACGTTCGGACGCTGGCCGGTTGCGATCAGCTACATCATTCACGATATCTCCGCAATCGTCATGCTAGGTGGAATCTTCATCCACATCTACCTCAGCACCATCGGCGAGCCGGGTACTTTCCACTCGATGACGCGCGGCTCGGTAACGGAATCATGGGCTTGGACATTTCATCCCGCGTGGTACAAACAGGTCACCGGACGCGACCCGCGGCAAGCGTATGAGGAAGCCGTGCGCAGAAGAAAATCTGAGCCTTGGACTATGCCGCCCGATGGCGGGACCACCACGTCATCGCATGATTAAACCCGTCACTCTCACCGTGAGAATGCCTGACCGGTATTCATGTTGCAGTCCCATTTCGGATTAAGGCCAAACTCCTTTCGTTTACGAACATTTACATTCTGTTGTCCATTCTTTACTCTGTCGAGTGTCAAACGGTGTTTCTATCAGAGAAGCAATATTACGAGCCGCAGTAAACGAGTGGCTCAAGGAGTGCATCTGATGGGATCAGGTTTCTGGAGAAGCCTGCAGACTGGTGTGTCAGAGGATGCGACCGCTCAGCAAAGCTGAGCAGTTCGTGTTCAGCCTCTCAATTCACAGTACAGAAGCAAACAGACGGGGTGGCATGCCCTTCACATTGCTCAAACTTAGGAGGGCTGGGTTACATCGACTGAATGCAAGAAAATCGGATGGAAACCAAAGAGCCTGCTTCGTCTATCGATCCGCAGCATCAGTTGCCGCCTGCCAGCGCGGACCACAATTCCAGATGGGGGCGGATTTTCGTTTGGGCTGCAGTGCTGCTCGCTTTCGGAATCATCTTCTACCTGGTGCTGCGTCATCAGGAAACCCAGAGTGCCGCTACCTCGTCGCGGCGCGCCGTAACGGGGCCGGTCACAATTACGGCCGCCACCGCGCAAAAAGGAAACATTCCGGTTTATTTTGCCGCCATCGGTACCGTCACCCCGGTTTATACCGCGTCGATCACCAGCGAAGTCACCGGAATGGTGAGTAAGGTTTATTACAAGGAAGGTCAACTGGTTCGCAAAGGCGACGCGCTGATCGATATCGATGCCCGGCCGTTTGAGGCGCAACTCATGCAGGCCGAAGGCGCGCTCGAGCGTGACACCAACGTGCTTGCACAGGCAAAGATGGATTTGCAGCGGTATCGCGACGCCTGGGCGCGAAACGCCATTCCGAAGCAGACTCTCGACGATCAGGAAAAAATCGTGCTGCAGGATCAAGGCACAGTAAAGAATGACGAAGGCACGGTGCGATATGACAAAGTTCAAGTTGGATTCTGTCACATCACCGCGCCCATCACCGGTCGAGTCGGGCTACGGTTGATAGATCCCGGCAACGTAGTTCAGGCGAACGGGACGAACCCCCTGGTTGTAGTAACGCAGGTTCAGCCGATCACTGTGATCTTTACCGTCGCGGAAGACAGCTTGCCGCAGGTACAAGCGCAGACTCGGCAAGGAAAGAAGCTGGATGTCCTGGCACTCGATCGCGCGCAACAAACGAAACTGGGAACCGGAAAACTGCTCACGTTCGATAATCAGATCGACACCACTACCGGCACGGTCAAGATGCGGGGGATTTTCGACAACAAAGATGGGGCTCTGTTTCCTAATCAGTTCGTAAATACAAAGTTGCTGGTGGACACGTTGCAGGGAGTCACGCTGATTCCCAGCGCGGCCATTCAGCAGAACGGTCAGACCTCATTTGTCTATCTCGTTCAGAGTGACGCGGTGCAGATCCGCAACATCAAGGTCGGTGTAACGGACGCCGGGCAGACCGCAGTGACTGGCATTAACCCGGGGGACATGATTGCTACCAGCAGCTTTGAGAAGCTGCAAAACGGATCGAAGATCGTAATTTCCAAGCAACCGCAACCTGCCGCTTCTACTGAGAGTCAATCCCCGTGAGCCCGTCGCGACCATTCATCATACGGCCCGTTGCGACCTCGCTGCTGATGGCGGCGATCCTGCTGGTCGGCATCGTAGCCTTTACGCAGTTGCCAATCTCAGCTCTGCCCCAGGTCGATTATCCAACCATCCAAGTGGTTACGTTTTATCCGGGCGCGAGCCCGATTGTCATGGCGACGACCGTCACTGCGCCACTGGAGCGGCAGTTCGGCGAACTACAGGGACTCAGCCAGATGACCTCCACTAGTTCAGGTGGCGTATCCGTCATCGTCCTCCAGTTCAGCCTTACCCTCAACATCGATGTGGCCGAAGAGGAAGTACAGTCGGCGATCAACGCGTCTCAAAGTTATCTACCTTCCAACCTGCCCTCTCCGCCGGTCTACAGCAAGACCAATCCCGCGGACGCGCCCGTTCTCACTATGGCCATCACCTCCAGCTCTGTTCCCTTGTCACAGGTGGAAGATCTGGTGGACACGCGGCTGGCGCCAAAGCTTTCGCAGCTGAATGGAGTCGGTTTAGTGAGCATCAGCGGGGGCCAGAAGCCGGCAGTGCGAATTCAGGCTAATCCAGTCGCGCTCTCATCTTACGGAATCAATCTCGAGGACGTGCGCACCGCGCTAGTGCAGGCCAGCGTGAACGCCGCCAAGGGCAACTTCGATGGACCGCATCAGGACTTCCAGATCGACGCCAATGACCAGCTAGTCAGCAGCCGCGACTATCGCAGCGTCGTGGTCGCCTATCGCAATGGCGCGCCGGTCATGCTGACGGATGTGGCTCAGGTCGTCGATGGCGTCGAAAATAATAAGCAGGCGGCTTGGATGGACCAAACGCCTGCCGTGATCCTGAACATCCAGCGGCAGCCCGGGGCCAACACCATCAGCGTGGTCAAGAGCATCAAGGCGCTGTTGCCGCAGCTGGAAACCAATCTTCCCGCTTCGGTTAAAGTCACGATACTCACTGACTTGACGACGGCGATCCAAGCCTCTGTCTCCGACGTCGAGTTCGAGTTGATGCTCACTATCGGGCTCGTCGTGCTCGTCATCTTTCTCTTCCTGCGAAGTTTGTACGCAACCATCATTCCCAGCATAGCGGTACCGTTGTCGCTGGTAGGGACCTTCGCGGCCATGTATGCGCTCGGCTACAGCCTCGACAACCTCTCGCTGATGGCGCTTACGATCGCGACCGGCTTCGTGGTAGACGACGCCATCGTGATGATTGAAAACATTTCGCGCTTCATCGAACGGGGCGATCCGCCGATGGAGGCGGCATTAAAGGGAGCAGAGCAAATCGGCTTCACCATCGTTTCGCTGACTGTCTCGCTGATTGCGGTGCTGATTCCGTTGTTATTCATGGGCGATGTCGTCGGCCGGCTGTTTCGCGAATTCGCCGTAACCCTCGCAGTCACCATTATTATTTCCGCCGTGGTATCGCTGACCCTGACGCCAATGATGGCCGCGCGAATTTTGCGGCACGAGCCCACGGAACAGCAGGGACGCTTCTACCAAGCCTCGGAACGCATGTTCGAAAAAATGATCGCGTTCTATGGCCGGACCTTGAAGGTTGTGCTCGAGTATCAGACCATCACACTTTTGGTGGCTCTCGGAACGCTGCTGCTCACCATCTTTCTTTACATTGTTATTCCCAAGGGATTTTTCCCGGTGCAGGATACCGGTGTAATTCAAGGCATTTCGCAGGCCCCGGAAACTATTTCCTTTCAGGCAATGACGGAGAGGCAGCAGGAACTGGCCAAGATTATCCTGCAAGACCCGGCGGTCCAGAGTCTTTCTTCGTTCATCGGAGCCGATGGCACCAACACGACCCTCAACAGCGGGCGCATGTCGATCAACCTGAAGCCTCTTTCGGAGCGCAATCTCAACGCGTCCGATGTAATCCGCAGGCTCCAGTCCAGCTTGCAAAAAATCCAGGGAATTTCTCTCTACATGCAACCGGTGCAGAACATCACCGTGGATGACCGCGTGAGCCGCACCCAATATCAATACACGCTCGAAGATCCGGATGCCAACGAGCTTAACGATTGGACCAATCGTTTCGTTGCGAAACTAAAAAATCTGCCGCAGCTTGAAGATGTTGCCACCGACCAGCAGACCGGGGGGCTGGCGGTTTCGCTGATCATCGACCGTATCACGGCTTCACGCCTCGGCATTGCGCCTGCGACCATAGACAACACTCTGTACGACGCATTGGGACAGCGTCAGATTAATACGATGTACACGCAGCTCAATCAATACCACGTGGTCCTCGAAGCTCTGCCGCAGTACCAACAGGATCCGAACGTGCTGCAAGATTTGTATATCCAGGCCAACGCCTCATCGGGAACATCGGGGCCGGGAGCGGCCAACTCTTTCTCGTCCTCCGGATCTTCTTCGGCGGGATCAAATGCCATCACGACTTCGGTGCCGTACACACCTTCTTCCGGTGTTCTCATCCCACCAACGAATGCTTTGTCGCCAACAAATAATTCAAGCTCTACGCAGAATACGGTTGTCACTTCCGCGATGAGCAATGCCGTCCCTCTAAGTGCATTCGCGCATTTCCAGCGCGCCAGCGAAGCGCTCTCGATTAACCACCAGGGGCAATTCCCGTCAGTTACGGTGTCATTCAACCTCGCGCCCAACGCGGCATTGGGCAGCGCCATCAGTGCCATCGACAAAGTGCAACAAGACATGCACATGCCGCCGAGCCTGCAGGCGGATTTCCAGGGCACGGCGGCCTCGTTCAAGAATTCACTCTCAAATGAAGCGCTATTAATTCTGGCTGCGCTGGTGACGGTGTACATCGTTCTGGGCGTACTGTACGAAAGTTTC
>Ga0073928_10002870_pt1 | contig 28425 bp, 20 predicted proteins | sample PaiPotPPA55metaG_FD_76969 | JGI IMG/M metagenome (GOLD analysis project Ga0073928, IMG submission 76969) | Iron sulfur acid spring bacterial and archeal communities from Banff, Canada, to study Microbial Dark Matter (Phase II) - Paint Pots PPA... ...
TCGAGGGTCGGCTCCCGGATGCTGAAATCCTTTACGAAAAAGCCATCGAATCAGCTCGGGAACATGGCTTCATCCAGAACGAGGCCATCGCCCACGAAGTTGCTGCTCGATTCTACTCGGCTCGCGGCTTCGAGACGATCGCTAACGCCTATCTGCGAAACGCCCGTTACTGCTATCTTCGTTGGGGAGCAGCCGCTAAGGTTGAACAGCTGGATCAGCGCTACCAGCTAATTGCCCAAGAGGCAGCGCTGCGTTCCACCGTGCATATCGCGGAACCGGTTAGGCAAGTGGATTTAGAGCCAGTGATGAAAGCGTCACAGGCGATCTCAAGCGAGATCGTCCTCGAAAAGCTGATCGAGACACTCCTGACTATTGCGCTTCAGCATGGTGCTGCCGAGCGGGCTATCCTGATTCTGCAGCGAGGCGATAATCAGCAAATTGCAGCAGAGGCAAGAAGTTTTCGGGACAAAATTGCGGTTTATTTTCGTGAATCAACCCTGACGTCTTCCGAACTACCAGAGTCGCTGATCCGTTACGTCATCCGAACTCAGGAGCGAGTCATTCTAAGTGACGCTTCCATCGACAATATCTTCTTGGAAGACGAATACGTCCGCCAAAAACGTCCTAGATCAGTGCTGTGCCTTCCTTTGATCAAGCGGCGCAGAGTGATTGGCACGCTCTATCTCGAGAATAACTTAGCACCCAACGTTTTCGCTCCCAATCGGCTGGCGGCCTTGGAGCTAATCGCATCTCAGGCTGCGATCTCGTTGGAACAAGCTCGGCTATACGCTGAACTAACACGCGCCAATGAGGAGCTCACTGCCGAGATCGCTGAGCGCCGACGGGCCGAAGAAGCCTTGCGCCAAAAGGAAACTTCACTACGTGAAGCGCAAACCGAACTAGCCCACGTCAGCCGGTTAACCACGATGGGAGAAATGGCGGCTTCCATTGCCCACGAACTAAATCAGCCGCTGGCGGGCATGGTAACTAACGCGAATGCAAGCCTGCGCTGGCTGGCTGGAGAATCGCCTGACCTAGCCGAGGCCCGAGAAGCGATTGGTCGCATTGTCCGCGATGGAACTAGGGCCGGCGATGTCATCGCCCGGTTGCGAGCCCTCTTTAAGAAGGCTGACCCAGCAAAGGATCCGGTCGACATAAACCAGGCCATTGAAGAAGTTGTGACCCTGGCAAAGAGCGAAATCAAGAGAAACAAGGTCTCATTGCGGATGGAGTTGGCCACGAACCTGGCCCCGATTATGGGCGACCGCGTACAACTACAGCAGGTAACACTGAACCTCGTCCTCAACGCCATTGAGTCAATGAGCACCGTAGACGAGCGTGAACGAAACCTCGTTATCGCGACCCAACAAGGCGAACATAACGAAATCCGGGTCGTGGTACGAGACTCAGGAATCGGCTTTGATCCGCTCGATTCCGAACGAATGTTTAATGCATTCCATACCACCAAAACCGGTGGTCTGGGGCTGGGGCTAGCGATCAGTCGTTCCATCGTTAATTGGCATGGCGGCCGGCTCTGGGCGGGCTCTAACGACGGTCCAGGCGCAACTTTTCAATTCACGCTTCGAAGGCTCCAAAAATGACCGGCACTGAATTCCGGATCACTGGATCTCCGCAGTGCGCGCCTTCTTCCCTGCCAAGATCATGTTCCGGTTAAATGTCCGTATTTCCCAGACTACGGAATCAGAATAGGCTTGGCTTTGATCCTCGACGCGGCAATGTCTTGATAAAGCTGGGGCCCTTCTTCAAGTGAAAATGTTTCCACTTGTGGCGGCTGAAACCGGCCGGCCTCAATGCCAGGGGTGAGTTGGCGAAGAATGTTGGCGGTTTCTTCAAAACTCAGTTTGAGCGAATCCACTCCAAGTAGCCGCGACTCGTTGTGATAGAAATCTACAAGATTGAAGCTTACCCTGGGCTCCGGGTTCGAGCTGATCGCCACCTGCCGTCCGCGCCAGGCGACGGCGGAAAGGCATTTCTCAAACATCGCGCCACCAACTACATCGAAGACGACTTCCGCGCCGCGTCCTTTGGTGACGGCGCGCACGCCCGTCGCCAGATCAATTGTTTCCAGATCGATCCACTCATCGACTGGGAGAAGCCCAGTCGCGGGAATATCCGAAGCCCTTCTGGCGGTGCCGATCACCCGAGCGCCGAGCTCGTGGGCAACGCGAGTCGCGGCACTCCCCACGGCGCCGGCCGTCCCGATGATCAGTACCGTTTCCCCTGGTTGGATACGCGCGGCATTCACGAGAGCAGCCCAAGCCGTGATGTAGGCGACGCCAATACCTGCGGCTTGTTCAAAGCTCAAGTTCCTCGGCAAGGGCAGTACCGCATTTGCTGGAACCGCGACATACTCGGCGTGACTGCCGTCGCGACCGAAACCGAGATTGCCGCCCGAGCCGAAAACAGATTGACCGGTCAGCTTATCGCCGCCGCCAACGACCACTCCTGCAAAATCCCGCCCCGGGGTTCGCGGTACGCTAGTTTCATGCATCTTACCCTGCACGTTTTTGACGTCGCTGGGGTTAACCGCAGCGGCTTTCACCTGCACTAGCACCTCTCCTGCAGCCGGCGTCGGTATGGGAAGTTCACGGATGTTCAAGTCATCCAACGAACCGGTCTTTTCGAATCGTAAAGCGCGCATGAATCGGTCGGACCTCCAGTCAAAATGTGTAGGTGAGCCAGGCGGAAAAATAGTCGACGTCCTTTAAATTTGGTTGGTTCTCGGTGAGAAAACCGCCTCGATAAAAATGATAGTAGCTCACTGACAAACTTGTATGCCGTCCAAACTGCTGCGTCACCAGAATTTCCGGAGATGCGCCGACGTAGCGTTTGCTATTGGCGGACCCGGGTAGAACCGGGAACCCAGGGGTATTATAGAGAGCGTCAGCGGTATCTTCCCGCCAAACGAAGAGTCCTTTTAAATAGACACCAAGAGTGCTCGTCGGATGTAAATCGAGCTCGGGCTGGAGGATGATCGCATTGGCGGGACCGACCTGTCCGATAAGGCCGCCGCCATAGTAATAACCTGCGGGAAACATCGCATTGAAAGTCTGTAATCGTGGATCATGCGAGCTGGAATCGCCGCTGGAGACTTGGAGGCTGCAGGCTATTCTTGGTGCCCACTGCGCGCCTAGGAATTTGTACCCTGCATCAATCGCGGTACTGAACGCGCTGATCTCTTTTGAGCCGAAGTGGCCAAATTGATAGACCCCCAGCAGGTTAAAGTCGAGTCCGTTGATGTGATGAGCTCTCCAGAGACGGCCGCCGATCGAGTGGCGTACTTCGTCGCCAACACCTTGATTGAATCGCGCATCAAGATGGCTGAAACCGATATAGAACAGATCTAAACTAATGTTATTCAGGGTGGCGGCAGTGGATTTTGTGGTTAGCGGAATGGTGGAATAAAGACCCCACAAGTTCTCGTGACTCAACCCTGGATCATTGTCGAAGTAGCCGGTCTCATCCGCATCAGCTCTAAGCGCAAAAAGGTCCACTCGCCCTTGTGGCGAATTGAAAATCAGACGAGCGCCATCGAAACTTTGACGAGCGTTCGGGCCCTCTCGGACCGCGATCAGCCTTTCGTCGCCGAGATCGATCTCTTGCCGGCCGAGTCTGAGGGTAAGAGAAGTCTTGTCTGCCGAGAGATTCGTCTGAGGATAGCTGAAATCGATGAAAGCCTGGTTAAAATCGAGCCGTTTCCGGTCAATGGGTCGCGGTCCAGGTTCCCGCCCTTCTTCGAGGTCAGATTTGAGTTGGACGAACGTGCGCACAAAAGGGCCGAAATGCCAATCGGCGTACAACATGACGCGTTGCAGCCAATAGCCATGGTTATTGACCGAGCCCAAGCCGAAGTTGTCGTTCTCGACGAAAGCATACTGTTCGCGAATGTTGCCACCAAGGGTCACGAAGTAGAACGGTCCCCAGTTAAACAGCGGGATATACTTGATCAGGTCGAGCGGCTCGGTTCGATTCGCCGGGTTGGCCAAGAAACTGTAATCTTCGTCGTAGCGGGTGAGAGTATAGGTCGGTGCGACCGGGTAGCCCGAGACGATCGACTGTGGTTGGATCGCGGTGTCCTCAGTCGACAACGAATTACTAACCGACGGTTGGGCCCCCATCGCACTCGGGATCAAGACGAGTGACGCAATTGCGTTCGCGATTGGGAGGAAGTTAGCGAAAGGTTTCACCCGTTTATACGGTCTTATTGAGAACCTTAAATTTACATCGGTCAGTCGGATGAGCGGGAGCTCATCCCTACCGTTTCAACCCGACAACGGGCTACCGTCACGATTAGTGCCGCATAGTCGATGGGTTAGTACATATCGGTGGCGCTGGATGGATTGTCGGAGCCAAGTCGCGAGCACTGCTCCGACGATCGGAGCGAGAAGATATGCCCACAGGAAGCGCGTCTGACCGGAAAGAATTGCTGGTCCGAACTGGCGAGCTGGGTTCACGCTTCCGCCGGTGGAGGTGCCAAGGGTCGCGATCGCTGTCCCGATTGCGACACCCACGATCCAAGGGACGAACGGCGCTAATCGGGGTGCTGAGAGGCAAACCCCGACAACGAGAACGATGACCGCCATACTGAAGGTCTCGGCGACGAACAGTTCCGCGCCTGACCACCCTAGTCCCGGCTGTAACACGGCGTAGGCTACCGACGGTTCAGCCACTACTGGACCCCAAACAGCTCGAGCAACCAGCACGCCCAACACTGATCCAAGCAACTGAGCTATGACATAGGGGATGACTCCCGCGCCTGGAAAAACTCCGAACCGCCACATCGCTAAGGAGATGGCTGGATTCATGTGACCCCCGGTCGCTCTTCCCGGCGGACTGAGGATTAGGCCAGCGATGAGGATGGCGACGCTCGCACCGACGATCAGCAGTTGGACCTGGATCTCCGGAAACGTACGGGAAATGAGCGAAGGCCCGATTACCCATCTTACAATGCTGGCTACACCGAAAAGCATGAAGAAGGTGAGTATCAACTCGAGCGCGCTGTGCCGGACAAGTTGGCCAAACGTTACCGATCGCGCGTCGCTAGACGGATCTACGGAGTCATTCATAACATGGCTCATCGTTGGACTCTCATCCGCGCTACTCACCACCTGGCTCCGTTGCAACGCTACTTTGTCGCCGATGTGTAAGGCGCAGCGGTACGTTCGGTCAAAACACCCGTTATCGATTCAATCCCCTCGCTAACTTGTTTCACGGCACTGTCGAAAAAGGTAGGCCCAGCCTCGATAACCAGGTCTTCGATGCTGAAGGCCGGGGCAAGGGCTTGTGCCTGGAGACGTTTTTCTGTGTCGTAGGCCGTAAGCATTTGTTCGACGAAAGCCCGGTCGCCTTCGCCGACCTCGATGGTGGTGTTGCCTTCGTCGCGGATGACAGGCGCCCAGGCGACATGCTTGGCATTCAGTCGAACCGCTTCGCGCGCGGCTATTCGGCCGACTACGCGCAATGAGTCCAGCGATAGATCCTTTTCCTCGCCTAGCCCAATTATCATAAAACGCTTGGCCGGAATCGAACCGGTCGGTGGTGTGAAAAGGAAGGTTTCTCCAAGTTCCCCAACAAACTCACCGCGATTTCGCAGTGCAGAAAGAATCCCATGCAAATGCTCGTCGGTATCTTTGGCGGCGCCTTGGTAAGTGTCGCCGCTGGCTTTGTGCTTGAACAAGCAGATGATTTGCAGATCGGCCGGCTCGCCATAGGGGCCGATCATTTTGATGGAGACCTTCAGGCCGTGTGGGGCGTCGAATGTCTCTTCGGTGGGGGCGTTACCGGGCTCCGCTGCCAGGCTCGGCATCACTCCGGCAAGTCCGACCAACATCAGTCCAACCGAGACGGTCTTCGATATTGTAATATTCATGGTTACGCTTATTTGAATTTAGAAGGCGAAGCATTCGCAGCCGCCGTCCAGGAGGCCCCGCGGCCCCAGCATCCACTGCGGGATATTGAATGGATTAAGTCGTCCGGCTTCGTGACCGTGATGGTCATGGCCACAGCATCGGCTGGAATGGAGGTGAGCGGTAGTCTCCGGCTGCCAATAGCCGGGATAGTGATGCACCGGAGACCAATCCGGCATGACGGGTAGGTCGCCGGGATCGAGCGGCTTAAACTCGTCAACGGCATAAACCGGTTTTCCGCCTAGGATAGTAAGCACTGATTCAAGGGATTTGATTTCTTCGTCAAAAATCGTGAAGTAATCATCGGTCAACACCGCTAAATCGGCGAGTTGGCCGGGGGAGATGGCGCCGCGTTTCCCTTCCTCCCGAGACATCCAGGTGCTGCCCTGGGTATAGAGGCGAAGGGCTTCCTCCCGCGAAAGCCGTGCGTTCCCTGGATAAAGGTCAAGACCGCCCACCGTCTTGCCGGTGCTCATCCAGTAGAGGGAAACGAAAGGATTATAGCTCGCCACGCGGGTGGCATCTGTGCCCGCTCCGACCGGTACACCCATTTCAAGCATCCGCCGGAGTGGTGGCGTTCTCTCCGCCGCTTTCGCTTTATAGCGATCCACGAAGTATTCGCCTTGGTAGGCCATGCGATGTTGAACGGCGATGCCGCCTCCGAGCGCCTTGATGCGCTCGATATTAGGATCGGAGACCGTTTCACAGTGGTCGAAAAACCAGTGTAGTCCCTCGAGAGGCACATCCCGGTTTACCTTTTCGAAAATACCTAGGAATCGGTTGATCGATTCTTCGTAAGTCGCGTGCAGCCGGAAGGGCCAACGATTCTCGGCCAGGAAACGAACCACGCGCTCCAACTCGCTTTCGAGTTTTTCGGGTAAGTCGGGACGCGGCTCCAGGAAATCTTCGAAATCCGCGGCCGAGAAAACGAGCATCTCGCCTGCGCCGTTGCAACGCAACATATCATCTCCTTGGTCGGGCTTTACCACCTTCGACCAGCGGACGAAGTCTTCGAGCTCGCCGCCCGGCTTTTGCGTAAATAGGTTATACGCGATGCGGATGGTCATCTCACCACGCTGATGAAGCTGCTGGATGATCTGGTAGTCTTCCGGATAATTCTGAAATCCGCCGCCGGCATCGCACACACTCGTCACTCCCAGACGATTGAGCTCCCGCATGAAATGCCGGGTCGAATTATATTGATATTCGGGTGGAAGCTTTGGCCCCTTGGCCAGCGTGGAATAAAGGATAGTGGCGTTAGGCTGCGCCACTAACAGACCGGTTGGATTACCCGCTTTATCCCGAACAATCTCGCCTCCGGGTGGATTCGGCGTGTCCTTGGTATAGCCACAGGCCTTAAGCGCTGCGCGGTTGAGCAAAGCCCGGCAGTAGAGATGCAGAATGAAGACCGGCGTTTCCGGGGCGGCGGCATTGATCTCGTCCAGGGTCGGCATACGCCGTTCGACGAATTGAAATTCGCTCCATCCTCCCACCACTCGCACCCATTGTGGAGCTGGGGTTCGAGCGGCCTGTTCGCGGAGCATCTCCAACGCGAGCGCTAGCGAGGGTACTCCTTCCCAGCGCAACTCCAGGTTGTAGTTGAGCCCGCCCCGAATGACGTGCAGATGGGAGTCATAGAGACCGGGAATGACTCTACGTCCGTTAAGGTCGACGACCTTGGTCTGCGGTCCTCGCTCGAACTCGGCGGCATTGTCGATGGCGGCAATTTTGTCGCCAACGATCACGACCTCCTTGGCTTCGGGATGTCGGGGATCGAGTGTCGTGATGTGTCCGTTTTCGAGAATAAGATCAGCAATTGGTTTCATGAGTATTGCGAGATTGCGTGCGCAGCCCGAGTCGTTCCTGGACCGCGCTTTCAGCCGTTTCAGTTTGGGCGACCGCAAAAGCGGTCAACCTTTTTACTTCTTAAGAGCTGGCTCCGCTGCGGAGCCACTCACCTTGGTCATCGCTTTCTTAGCGACCTCTTCAGCTCTCTGGAAACTTTCCATTACGGCCCGATAATTCGGGGAAACCATGCAGTACAAATCTGCAAGTTCTGCCGCATCAGGACGATTCCAGGTTCGGTGAAACTCGCAAATCACCGCATTTGCGCTGATTGGGACGACTCCCGCTTGTATAAACCGAGCAATGGTCGTTCTCGACGCTAACTCACTCGGATCGCCAGACGCATCGATTACCGCATACACCTTGTAACCCTCCGCTTTGGCAGTCAGAGCCGGAAACATGACACAAACGCTAGTCCACACCCCGGCTATGATCAGAGTCTTTTTGCCCGTTCCCCGCACCGTTTTAACAAAGAGCGCGTTATCCCATGCGCTTACTTCTCCTTTACGCGGAACGTAAACCGCATGAGGTGCAGCTTCGTGGATTTCTGGCATCAGCGGTCCATTGGGCCCATCCGGAACCGAAGCGGTCGTAATAACCGGAATTTTCAGTAAGGCAGCCAGCTTCGCCAGAGCCGTGGCATTGGCTCTTAACTCTGCGACGCTGATGTCTTTAACGTTCTGAAACAGGCCCGACTGGTGATCGAGTAACAACATTAAGGTGTCGGTGGTGTCAATCAATCCCTTGCCGCCAGTGGGTTCATGTTCGATTCCATCGTGAATCGTATTCTGGCCGTCTGGAAAAAAGATAGGTTCGTCTGGAGTATTCATTAGGTTAACTGCTCTCTATTTGTTTTGTTAGTTAGCGTGATGCGGTGTAGTTAGTAGAATCGTTCGATTTTATTTCGTGACGTCGACGCAGTGCGAAGGCGCCACAAGGAAGATTTTAAGAAACTTCGTCTGAATTGTTCCAACTATTGATTTCTCGTTCTTTGGGTCTTTGCTGACATGACTGGTTACTGGCATTGGCTCGCAAACAGAAAGTTAGGTTTTAGATCGCCTGACGGAATCAGGCTGAAAACGCGAAGGAAAATCACTTCCTTTCACCTTCACCTGACAGTCAATGCTTTGTTAATTGCGTTCAGCAAGGCCTCCTCACTAAACGGCTTGATCAGGACCTCCCTCGCGTTGCCACCTAGCGTCTGCGCGCGTTCGTTCTCTTCTTCATGCGCAGTGATAAAAATAACCGGGACCTCAGAATGATTGGCAACCAATTGTCGCAGGAGCTCGATCCCGCTCATCCCTGGCATACGGATGTCGAGTAGCAGGCAGTCCGCATTTTCCGGTTGGTCCGAACTTAAGTACTCTTCGGCTGAAGCGAACGCATTCGCAGCGAATCCGACGGATCTTAGCAACCGGCAAAGACCTCGACGGGCAGACGCGTCGTCATCAATAACCGAAATCAGTTTGGGAGTCGCCACATAGGAAAATGACAACAATGCGGCTACAATCTAGGTATACCTTCGTATACCTGCCAGGGCAACGAAGAGCCGAATTACAAGCCTTAATGCTTCCGCGCAAGCCAGCTTCGCAACTTGTCGTCCATTCTTACTAGGTCCGCTAAAGAACCGGCCCGCATCTTGTGCATTACCTGACCGCGCTTAACTTTAACGGCGATCTCGCTGATCCCAAGTTCCGCCGCGACTTGTTTGTTAAGGAGACCGGAGACAACTCCTTCCATCACCTGCCGCTGGCGCGGCGTCAGTGTTTCATATCGGCTGCATAACTCCTCCATCTGCGCCTGTTGGCAGCGGGCAGACTGATCGCGTTTTATCGCCTGCTGAGTCGCATCCAACAGATCCTCTTCAGAAAAAGGCTTAACAAGAAATTCGACCGCCCCCGCCTTCATGGCACGTACCGATGTTGGAACGTCTTGGTGCCCCGTAATAAAAACGATGGGAATTTCCCTGTTCGCCTCCAGGATTAGCTTCTGCAGATCGAGCCCGCTCAGACCTGGCAACGCCACATCGAGCACAAGGCAGCTTGGAATATTTTCCTTTCGGTGAGCTAAAAACTCCTGAGCCGAAGCAAAAGTCTCGACTTTCCACCCGACCGTGCGGAAGAGACGAGCCAAGCCCCGCCGAACCGAGAGATCATCGTCTACGACAAAGACGATCGCTTCGAATTCGGGCAAAGGCGATTCTGTGGACATTTCAAAGAGTGAATTGAAAGGTTGCGCCGGGACCGTCATTCACAGTAGCCCAAAGCTGTCCCCCGTGACTTTCAACAATCGAACGGCTGATCGAAAGCCCCATGCCCATGCCCCCGGGTTTGGTGGTGTGGAATGCATCGAAGATTCGTTCGACGTCCCTTGGATCGATGCCGATTCCGGAGTCTTGGACAGCCACGCGGACCTGATCACCTTCGCCGCGTCGGGTTCTAACTGCGAGAACTCGCTCGTTGTCCCGCACAGTGCTCATCGCTTGGATGCCGTTTAGGATCAGGTTCATCAGAACCTGCTGTATTTGTACTCGGTCGGCCATTACCGAAGGCAGATTTGCGCCCGGTTCCACCCGTAACGCCACTTTGTTTCTCCGCGCTTCGCCGCGAGTTAAGAGTACCACTTCTTCAATGGCCTCATTTATATTAAATGGTTCCTTTTCCGGGCGAGCCTTCTTAAAAAGACCGCGCATTCGTGAGACGACATTGGCGGCCCGATTCCCATCTTCAATGATGGCGCTGATCGCTTCCTTGGCTTCGACGAGGTTAGGTGTATCCCGAGCCAGATAGCGAAGGCTGGAGCTAGCATTAGTTACGACACCCAGTAGCGGCTGGTTGACTTCGTGGGCAATGGACGCCGCCAGTTCACCCATGGTCGTTAACCGGCTGACATGAGCCAGTTCGGTTTGCGTCTCGTGCAGGGAGACCTCCTTCTCTTTAAGGGCCCTTTCCGCCAGTTTCCGCTCAGTGATGTCCGTCACGGCGCCCACGAATTCAAATCTGCCGGATTTCTCGTTGGTCGAGGGATGGCCCACCACCCGCAGATATTTGACCGATCCATCAGGCATCAGCAAGCGATGCTCAAAGTCGAAATCCTTTCTTTCAGCGGAAACGCGATCAATGAGTTCTCGGACCATGCTTCTATCTGTCGGATGAGTTCGATCGAGAATTAGCTCCAACGTTGGCTCCGTCGGCGGGTTGGTTTCAAAGATGCGGAAGGTTTCCTGCGACCAATAAATTTTCCCGCTAGCAACATCCCAGCCGAAACTGCCCGTCCTGCTTAACCTCTGCGCCTCGGACAAATAGGTCTCACTTCGGCGCAAGGCGGCCTCGCGCTCTTCGAGCGCACCGTAAAGGCGGGTATTCTCCAGGGAAATAACGGCTTGGGAGGCTAATACCCTTAGTACTGTGATCCGCTTCGGCGTAAAGACATAAGGAGCTAGGTTGTTTTCCAGGTAGAGTACGCCGATCAGTTTGGCTTGGTTAACTAGCGGCATACAGAGAATTGAACGGGGATGATGTCGACGAATATAGCTATCCTCGGAAAACAAATTCTGGCGCGAGGCATCGTCGAGAATCACAGTTTCCTGCGTTCTTACGACAAAATGCATAACCGATTCTGGTAACGCGCCTGCGGTAACTGGCGCCTCCTTTAAACGCACTAAGATCTTGTCGCCGCTCGTTGTGGATTCGGCCTCTATGCGCTGCTCGGAGCCTCGCGGAAGTATCAGAAGTCCACGCTCCGCACCTGCGTGTTCGATCGCGGTTCGCATCAGGGTGTGGATCAGTTTGTCCAGGACAATCTCGCTCGAGATTGCTTGAGAGGCCCTGAGTACCGTATCAAAATCGAGATGTTCGAGTGGCGCTCCGATCGTGCTGGTCGGACCGGACGCCGCCTCCTCTTCGCTGATCTGCGGATATAGCTCGTCGAGTTGCCGCACCTTCCCATCGGCTCCCCAACGCAGGTAGCAGTAGCGGGCCTCGCGCAAGTACGTATACGCGATTTTCTCGAAACGATGTGACGCGTAGAAGCGCGCGGCGAGTTCATGAGCGAGAGCCTCATTGTGGAGAAAGCCGTTTGCACGTGCCGAGTGGATTGCTTTTTCATAGAGGCGCATGGCATCAAGGTCCCGGCCTTCGATGCGTGCGATCTCAGCGCCCACCAGCGCGGTGCGGGTTTCGAAATTCTCAGGACAATTTTTCGCCCACAGCGCGAGCTGCTTGTGATGTTCAGCCAGAGCCTTTAAATGCTGGCCTCGGTTATCCGGCGTTGCAGAATCGGATACGGCAGCTCGTGCTAGCGCGCCGTAAAAGTGATACTCTGCCGTTCTAAAAAATGATGGCGATTCCCAAAGCAGTGGTTGCGCCCTCAACGATGCATCGACGGCAGAAGCATAGTCTCCCGCAAAGAAGCGTGCTTGCAGCTTTTGAGTCCAGTATTCTAACGCCAATCCTGCATTACTTGCGAAAAGGCGCTCGAACCGAAGCTCCTCAAACTGCCCATCGTCAAAAGAGCCGAATTTCGGCGTCAAGCCCCGGAGAGTCCGGATAAGCCCGAGCTGCGCGGTGATGATGTCGACGACCAGACCAAACCGAGCCTTCCGGGCGAACTCGAGGCCGTTCTCGGCTTCACGCTGGACCTCAGCGAGCGGATCTCCCGCGGCGAGAAGGATCGTGTTCAGGTTGTCGCAACTGATCACCGCATAAGTGAGGTCCCCGATCTCGTTCGCGGCTTGGAACGCCCGGCGCACAAGGTCAAGGCCGGCCCGGACATGTTTGGTCCACGGTATGACCAAACTTCCGAAACACATATAGGTCCTGGCCTGGAAGCGCTTGAGGCCGCGTTTTTCGACCAATTCATAGCCAAGCCGGCCGAATCGGAATCCGGCCTCGTAGTTACCGAAGTGTGGCCCAGCTATCATCCCAAGCCATACGTAGGCGAAGCAAGAACCGTCGGAGTTACCGCGCTCGAGACTGAGATTAACCGCCCTGCAGATAACCAGGGATGCAAGGTTCACATCCGTGTGGAACGCAGCCGGCAAGACTTTGGTCAGTACGTCAAGTGTTGCGAGGGACGTTGGGTCGCTCATCAAGGGCAGGTCAATGAGCTCCTCGATCGAGCGGCTCCCGAGCTGTGACCAAGCGCGCTCGTATTCCGAACGCGCTTGTTCTGCTGTTGGATGAGGGGACCATTCGACGCCTAAATATCGGAGGTAGTTGAGACAGACAGCAACCGCGCGTTCGCTCTGATAGCCGGTCGTGTAGAGATCCACGCGCAAGCAGGTGACGGCAGCGTGTTCAACGGTGTTGGCTGCGCGGGTTGAAAGCTCCGTCAAGCGCGTCGCTGCGGCCACCGGTTCGACGGTCAGGAACTCGCATTCGGCTCGGTGCAATTCCAGGGTGAAGGTGAGCTCATGCCGGCGCTCCCAAGAGTCGCCAGCCAACAGCGCGGCTCCGCCTGCGAGGTACTTTAGCGCGGAGGCGTAGGCAGTAGAGGCCTTGGCACGTTTGCCCGCGATCAGATTGAGCTCAGCAACCTGGTCGCGTTCCTCTTGTGAGGTGATCAGCGCGGCTCCACGGTTGAGCTGGTTGACGATCTCGAAGATCGCCTCCTCCCGCCTCTCGAGAGGAGTGCGCGCCATAAGCAGCCGCCCTATTCGGAGATGGGCCGCGGCGCGTAATTTCTCGGGGATCAATGAATAGGCTGCTTCCTGGACTCGGTCATGGACAAACTGATAGGAGCCCTCCAAACGCGCAATGAACTCCAGACGCAGAGCCTCCCACAGATCCGATTGGAGCTCCTCCTCCGAGCTCCCGTGAACGATGGAAAGAGTGGTGATCTCGGCACTGTTTCCCAGGCAAGCAAATTCTTTTAGTGCCTTCTGGGTTTCGACGGGCAAGCGGTTCAACTTCCCAATCATGAGGTCCACTACATTGTCGGTGTAACCTTTGGCCTGAATGCGACGCAGATCCCAAGACCATCTCCCTTGTCCGGCGAAGCCGTCACCGAAATGGCAACGACCTTCAGATGCTTGGCGAAGTCGGGCACTGCCACGATCGAAGCTGAGTAACGCCTCCTCGGCGAGCGCGGAAATAAACTGAATGGCGAAAAATGGATTGCCGCCGGTCTTTTCGTGGACCAGTCGTGCCAGCGGAGTGACCTGCACCGAGGTCTGCGAGGACGTGGAACCGTCCTCCGGTTCGCAGTGAAGAGAGTCCGCAATCAACCGCCCCAAATCCTCACACCTCAGGGGCGCAAGGATGATCTCCTGCACTTTCACTCCAGCTTGGCGGATTGCTTCGAGCTTGCGCGTCAGTGGATGGCCGGAATCAACTTCATTGTCTCGGTAAGCGCCGATCAACATCAAGCACTGCACATCCGGTTGACTCAGCAGATCCTCGAGCAGATCAAGGGTTGCCGCGTCCAGCCATTGCAGATCATCGAGGAACAGAGCTAACGGATGTTCGGGCCGTGCGAATACGCCGACAAATCGCCGGAATACCAGTTGGAAGCGGCGCTGCGCGTCCTGGGGCGGAAGTTCAGGGACCGGTGGCTGCTCTCCTATGATGAGCTTCAATTCGGGAACTAGACCCACCATGAGCGGTCCGTTCGGACCCAATGCCTCATGAAGGGCACCACGCCAGTTGCGCAACTCGGCTTCACTCTTACCCAGAAGCGCACGAACAAGGCTCTGAAAGGCGTGCGCTAAAGTCGCGTAAGGAATATCACGCTTGAACTGATCGAACTTGCCCGATGCAAAAAGGCCGCGAGGCGGCACCAGCACTTTGTGGAGCTCATTGACAACGGAGGATTTGCCGATGCCTGCATAGCCGCTGACGAGCAGCAACTCCGGTCTGCCGCTCGTCGCGACCCGCTCGAAGACGCCCAGCAACGCCTCAATCTCGCTCGTGCGGCCGTACAATTTCTCGGGAATCAATAGTCGGTCTGGTATGTCGTTTTCACCAAGCGGGAACCCAGGGATGGTTTGCGCCTCGCCATCTGCATCGGGGAGGGCGCGTCCGGCAGCCGCCGGATCCGACGTAGCCTCAGTGGATGAAGTCGTTTCCCCCGCGGGCTGGCGAAGTCGGATCCCCGCGCGCCACAACGGATCGCGAGGACGCGATCCCTCCAGTAATTCCAGGCAGCGCCGAAGATCATTTTCAACCCCGGCTGCGGTCTGATAGCGTTCTTCCGCGGTCTTGGCCAGCAGTTTCAAAATGATGCCAGAGACAGTTGCCGGCACCTCCTTCAACCACTCACTTGGCGAGACTGGCTGTCTTGCTATGTGGCAATGCACCCATTCCATCGGATCGGTCGCCGTGAACGGAAGACTTCCGGTCAGCATTTCGTAAAGCGTGACGCCGAGCGCGTAGAGATCGCTCCGGGAGTCGATGGAACGATTCATACGTCCAGTCTGCTCGGGAGCCATGTAGGCAAGTGTTCCGGCGATAAACTCGGGAGGTTCGGCAGACTGGCGCTCGCGGGGAAGCCGCGAAGCCATACCAAACCCCATCAGCCAGCACTGGCCGGTGACGCAGTTAACTAGAACATTGGCCGGCTTGATGTCCTTGTGGATAATGCCGCGCTGATGCAACTGATCGATCGCATTCGCCAGACCAATACCAACTCGCAAAAAGAATGCTAACCCCAGACTGTTACCGGCTTCTCGCTCCCGCCGTTCTCGCTCGTTTCCGCTCGTTCTCGCTCGTTTCAGTGCGTGATCGAGAGGCACACCTCCGGGATCCTCAAGTACAAGTACCGTACGATCCCAGTGGCGAGCAATCGCCATCGGTCGGGCAGCCCACGTCGAATCCAGCTCTTCTCTAAAAGAATATCCGCGCTCCAGCCGTTTCAGACTTTCGCGGGTGGGATACTCCGCCACAGGCGAAAGCACAAGAACCTGAGAGGCATCGTCATCTCTCCGCCCACGGTAAAGGACCAACTCTTCATCCTTCCGCAGGGCATAGAAGACGTATGTTGATAACTCGATCACTGCCGGGGCTTCAGCCACCCTCGCTTGAGGCTCGGGAATGACAAATAACAAATGACAAATAGCGCTGTGTGACCGCTCCGGCGTGCTGGCGCCTCTGTCCATTCGTCATTTGTCATCTGTCATTTGTAGATTCCGGCCTGCGGAAAGGCGGTCTGCGGCTTCCAGGCCGCCCCACGCTAGAGCTAAAAGCGCTGGCACGACCGCATGGGCAGCTTGCAAACCTTGTGCGTCGGCCAGCGCACCAAGAGCGAGCGGAGCAAGCATTATTGCGGTGCCGACTGCTAATGTGGCTCGCGCGCTGGCCGTGTCGGAGCGCCCTGGTGCCAAGCCGAGAGCAAGCGAAAGTGTGATTGGGTAGAGGTTGGCTATCCCAAGTCCGGTGAGAAAAAGGCCGGTTAGACTCACGGTGGTGAAGGAAAATGCCCAGTAGAGCACGAAGCCTGTGGCTGCAATTGCGAGAGACGCACGAATCAGTTTTCGACCACTAATTCTCCGGCTGAACCAGCTGCCTGTGATTCGGCCGAGCAGCATCGCTGCAAAGAACAGGCCGAAAGCGCCAGCCGCCTGGGCCGTCGGAAGTTTGAGTATTGTGTGAAGGAACTCCGTACCCCATAAAACCATGCAAAACTCGACCGAGACAACAAAGAAGATGACCACGCAATAGGCCCAAAACGCTTGAGGAAGCCGATCACTGACGCGCCCTGAACCGCCTGCCGCAGGAAGCTGCATCGGCAGGCGTACACGGCCGAATGAAGTAATCATGATGCCGAGAAACGCAAGCGCGGCAAGCACAGCACCACGCCAGCCAAGGCCGATGGCCGTGAACGCGCCGACGGACAACGGCCCTAGAATGGGGGAAACACTCGACGCAACGTTGGATTCCGTCACAGCCACGGTGCGCTGCTCGCCATGGCGGTCAGCCAGGATGGCGGGGATGAGGACTAGTTGCAAAGAGCCCAGCAGGCCCATTAGTGCGCATCCGGACAAAGTGATTCTGAAGTCGGCGCCGAAGCACAGTAGGAGAGCCCCAACTGCCATACCCACGGCACCCGTCCACAGTGCTGCCCAGCGCCCCAAGACCCGTACTACCCAATCGCCCAACAGGCCTGCAGCAATTTCTCCTGCCGCCAATGCGCTTAAGTGCAGGCTGACCCCAGCATAGGTTAGCCTCAGCTGCTCTCGGAGAAAGGGCAGGATTGGACCCAGAATACTGACAAGATACGCGAAATAAGCCAGGAGCAGATACGCCATCCATGTTAGGCGATCACGCGTGAACCGAGTAGCTGGAGAATCGCAGGCGCGTGTGACGGAAGCCAAATCCACCTACTATTTCCTAAGGCGACCTCAGATACAAGAATACTTGGCTCATTTGTCATGCGCTTCGCTCTGGGTGCGAAGGGCTGAAAGCATTGAAAACGAATTTAGGGCCGTGGTCTGGACCAGCGGCGAAGCCGCAACTCATGATAGCCTAGTGTCCTGTCCCATAAATAACGTGGCTTTCGTTGCGATCAAAATGGGCCGCCGGCAAGGCGCGAGGAGCGGAGCATATCTAGATCGATACGTAACCGATCCCGCGGCCGCGGGACAGCCGCCGGCCCATTTTCATCGCAACCCTCCGGGCCGTGGCCAGTTGGCTGTTTTTCCGCGTTGCTCGCTCCTCACGTATCGATTCAGATATGCTCGTCGCTCGCGCCTTGAAAAACAGCCAACTGACCGACGGCGAAAGCCACGTTATTTATGGGACAGGACACTAACGGACTGTTGCGAAATAGGGGTCAGTCATTTACCGAACTATCTTCTGGAGTGTAGAGTTTGTTATATTTAGGGGTCGTTGCCCAAATAGACACCTGTATAATATTGCTTTGCTGGTTACATATACCGTCCCGTGGGGGGCTGTCGGACTTCGCCGCGAAGCGGCTATACAGAACAGCCCAGGGCTTTAGCCCTGGGTTATGCGTAGCACGAGATCCGCCCTGAAAGTGGCGGCCGAGGTGCTGATTTCCATCTGGAATCGCTTTAGCAGCAAGCGGCATCTCGGATCATCTCGTGCTTAAATTTCAGGAAATCTTAGCCAGCGGTTTGCTAAACGAGATGTCCCCTATTCGAACGGGAAAAAAGGCGTCTGCCGGTCCATGCCAAGGGCAGAGATCGGGATGGAGAAGATGTGCGAGCAATTCGACGCCATCCACGACACGCGGGCCGGGGCGAGCGAAGTAGGCGTTTGCATCCACGGCAAAGACTCTATCGTGGCGAACCGCGGGAATTTCGCTCCAACCAGGTTGCTTCAAGAGCTGACGGGTGAGCTCGAACGCTTTCCCGGTGTCGAAGCCGCATGGCGAAACAATCAGCACTTCAGGCGACCATGAGACGATTTCAGACCAGGAAATCCTAACAGAATCGGCGCCCTTGCGACCCAATGCATCCTCGCCGCCTGCGATTCCGACCATTTCAGGAACCCAATGCCCGCAACAATAGTAAGGGTCGGTCCACTCCAAACAAAGGACCCGAGGCCTCGGCTCGTGCCTCACTACCTCGGTCGTTCTTTGTATCCGAGTACGTGCAGATCGGATGATTTTGTCGGCTTCGTCAGACCGGTCCGCCACTTCGCCAAGCTTGCGAAGATTATCGAAGATCTCTTCGAGAGAGTGGGGCGTAAGCCAGACGACTTCGGGTTTGGAGGGGAGCGTCTTCAGGGCGTGGGAGATTTCATTGCCGGAGGGCGCGCAAACCTGGCAAAGAGCCTGGGTGAGAATATGGGTGGGAGCGAGCCGTTCCAGCAGACGCTCATCCACCTCATAGAGGCTGCCTCCGCTGCCGAGGCATTTGCTCACGGCAACGTCGATCTCTCGCATGCTCATTTTCTCCAGCGCAAGGGCACTTCGTACCACGACCGGCTTTCTTCGGATCGACGGTGGATAGTCACACTCATGGGTGACGCCGATCAACTGTTCTTCTAAGCCGAGGGCGCAGACCATCTCTGTTGCCGAGGGCAGAAAGGAAATGAGGCGCAAGTCTTTCATGCCATGAACACTCGAATGGAAATCGTCCCTAACCCAAGCAGGGTATCACGCGGGTAGCAGGTCGCAAAACCAGAATCCTTTGGTGCGCCGTGCCGCAGGTGACGGGCACACAGTCGATGATGCTCCGGGATGCGTTTCTTCGTGGTGAGAAGGGCCACAACCTCATAGCAGGGGTCGTCTAAAATCGTGTTTAGCGCGAGCGCCGAATCCTTCCCGCCACGGCCTCGCAAGCGAGGCACGCTCCACGGGGTGGCGACCCCCGCGTACTTCCGGCGACCATTTTGATCGCAACGAAAGCCATGTTATTTATGGGACAGGAAACTAGTGAGGATTTGTAAATCGCTTCGTGATGGATCCCAAAAAGTCTTCTGATGAAGTTGCGCCTAACTCGTATTCGGAAGAGCTCTTGGGACGCGACGAGACCTGTCCGCTTTGCGGCAAAGACAATCAGTGCCGGGTAGCCAAAGGTCATCTCTATAAGGGCCTCTGCTGGTGCGACCAAATTGTCGTGCCGGGACACATTCTTAATCGCCTGGCGGCCGAATGGGTCGAACCAGCATGTATTTGCCGCTCTTGCCTCGAGACGGTCGCGCGAGTTTCAGCATCTCTGAATGATCCCGACGCCGTCCTGACCGAAGTCTTTCGGCTGACTCGCCCCAGTGGTTCCATGCTGCTCCCGGAAGATTATTATTCAGATGAGGATGGCAAAATGGTTTTCACCGCGGCCTACCATTTGAAGCGAGGTACCTGCTGCGGAAATGGATGCCGTCATTGTCCCTACTAGACGTATCCATGCATCCAGCTGTCTTGACTAGCCAGTAATTGTGTCTTGTCTAAAAGCAACAGCTTTTCGGGATGTTTGTTTGCAGCATGGCCGGCTGTTTATTTTACTCATCGTCAATCGCAGCGCGAATTAAAAGCCGCTCGAATATGTTGAAGATTTAGAGGAAGGAAAATAGGGGTCGCGGCTATACAAAACACACAACCGCCATGTTTTCAACGATGGACGTGGGCCCGAGTGTCAGGTCGACCTCAGGCAGATTAAACCGGCAATCCGGCCTGCGCTGATGCCCGCCGATGCGCTTCCGACCCCGCGCCTGCGAGGTGCAACTTCGGACTTGGCGAAGTGCTCCCACACTCCAATACTCACTCCGCGCGGTCGGATTCGAGGACAGCGGCTCGACTGAGCTCGCCCCTCGATCATCACAGTCAATAATTATGTTTTGTATGGACGCGACCCCAGATTTGGCTAACAAAAAACTATCGCTATATTTGCCAGCGCAGAAGCGAGGTGGTGTTGCGCGCTTCACTTTCTGTCAGGATGACAACTTCTTCGATGACCTCGTTTAGATCCAGCCGGTCCCTTGCCGCGCCACTCTTCTTAAAGAGGGACCGGAGCCGTGAAATTGCCTGGGAAAGGGTCAGTCAACAAAATCTTGACAGAGGCGACGGTCTAAAGGCTGAAGAACGGCGACCACCGAGGCCAGTGGATCGCATCACTTCTTCTCGGCTGCCTCAAGAGGTGACAGCGACAAAAGTGGAGTAGCACTGGTACCCTCCAGTAAAGTCTGCGGTAACGCGCCATTCCATCGGTCTGCTCTTGCGAGATCGATCACGAGAGGACTCGCTTTAAGGATTTCAGCATTCATCCGGAGCACCGATGCACGTGATTCACCTTCAAGCCGTATTGCTTCGGCCTTGCCCTGCGCGCTAAAAATTGCCGATTGACGCTCGGCATCAGCCAATTTGAGTTTCGCCGCAGCCTCGCCGTTCGCCCGCTCGACGGCTTGCTGAGCTTCGAATTTGATCCGATTTACCGTATTCTCGGCAGCTACCGCCTCGTTCTTTGCCTTGACGGCAGCTTCAACCGAGGCTCGGAAACTGTCGGAGTAGACGATGCCCGAGATCTGAAAATCCACGACTTCTATTCGGTACAGGCTCCCGAGATCTTTGGATAAAAGGGACTTAAGAGAGTTAACAATCTGTTCGCGGTTTTCGCTGATTCGAGTGGTATTCTCCTGTGCAAAAATCTTTGCGGTTCGATCGGCGACGATTCGCTCGAAATTTTCTGTGATATCGAAATTACCCGGTCGGCCAACTTCATAGAGAAGCGGAAGAACCGCTACCGGCGGAATACGATAGGTAAGACCGACCGTCACGGCGATTGGCTGATTATCGATTGTGTTCACAACCAGCTTGTCCAGCTTGAATGTGTCCAGAGACACCTGTAACCGGTCAACCTGGTCGATAAGCGGCATTTTGAAATGCAGCCCAGGCCCGAGAGGTTTCACCGTTATGACTTCACCGAGACGTCTAACACCTGCCATCTCGGTGGGTTCAACAACGAAGTACGAATCGAATGCGAATATACCGACCAGGATCAATCCGATGGCGCCAATAATCAGGCTGAACAGATGTGATGGGCGGATCCTCGGCGGTCCCTGACGCTGCAGAATAAATTCTGGTGATGTTGTATCGCTCATTTAAGACCTTTTTCGGCAATCCGTAGCGTTCGCAGAGTTCCAAATTTACTTCTAGCACATTGACGAACTCTCACCGGCTAATCGCCAAACGCAGCGGATGCCAGCCAGCGGGGTGACGCACTGCTAGACGCGAAACCCGAGATGCCAAGTCTGGGTTACGAGCACCGGTCGTGCCACACAGGAAATCGCTGTCGTCAGGCAGTCCTTTTGCGATGTAACGCCGGGAATTCTGCTGGAAAGCGACAAAGACTCGGACTCGCATATTGCTAGAACGTCACGGGCCGAAGCCTGCAACATGCGAATTAAGTCCGTCCTAGAACGGAATGATAAACTTTCTGTCTAGCGATCGATATTAGTTTTTAATTCGGGAGGAAGCATGCGACTTGATCGCCTGCGGACCGCAAGCTGCCGTGATCAAACCAAAGACCGCCACCAGACTAAGGGCCACTGGAAGACCAAAAAACCTCGATATCTGCCCAATCACCGCCGGTCCGATCAGAAAACCAAAATAGCCCAACGTGGTAACGGCGGCGATGCCGGGCCCGGGCCCCAAGACCGGATCCCGCCCGGCCGCGCCAAAGAGGATGGGCACTAAGTTAGAAAGGCCCAGTCCGACTACCACAAAGCCGGCAATGGCTAAGATGGGGCTCGGTACCAAGAGGGCGGCCATTAGGCCGACAACGATCAGCGCACCGCTCAAGCGCATCATATTGCTCTCGCCAAAGAAGGCCACGACGCGGTCTCCGACAAAACGGCCCAAGGCCATCGCAGTGGAGTAACCAGCGTAGCCAACCGCCGCAACCGCGACAGGGACGGCAACCACTTGCACCATGTAGACCGCCGCCCAGTCTTGCAGAACACCCTCACTGAATAAGGCGATAAAGGTGAGGATGGCGACATAAAACAATGATTGGCTGGCCAGGCGCAAGGGCTTCCCACCCTTGCTCTCCTGGAACGATGCATCGGACATTAGGCGAGAATAAAAGAGCAGGTCGAGCAGCAGAATCACCGAGCCGACACACAACAGATTAGTTACGGGAGTAGTGCCTAGACCGAGAGCTGCGCTGGTCAAAAAGCCTCCGGCAAGACCGCCGACGCTCCAGAGCGCCTGGAACGAAGACATGATCGGTCGACCGTAACGCCTCTCAACGACCACAGCCTGGGCGTTGATTCCAACGTCGACAGCGCCTTTGGCGGCGCCGAACAGAAGTGCCGCCACAACAAACAGGATCAAACTGGGCGCCAGCGCAATAGAAACGAGGCACAAACCAAAGCAAGCAACGCTGACGGCGATGGAAAACCTACTGCCAAAATGTCGGACCGCTTGGCCAGCAAGCGGCATCGCAAGGATCGCTCCAACAGCGACCGCGAGGAGCACGATGCTTAGGGACGAATCACTTAGCTGGAACTTCTGTTTGAACGCGGGAATATGGCCGGCCCAGATGCCGAAGCCAAGCCCGTCAGCTAGGAACATCGCGTAGGTTGCATGACGAGCCGCGCGCACACATTGTGTCGAGCGTTCAGCAGCATCGAAAGAACGAAATTTGTAAGATTTGGAATCTTCCGGCATAGCTTGTGGTCTGTTAGGCGAACCCGCTCCTGGCCAGCGAAGTCGGGAGCACGAAGCGCCTTGTGAGGTGCAGCGGTTGGTTTTATTGCAATTTCGTTGATTACGTGGATAAACCGACCTTGTGAAAGGATCCTCTTTTGAAAACGCTTGATCTGGTAAAGCTTGCCCTGTTGTCCATGCAGCGGAATTCATGGGAACAAGGCGTCGCCATGGATGCTTTTTTAGAGCAGGGCGACCGTGATGTGGTAATCGCGCTTGCCAAAGAAGCCGCTAACCGCAGAACACCCGACGGCCGACCCGCCATGATCCGTCCGGACGAAGGAATAACCGATCCGTGCAGTGTCGGAGAAGCATTGATTTTTTCGTTTCGGGAAACGGACGATAAGGATCTGGGAGATGCGTGTGACTCGCTGTTGAACTGGGCGCTCAAATCAGCGCCCCGAAATCATCATGGAATTGTCTATCACGTTCCGAATCGTCCGGAATTTTGGATTGACTCCATGTATATGCTGCCGCCGTACCTCGCAGCGGCCGGCCACCCAGAAGAAGCGCTCCGTCAAATCCACGGGTATCGGACCGCGTTGTTTGACCGGCAAACCGGGCTGTTCAGTCATAAATGGGACGACGAGAAGCAAGCGTTCGTGCGAAAAGAGTTTTGGGGGGTCGGAAACGGTTGGGTCGCCGCCGGGCTGGCCAGAACCATTGACCTGCTGCCCGAAACGATGTCTTCGCAAAAACAAGAGCTAGCACAGATCGCGCACGCGCTGGTTGACTGTCTATTAAAATATAAGCGGTCTGATTGGCTGTTTCACGATGTTGTCGATGACCCCGGAAGCTTTGTGGAAGTGAATTTATCGCAAATGTTGGCGTACGCGATTTATCGTGGGCTGGTTGCGGGATGGCTTCCCGGCGAATATGAAGAACCCGCGCGATCACTCCGGCAGGCCGTTTCTGGCAAGGTGGACCGATTCGGGCTCGTGCAGGGCGTTTGCGGCTCGCCGAATTTTGACCAACCCGGCGTCGCGGCAGAGGGCCAATCCTTTTACTTACTGCTAGACGCTGTGGCGCAAAGATGGACGCAGCCGTGCCAACCGCGAATGGACACGAATAAACGCGAATAGATACTTAGCGATGTCACGCCGCAAGGTAGCTTGATGTCCTGCGTCCTGGCATCTTTCATGCGTGTCCGATGTGGCAGTGGACGAATCTTTGCTCTCTTTTTATTCGCGTCTATTCGCGTCCATTCGCAGTTCGTTGATACGTACTTCATTCGGTTAGGCCAACTGCTTCTGGCCGCAACGTGATCTGTCGCGAATGCTGCGAGCCGCCATACGAACCTGGTCACGGAGCCACACCTGCGCTGGTTCATTGGTTAGCCGAGGATGCCAGCTCATGAAGTAAGGGAACGCCTTTAGCTCGCGAGGAGGTTCGATCGTCTGTAAAGTCGATATCTGCTTGGTGACATTCGCCAAGGTGCGCGGGACGGTGAGCACCAAGTCCGTCTGGGCTATCGCGAGAATGGCCGGAATATAGAACGGAATTCTGAGTGCGACGTGGCGCTTTAGACCAAGTGCTTTGAGCGGCTGGTCAACCATTGCTTGATGACCATCACCGGTCAGAACCATCGCATGCGGCAGTTGTAGATATTGTTTAAGGGTAACTCGGCGGCTCTTTATTCGTTGGCACGCGCCGACGAGACAGACAAAGTCGAGGTTGAAAACGATCTCGTTTTCCAGCTCAGGCGGAACCTCTTCTGCGCAAAGAATCAGATCAATCCGACCGGCCGCCACTTCGTCATAGGTGTGCGGTCCAACCGCGCTCAGGACTACTTCGGACTCAGGCGCATCTCTACGTAGTCGCTCGATCACATTGGGCAGCAGAATCGTCGAGCCGTGGTCGGTCATTGCTATGCGAAAGCGTTCGCGACTCTGTGCAGGAATAAATTGCTGATCGTTCACGAGAGCATTCAGGCGACGCATGATCGCTTCGGTCTCGCGCAGAATCCGTTCACCGCGCGGGGTGCGTTCATAGGCGCCATCGGAACGGACCAGCAGAGCATCGCCAAACGTTGCCCGCAGTCGGTTCAATGCGCGGCTCATCGCGGGCTGGCTTAAGAAGGCACGTTTGGCGGCGCGGCTGATGTGCCGCTCTTCTAACAATGGCTGGATTGCCCGCAGCAGATTCAGGTCAATATTTCGTAGATGCGTGTCACGCATACAGCACATTCTCACAATGCATTGGCTGAATGTAAGGGAGCGAGCAAAGTCGATCAAGAACAGAGAAGCAGCCGTGAAGACCTACCCAGCGTGGTGCTCAAGGCAGGCTTCAGAAAAGATTTATCTGCAAGAGGTTGAAAGGATTTAAGAAATGAAGACTAAAATGGAGCAGACACTTACGATCCCAGAGACGTTCCTCGGTGTCGGCTACACCAAAGACCGGGCCGGGCTTCCACTGGAGGCGGTGCGTGTGCCTGTCCCGCGGCCGAGGGCCGACCAGGTGCTGATCCGCGTCGCCGCTTCGTCACTCAACCCGCTGGAGTACAAGCTCGCAGAGCTTAACTTCCTTGGGCGGACGCCTCCCGTCATCCTCGGCCTCGATCTGTCCGGCATCGTCGTGGCCACAGGCAGCGCCGTGCGCGGCGTAGCCGTTGGCGACGCCGTGGTAGCGATGGCAGATTTGAATGGCGATGGCGGCTGGGTCGCCGGAGGTGGCGGCGAAGGCGGCTATGCACTGGCGAGCGAGTTCCTGACCGTCTCCAAACCGGAATCCTTGAGCTTCCTCGATGCGGCAGCGCTGCCGATGTGCTTCCTCTCCGCCTTCGCGAGCCTCTACGGCGCTGTGCAAGCCGGCGACACCGTCTATATCCCGGGCGGCGGAGGCGGTGTCGGGCATCTCGCCGTGCAGATGGCCGCCCGCGGCTTGCGGGCCGGCTTGGTCATCAGCAGCGGCAGCACGCTACCATCGACGGCGCTGGCCCGGCAATCGGGCGCGCATCACGTTTTCGATCACAAGCGCGACGACATCGCCGCCGAAATCTCCAAGCTGACCGGTGGCCGGGGCGCCGACCTGGTCTTCGATGCCACTTACAGTGAGCCGGGCTTCGTCGAGACAGCGAAAACCGTGCGCCAGGGCGGCAGCTGGATCGTGCTCGGGGTCGGGCCCGGAAAAACGACTCGCATGGTCAAAACCGAAAGTCCGGTTGACTCAATCTTGGCCGGGCGCGGTGCTAAGCATATCAACGTCAACCTACTGCGCTACTTCTCCGAACCCGCTACCCTGGACGACAAGGCCAAGACCTTCCTCCAACGCGGCATGACTCTGGCGATGGAGTGGGCGGCGCAAGGGCTGGTGGTGCCGCATGTCGCCAGGACTATCGACAGCACCGTCGAGGCAATCAATGCCGGGCTCCGGTCGCTCAAGGCGGGCACCGGCACGCTGGGCAAGGTGGCGGTGATGGTAGATCGAGATTTGGTGGAGGGAAGTTGAGGTTGCTGTAGGCCGGCCCGGTACTCCACGTTTTCAACTGCTAAAACAATGGAGAAGCGAACATCGGCGCCATTGGTTTAACGTTCACTTTCCTCTTGGAATAAACCCAGGCACCCCAGTTTCCACGACTGCGTTAAATCTTTGCCGCGTCTTGATTCCGTCATTGATCTCTTTCATTGCGTCTTCGGGAAGCGTGGAGATATCAAAGTTCGCCTTGATGCGGCTGGGGGTTTTGGATGTGGTAAGGAGCGCCGTGCCGCGTTGCACCGCCCAGGCGAGCAGCACTTGGGCAGGGGTTTTGTTGACTCTCTTGGCGATGGAGGTAATCACAGGATCGTCTACCAACTTAGGTTCTGTACTATGACCCAACGCCGCAAAAGCTTGGAGCACGATACCGTTCTGGTTACAAAACTCGAGCAACTCCCATTCTGGGAGATAGGGATGGGATTCTACATGAACAACGGCAGGCTTTATCTTCGCGGATTCAAAAATCTCTTTCACCTTTTCCACATTCACGTCCGACAATCCGATGGCCTTACATCGGCCCTCGTCGACAAGACTCTCCAAAGCTCTCCATGTATCTAGCAACGTTACCCCATTATCATAAATCACTTTGCCACTCTCATCCCGCGGGTCTTGCTCGTCTCCAGGTTGAAAGGCAAAAGGGGTGTGAATTAGATAGAGATCGAGGTAGTCGAGTTGCAGTCGTTTTAGACTCGCCTCGAAAGCGGGTTTGACACGTTCAGGGCGGTGGTTGTTGTTCCAGAGTTTCGTGGCGATAAACACGTCTTCTCGTTTAATCTTCCCGTCCTTGAACACCTCTTGCATGGCTTCGCCTACCTCTTTTTCATTTCGGTATCGTTCTGAGGAATCGAATTGCCGAAATCCTGCTTCCAGCGCGATCCTGGTCGCATTTTTGGTGTCGATGGGGTCAGGAATCAGGGTGCCAAAACCGAGGGCGGGCATGAAACCGGATCCATTCGTGAGGGGTATCTTCGTATCGCGAAGGTTGTCGCCTTCTGTCGTCGTTTCCATATGCGGGAGTCTACTCCGGAATCCTCTCATTTCCTGTCCGCGTAAAAGAAAGTCGAAAAGGTGTCAGTTAACAATTGTGTGAATGAGTGTTTTCTTTTTTCTGGCCCCTTAGCTTAGGACTCAACGATCGGTAAGACCCGCAAACCTAATCTGCGAGTTCCGGTTCAAATGCCGGACTAGATCGAAAGCGATTAAGGCGGCGTACCTCGATAATTGCCGTCACCAAAGCTGTGAGAGTGAGCGATATCCGCGGTTGAAGGCACGGAGCGCTGATGGACCAAAACCCAATCGGAGGGGCGTTGCATTCCAGGTTGCAGCTCTACAGGATACCGCCTTCTTGAAACGCCGAATACAGATGGGGCGTGGTGAGACGCGACGCCCGGAACCCAAGACGTGCCGATGTCGTGGATGGCGACAAACCCTCGGCTTTGCCACACGTTCAGGGCGCCGCCTTTGCTTCCGGAACCAGAGCCGCGGCCACATGGCGCTCGCCGGCGACCGACGGAGGCAAAGGGGTTCCGCGCACATTTTCGCGTATCAACGTCAGGAGGCCCGAAGCTACGATCAACACGATGCCCGCAACCATAGGCAGGTCGACCCCGTCGCCGAACAAAACGTAGCCGAGCAAAACCGCCCAGATCATTTGACTATACTGCGTCGGACCGATATAGGCTGCCGGAGCTTGACGTGCAGCCCACATGGTCAACACGTTGGCTACGGCGGCGAGCAACCCGTAGCCAGCCAATTTCGCCCATTGATCCTCGCTAGGCGGTGTGAAGCCCGGAAATGTCAACAAACCGCAAACAATGACTCCACCCAGGATTCCCGCCCCGAATAAGGAGACATTCTTTTCCTTACCTCTGGCAGCTCGGAAAGCCACTACGGAGACAGCTCCTCCAAGACCGGCAAACAGAGCTCCGAGATGGCCGATAGAAAGCGGACGAAACCCAGGCCTTAACACAATCAGCACTCCCAAGAAGCCAATCGCCACGGCGCTCCAGCGCCGGAAACCAACCCGTTCCTTCAGGAAAAAGACTGACATAACCGTGATGTAAGCCGGCTGCAA
>Ga0073928_10002871_pt1 | contig 28412 bp, 18 predicted proteins | sample PaiPotPPA55metaG_FD_76969 | JGI IMG/M metagenome (GOLD analysis project Ga0073928, IMG submission 76969) | Iron sulfur acid spring bacterial and archeal communities from Banff, Canada, to study Microbial Dark Matter (Phase II) - Paint Pots PPA... ...
AAATTTATTCTGCGCGATGGCGATCAAAGCGCCCGCCTCGCCGCCTTCGAGCAAAATCTGCCCGCGATCGCGCCCAACGGCGGAGACGCCCCAACGCTGCATCTCGAACGCCTCGATGAAATGACGTGCCGCCTGCGCTTCGACCGCGCCCGCGTCTCTTCGAGCGACCTGATTCGCCAGATCCTCGCCGCAGTAGAAGTTCGCGATTTCGTAATCGAAGACGAACCCATCGAAGAAATTATCAAACGCATTTACTCTGGTGAAGCTGAGATTAATTCCTGTCAACCCGAGGAAAAGAACGGTTCACCAGTGAGCCGGTAAAATTACGGTACGAACAATCGATATGTCCGTCGCGCAAACATTTTCGCTTCCCGTTCGCAAGCGTTCGCCGCTCGCCGGTCTGAAGGTTTATGCCGAATTCATCCGCATCGGTTTCGTCAATATCCTCGCGTTTCGCTTACGCTACTACACCGGAATCATCACCTACCTCATCAACGTAACCGTTTACTTTTTCATTTGGCGCGCAGTCTTCGCCAACGCCACCGGCTCCATCGCGGGCTTTTCTCTGCCGCAAATTCTTACCTACGTCAGCGTAGGCTGGATTCTTCGCTCCTTTTACTGGAACACCATCGATCAGGAAATGGCTTACGAAGTGATCGACGGGAAAATCGCCATGGACCTGATCAAGCCCGTCTCCGTCCAGTGGATGTGGCTAGCGCGTGCGATGGGAGAATCCGCGTTCCGCCTCATCCTTCTCACCGCGCCAACGGCCATTATCGTCACTCTGCTCTTTCCGGTGCTGCCGCCGGCTTCGAAATTAAACTTCGCGCTCTTCCTCGTCGCGGCCATCGGCAGCTTTTTCATCATGGGCGCTCTCAATTTCATCATCGGCACTTGCGCCATTCCGCTCACTTCCATCCTCGCCCTGATTCGCGCGAAATTCTGGCTCATCGAATTGCTCAGCGGCCTGCTCATCCCGCTAAACTTTTTCCCGCGCCCACTCCAAATCCTTTCTTCGTGGCTCCCCTTCGAGCACATCGCCTACACGCCGCTACAAATCTATCTTGGCCGCCTTTCTCTCCCCGAAACATTTCGCCTCCTCGCCATCGAATACTTCTGGGTCGCCGCGTTACTTTTCCTCAGCCATCTCTGGTGGATCCGTGCCACCCGCAAAATCACCATCCACGGCGGCTAAAGTAATTGAGATAACGAATGTCATTCTTGATTGACGCATACGAAGGATGGAGTGCAGAGGAAGCTGAGCAGCGTTTTAAGGCATACGCCGAGTACCTTGAGAAGGTCAAAAACGATCTTCCTAAGTCTGCGTTTAGCTTCGTGACTGCGCACTGGCACTATCAGTTCCTAGACCGCCATTGCCCACACGATGGTTGGGTCGAACATTTGAAGATTTGGGAATCCGCTTCTGGAGATCGAAAAGAGTACAGACAGACTCAAATCGAGCTGCGTCTTCTCGGCTCTTTTCATGACCGATATTTGGAACTGAACTATAAGGACGTTAGGAGCTACACGCTGAGCGCACAACCCGACGGAAACCAGCAAGCCAGTCGAAACGCCTGGCACGGTGATTGGCTTATCGACGAGGTTAGGCTGTCGGAGAACAATCTCGTCTTACATGAAATTCTGTTCCGCAATCGCAGTCGATGGCTCATCGAAGCATCGGATTTTCTGTGGGAATGGAAGCCTTTGAAATAATTTTCGGATTCGTACTCAAATGACTCCTGGACTCTTTTCGCAAATCGGACGGCACGTGGCCCTGCTCGGTTCTTACTTCGCGCAGTACGCGAAAGTTCGCGTCAGCTATCGCGGCGACTTTTTTATTTCCGCGGCGACTTCCATGGCCGCCACGATTTTCTCGCTCGGATTTGTCTTCGTCTTATTCAAGCGCGTTCCCACTTTGTCCAACTGGCGCATGGAGGAAGTCGTTTTTCTTTACGGCTTCTCGCTCATCCCTTTCGGACTCTTCAATGTTTTCTCGCTCAACCTCTACGAATTCGGCGCCACCTACATCATGGAAGGAAAATTCGACCGCGTTCTCCTGCGCCCACTTTCTTCTCTGTTCCAGGTTGTCTTCGATGCGTTCCGCATCGAGTCCTTGCAAGAAGTCGTGGTCGGCCTTGTTGTGATCGTCTGGGCTTCCCGCCGCCTGCAATATCCTTGGCACGCGCTCGATATTCTTCTCCTCGCGTTCTTCGCGCTCTGCGGCGGCCTCATCTATATTTCCGTCTTCCTCTTTCTCTCCACCTTTTCTTTCTGGTTCGAGGACCGCATCGGCATTCATCCGCCCTTTTGGAATCTTCTGGCCTTCGGCCGTTATCCACTCTCGATCTATTCCAGCTACATCCAATTTCTGCTGAGCTGGATCATCCCGTTCGGCTTCGCGACGTTCTATCCAGCGTCGCGTCTTCTCGGCCGTCCGGAATTTCGTATCTATGCGCCGCTCATTCCTCTCGTCGCCGTGGCAACGTTTGCTCTCGCGGTCACCTCGTGGCGCATCGGCCTGCGCCGCTATTCGTCCACCGGTTCCTAAAGCGCCCGCTCGTGATGGAGAGTTCTTAACGTGCGTCTGCTAAAGCGCAAAACAAAAAGGCCGGCTTGCGCCGGTCCTTCCTGAAAATCCAATTTTCAGCGGAGCTTAAATCACACAGCTTTCATTATCATAAGAATGCGGTCGTCTTCGTACATTCCATCGCGCGAGTGCGTCTCCACTTCCGCAAGCACCGCACGCATGATGGCTTCAGGAGTGCGCTCGCGCACTCCTGCGACGAGTTCTGCCAGCCGCTGCCGGCTGAACTCCGTTCCAACCGGATCCATTGCCTCAGTGATCCCGTCCGTGCAGGCCACCAGCAGATCGCCCGAGCCAAGCGCTACCGTGCCGCACTCAAATTGCACATCCGGCAGCAGACCGACAATCATTCCGCCGACTTCCAGCCACTCCACGCGTCCATCCGCTCGAATCACCGCCGGCGGCACGTGCCCAGCAGTCACATAACGCAAGTTCCTCCCTCCGCTTTCCACCAGCGCGAGGAACATGCTCAAATATTTTGTAGCGCGTCCCAGCGCCATGGAAGCGCGCGCCCCCATCAAAAGTTTTTGATTGATGGTCGCCGGCAATTTTTCAAGCGGCTCGACGTGATCCGCCAGTGCATGCAGCGTCGCCTGCACGTTGGCCATTACCAGCGCAGAAGCCGCGCCTTTGCCCTCGACGTCCGCCACAACCAGCAGCAGCGCCTCTCCTCCCTCCACCTGCACGGGAAGAAAATCGTAATAATCTCCGCCGACCATTTGCGACGCACGATGGGACACCGCGATCTCGATTCCCGGAAAAGCAGGCGGCGCATCCGGCAAAAATCCCGCTTGAATTTCCCTCGCCAGCGCCAGGTCGCGCTCCATTTTTTCCTTTTCGACGCGTTCGCGATGCAGCTGCGCTTTCTCCAGCGCCAGCGCCACATGCGCCGAAAGCGCATCGAGGAAAGCTTCATCCTCGTCCGTGAAACCTTCCGCCTTGTTCAGCAATTGCAATACGCCGATGATGTCCCCCGCCTCGTTCCGGATGGGCAAGCAAAGCAACTGCTTCGTTCTAAATCCCAGCCTGCGGTCGATGTCCGGCTCAAAGCGCGCATCGTCGTACGCATTCTCCAGCCGCACCGCGGAGCCTTCGCGCGCCACCCACCCAGCGATGCCGCGGTCTGCCGGCAGCCGGATCACTTGCTGCTCCAGCCCCAGCCCCACCAGTGACCAGATTTGCTTGCGCTCGCGATCGACCAGAAAAACGGTTCCGCGCTCCGCACCCGTCTGGCGCGTGGCAATCTGCAGAATGATATGGATCAGTTCGCCAAGATCGAGCGTGGAGTTCAGCTTCTTGGTGGCTTCGATGATGCTGGAAAGCTCTTTCATGGCGCCGCGGCGTTCCGCCAGCGCCAGCACCACGGCTGAAAAACGCGCGAGCAAATCCATCTGGCTTCGCACGCGGTCCTCGAGCGGCCCCGCGCCGCGAACCTCCAGAACGCGCACGCGGAAATCGTCGCTCCCGAGCGCACCCGCCCAAATCGAAGGGTCTTTGCTGCTGTCGCTCGGCAATCCCGGTTTTATTCCCGCGGGCGTCGACGCGGGCAGGGTTCCCGCCTCAGCCCAAACTTCCGCTTCGCCGCGGTCGGCGCGCCAAAGCCTCGCGCCCACAACGCCGGGCTGGCTCATCGCGGCACGCACCACGCGCGCGGCAATCTCATTCGCAGGGAAGCGGCCCTCGAGCAGCCGAAGCCCATCGAGCAGTTCCGGGAAAAGTTCGTTCACTTTTTGACGAGCGGGCGATTCACTCATAGCCTGCAGGGCGAAAAACGGCCCCGCGTTGAGGGTAAGCCTAGCAGGAGTGTAGTGGGTTGAAAAGAGCAGGTTCCCGGCGACGGTTGAATCGCAACTCCAATAATTGGGTTGAGTTGACGCCAAACCGGGAATGGCTGCCGAAGGTGAAGTGAAGCGAAGTGAAGTCGTAAGCGGAGCTTATGATTTTTTTACCGCAGGCTAAGGAGTATGCACGGGGTTCTGGCGCGATTCCCATTCCGTGCTCAGGCGGCGCACCGATTCGCGCAATCGAACCGCAAGCGCAGCGATGGTTTCCAGGCGTTGGGGAGCGCCCTGGGGCAAGCGGCCATCGCTTTTCCGGCGGATTTCAGACAGCAACAGCTCCGCGTTTCCCAGGATTCCGGTGAGCGGGTTGTTCAGTTCGTGCCGAAGCACCTCGCCGAAATCTTCACGGTCCAGTTCTCCGGATGCATTTTTTCGCCGCGCCGCCGGGGATTCTTCCGGAGCCGTCGATACTTGGGCGTCACTCTGAGCCTGGCGCAGCCGTCTCTCCACCAGACCCAGCGCGATGGTCAGGCACTCGCCGGTACGCACGACGTAATCCGCGGCGCCGGCGGCTACCAAGCCGGAAAGTTCCGTCTGGTGTTCCGCGGCGCCGATCACCACGACCGGCGCGTAGATGGCCAGCGAAGAAACGGCAACATTCAGACTCTCTGCCCGTTCGTGCAGCGTTCCGGCTTCGGTCGTAGTCGATGCTTCCGTGAGCAGTATCACAGCGGGGGCGGCTTCCTCGACGATGCGGCGCGCCGCTTCCACCGTGCTCACCGAAGAGACGTGCCTGCGCTCATCAATGGTTTCCAGCTCATGGCGCGCCGTGGCGCGCAACGCCGCGTCATCACTCACCAGTAGAATCGAGTGTGGCCGAGGTGTCATGTCATCATCCATTTCTCAATGAGCTTTCTTGGCGGCCGCGGCGCGCCCTCCGCGCGCGAGCTGGCTGTCCAGAAGACTGAACACTTTCTCCGTCAGCTCCTCGACGCGGAAAGGTTTGGCTACATGGGGAAGCCGGTTTCGTTCCAGGAATTCCTGGGTTTGCTGGGCAATCACGTCGCCGGTAACGAACAAGAATCGTTCCTGAAGCGGATTCCGCGCGCGCGCCAGCGACTGGTAGAAATTCTGGCCGTCCAGGCCGGGCATTTTCATATCGCAAATCACCAGGTCGAAAGACTCGCGACCCGCGCGGTCGAGCGCTTCGCGTCCGTCCAGCAACACATCGACGTGCAGTCCTTCGTCCTCGAGCACATCGGCAATCAGCCTGGCCACCGTGGGCTCGTCCTCGACAACCAATACGCGAGTTCCGCGATGGTTGGATCGCAGCACGGTGTGCGGCAAAGCGGGCAGGCGATTCCTGTTAAGGGCGGGCCCGCGGGAGACCGGCAGAAGCTGCTCGTCACCCTCCGGGGAACCCCGGGCGAGTTCGACGGAAGATTCGGCTACCACGGGCAGCTCGACCGTGAAGACGGTGCCGCCCTGTGGCGGACTTGACACGCTCACCTGGCCGCCATGTTCGCGCACCACGCTGAGCACGATGGCAAGTCCAAGACCTGTGCCGACGCCCGCAGGCTTGGTGGTGAAGAAAGGATCGAAGATGCGCGCTAGAATCGTTTGGGGAATGCCGGGGCCATCGTCGATGACCTGGACAATCAGCCGGCGGTCGCCGTTCCGCGCCGTCCGCAGGCGTATGGTTCCCGCTTTTCCTTCCTGCACGATGGCCTGGCGGGCGTTGCCTATCAGATTCATCAGTACTTGCTGCAACTGGCCGGAATCTCCGGTGATGAAAGGAAGAGCGGGATCGAGGTCCAGCTCGATGCGAATTTTTTCCGAGGCCGATCCGAAACGTTGCAGATCCATGGCGCGCTGCACTACTTGATTGAGAGCCACTCGCTTGCGCTCCGGCCGCGCTTCCCTGGCGTTCAGCAGGAGCTGGCGCAGAATGGTGCCGGCCCGCTCGGCTTCCTCGTAAATCTGGCGGGCTTCCTCCGTCCGTCCAGCGGCATCTTTGCGGACGAGTAGCCGCTGCGAGTAGCCCAGAATACTGGTCAGGGGATTGCTCAACTCATGCGCGATGCCGGTGACCATCTGGCCGAGCGCGGCGAGTTTTTCCGTTTGCAGCAGCTTAGCTTGAAAAACGCGCTGAGCGGTGAGGTCGCGGTAAATCTCGATGCGGCCGAGACGGCGGCCGGCCTGGTCCAGAACCGGACGCACGGAACGCTCGAGGACGCGGGGCACGGGCCGCGCTAACTGCAGCTCTTCGCGGGTAGCGCCTTCTGTGCCGCGTGCCAGCTCACGCCAGCGCTTTGCAAAACTATCGGGCTCCGCGGCGCGTCCCGCCAGGTGCGCGATCAAGCTGTCCAGGGTTGTGCAGGCCGCGGCCTGCTCGGGAGACAGGCCGGCGATTTGCGCGAAGCGCGTGTTCATGGCGCGGATGCTGTGGTTTGGCCCGAACAGCAAGATTCCTTCTTCCACCCATTCGAGCACGTTGTGAAGTTCCGCATCGGAGCGGCTGCGCTGCTGCGCGGCTTCGTGCGATGCTGCTGGACCGAGCACTACGGCGGCCAGGTCGTCGCCTGCGGATAGGGGCGCGTGGAGCCGCACTCGAACTCCGTTAACCAGTTCCCCCTCGCAGACTTCCTGATCCTCGATGGCCTTGTCGCTCTCTCCCGCGAGAGCACGGCTCGCCCACTCTTCCATGTACGGCTGTTCCCGCGCGCAGAACAGGTTTGCAAGACGGCCGCCCACGGACCACACCGGGTTTTGCGTGGATGGCTGCGGGAGTTGCCCTTCCGGGGATCCCGGGATTCGCTCGGCGCGCTTCTCCTCGAGCAAAGCCTTGGCGCTGCGGTTCAAGCTGGCAATATTGCCCTGTGCATCGAGCAGAACGGTGGCCTCGGGGCTGAATTCCAGCAGCGCTTGACGCCTGGCGCTGCGCTGGATTTGTTCCGCGCACAGCCTGCGGCGCTCCAGCGCGGAGACGGCCAGCGAGGCGCGGAATTCGAGGCGCTCGAGGATGGCCAGTGGAGAAGTTTTCTGCGAGATGCCCGCCACGAGTACGCCTGACGCATGTTCCACGGAGAGGAGGGGAATGGCGACTAGCCGTGCCAATCCCTCTTTGGACCAAGATGCGGGAGGCTCCTGTCCCAGAACTTTTCCAGCCTCGAGTGCGCCCCGCCACAGGGTTGCCAGGGGTTCCCTCTCAATCGTGCTCGTCCACGCGGAATCGCCGCTTGCCCAGGCAAAATCCATCTCCGAGGGCCCGGGGGCGTTCGGCGTTTGCGCGAGGCGGTGTCCGATGACGGCGAAGGACGCGCCCGCCGCGGACGGATCTGTAAGGCTTTCGGTGCAACTGACGGCGATCTGGGACAAAACCGTGTCGGGAGAAACGCCACCACCGAGAGCGGCAAGAATCTGTTTGCTGAGCCGCAAGTCTGCCAGGCGTTCCCGCGCGAAACGCTGTTCCTGCTGCCATTCGAGTGCAAGCGCGAGTTCCGCGGCGACGGATTCCGCCAGCTCGCGGGGCATGGCTGTATGCTTTTTTCGTGTACCTGTAAGAATAACGCCGCGGAGGCGGCCCAGGCCTTCGATCGGAGTCCAGAGGGCGTGGCGCAAGCCCACCAAGGGTCCGATCATGGGCCGATTCGAGGGCCGGCCCTGAGAATCCTCAAGTTCCTGGTAGACGCTCTTGCCGGAAGCGAGCAGTTCCTGCGGGAGAGGAGGCTCGAGGGACAACTTCTGCCATTCGTCAGCAAGGTCCTCGCCCTCCACGTCCCAGAGCATGCCGCGTAGACAAGCCGGTGCGAGCGGGTCCGTATCAGAAAGGGAATCCTGTTCCATCCAGACGCCGATGCGGTCGGCGCGGCCATCCATGGAGAGAGAGTGCAGAGCTTCGCGCATCAGGTCTTTGCGGGAGGCGCCCGCGAGACCTGCGCGTGCCGCGCCTGGCCAGTTGGGTTCCTCCGCTTGTTTTTTTCGCCAGGCCCACATCAATTTTGCGCTCCGAATCTCTCGCCGGGTGAAAGCCGCTGCGCTAGGGCGCCAGGGTGCACTCCCTCGAGAATAGCCACTTGCACTGGTAGGCCCAACCAAGAAGCTGCTTAATGCTTTTGGAATCATCTATTTAGGTTGGCAGTAAAGAGAGTCCTTCGGGGGCCCGAGTCCCATGCCGAGACTGGCGCGGGTCTTGTTCCCAGAGTGGACCGGATAGCGCGGCTCGCCTGCCACTTCCTCTTTGCGTATTCGGACGGACGCGCGGACAACCGCGAGTTATTTGTTGAGGTCTTCACGCGCACGTGTGCAGGCAGGAGCTGGAAAAGTTTTTTCGCTAGAGATATGGAGCCGAAAAGAAAAGTGGATGATGGATTCTGCGCGTTGCGGTTCAACCCGTTAAGGCTCATCCCTTCGTGGCTCGGCCCTTTATGGCGCAGCTTGTTCCATCTGATATTGCTTGAGCTTGCGGTAGAGCGTGGTTTTTCCGATGCCGAGCATGCGGGCCGCCGCCAGTTTGTCTCCGCCCGTCTCGCGGAGGGTGCGGAGAATGGCTCTGCGCTCGAGCTCCTCCATGGGCAGCAGTTCGTCTTTCTCAGGAACGCGCTCGCTACTCGGATAGTGAAGGTTCGACGGCAGGTCGCCGACGTGGACGATGGGGCCTGAGCCCATGGCGACGGCGCGCTCGATGGCGTTTTCCAGCTCGCGCACGTTGCCGGGCCAGTCGTAGGCGATCAGGCGGCGCATGGCATCGTCGGAGATAGTCCGCGGGGGGCCTTGAGGGTCGGAGAATTTTTCAAGGAAAGAGACCACCAGAAGCTGGATATCGCTTTTGCGCTCGCGCAGGGGCGGAAGCTTGATCTGCACCACGTTCAAACGGAAATAAAGGTCCTGTCGGAACGCGCCGCTGCGGATGGCCGATTCCAGATCGCGATTGGTGGCCGCGATGATGCGGATATTGATGTGGCGGCGCTCTGTCGAGCCGACGGGTTTCACCTCGCGTTCCTGCAAGGCGCGCAAGAGCTTGGCCTGCAGATCCACGGGCATGTCTCCGATTTCGTCAAGGAAGAGCGTTCCGCCCTGCGCCGCTTCGAGCAGGCCCTGTTTCGATTGCATGGCGCCGGTGAACGCGCCTTTCACGTAGCCGAAGAGTTCCGATTCGATAAGCGTGGGCACCAGCGAAGAACAGTCTACGGGAGCAAAGGGGCGTTCCCTGCGCTTCCCGGAGTAATGGATGCTTTTGGCCACCAGCTCTTTCCCGGTTCCGCTCTCGCCCAATATCAAAACGGGATATTCGTGCTGGCTGACCTTCTCAATCATTTTGTAGACGCGCTGCATCTTCGCGGAAACGCCGATCATCCCGCCGAAGCCAGGCTTGGAACGAAGTTGCTCGCGCAGGAGGCGGTTCTCACGGTCGAGATCCATGTCGCGAGCGACGCGCTCGAGGCGGGCGCGGAGATCGTCGACGTGAAAGGGCTTGGTGACGTAGTCCACCGCGCCCATGCGCGTAGCGGCGACGGCGGAATCGATGGTTCCGTATTGCGTCAGGACAACGACAGCGACTTGCGGGTACATTTCACGAACCTGTTTGAGAAGATCGAGGCCGCTTGAGGGAGGCAGAAGCAAATCGGTAACAATGATATCGACAGCATGAATCTCTAGGTGGCGAAGCGCTTCTTCGACGCTGCTCGCGACGATGGCTTTCATTCCGCAAGACACGGCTACATCCGCGCAGAGTTTCCGCGTGCTCTCTTCGTCTTCCACAACAAGGACACCCATGGGGACTGGCGCGCGCTGGACTCCGGCTTCTTCACTCATCAGCATTCACCTCGCGGAAGACTTGTGCGCGTTTCAAATGCACACGCAGTGCCAATTGCGGAAAAAGCGCGGGAGTGATTCATAATTCAATAAGTTAGCTATAATACCATTTAAAGAGCAGTTCGGATTAGGGAAATACAACGCGCACTATTTGGCCTGTGAAGAACCCGCGTAGACCGGTAGGTTATTATTTTTCATCTATTTATCCAATCGGAATGCAACGGAGGACCATTCCGGGAACGGAAACGCGGAATGCCCAGCCTGTAACCGCCCATCCGATGAAAGTTCGCTCAAAAGAGGGCTTTGCGTTCCGTGGAGATTTCTCTACTCGTGAATCGCCAAGGAAATTCCAGCTCTGCTGGCACGTTCGATGACAAAAGGAAACGGGCCCTTCCGGATGAATTCCAAGAGAGCCCGTTTTATGTTCCTTATTGTAAATCGCCAAACGCGGCCAGTTAGCGTTCCCAGTGTCAAGCAGACGCTTCCGACCGCATATTAATCGGGCCCGAGCGACTAAGGCTTGGGCGCTGGCTTCTTCGCTGCTGTGCCTTTTTCGCCTCCCTGTCTGCTGAGCAGCGTCAAGGCATCCTTTGCGTTGAAGGGGAAGCGCCGGACGGACTGCTCGCCCGTGGTGCTGAGCGTAACGTCCACACGCCGGTTATTGGCCAGGCGAACGGTCAACAGGTTCTTCACGAACCTCTGCTTCTCCGCCGGAGTCAGATCGGGATCGTCCTCGAGAAGCTGCTTGACCTCTGCGTCTGTCATGTTTTGTTCCACGCCATACGCCTTGGTATCAATGTGATCGGCGGGCACGCCCTTCTCGATCAGGTAGCTCTTGGTTTTTTCCACGCGGCGCTCCGAGAGCAACTGGTTGTACTCCTTGCCTCCACGAACGTCAGCATGGCCGCCCAGGATCAGGTGAGCGTCCCGTTTGTAGGTCAAATATTCCTTGAAGTCGCTTGCCAGCGTGTCGAGTGTAACCGCCTGGCTGGCCATCAGCCCGCCCATGGGCTTGGCGACCGTGGGCTGCGCCGTCGGGAAGTAGATGCTGTGCAGGGCCAGTTTGAGTTCCAACTGATGGACCTGCGGAGGTTCCTTGACCTCGACATTGCCCGAAGCATCGGCCGTGCCGCCGCGTCCGTCGTTCACCGTGCACTTCACCGTGTACGTTCCGGGCTGCAAACCGGTGGCATCGAACGACGCATTCGCGCCGGTGCCGCTCACCTGTCCGCCCGAAGCCGAGTAACTGTACGTCAGCGGATCGCCGTCCGGATCGCTGCCCGTGCAGGTAATTCCGGTGTGCTCGCCAGGCATAATCGGACTGCGCTCAATCGACAAAGAAGCCGTCGGCGGACGATTGGGCCGCTCTTCCACCTTGATGTCCGTGGCGCACGACGCCGTCCCGCCCTTGCCATCGTTGACCTGGGCAGTCACCGTATAGTTGCCCGCGGCGGCGCTCGCGGAGTTCCACCGCGCGTCGGGACCGGAACCATCCACCGCTCCGCCCGTCGCCGTGTAGCTGTAGGTGAGCGGGTCGTTGTCCGGATCGCTGGCGTTCACGTGCACCGCGACGGTGTCTCCCGAACCGGCAAACACAGACGTTGGGCTTGCCGTGCAAGCGGCCACCGGCGGATGATTCACAGGGGCCGGAGGCGCTTCGTGCGGCAACCCAAAGCGGAAAACGATGCCAGTTGCGAGACGAAGATTATCCTGCCGGGCGTTTCCCCCGACGGAAGACCCCGAGAAATTGGTCATCAAATAGTCGATTTCCGCGAAGCGCCAGACGATATTCCTTGTCAGCGCGACGTCCACGCCGCCGCCAGCCGCTAGTGCGAAAGCGCTCTGGCTGGCGTCGCCCGTCATTTGAGGACCAGCGTGAGCTCCGCCCAGCAGGAACTCCGCGTACGGTATGAAGTAATCAAATCTGCGCAGGTTCAGACGTGGACCGACCAAAAAGGTCGAGGTCTCGCCGTGCAACGAAGTGCCGGTGACGTTCCGGGTGTAGCCCAAAGCGCCAAGCTCTTCGGTGAGGCCGATCCATCGCGACGGGTTCCACGTGAAGGAACCGGACGCGCCGTAATTGCTAAACGAGTCGAACCCGCCGCCGGGATTGAAATTCGCGTAGTCGAACATGCCCGCGATTTCGAATTTGGGAACAACTCTCCCCGGCGGCGTATCCTCGTTCGATTTGGCATCGGCAGGAAAGGGCTTCGGGCGCGGAGACTCCGGAAGCGCGAAAAGATTTCGTGAAGCAGGGGTGATGTCCGCCCCCATCGTTTTGGCAGGGATCTTCTCCGCCGACGCTGCCGCCGCGCTCGCGCCATCCCCATTCTGCTGGGCTTGCTGGGCGCACACCGGCAAAGCGAATAGAGCGCCAACCGCTACTGCCGCACACCAATTGCGCATGATTCTTCTCCCTCAGCTGTCTTTTTCGGAACCCAAGTCGTTTTTGTCCTCACTGCAAGCGACGTCTGCGGCCCTGCCACAAACTCGCCTGGACTCATCGCGGCAAACTATCTGTCAGTAGCCGCCACACCGCCGATACCTTCTCCCTGCTCTTTCCTAACGCCGGGAGAAAATCCGAGAGGTCACAGGACGCGGTGCCGTAAGCCTATTCCAGATTTCCCTTCATCCGCAAGTCTTTCCTTTTCCGCGCCAAATTTCGAATAAGAATTCGTGGGCCCAGCTGCTCGCAGGCCGCCGCAAACTGCCTTTCCCGGAATCAAACTAAACGGCGCAGGGGTGGCGTTCACCGGGGATTCCCATTTGTTCCTGCCTGCGGCAAGTACTCATAACTTATAGTCGTTGACAGTGAAGATTGATAAAGATAGCATCCCTTTCAAATTGCTGCGAGTTTTATGGTTTCAAGCAGTTTTCCTATGATGCCTTCTCCCTCCCGGGCTGTCGGGCTCCATCGGAGCATCCCTTCCTATGCCTTTGCCATACTGGTGTTCTGCGCCGGCTCGCTGATTCTCGCCGCGTCATCCTTTGCTCAAAGCAATGCGATTACTCTTCCGAGAAACCTCGGAGAACTCGTACGTGAGTCGGAGGTGGTCGTGCAGGGATGGGTCACTGGCGTGACGCTGGAACCCCACGACCAATTGAAGAATTTGATGACTGTTGTGGTCACGCTCCAGGTGGAAGAGACTTTGAAGGGCGAAAACCTGAGGACTCTCACGTTTCGGCAAGCCGTGATCGACAAACGGGATCAGCAACAATACATGGGATACCGTACGGGACAGCACGTTCTGCTAGTGCTCATGAGCCCGAGCAGATTTGGATTGACGAGCCCCGCAGGATTGGAGCAGGGGCGGTTTCACATCGAGCCCCTGGGCGCGGGAAAACTGGGGGCAACGAATGGGTTCGGCAATGCCGGTTTGTTCCGCGGATTGAATTCGCAGTTGCAGGCCAAAGGTGTCCTGGTCACCTCAGAAGTCCACGAGATGATCACAAAGCCGGCAACCGGCCCGGTTTCGCTCGAGCATCTGAAGAGTCTGATTCGAACAATTGCAGCGACTGATTCCATGAAATGAGCGCACCAAGAAAACCCGCCCGATTGTGGACCAGAGTTGCAGCTGTGCTGATCAGCTTTCTCCTCCTTCTGGCAAATACTGTATTTGCAGGCGGACCCCTGGCCGTTGGCGGGCCCACGCAAGGCGTCTCTGGCGTGCCCTTGCTTTGGGATAACACGAAACCGATCGCGTACCGCGTGGACGGCGGACCTCTGAGCCAGCAGTCCAATGGCGGACCAGTAGTGATCGACAATGCAACTGGCGTCGCGCGTGTGAACCGGCTATTTGGGTATTGGTCGGCCGTACCCACTGCCAACCTGACATTGACCAACGCGGGCGGTCTACTTGCGGTGGGCAGCTTTCCCGCAAACGGTGATGTCAAGACGGTGAGCGACTTCCTTACGGTGGCTGGCGATGTGACTGGACAAGCCCCAGATCCGAATTCCTGCAACGGCGGCGGACAAAGCCCGATTATGTTTGACGCGGATGGAACCATTTTTGATGGGTTGGGTTTGCCTCCGGAAGTCATCGGATTTGCTTTTCAGTGTGCGTTCAACCCCACCACGGGAAGGGTCATCTCGGCCGGAGCAGTCCTGAACGGAAGATTTCAGGATGGAATCAACAATCCAAGCGCAAATAATTTTGAGCTGACACAAGACGAATTCGATCAAGCCTTCGCACACGAATTCGGACATTTTCTAGGACTCGGACATTCCCAAGTTAACGTAGATCTTTTCTTGGATGCCATCAAAAACACGCCGTATACATGCACCACGGATGACACTGCTGGCATGCCTCTCATGTTTCCTGTGCTGGGAATCTGCCCAGCGAAATTAACTGCTGGTGTACCTATGATCGGCGTGGACGATGCGGCTTGGATGTCAAAACTTTATCCGATCCCTTCACCACCCGCGTCCGGCAAGACAAGTTTTAGCTCAGCGTACGGAACCGTTATTGGAACAGTGTTTTTTTCCGATGGGGTGACCCCTGCTCAAGGCATAAATGTCGTTGCACGCAGTACTAATTTGCCCCGCCGCAATGCGGCGTCCGCCGTCTCTGGATATCTATTCACGGGAAACCCAGGACAAACCGTGACGTGTGTGAATCCGGCCGCGCCCACTCCGCAAACTTGCTCCAATCTTGGCGATCCTTTCGGTTCGCACGATCCGGCATTGATTGGACATTTTGAAATCCCGCTGCCGCCGGGCACTTACACGTTGCAAGTGGAATCGGTTTTTGCGGGGTTTGTGGGAGGGTCAAGCGTTGGGTCACTCGATCTGCCAATCCCCGCGCCAGGGACCTATTCCTTGGCGGCCACAGTCAGTATTACTGCCGGCGCCACAACTTCCTTCAGCATCACCCTGCAAGGGACGCAGCCGCGATTCGATGCATTTGAGAGTGCATTTCTCTTGGCACCTTATCCAAAGCCCGTCTGGCTCCGGCGAGAGCAAAATATAAGCGAGCGGCAAACCGCGTGAGAAAACCAGCCGCAAGATGGAGTTTGCTCGCAGCTAGTTTGTTGCCCATGCTCATGCTCTTTGGCTGTGGAGGCGGAGCGAGTTCTTACAACCCCCCACCACCACCGCCGCCCCCTCCGCCGCCTGCTTTGACCATCACAACGCAGTCGCCGCTGCCTCGGGCTGTTCTTGGCCAGCCTTACACCGCGAAACTCCAGGCCACCGGCGGCGTGCCACCATACACCTGGAGCACGCAGCTTTGGGGAATACCAGGGGTGACTCTAGCTTCCGACGGAACGCTGAGCGGAACGCCTGCGCAGCAAGCCACCTTCATCCCGAATTTCACAGTAACCGACTCCAAAGGGACGACGGTCACTGCACCCATCGAGTTGGACGTAATCGCCCCGCTTGCGTTCAGCACTGCGGCGGCCCTGCCGGATCAGAACATCGCTTTGCCGGTCTACATGTACATCGCGGTCAATGGTGGGGTCCAGCCTTACACATTCAGCCTGACACCTGGTTCAACTATGCCCCCCGGTCTAACTTTCACAAATGCTAACAGCGTGGGGCTGATTCAAGGTACACCGACGACTTCCGGCAGCTACAGCTTTACCGTCCAAGTAACGGACAGTTTTACGCCATCGTTCAAGATCTCCCAGACGTTTACGCAGAAAATTTTGAATGGAGTAGTTGTTCCTAATTCGACTCTTCCCGATGCCGTGCAAAACATTCCTTATAAGGAACAGATTAAGGTCTTCGGTGGTACGCCACCCTATCACTTTGTGCTTTTTCCGCTCGCTTCTACCCCGCCGGGACTCACTCTTGACACGAGCACCGGCTTCGTTTCGGGGACGCCCACCACCAGTTCGCAATACACCGATACCATGTACATGTACGTCACCGACTCCGCTCCTACTCCTGCGACCATCCAGGCCTATATCTCGATCAATGTTCAGCCGCCACTTTCTTTTCAAACGACGACTCTTCCGGATAGTGCGCGCGGGTTGAACTACGGAGGGAGCCTATATATCGTTGGCGGAAGAGCACCTTACACTGTCCAAGTAGTGAGCGGCACACTGCCGGATGGTCTGACGATCTCATCGACCCCTTACGGAAACACTTTCAACGTGACCGGCGTTCCCACCAAGAATGGCACGTTCCAATTCACCCTCAAGGTATCCGACTCCTACGAAACACCCAATACCGCCAGCCAGAACTTTCAGATACGGATTAGCGATCCCCTTGCTATCAGTGGGCCGGGTTTTGTTCAGATCCTATACAACCAGAGCTACTCGGCCACTTTCCCAGTCACGGGTGGTATTCCGCCGTACACGTGGGGAATGAGCCCCGTCCCGCCAGGGCTTACTTTCGACCCTACGACGGGGACATTGAGTGGCACGCCGAATGGGGGAAGCTATACTAGCCCTGGTATTTCAGTTCATGACAGCAGTAATCCTCCGCAGACATTGAACTATTTCAACTTTGTTCTCGAAGTGTGGGCAAAGCTGGTGATTCAAACCACTTCTTTACCCCCGGTTGCAACCGGCAGCAGCGTCTGGCTGCAACCACTGACAAATGGCGGGGCTGCTCCTTTCCAGTGGAGCATTTCGTCCGGATCGCTGCCTGCCGGACTAAGCCTGGGTCCACTTCAAGGAAGCGGAACAATCGCAATTACGGGCTCTCCAACGACGGCTGGAACTTATAGCTTCACACTGGCAATCTCGGATGGGAATCCTGGGGCTCTGCACCAGACGACCTCTCAGCCGCTGATGCTGGTGGTGAAGGACCGCGGACAAATGACGCGCAATGACACCATCGCTGCGGCCACCCCCGTGTCGAACATCACCCTTTTGGCTTCGATCAGCCCGTATAGCGACCCTAGTTCGGCTGGACCAGACATCGACGTTTATTCCGCAAGCGCAGCGCCTGGCTCCATCGTGCAAGTATACGTGGCGCCAAACAACGATTTTCTGCAGCCTCCTGAGCCCAATTCTTTGCAGCCAGTTCTCGAGATTGTCGATTCCGCGGGCACACGCTACCAAACCTGTGGCTATTATGGACTTTTACCTGGACAGGTGAACAACCTTCCCTGCATCAACCGTCTTCCTGGGAACCAATATTTGTCTAACAACTACTACGCTTTCCAGGTTCCGGGCCCTGGCACTTTGCCTGTCACCTTCTTTATCCGGGTGTTGGACGCACGCGGGGACGCACGCCCGGACTTCATCTACACTTTCATGGTCTTTGGCGTGAATTGAAAACAAATCTCGAAGCGGGTGGCCGGTGGAACATTCTTTACACGGCAAGAAGACTTTGACTTTGTCTTTCTCAATCGAGTGCCCCATCCTTGCGGGTTTGGGTCTTGCAAGGGTGGGTCTTTCATTTTCTCATTTCTTCATTCCCTTAAGTTGTTCCGACGCGCGGGTCGGAATTTTGCACAATCGTCCACAGATTTGCACAGACGTTCGCGCACAATTTTCTTGACGGCGCAAACGGGAATTATTATCTTGCGTTCCAGATTGAACCGGGAAGCTTTAGAACTTTACGGGACAGTTTAGAAGGCGCAGCAAGCTTAACAGCAGGTTGCGCCGCGAAATTGAACTGCGAAGCTCGAAGCCCTTTTTGGTTCTGTTTGAAGTGTGTGACAGCCTAACGGCCGTTGCGCCACCAGGTGGAATCGCGAGGGTTAGAAACTTTACGGCTCAGTTAAGAGGGCGCAATCAGCTTAACCGGGTTGCGCCCTCAATGTTTTGCCCAGCCGCCTATGCGGAGATTCCTCCTCGTCCTCCTATTCCCCCCCTGCTTATTCACTACCCCCTACCCACTACTCACTATCCGTTTTCTCCCCACACTTTTCGGAATCCGCGGGGCTAGCCAGGCCTCACAAACACCATTTTCGCGTGCCAAATTCCTGCGCATCCCCATTCCTCTTAACAACTTACGCTCCATGCGCCCGCCATTCGAATCATTACTACATAAGAAATAACTTGACAAGTCATCAAAAACGCGGTATCATAGAGCGTGAACTTCGGCTTCCAGCCCGCACTCTCTTCCCATTTTGGAACTCACCCTCTCTCCGCACTCGCGTTTTGCTTCTCTGCCCTTCCTTCTTCTTCTTTTCCCAACCTTCCAACCTGTCAACCTTCGAACCCTCAACCAGCGCCTTGCCTAACTCCTTTCCCTGCCACTCTTACAAGCCAGCCGCAACTCCCTGAAAAAACAGCCACTTTAAGTCCCGCATTTGCCACTCTTACGCGTCGCGTCAAGCATAAGTCTTTTGCTTGCCACTCTTACAAGAAACACCCGGGGTGGGGGTTAGGTCCTTCAAGACAGATGCCCTTTGCTTCCCGCTGTTGGAGTTGGCACTCACCAGTTACAAGTCACCAGTCACAAGTCACTAAGTCCCGTAGAATCCGCACTTATGAAAAACGCGCCCATAACTCGTTTAGAATCCGCACTTCCAAAACACGGCACTTAAAGTCCTTTAGAATCCGCACTTACGAAAAAACGGGGGTGGGGGGTCTATCCGTTTTCCAACACGGGACTTCCCATCGCCGACTCGCGCTACACTACTGCCTCCATGCTTGCGACTACGATACTTGATACGAACTGGATGGGCCGGCCGCGGTCGATTGCGGCGGTCTTGCTCGAATCGGATGGTCACCGAGCAATCATCGATCCGGGGCCGGCTTCGACTCTCCCGGCGCTTCGACAACACTTGGACTCGCGCGGCCTCGGCGTCTCGGACTTCAACGCTATCTTGCTGACGCATATTCATCTGGATCATGCGGGCGCGACGGGCGCTCTTATCAAAGAAAATCCCAACCTTGAAGTGTACGTTCACAAGGCCGGGATGCTGCACATGGCGGATCCGTCGAAACTGCTCGCCAGTGCCGAGCGGCTCTGGCCGGGTGAACTCGGACATCTGTTTGGCGAAACGCTCCCTGTGCCTTTTGGAAATTTGCGGATGCTCAAGGGCGACGAAACGCTCGCCCTGGGAAGCCGCAACATCGAGGTTGTTTACACGCCCGGGCACGCTTCCCATCACGTTTCGTATTTCGATGCGTCAAGTGGCACCGCGTTTGTCGGTGACACGACGGGGTTCCACATCGAAGGCGAGCCGTTCGTGGTTCCGCTTGCGCCGCCGCCGGACATCGACCTTGAAATTTGGAACGCTTCTTTGGACGAGATCGCGTCGCGCCGTCCGGCGCGGCTTTTTCTCACGCATTTCGGCTACTCGAATGATCCCGCAGCGCACATCGCCGAATACCGCCGCAATTTGCAACGCTGGTCCGCTCTTGCCGCGGAAATCCTGCGGTCCACGCCGGACCAAAACGCCGCGCTGAGGGCGTTCGTCGTAGCGGCGAGCGCGGAAATCGGAAAACGGCTCCCAACTGCCGAAGCGGAGCATTACATCTTCAACTGCGGCCTCACCCTGACTTGGCTGGGCCTCGCGCGTTACCACCGCAAACGCGCCGAAGCCGCTGCGGGTCTAGCTGTGAATCGGAACGGCTAAGCGGGCGTTCCGGAGGAAGAGACTTCGGGCGCGTCGGTCGCAGCGGGCTCGGCGACGGGTGCCGCTGGGGCTTCGAGTCGCGCGGAGAGAGCTTCGACCAGCAAATCGACGAGTCTTTTTGCGCCGCTGCCGTCGGGATCTTTGTCGGGGTTGTATTGCGCAACGACGAGGCCGAGAAGATTTTTGTGTTTTGCAAATTCGCTGAGCGCCGCGCGTACATCCGCCAAGGGCAGACCGCCGCTGCCAGGCACATTCACCGCGGGAAATTCTTCTCCCGCAATAACGTCCGTATCCAGGTGCAACACAAATTCGTGCGCGTCGGCGTGCACATAAGCGAGCGCGTCGCGGGCTGCGGCGCTTCCGCCTTTTGAATGAATGTCCGCTGCATCAATATGGCGCATCGGCGACTTGCTGAGGAATTCCTGTTCGGGAGGATCGAGCCGTTCGAGGCCAAAGAGCGTGACATCCGGCTCGCGGACTAGCGGCGTCTCGCCCCAGAAACGCACCAGCTCCGGAGCGCCCCGGCCAATCACGTGCGCCACAACCATTCCATCGATGCGCCCGGACGGCGTTGAGGCTGGTGTGTTCAAATCGGCGTCGCGATCAAACCATAACAAATTGACGTGTTTGTAGTAGCGCCGCACTCCCGTCAAAAGTCCAATGACTTGCGCGCAATCGCCGCCCAGCACCAGGACGAGCGCGCCGCTCTTGATGGCAAGTTCGGCGCGGACTTTCAGATCGTTCAGGCCCGCGACAATTTCTTTCAGGTTGCGGGCGCGTTTGTGTTCTTCGTCGTCGGCAAAAAGTCTGGGCGCGCAGTCACCGTGGTCGATCACTTCGTAGCCGGCGCTTTGCAGCCGCTCGACCAGCCCCGCCGCGCGCAATGCCGCGGGCGCTTTCTCGCTGCCGGGCAGAAACGCGGCCGCGCTCGACGGCGCGCCAATCAAGGCAATCTTCTTCGGCTGACGGACGATTTTGACCGCCAAGGTTTCACTCCCTGTTTTGTGTGTCCCCGCCTACCGCCTTGGTTCGACTGCAAATTGCGTGGGCCAAATGCCCGTCACTGCGACCTGCATCCCGATGACGCTACAAATTGTTAGCGGCGCGGCGCTGGCGCGATCATCGCCAGCTCCGGAGGCAGCGTGAAGCGCACGTCTTCGCGGATCAAATCCAGGTCGCGCTGATCCGTAAATCCAAATTCCGCAAGCCGCTCGCTCACTTGCTCGACGAGCACTTCGGGAGCGGAAGCGCCCGCGGTCAAGCCCACGCGCTTTACGCCTTCGAGCCACTTCACGTCGATGTCCGAGGCCGAATCGATGAGCTGAGCTTTCACACCGCTGCGCTTGGCCACTTCCACCAGGCGGTTCGAATTCGAGCTGTTTGGCGAGCCCACCACCAGGAGAAAATCCACGTCCTTGGCCACTTGCTCGACGGCTTCCTGGCGGTTCTGCGTGGCGTAACAAATGTCGTCGCTCGCTGGACCCTTGATGAACGGGAACTTTTGCCGCAGGCGCGCCACGATTTCTTGCGTGTCGTAAAGGCTGAGAGTAGTCTGCGTTAGGAACGACAGCTTTTCCGGTTCGTCCACTTCGAGCGCGTCCACCGCCGCCACGGAATCCACGACTATGGTGCGGTCGGGAGCTTCGCCCGACGTCCCGACAATCTCCTGGTGGTCCTTGTGGCCAATCAAAATGATGGTGCGCTTTTCACGCGCGAATTTCAGGGCCTCAAGATGCACCTTGGTGACCAGCGGGCAGGTCGCATCGATCACTTTCAGCGCGCGATCCTTGGCTTCCTGGCGGACCGTCGGCGGCACGCCGTGGGCGCTGAATACCAGCACCGCGCCGTGAGGCACGTCCTCGATGGACTCCACAAAAATCGCTCCGCGGCGGCGCAACTGCTCCACCACGTAGGTGTTATGCACGATCTCGTGATGGACGTAGACTGGCGCGCCGTACGCTTCCAGCGCCAGCTCGACGATGTCCACCGCTCGCACCACGCCCGCGCAAAACCCCCGCGGCCGTACCCTTAGCAATACTTTCCCATTTGTCGCAGTCTGCATCGTTATCCTAAGTGAGTAATTTCCGAACACTCTATCATACCCTACGCCGCGCCAACCCCGCACCGGGTTTCCTTGTCAGTGGTCAGTCAGTTCCGATTGCCGCGTGAGTTGGCCCGTCGATCTGCTGGTTGACCCAGTTTCCAGCACCCGTTGGTCTGATGAAGCTTCAAGGGTTCAAGATGAATTTTGTGATAGTCAACCCCCTGTTGCCCTTGTCCGGGGGTATGCGAGGCTGTACTGGTTGCGCAATTCTTCCTCAATTTGCGCGTAGATTGCGTCGACGGTTTCTTTTTTGGAGACTTTGAAGGTGCGTGCGCCGGTTTCCTTGGATATTTTGCTGGAGGATTTTCTTGCCGCCGGGGCGCTGCTCCTTGCTGGAGGAAGCTGCCGCCGCAGCGCGCGCGAAGCCTTTTGCCAAATTGGTGCTCCCTGAGCCAGCCGGCGCGGCTGTAAAATGCAGTCTGCATCGACACAACAATGAGCGCAGAAATGATCGTCGCGCCGGTGACCTTCGAAGGCCGCCATGTGCGGCTGGAGCCTCTCTCGCAGGCACATCATGCCGATCTCTCTGCAGTCGGCCTTGATGAGGAACTTTGGCGCTGGATTCCTACTCCTGTGCGCACACCGGAGGAAATGTCAGCCTATATCGCTACGGCACTCGATGAGCAGGCGCGCGGCGTGTCGTTACCCTTTGCGCTGATTGAAAAAGCCAGCGGACGCGCTATTGGTTGCACGCGCTACGGCAATATCGACCGCACGCACCATCGCGTGGAGATTGGCTGGACTTGGGTCGCGCCAGCGTGGCAGCGCACCGGCGCGAACACGGAAGCAAAATATCTTTTGCTGCGGCATGCGTTCGAAACGCTTGGATGCATGCGCGTGGAACTAAAAACCGACTCGCTCAACGAACGCTCGCGTGCCGCGATTCTGCGCATCGGTGCGCGCGAAGAAGGCACCTTCCGCAATCACATGATCACCGCGAGCGGCCGCATCCGGCACACGGTTTACTTCAGCATTCTGGATTCGGAATGGCCGGCGGTGAAATCGCGTCTGCAAACCATGATGCTCCCCTAAACCTAAACCATAAACCCACTTAACTTCGCGGAACTTCCGATCCTTCTGGAACCTGGAACCGAGCGTCCCTCATCGACGTTAACCAATGCACGCCACAGATCACTCCCCGCAAGGTTACCCGTCGGCGCCTCAGTTAGACTAATCAACAGAGGCAGAGCGGCGTGGTCGCTCGTGCCCGGTGTGCCGGCCTAGCCACGCTGCCGTAATACAGGGGAACCGCAGGTGCGCATAGCCTGATTTTCTCTCATAGACTTGCAGCGAACGCGGCCACTTAACGGAGAGTTTTGTGCCCCCTTCCGATCCCAGAGATCGCCGACGCAGCGAACGCGTGATGCTGCAGATACCGGTGACGGTTCTCGCCGAGACGCCCGAGCGCGTCCAGGTTCGAGAAGACACGCACACGCTGGTCGTCAACGCACATGGCGGCCTGGTCAAATTAAAAATGGAGCTGCTCTCGGGTCAGCCGATCGTTCTGGTGAATCCGCAAACCGGGATAGAGGAGAGCGGCCATGTGGTGCGCATCGATCAACCCAGCCCGGACTACTTCGCCGTGGCCTTCGAGTTTGAACGCCCATCGCCGAAATTCTGGCCCGTCACTTTTCCACCGAAGGATTGGGGAAATCCGAAGACTTGACGGAATTGTCGTTTTGGAAAAGAGAACGCGCTGGCTCGCAACCCTTTTTGCCGCCGCAACTATCCAATAAGTGTGGGGTTTAACAAGCTGGAGGATAAATATGCCTTTGGAGGCTCGTCCGATGCGGAATTTGCGTCCATTTAGCACGACCAAGCGGCTTTTGACCGCTACTGCTTTTCTATCTTTGATTTTCGTGGCCGGCTGCGATGAATATGTTCAAGTAACTCGCGACCGCGATGTGCGCATCGCGAGAAACGCCACGTGGGCGTGGCGGCCCGCCGTGGAAGAAGCGGCTCCGGCGCGCGGCAATCGCGCAGCCGACAATCGGTCGACCAACAATCGCCCTGTCATTTCGCGCGACGACATCCGGCGTGAAGAACGCACTCCGCCTGCTAAGCGCGATCCCGATGCCAATGACGAAGTGGTTCGCGGGCGCGTGAAAAACGCGATCGAGCAGACGCTCACATCGAAAGGCCTCAAGCAGGTCAGCGACCCGGGCGCCGCGGATTTTTTGGTGGACTATAAATTTGCCGTGAATCGCCGCAACGAAACTGTCCCGGTGGGCTATGGTGGCGCGTATCCTGGCCTCGTTTGCGGTCCGTTTCGCTGCTGGGATTCGTGGGGCTATGGCCCGGCGTACGTAGGCTACGAAAACATTCACTTCCGCGAAGGCACCATCGTTTTTGATTTGATGAATCCAACGAGCAAACACTTGGCCTATCGCGCTGTTGGCGAAAAGCGGGTGCGCCGCGATGCGTTCTCGCTAACGCAAGACGACATCAACGACCTCACTCGTCATTTGCTTAAGGATCTGAAACCCGGTAAGTAAGTGCTCTTAGCTGCTGCCCTGATGTTACCCGAATGGGACAGGCATTTCTTGCTTGTCCCATTTTTTTATTGGCTAATCGCGGCAGAAAGACTCATGACCATGCGCCGGCGATAGGGCATCGCGCACCTGCGTTGCAGCTCAGGGCAACAGCCCGAAAACCACCACGCTATTCGGCGTTCCGACGAACACCCTGCCGTTGGCCACCATCGGCGTGACGTACTTGTTGTCACTGAAATGATCGCGATTATTCGCGGCTTGATTCGAGTTGTAAAGTTCGTTGGTCAAATTCGCCGCGTTGTAAGCGTGCAGCACGCCGGTCGAGCCGTTCTCCACCGCCCAAACAATTCCGTTCGAGGCGCCGTTCGCCGAAATGCTCGGGGTAGTCCCCGGATAGGCGAAGCTGTTGGAGCTTTGCGTCGCCGGTGTTCCCGAAAGTTTCGCGCTCGTGATTGGAAAGGCCTTCAAGTGGTCGCCCACTGCGCCGTAGTAGACGGTATTATTAAAGTAGCTGGGCTTGGACCACACGCCGCCAATCTGGCCGTTGATCTGCTGATAGATATTGTCGGTGCCGCTGTTGAATTTCCCCATGTTGTCGCGATCCACGACGTAGATGATGGCGTCTTTGCCGGAGCCGACCGCCAGGTGGCGCGTGGTTCCGGTTCCATCGACCAGGTCAGGCAGGAGCAACGGCCCACCCGAGCCGAAGTCGACGTCGCCGTTCGATTCGGAAACGCTATTCGATGGCGTGAAGTAATCGAGCAGCTTCATCGGGGCGCTGGACGACAGCCGTACGTAGCACTGTCCGCAATTGGAATTCGTTGGAAAACCGCTCGCGTTCAGGGTCGTATCGAAGTCGCCGTTCCCTACCATGAAATAAATATTTCCCGACGCGTCCGCTCCCGGAGCCGTTCCCGCCATCCAGATTCCGCCTTCGCTGCCGTTGGGCACGAGGTTCAGCACGCTCGTTTGCGCCAAGGTGGTGGCGTCATACGACATCACCCAGGAAGTGTAGGGACGCGCGTCGCAATGCGAAGACCATGTCGTATAAATCGTCCCGCCGATCTGCAATAGGCCGGGGCGTTCCTTGTACTGCTTCGCCTCGAAAACTACGTTGCCACCCGAGCTGCTGTCGCCGGTACCTGGATAGGTAGCTTGCACCGTCTTTGGACCGCCAAACAGTTCCGCTCCAGTGGTCAGGTCCAGCGCATGCAGGCGATGGAAATAATTTCCATTGGCGTCTTTGGACATGGCCACCACATAGATCGCTCCATGCGCTCCACGCGTGCGATCAATGACCGGCGTGGCCGTCACGCCGATTTCAGGCGTGACCTGGCCGCATCCCCGGTCGTCGCTGGAGGTTTCGCCGCTGCCGAGCATGGAAGCCTTCCACAGAAACGCGTTCGTGTTCGCGCTGACCGAGTCCGCGTCAAATGCGTACACGCTGCCGTGCTCCGTCGCCACATATAAAACGTTTTTCGTTCCCACGCTGGGGAGGGTCACCGCCGAAAGATACAGGGGCTGCGCGTCCACGCGGCCGTCCACGGTGAATGCGCCGAGCTTGCCGAATTTCGCCGCGTTCACATTGGCTTGCGTAAGAATCGTCTCATTCAGGTTTTGTCCAGTACGGAGATTGTCGTAATGATAGGTTACGACGTCGATTGTGGACGAAGTGACGGCATTCACAGTTAAGGTGGCCATGGCACTCGTCTGGCTTCCGGCGGTGTTGCTGACGACCACATCGAATTGTGCGCCGTTGTCGGCCGCCACGGTGGCCGGTGTCGTGTAGCTCGATGCCGTCGCGCCACCGATGTTCGCGCTGTTTTTCTGCCATTGATAGCTCAGCGGGGCTGTTCCCGTCGCGGTCACGCTGAATGTCGCTGTTTGTCCAACAGTCGCAGTTTGATTCGCCGGCTGCGCCGTAATCGTCGCGGCCACAGCAGCCGCGTTTACTGTCAAGGTTGCCATCGTGCTCGTCTGACTTCCGGCGGTGTTGCTCACCACCACGTCAAATGTTGCTCCATTGTCGCCGGATGTTGTCGCTGGCGTCGTGTAACTCGCGGCCGTCGCGCCGCTGATACTCACACTGTTTTTCTGCCATTGATAACTGAGCGGTGCGGTTCCGCTGGCTGTCACGCTAAACGTCGCCGTTTGTCCTACGTTCACAGTCTGACTCGCCGGCTGCGCCGTGATGGTCGGCGCCACTGCAGACGCATTCACGGTCAAGGTGGCCATCGCGCTCGTCTGGCTTCCGGCGGTGTTGCTGACGATCACGTCGAATTTTGCCCCGTTGTCTGCAGAACTCGTCGCCGGTGCAGTGTAGCTCGATGCTGTCGCGCCGCTAATGTTCGCGCTATTCTTCTGCCATTGGTAACTGAGCGGCGCTGTTCCCGTCGCGGTAACACTGAATGTTGCAGTTTGCCCGAGGCTCACCGTCTGGTTCACCGGCTGCGTCGTGATTGTGGGCGCCACTGCAGCCGCGTTCACCGTCAACGTCGCCATTGTGCTGGTCTGACTTCCCGCTGTGTTGCTCACCACAACATCGAACTTTGCACCGTTGTCAGCTGTCGCCGTCGCTGGTGTCGTGTAACTCGAAGCCGTCGCGCCACTGATACTCACACTGTTTTTCTGCCACTGATAACTGAGCGGCGCGGTTCCCGTCGCGGTCGCGCTAAAAGTTGCCGTTTGTCCAATCGTCACACTCTGGTTCGCAGGCTGCGTTGTAATCGCGGGCGCCACTGCCAACGCCTTCACGGTCAGCGTGGCCATCGCGCTGGTGACACTTCCCGCCGAATTGCTCACCACCACATCGAATTTCGCTCCGCTATCGCCGGCAATCGTCGCAGGTGTCGTATAGCTTGCCGCTATGGCGCCGCCAATGTTTGAGTTGTTTTTCAGCCACTGATAGCTGAACGGCGAGGTTCCACTGGGCGCCACGCTAAACGTTGCTGTTTGCCCTGCAGTTACGATTTGATTCGCTGGCTGCACCGCAATCGTCGGGGCTACTGCCTTCGTTCCGCCGTTCGAGTTATTGGATGAAACCAATCCAGCGCAACCCGCGACTGCGAGCGCGGCAACAACCGCGCTTAAGTGGATTAAGAAAATTGGTCGGCGCACGGGCACTACCCCCAAATCGAAATCAGCGGCTGGGCTGGGTTTGAGCCGCGGTCTCTGGAAAGGCGGACCGGCCCATGCCGGAATTCCGCAGCAACGCACACTCTCTTGTATGTAGCTTAGTTACCGGCGAGGCGAATTACACCTGAACACAAGTACAGTTCTTGGCCAGAAGGTTATTCTGCTCCTCTTTGAACCTGAAGCACAAGCTCGCCTTTGGCCGAGGATTGTGGCGCAGTCCCGTAAAGCTTAGTTCCTTGCCTCCGCAGCGTGCTGCCTCTATCCTCTTCTCCCTATGCTTCTCAAAGATCAAGTCGCTCTAATTACCGGCTCTGGCCGTGGCATTGGGCGCGCCATGGCGCAACTGTTTGCCGCGGAAGGCGCCTTCGTCTTTCTAACGGCGCGCACGCGAGCCGAGCTTGCCGCCACCACCGAGGAAATTTCCAGCCGCGGCGGACTCGCGCACTACTCGCTCGCAGATCTTGCGTTGGAGTCGGATTGCACGCGTATTGTCTCGGAAGCCCGCGCAAAATTTGGAAAGGTCGATATCCTCGTCAACAATGCCGGCCACTACGGCCCCGTCGTTCCCGTCGAAGACTATCCTCTCGCAGAATTCGACAACGTCATCGCCGTGCACCTGCGCGCTGCGTTCCTGCTAAGCAAACTCGTCCTCCCGGAAATGTACGCGCGCAACTGCGGAGTCATTCTGAACATCTCGAGCCTCTCGGCCAAAGCAGCATTCCCGTGGGGCTCCGCCTACGCCGCGGCAAAAGCGGGCATGCTGGCCCTCACGCGCATCACCGCCGCCGAAGCCGCGCGCAAAGGCGTGCGCGTCAACGCCATCTGCCCGGGCCCCGTCACCGAAACGCGCATGTCCAAGGAGTTAGGCAACACGCTCGCCACAAAACTTGGCGTCAGTCCCAAAGAGCAGCTAGCCGGTTTTCTGAACACAATTTTGCAAGGCCGCGGGCAAACCGCCGACGAAGTCGCCCGCGCGGCCCTCTTTCTTTGCTCCAACCAATCCAGCGCTATCACCGG
>Ga0073928_10002872_pt1 | contig 28411 bp, 21 predicted proteins | sample PaiPotPPA55metaG_FD_76969 | JGI IMG/M metagenome (GOLD analysis project Ga0073928, IMG submission 76969) | Iron sulfur acid spring bacterial and archeal communities from Banff, Canada, to study Microbial Dark Matter (Phase II) - Paint Pots PPA... ...
AAGCGCAGGCAGGATCACATTCAATTCGCTTCTGGCTTGTTCCCTGCTGACGCCGGGTCTAAGCCGCCCGACCATGCGCAAGTGATGTCCCCATTCTCTGCCGTCCGCCGGCAGTGATGGGTCATATTGAAGCGGCGCCCAGAGCTCTGCCGTGGGGGCCAGTACGTTCTCAAACTCTGGGGGCATCACGCCGACTACGATATAGCTATCGTCATCGAGCCGCACCTGTTGCCCCACGATGGCCTTGTCTCCCGCAAAGCGCCGACGCCATAGCCTCTCGCTGAGGATCACCAGATTGGGACCATGGAACCTGTCGTCCGATGCGTTGAAATCGCGTCCCAGCAAGGGCGATACGCCTAGCGTTCGGAAGTAGTCCGCGCTGACACGTTGACCTTCAAATCGTTCCGGCCGGTCCGTTGCCACGATCGTCGGCTGCCATGGTTTCATCACTGCCATCGCAGTGAAAGATTGGCTCCGCTCTGCCAATCCATGAAACGTGCCAAAGCTTACGCCCATTGGGCCGCCATCGCCCCGCATCTCCCAGATCATCATGATCTGTTTGGCATGTGGGTACGGTAATGAATCAAGCAGGATCGGTTTTATCGTGCTGAAGATTGCCGTACAAGCGCCGATTCCCAGCGCCAGAATCGCAATGGAAGTCCAGACAAAACCTGGCGAACGCCGCAGCTGGCGCACCGCATAGCGAACGTCAGCTCCAAAGCTGTCCAGACCCAACGCTGTGTCGGCCCCTGTAACCTTTTCCTTGATGACGACCGGGTTTCCAAAGCGAAGCAACGCATCCCAGCGAGCCTCCTCTCGTGACATCCCGGCCGCGCAGTTGTCTTCAACGCGCATCTCCAGATGCGACCGCAGTTCTTCGTCGATCTCCCGATCTACTCTGGAGCGAATCAGCAGATTCGCAATACGGCGAACAAGCGACATAAGATTACCTCACGCGTACCGCAGCATGGCGCGGACACCCTTCACCAGTTGTTCAAAGCTCTTCTCAGCTTCCTGCAGCTGCTTTCGTCCAGCGGGGGTCAACTTGTAATACTTCGCCTTGCGATTGGTCTCTGTCATCGCCCATTCCGAACTGATCCATCCGCTCTGTTCCATGCGATGAAGCGCGGGGTAAAGCGATCCTTCTTCTACGCGCAGCAATTCATCCGAAGCTCGCTGGATATGCAGCACGATCCCATAGCCGTGCAACTCCCGCGACTGTGACAGTGTTTTGAGGACCAATAGATCGAGTGTTCCTTGAAGATCGTTTTTTGCCATGCTTGACACCTAGACATCTTAGGATAGCCCATCCTACCCATAGACGTCTTGGCATGTCAACACGAGCATTAGTTGCATTTGGCCAGCAAGCGATTGATTCTGTCTCGCGAGCTCAGACGGGCGGACGGCTCCATTCCGTCGGTGATGACAAGCGCCTTTTGATACTGCTCAGCGGCATCATGTTTCCGCCCAAGCGCTAAAAGCACGTTGCCCAGAATGACGTTAGCGTCCACCCCATCGGGGGCGATCCGTACGGCACGTTGTGCCGGTACAAGGGCCGCTGCTGGATCTTTCGTCAGAAGCTTACGGGCGCGTATTTCATACATCATGGACGAGGCGAGCGGAAGGTGGAAGTCGCCGTGATAGACCTCGACGCCGTTCATAATCACATCGTCCGGCTTGCGATGAAAGAGGGAGTCGTACGGATTGCGTAGCCTGCTCCCTAGTTCGTATCCGCTGAGGACAGAGTCGCTGATCAGTACGGTGCCGTGAATTACGTCCGGCACGTCAATCTCCACTTGCCCCCTGGACTCGAGGGTTGGGAGCAACTTACAGGGAATCCCATAGTCCGAAGGCAGAATGTACGGTTCCACGAAGTAGGCGAAGTAGCAGTCATGAATGTTGTGCTGGTCGAGATAGGTCTTCGTCCACTTGAGGTTCTGTCCCCACTCCACAGCGGCGTCGCTGAGATAGCGGTGCGTCTGGGATGGACCTCCCCAAAGCTCATTGCTGTAGGGCATGTAATTGGGAAAGGCATGCAGGCAGGAGACGACATTCCAGAGCAGCAGGCCGGCAACAGCATAAGCGAATCCACGTCCCCTATTGATAAGGGTGACGGCACCTATCGCCGCAAGCGCGAGCAGAAACGGCACTATCGGCAGGATATGACGAATCCCGACGTTCAACGGCGACGTAAGCGAGAACCCAAGAAACAGCAGCGGCGGAGCCATGAGATACCACAGCTCGCGTGTGCGCCGGATGCGACCGGAAAGGACGCCCCACGCAAAGACTGCTAGCAGCAGGAGAGCGGGCAATGTCAGCTTGATGACAAGCACAATCGGGAAGTAATAAGGAACGCCGTTGGCGAGGATGTGGCCGAAGAGATACGTAGGCTGATTCCCTGCTACACGCCTGACGTCCACAATGCCGAAGATGTAGCTCTCGGGGAGCAGATGTAGGCGCGAGATTGTCGTAAGCACCCAGACATCCTGCGAGGGCAGCGAGACCATCGTCGAGGCCAGCGATGGAATCGTCGATGGACCACTCGGCACCATACGATAGCGAAAACCATAGGTGGCCCATAGAGTGCCCACCGCGATCACTGCGATGACGATGAACGCACCCGTTGCCTGAAGAGCGAAACGGCCTACGGTGTTCGTCCCCTCCGTACGTCTGCGATTGCGCCACCATGCCGCCGCAACTTCACCCGCGAGCAGAGCAAACAAGATCGGCAGCAGCAGAATGGCGGAATGCTTTGCTGCCAATGCAGCGCCGCTACACAAACCCGCGACGATCAGCCGCAGTATTGATGGTGACCTGCGGTAACGGTAGAGAGCGTACACCGCGATAAACAGTGTGCTGGTGACAGCGGCGTCCGTGGTGATAATCGCCGCATTCGTAAGAATGGACGGCTCAAAGGCAAGCAACAAAAGAGCGATCAGACCCGTGAGAGAAGAGTCCATCTCTGAGAGCGCTAGAAATAGCGCGATCCCGAGAAGAATGGTGAATACGAAAATCGCCATGCGCGCACGAAAGAACAGCGTATCCGCCGTGTAACTGCCGCCGTTCGCAGGTCCATTGCGATAGACGAGTTCCCGTCCGCGAAAATACGCCTCATCTTTGAAGTAGCGGCCCTGCGGCGGTGCCACGCGCAACTGCAACGGCAACAGTGGTAATGCCGCCACCATCTTTGCCAAAGGGGGATGTTCCGGATTGAGGGCATAGTCGTGCGCCTTGAGCGACATGTAGCCGGCGAAGAGATGGTCACACTCGTCCCAGGTCGACGATTGCTGCCGAATGCTGAAGGCCACCTGAAAGATCATACAAAGCAGGATCGCCACAACGGCCGCCGCCGTCTGCTGTTTGGAGAGCTTGGACAATTCGATCACCCCGTTACTCCAAACAGTACCAAAAGAAGGAGAAATGACTCGATGGTAAATACAACAGCCAAACTTGCAAGTCTAGCTTGCAAGTTTGGCTGTTCTTTACATATACTGACTCTGTCATGCCACGAAAGACCGACGAAACCGCTATAACCGACTTTGGACAAGCCATTGGGCTACTGCTGCGCCGTGTCCGCGCGACCAGCGCTTCGCAGAAGCTTTCCTGGACCGAGACTGCCGTTCTGAAGCAACTTGCCAAAGAGGGTGCTGTCACTACCGCCGACCTGGCACGCTCGCAAGGCATGCGGCCGCAGTCGATGCGAACCATCGTCGCGTCGCTTGAGGAGATGGGCATGATCGCGCGCAAGCCGCATGCCACTGATGGCCGCCAGGTGAATCTTGAGCTGACACCCAAGGGTGCCGCCGAGCAAAAAAGCTCCAACGACGCAAAACGAACGTGGATGGCACAAGCCTTCGCCCAACTCAATGAGCAGGAACGCGAGACGCTGTTTGAAGCCGGCAGAATCCTCAAGCGCATGATCGAAGGCGATCCCCAGTGAGAAACGAACGTAGCCTGTGACGAAGCCCGCCACCAGTTCCGATCCACAGAAGAAATTTCTCTCGGGAAGTTCGATGTCGCATGCCTGGCGAGCCTTGCGGCATCGGAACTTCAAGCTCTTCTTCTTCGGTCAGAGCATCTCCGTGATCGGCACCTGGATGACCCGGCTGGCTACAACCTGGCTGGTCTATCACCTGACCCATTCGGCACTGATGCTTGGCATTGTCAGCTTTTCAGGGCAATTTATCTCCTTCGCGCTGGGGCCGTTTGCAGGGGTCTGGGTCGAGCGGCTCGACCGCCGCAGGCTCCTGATCTGGACACAAGCAGCTGCGGCAGCTCAATCGCTCGCCATGGCCGCGCTTACCCTGGCGCATGTCATCACCCTTTGGGAGATCATCGCTCTCACCGCCTTGCAGGGCTTGATCAATTCGCTCGACATGCCCGGGCGCCAGAGCTTCCTCATACAGATGGTCGAAGACCGTAACGACCTCAGCAATGCCATCGCCATCAACTCTTCGATGGCCAACGGTGCGCGACTGATCGGTCCGGCCATCGCCGGCGTGGTGGTCGCAGCCTTCGGCGAAGGTTGGTGTTTCCTGATCGATGGCCTCAGTTATATTGCCGTAATCGCATCACTTCTGCTGATGCACATCAAACCGTTAGACCTCCGCCGCAGCACCGCCAGCATGTTCGAACAGATGCGCGAGGGTTGGGACTATGTCCGTACCTTCCGGCCTATCCGAACCATTCTTCTGCTCTTCTCACTGGTCAGTCTGATGGGCTACTCCTGGTCCGTGCTTCTGCCGGTCTTCGCCGCCAGGGTGCTGCACGGCGGCGCAACCACCCTCGGCTGGCTTGCAGGAGCCGCAGGGATTGGTGCTCTCGCATCGGGGCTTTCGCTGGCAGCCCGGAAGTCCGTCGTTGGGCTCACGCGCATGATCCAGGTTGCTGCTGCGATGCTCGGAATAGCACTGATTCTCTTCGGCCTGTCGCACACGTTATGGCTATCGCTCGTCCTGATGGTCTTCGTCGGTTTCGGCATGCTGCAGACGGCGTCCGCCAGCAACACGATCATTCAATCGCTGGTACCAGAGGATAAGCGAGCTCGCGCGATGAGCTACTACACCATGGCCTTCTTTGGCTCAGCGCCGTTCGGCAGCCTGTTCGCGGGCGCACTGGCTGACCGGATAGGAGCACCGCACACCGTCATCGTGACCGGCACGTTCTGCATCGCTGGATCGCTTTGGTTCACGCTCGAACTGCCCAAGATCCGAAAGGTCATGCGACCGATCTACCAGGAAAAGGGGCTGCTACCCATGCCCGACATCACCGTAAACCCCGACATGCTGGAACCGGCTAAATAGCTCTCCAGAGAACCGAACGAAAGGAAAATCCACATGAACTGGCACAGCTACATCGCTTGCTTCTTCGCCGGAATGTTTTTCGCCAACGTCGTGCCACATTTCGTACACGGCATCTCTGGCAACCGATTCCCAACCCCCTTTGCGAAACCTCCCGGAAGAGGACTGTCATCGCCAACAGTGAACGTCGTCTGGTCGCTCGTTAATCTGGTCGCCGGTTTCCTTCTGTTTCGGCTCGGAAAAGTTTCGAGCCGAAACAGCCTCGCACTTCTTGTTTTCTTTGCAGGTATCTCTGTCATCAGCATCATGTGCAGCGTCTCTTTCACCAAGAAACACGCCCAGTAACCGACCGCGCAAACACTCCATCCTCGAAAGGAACCACCATGCCCCTCACTACGCTCGATACCATCGCGGCCTTGATCGTGATTGACCTGCAGAAAGGCATCGTCGCATTGCCGACTGTGCATGCTACCGCCGAGATCGTCGATCGGTCTGCCCAGCTCGCGCACGCGTTTCGTGAGCGAGGCCTGCCCGTCGTTCTCGTCAATGTAACGGCCCCAGCCCCTGGTCGGACCGACGCCCGGCCTCGCAACTTTTCATTTCCGGACAATTGGGCTGAGCTTGTTCCTGAGCTGGAGCAGCACCCCGACGATTACCTCGTCAGCAAGCAACGGCCAGGAGCATTCATCGGAACCTCACTAGATGAGTACCTGCGTGGGCGCGGCGTAACCCAGGTTTTCCTGACGGGCATAGCGACCGGTACTGGCGTGGAAGCGACCGCCCGTAGCGCCTTCGATCATGGCTACAACGTTGTATTCGTTGTGGATGCGATGACGGACCGGGACGCTGAAGTGCATCGTCATAGCATCGAGAAGGTCTTCCCCCGGATGGGAGAGACAGACACAACTGAAAACGTGTTGAAGCTGTTGCGCAGCTAAAGGCGCAACTCTCCCGTTTGCCGAAAACACCGTTTCCAGCAAACTTCATTTTTCGGACGTCGCAAGAAAAAGCTAGTTAATGGCTGTAATTCTGCGCAAACGTGTCGTGCGGCAGACCCAGGGAACGAGAACGGTGCGCAAGAGCATAGGCCGCATCCCGGTCCATGACCCCGCCGATGGAAACCAGGTACGGAGCGTGCCCGCTGGGGCTGAAGACCGCCGGCTCCAATTCAGGATGGCTACGTGCCAGGGCGGAGACCTTCTTCTCCGCGTCCGTGCTGCGGTTGTAGGTGAAGGTGATCACGCGCCAACCGGCTCGTGATCCAGCGGATATCGGGAGGCTCGCGGGCGGCAAATCCGCCGTGACGGGCTTAGGCGCAGGGCTGGCCGCGGTCTGTTCCGCCGATTGCGCGGCTGGTTGCGAAGCGGCAGCAGCCTGCTGGGCTGGGTGCTGATGCGCATTCCATACATACGCAAGTCCCCATAGGGAAAGAAGCAGGAGAACAGCAACAAGACCGATGCCGAGCCAGCGGGAGTTCAGCGAGAAGCTCTGCTCTTCGCCCCAGGTATCTTTGCGAGCGGTTGCGCGCGCAGATCCCGCGTTCCGGTCCTCCTTGAGGAGAGGGAGAGGAAGCTGCGCCTCCGGCTGCATAGACTGCTTGGGGGTAGCATTCGGAACCTTCTGCTCGGCCACGGCTGTCGTTGCCGGAGCCGCATTCTCCGATTTCGGCGCTGTAGGTTGATTCGAACCAAACTGGCGTCCGAGAGTTGCCTTGATGTTCTCCAGTCCCCACGTGCCATCGAGTCCATTGCGGATGATCTGGCCGAACGGCGGAGGCAGGGCGGAATCGGGAATGCCCTCGACCGATGCCTGTTGAGTCAGTGCCTGGAGGAGCACGGTTGCGAGATCGCGCACGTCGCGCTGCTTCGCGGCGCGGCCTTCCTCTCCCTCCGGCGCTTCTCGGATGCAGTCGCTGCGCAGTTTGACGACACTGCTCAAGGCAAAGATATTGCGCGGCTCGATGTGCTCGTGAATGAAGCCATGGGTGTGCAGCACATCGAGCGCTGCCACCAGGCTGGATGCCAACTGCACCACATCCTCGACCGACAGGTGGCCTTGGTCAAGGACCTCGGCCAGATTTGTGTCCACCTTCTCCAGGACGGCATAGACGACTGGGCGGCCATCGATCTCGGTCTGGCCGAAGCGCTCGAACTTGAGGAAGTTCGGATGGTTCAACGCCTCCACGCAACGCCAGCGGGCAAGAATCTCCTCCTCATCGAAGTGGCACTCGATGAGGCGCAGCACCGTTGGCTCGCCCGTGGTCCCGGCAGTGCTATAAAACGCGCTGCGCCCCTCGGGCATCAGAAGTTTTTTCAAGAGGAAAGCGCCGTCGATGGTGACGCCTTCATAGTCGGTCCATAGCTGCATATATCAGGTCCTGCATGGGAAGTGGGATAAGGCCAAAATGCCGAAAGGGCGAGTGACACAGGCAGGCAGTCGAGCCGCTGGTGCGTACGCAGCAGCTCTTATTGTCACGTTTATTATCGCAAACAATGGCGCGGATTTACGCACAGGTAATCATCCTTGAATCCAGGGGTAGAACGCATCGGCCGGGAAAGGTTGCTGGGCGTATTACGAGCAAACGGGACAAAACAGAAAGGCGGGCGTTGGATTGTGGGTTGGCGGCACGGAAGAGTCAAAAACTATGAAACAGAAGGCTCACTCCCGGTTGGGCGAGACGGACGCAGCTGAGAACGCGTTAAAGCTGTTGCATAGCTGAAAGGCACCCATGCGGAGAGATGCATCTGTGTAATCACAAGCCGGCTTCAGGGTACCCATTGGCGTCTGTAACGTCATAGAACATGATGAAACTGTGGTACCGCCAAAGTTAGAACTAACTGCGAAAACACTGTTAGTCTCAGCTTTCCGGTCTGAGCTAGTTCGCTGATGGCCTCTCGACAGAATCAACTAAAAGAACATTTACAGAGTTCTTCTTTGTGGTCAGCTTCAGTCCCAGCTGCTCCTGCAATGCACTGAATAATGACGGCGACGGGTCAGGATCCTCGTCACCAGTCAGGGTTTCAGGTGTCCATCTGAGTGTGAAGTTATATCTGCCTTTCAGGCCTGTTCGATCCATCACCGTGCGGCCGTTCAATTCCGCTTGCGAGCCCAAAGTTTTTGCGAAGAGCGTCATATCTGTGTTGTGCGCATCCAGCCAGCCGACCCCCATCACATTTACCCTGTTCTGTGGAATATCAGAGGGCACGCGGGGGTCCAAAACGCCGGGCGACAGCTTTGGACGGCCTTTCGCTATCTCTAAAGTGTATGTCGTCAGCATTCTCTGTTCCTGATGCACCTTCAGCCCAAATCGTTCTGCCAACAGGGACTGCATCAACTCGCGGTTGGCATCTCCCTCTTCTGCAGCCGGAAGATCATGGATGTGCTTTGCCACACCTTCCTCCTCCTTCGCCGTCACATCGAATCGCTCTGTTCTCATCCAGGCTGACCCTCCGATAACCTGCTGCCCAGACGCATAGTTGAGATCGTAAGCGACGGTAATTATCTCTAGAAGGGTCATGTTTCTGATCTGCAAACGGCTACCCATTTGACGGATCGAGGGGGGTATGGGGCTACGGGGATCGGTATCTCTAATCGTCGCAACCTCAAACGTTAAAGGGGTAACACTTTGCGCATAAGCACCCTGTAAGACGGTCATCATCAGCCCAAGCATGCAGACCCTGCGAATCGCCATACTTATCTCCCCGTACTCATGCATCCCGCTGCGCTAACCGTGAGTCCCGATACCAGATTAGTACCGGTAGACGCGATTTTCTCGCTTTCTTTCCAACATCCCCTTCTGCTTACAGGACTGGGTTATTTGGCAGACCTATTAGTAGTCGTGACAAAATGATAGGCAGACCATCATGCCCGACGAGACTCTCCCTACCCCCCTGCCCCCGATTGAAAACACCGATGAATCCCCCACTGAATCGTTCGGCGATTTGTTTGCCCAATTTGAGCGCACCCATTCCCATAAAACAGACGGCGACACGAAACAGCTGGAAGGCACCGTTGTTACCGTTGACGCAGAATCGGTGTATCTGGACATCGGCTTCAAAACCGAGGGAATCCTGCCACGTACAGCCTTTGAAAGCAATGCCGAAGGCCTGACCCCAGGGAGCAAGTTCCCGGTCTCCGTGAAGGGCCGCAATCCAGAGGGCTACTACGAGCTTTCACGTATTCACGTAGCGCAACCCAAAGACTGGTCCTCGCTCTCGGAGGCCTTCACGCAAAAAGCGGCAGTCTCGGGCATCGTAACGGGAGTTGTAAAGGGAGGCCTCACTGTCGATGTCGGCGTGCGTGCCTTTATGCCGGCTTCCCGCAGCGGCGTGCGCGATGCCGCCGAGATGGAGAAGCTCGTAGGCCAGGAGATCACCTGCCGCATCATCAAGCTCGATACCACGGAAGAGGACGTCGTCGTCGACCGTCGCGTCATCGTCGAAGAACAAGCACGTTCGCTCGAACAGAGCCGGTATGCCGAACTCAAAGAGGGCGACATCGTCAGCGGCCAGGTTCGCAGCCTTGCCAGCTACGGTGCCTTTGTCGATCTGGGCGGCATCGATGGCCTGCTGCACATCAGCGATATCGCCTGGAGCCGCGTGAATGCTGCGGAAGACATTCTGTCCGTCGGCCAGCAGCTTCAGCTTAAGATCCTCAAGGTCGAACCCGAGAGCAAGCGTATCTCGCTCGGGCTCAAACAGCTCCAGGCAGAGCCCTGGGATTCCGCCGCAGAGACGTACAAAGAGGGCCAGCGCATCACCGGCACCGTTACGCGCCTGGCCGACTTCGGAGCCTTCGTGGAACTGGAGCCAGGGATCGAAGGCCTCATCCATGTTTCGGAGATGTCGTGGGTGAAGAAAGTTCACAAACCCAGCGACCTGCTTAAGACAGGCGACAGGGTAGACGCGCTGGTACTGTCGGTGAATTCGGCAGACCGCCGCATCTCTCTTGGGCTCAAACAAGCGCTCGGAGATCCGTGGACAGAGGTTCCGCAGAAGTTCCCAGTAGGCTCGGCCATCGAAGGCCCGGTTACGCGCCTGATGAAGTTCGGCGCCTTCGTGGAACTTGCGGAAGGCATTGAAGGGTTGATCCACATAAGCGAGATCACTGCTGAACGGCATCTTCAGCATCCGCAGGATGTACTGAGAACCGGTCAGGTCGTCAAGGCGCAGGTGCTGGCCCTCGATTCGGAGAAGCGGCAGATCAAACTCAGCATGAAACAGCTAGTCCCCACGGGTCTCAGCGAGTTCCTGCTGGAGCACAAAGAGGGCGATGTGGTCTCCGGCCGCGTAGTCGAACAGTCGCCCGAATTTGCCCTCATCGAGCTCGGCGAAGGAATTCGCGCGGCTTGCCCGATCACGAAAAACACTCCCGCAGCCGCAAAGGACAACAGCAGCGCCAGCCTGGACCTCTCTCAACTGACATCGATGCTGAACGCTCGCTGGAAGAGTGGCGCGGCACCTGCCGGCAGTCTGCCTGATCCCCTCAGCGTGGGCCAGATTCGCAGCTTTAAGCTTGTGAAGCTCGATCAGGAGACGCAAAAGATCGAACTAGCACTGGCCTGATCTTTACTGCGCACCATTCGCGGGTGACTCGATGCTGGCAGCATCGGTCACCCGCGCTGCTCTTCCATCACCTGAAGGATATGAGCAAGTCCCTCTGGGGAGAAGACATCTTCGATGGCCTCCTTTGCCCCTGCCGCAGCCTCTTCTGCCCGCGCAAACATCGCAGTCTCGGTCTTCTGAACAGCCACCGTCCAATCCTCTTCTTCCACCAGAGCGAGGGCCAGATCAGCCGCATCTCGCATAGCAAGATTTGCCCCGTCTCCGCCGAAAGGAGACATCAGATGCGCAGCGTCGCCAATCAGTGTCACTCCCTGGCGAGGCTCCCATCGGTGGCCAACCGGTAGAGCATAGATCGGTCGCGGCGCAATCCTTTCACCATACCCGCCGGATTGGGAGATGAGTTGCAGCAGGTCCTCCGACCAGCCGTTGAAGTAGGCCGTCAGGCTTGTTCTAATAGCAGGCCCTGACGACCAATCGAGCCCACTGGTCTCGACCCAGTCTTCCGGCACCCGCATGGCCGCATAGACGCCTAGGTGGGCGTTTGCATCCCGGTGACCAAGAAGCCCTTTCGAATCCCCCAGAGCAAACATTAAGCCACGCCCTACGAGGCGTGCCAACTCCGGATAGCGAGTGTCGGCATCGTCGATACCGAGCTCAACGAACATCACACCGCTATAAATGGGGCGGGCATCCGACAGCAATGGCCGTATGCGAGACCACGCGCCATCGGCGCCAACGACCAAATCGAATCTCTCACTCGTTCCATTCCGAAAGGCAAGCTCGACCGTTCCGTCATCCTGTTGAGCAACTGTAGTCAGCTCATGGTCCCAGCAAACAACGCCTGACGGCAGCGAGTCCAACAGCATCTGCCGAAGGTGCCCGCGATCCACCTCTGGGCGATCTTTACCCGCGACCTCGGCATCGACGAACAACAGCTTGGCGTGTTTGTCATAGATCCGTGACTCCTGGTCTTCATAGCGGGCGATGCGCTTAAATTCAGCAGTCAACCCCGCGCACTGGATCGCAAACTGACCGGAGTCCGCATGCATATCGAGCGACCCTCCCTGCGGCCGAACCGACGAGAAGGCCTCGCGTTCGAAGACCGAGGCATGGATGCCATGGAGGTGCAGAATGCGTGCGAGCGTCAAGCCCCCAGGACCCGCTCCAACAATCGCGATACTTGGCTTGCGCATAGACTATCCTCCTATAGATAGGTAGCTATGTAAATTATATAGGATACTATCTAAATGGAGGCGCCTATGGACGCAGAGATATTTCGCAGGCCTGGCCATCTCATTAATCGGGCGGCCCGCCTGCTCGTTCGTTTGGGAGATGCAAGCTTTCAACCGTTGGGCCTTGCGACAGCCCAGTTACCCGTGCTCTATGCCTTGAGAGACGGCGCCTCTTTGACGCAAAAGGAGTTAGCCAGCTTCGCGCAGATCGAGCAGCCCACGATGGCGCAGCTATTGAACCGCATGGAGCGAGACCGATTGATCCGGCGAACGCCCAATCCGGAGGATAAGCGCAGCAGCCTGGTCTCCCTGACACCCAAGGCCTTGAAGAAGCTTCCCCGTGCCAAGGAAGTTCTGTTGGAGGGCAGTCAGGAGGCCTTGAGAGGATTAACGGAGCAAGAACTCGAGACTCTAAGCCGATTCTTGCTGCGGATCGTGAAAAACCTCGATCCTGAAGCACCGGGGATAGACTTCGAACCCGTGAACTGAGATCGTTTCGCTACTGCCAGATCAAAGAACCTGCCCCCGACCCCTAATGTTCGTCGCGAAATGGCGTGCCCCACTGAACAGCTGGTTTAGCTGGGTGCGCCAGTAGATCCGTAACCCTAAACTGGGCTTTGGCGAGACCATCCTCCGAATGATGCGGATTTTGCGTTGCGATGTGTATCCACTCGTGCAAGATCACTCGTGCGATGGCAACCGCCATGAGTCGATTGCGCTCATCGCGATTGAGGCCGAAGGCTTGAGTGGCGAGCATCTTCCCGAGACTGCTGCATTCCACATGGGCGAGGGGTCCGATGTGCCCGTGGTCGCTTCGAACCCAGCCCAGCGCACCAGTTGTCGATGCCACGTTGTCGACAACGAGAACCGGGCGCGGACGGGGGATGATCGTGCATTCTCCATGGAGAAAAACTGTGATGGAGTTCGCCACGCTGAGGCTATCCGGTGCGATCTTGTCTCCTCGAACGACTTGAAACGGGTGACTCATGCCTTTGTCAGAGGTTTGGTCAGCCGTCTCTCCAATGAGGACGCGCGTCTCCGGCGAACCAGAGTCTAACTCTTCGCGCAGCGCGGCAACGAGTACTGGCCACAAATCGTCGGGCATGTGCCGGTCAGCAAATATAGTGAGCGTGGTCTGCGCAGTCGGAGTCTGATACGGAATCTTATCCGTGACCGGGGCATGAACAGCCCATGCTGCACTGGGCGAAAGTAGCGGAATGGTGAGAAGGAGTGAAAGCAGGAGCCACGCGATAGATTGAGGCAATCGGACTCTCATGCAGCGAGTCTGGGCCCGGCAAGTCCATCCGTCCAATAGATTGATATGATCAAATGCATCTGTATTGGAGATGGACCGATGGAAGTCCGCCAATTGCAAATCTTTCGTACTCTCGCTGAAGAGCTAAACTTCACGCGCACAGCGGAGCGGGTTCACACAGTGCAGTCCAATGTGACCGCCCAGATCAAGGCGCTGGAGGAAGAACTCGGGACGCCGCTCTTTGACCGCCTCGGCCGCCGCGTGATGCTGACGGACGCGGGCCGCCGCTTCCAGCCCTTTGCGGAACAGGCGCTCCTGGCCATGGAGCAGGGCCAGCGTGCCATTCAGACTGGAGCTGCGCCCATCGGACCGCTAAGAATTGGCGCGCCAGAGAGCGTGCTGACGTATCGGCTGCCGCAGGTGCTGCGGGCCTATCGTCGTCGCTTTCCGCAGGTAGAGCTCATCTTCCGTCCCTACACCGACGCGACCATATGTTCGATGCTCGAAACCGGGAAGTTTGATATTGCGATCCAGATGTCCGATACCATCTCAAACCCAGCCTTAAAATCCATTCGTCTGCGAACGGAACCAGTTTTTCTGTTAAGCGATGCCAGCCATCCGCTGACCAGCCGCCGTACGGTGAAGCCCATTGACCTGGCCGGACAGATGCTTTTGCTCACTGAGGCTGGGTGTGGTTATCGGGCAAAACTGGACCAGGTACTGGCGCTGCAAAACGTTCGTCCGGGAAACGTAACGGAATTCTCCAGTGTGGAGGCCATCAAACAGTGCGTGATCGGCGGCATGGGATTGGCGCTGCTGCCGGAGATTGTCGTGTCCCGCGAACTGCGTCAGCGTCAACTCAAGGCGCTTGCCTGGGCGGGCCCCTCGCTGGATATTGCCACGCATATTCTGTGGCACAAGGACAAATGGGTCTCTCCAGCTATGGCTGCGTTCCAGGAATTGATGCAGGGGATTGAGACGTAGAGCCGATTTTTGCTGCGGATCGTGAAAACCTCGATCCTAAGGCGCGGGGGATCGGCTTCGAACGCGTGAAATAAACTGTCTCTCTTTTTATAGGTACTGTTCCTAATGAGTCCGATGACTTAACTTCAACGAGCTTGACCCTTTGCCGCAGCCCTGCCTATTAAAAACCGCAAGGGTAGATCGGCAGCTTTACGGATGCCGATTCGCGGTGTGACTTCAACGTCTTCCGCCTGATAGCCATCGTCAAGTATCTGAAGAACGGACTTCTTGCTTGCCACATCGAGGCCATTTTGGGCCGCACGTGTAATACCCAATGCCTGACACAGCCGTCCGGGACCGCCCGTGAGCAACTTCGGCGATGCTCCGCTCGGAAGACCGCGAAGCCGAGCCATCGTCTCAATCCCTTCCACGGGCTCGAGCGCACGTATGAGTACGCCGCCAGGTTCACCGTCGGGCAGGCAAGAGACATTCACGCAGTAATACATCCCATAGATGAAATAGACATACGAAAAGCCTGGCGGCCCGAAGAGCACCGAGTTGTAAGCAGTGAGCCCACGAAAAGTATGGGAGGCAGGATCAGACAATCCAAGATACGCTTCCACCTCCGTGATGCGGCCAGTAAGACGCTCGCCATCCCGATGATGGGTGAGGAGCTTGCCCAGCAACGCGCGCGCAACAACTTCTGGCGAACTCAGATAAAAGCTGCGGGGAAGGACGGTCGGCTTCGGCAAGGGACGGGTCATTTATGTAGGAGCACTCGTTGCAGCACGACAGCTTGATTGTGTTCCTCATCCCGCGCGCCAAACACTAACGTAATCGGGCCTCGATCTGCCTCCTGTTTCAGGAGCGCGAGTTGTTCGCTATGCGACTTCAACTCCTCGGCATACCTTACCTTGAACTCCGTCCACTTTTCCGGGTCGTGGCCAAACCATTTGCGAAGCTCTGTACTTGGCGCGATCTCCTTAAACCAGATATCGACCTTGGCCATCTCTTTGGTTAAGCCTCGTGGCCAAAGCCGATCGACAAGGATACGCGTTCCATCCTCATCGCCTGGCTCGAGATAGACACGCTTCGTTCTGACTTTCATCTCAGCCTCTAGGCTCAGGCCTTCGCGTTCAATCGTGCAGATGAATGGCAACGACGCGAGCAGGCCCTGCGCTTTCACCTAGCGTATCGCTTTCCAGCAGCATCTCGAAGTGCGGAAGGGATCCATTCGGCTTGCGAATTTTGTTAAGGATGGGAAGCAGCCTGTCATCATCCATAACAAGGTCAACAGCCGCCTCGGTTCCCGCCATCGAAATCCCTTCGAGAATCAGGACCTTTCCTGTCCCACTCAGATTGGGTAAAAACGCGATCACGGCATGGACTTTCGTGGAGGTCTGCGGCGTGTGCGAGCTGTATTCGGTGGCTTCCCCAGAAAGTGGATGCCGATTGAGGAAAAACGTGTGCTTGTCAGCGGCATCGATACTGAAAACGAAATCCATATGGGTTTCAAATAGTTCAACCCACGGGTTTGCCTCCTGAGCACCAATCAGGATGACATTTCCGGACTTAAAATCGTTCAGGTGCATGTCCCGGCTATAGTGCACCAAAGTTCGCTCGGGAATGGCCTCCGGCAGACGCAGCAACCGGGCAAGTGTGGCAGCATCGACCATCGACGTATAGCGGCGATGTAGAAGAAACTTCGCGAACTCTGGATCTGCGTGTTCGACGAAAGGCAGCTGCTTGCTTACATCATCGCTGAGAAAATCATGGAGGCTGACATACTGGTGCGTCTCCTTATGGAAGAGGACCAGCCCGGAATCGCCAAGGACGATATGAGTCGGTTGATCGTCGGTAAAGAGCCGTCCCCAGAGAACATGATGGCGGTTCACCAGGAAGTGGGTTCGCAGATGCATCCCGAAAGCGACAGCCAGACCGACAACAAGCAACGCGAGAACCGCCGTTAGAGCACGATAGCGCCACAGCACGAAAGTTCGAGGATCAGGCAGGGTTTGATCTAGTGAGATTTCACCGGATAAGACACGAGCTTTGCCCCCAGTCCCAGGGACAACAGGCAGTTCCAGCGAAGGATCCTGTTCCTCAAAATCATCCTGCAGCGCTCCAAGAGGAGACCCTTCCATCTGCCGGAAAGCCGGTGCCGGTAGAAACATCGGAGCATAGCCTCCACGCGGAATGACCAGATGCACAGGTTCGTTACGACCGGCGCGCTGAAAATACTGCTCCAGCCGCCGGCGAAGGCGCAGTGCATGGGAACGCACAATCGTGTCGGCTGCCGAGTCGTAGTCAGGTTCGCGCCCGAAGACCGCGACGCCGACATGCTGCTCGCTAAGCGTCTGGCCACGATCCTCGAAGGTGGCCGTACAGATATAGAGGAGAAATTTGGAGAGCTGGGGGGAGCGAACGAAATCAGGAGTCGCAAGGATTCGCTGCAGCAGTTGATAGCGAGGATCTTCGTCCCGAGCTTTCTGTTCGTCGGCATCCACGTTGAGATACTCGACAGCCGTACCCCTCGTCATAGCAATCCTTTGCGTTTCTCAGCTTAACTGTACCTTCCGCCGCATTACAAATCTGTGAATCACCTGCGTTTCACCCCTCTGGTCGCAGCCTTGCTCCAGGCCTCTTAGCCCCTTGTTTTCATCACTTCAGCATGAACATACAAGGAATCTCCGAGAAATCACTGAACTTCTCTAGCGGGCTTCGACTAGGTTCAGCAAGACGAAAGGGAAATATCTACCTAAGTCCATTTTTCCCAAATTGAAATCACTGAATGTGGCTTTGGCTAGTGGAGGAGAACGATGATCAAGCGTGGAGTTCTTAGAGCGGTCCGATACCTGGGCATGTTTTTGTTGCTGGCACTCTGCCGCACCGGGTTTACCCAGGACACCGGGGCAACCCTGCTCGGCGTCGTGCGGGATAGCGGCGGTTCAACAGTCAGCGGCGCTACGGTAGCAGCGACCAACGCAGCGACCAACGCGCGGACGGTCGAGACCTCGAACCAGAAGGGTGAATACTCCCTCCTGAACCTGGCGCCCGGAACCTATTCGCTCAGCGTAAAGGCAGCTGGGTTTCAGGGATACGACCAGGCCGGCATCCGCCTTGATCTAGGACAACATGCCAGCCTGGATGTAGCCCTTCGCGTAGGACAGGTTCAGCAGACCGTGACTGTAAACGCAGACGTTACAGATCTGGATACGGTCTCGTCCGTGGTCAGCGACGAGGTCAACGGCACTTCAATCCGAAGCCTGCCGCTTAATACCCGCAACCCCTATGACCTCCTGGAGCTGGCTCCTGGTTTCGCAGGCTCGATCGGCAATGACTACAACGCCGTAAGTTTCTCCGTGAACGGCGGACGCCAGGGATACACCGACGTCCTCGTGGACGGTACTCCCGCAGGCTTTCCCACGGTCAACGGAAACTCCGGCATCGGTATCTTCCCTTCCGTCGACGCCATCGGCGAGTTTCGCCTGCTGGCCCAGAACTATCCCGCCGAGTTTGGCCGCAGCCTGGATGGCATCCTCAACGTAGTCTTCAAGTCGGGCACGAACGAATTCCACGGAACAGCATTTGAGTTCATCCGCAACTCCGACCTGGACGCCAACAACTACTTCAATAAGCTGAATAAAGTACCCCTTCCGCCGTTTCGCCGCAACCAGTTCGGTGGAATCCTGACCGGGCCGATCATCAAGGATCGGACCTTCTTCCTGCTCTCAACGGAACTGCTTCGGGAAGGCGACTTCAACTCTATAGCTACAACCGTTCCCACACTCGCTCAGCGCGGTGGAGACTTCTCCCAGACCCTCGGCGCCAACGGCCAGCTCATCACGATCTACAACCCTTTCACCACGCGTCCCAGCGGGACCAGCTATGTTCGCGATCCATTCGTAGGCAACAAAATCCCAGCCAACCTGATGAGCACGGTGGCCCAGAAGGCCTTAGCGTACTATCCACTGCCGAACGTTCCGGGCGATCCGGTGACGAACGCGAACAACTACTTTGCAACCGGCACGACCATCAACCAGACCACCGCGTGGGATATTCGTATCGACCACACCATCAGCGACAAGCAGAAGATCTTTGGTCGCTACTCCAACCGCTTCTACAGCAGCAGCCCTAACCCGCTCTTTCCTGCTGCCGACGCAGTCGCCGAAGGCTTGATCAACGGTGAAGACTTCGACCGCGGCGTGACCCTGGGCTATACCGCAACGCCGGATGCCCGCACCATCGTGGATGCCCGGCTCGGCTTCTCCCGAACGCTCTACAACTATCTGAACAACAGCCTCGGCTTCCAGGCGGCGACGCTAGGTCTTCCTTCCAGCCTGAACGCCGCTGGCGGAACGGACCTCTTCCCCGTCTTCTCACCGGCCGGCTATGTGGGACTCGGCAACAACGGCAACCGGCACAACGCGTTCATGACCTACAGCATCCTCTCCTCCATCACGATGGTGCGCGGACAGCATACGATCAAGGCCGGCTTCGACGGGCGTTTGATCCGCGTGAACGATCATGAGAGCGCGGACAGCTCGGGCAACTTCAGCTTCGGCACCAACTTCACCTCGGGGCCGAATCCGAACTCCGCCAGCGCCAATACCGGCAACGGTCTCGCTTCCCTGCTGCTCGGTACTGGCACAGGCGACCTTATTCAGTCGTACAAGAACGATGCTTCACAGAGCTACTATCTGGCCGAGTACGTACAGGACGACTGGCGCGTCAGCAAAAAGCTGACACTCAACATAGGCCTGCGCTATGACCTCGACACACCGCGCACCGAACGCTTCAATCGCATGAACTATTTCAATCCGACGATTACCTCGCCACTCTCCTCCGCCGTCCCCGGCCTGCAGGGCGGCCTGGTCTTCGTCGGAGTCGATGGCAACAGCCGTCATCAGTACCACATCGACGCCAATAACTTCGCGCCTCGCTTCGGCTTTGCCTATGCGGCGCAGGAGAGCACCGTGATCCACGGCGGAGCGGCGATCGTCTACGGTCCTTCGGCACAGGCTGCCGCCGGTACGGTCGGACCCTACGGATTCCGCGTGCAGAATAACTGGATCAGCACGCTCAACAGTAACGGCATCACACCTTCGAACACCCTGGACAACCCCTTCCCCCAGGGCTTTCAGACACCTCCCGGCTCCTCGCAGGGACTGCTCACCGGTGACGGCGGTCAGATCGAAGGCGTTCTTCAGAACACTCCCACACCCTATGTCGTTCAGTGGGATCTCGATATCCAGCAGACGCTGCCCTGGGGCACAACCATGGACATCGCGTACGTCGGCAATCGCGGGCGCAAACAGCAGCAGAGCCGTGAGGGTGGCATCGACTTCGACCAGCTTCCCAAAGAAGACCTCGCTCTTGGCTCGCAGTTGAATGCCGCGGTGGCCAATCCATACTTTGGCTCCATCACCACCGGAGCGTTGAACACACCCACCACCACCAAGGCCCAGTTGTTGAAGCAGTACTCACAGTTCACCAGCGTTCTGCCGCTCTTCCTCCCCGGGGGCAACGACCAGTACGACGGCATGCAGCTCCGCGTGAACAAACGCTTCGCCTCTGGACTCCAGCTTCAGGGCTCCTATGTGTGGTCGAAGAACTTCGACAACGGAACCAGCCATCAGGACAGCTTCAATCCCATGGCGGATTACGCCATCAGCTCACAGGATGTCCATCAACGCTTCATCATCAGCTATATCTACGCAGCGCCCTTCGGACGCGGCAAGACCTTCGGCGCCAACATGTCGCGCTGGGAAGACGCCATCGTCGGCGGCTGGCAGGTGAACGGCATCACCACACTGCAGGGAGGCACTCCGCTCCAGATATCGGCCACCAACAACCTCTCCACCTTCAACTTTCAGACTCTGTATGCCAACACCAACTTCCAGAACGCGGCATACCATGGCGATATTCATCAGCGTCTGAGCAAGTATTTCAATACAGACGACTTCAAGCAGCCTGGAACCAGCACAAACCCCTTCCAGCTCGGTAACGGGCCAGCTTACTACAACAATCTGCGCTCGCCTGGACTGAACAGCACAGACCTTTCGCTCCTGAAAGAGTTCAACCCTTTCGAGAAGCTGAAGATGCAGTTCCGCACCGAGCTATTCAACGCCTTCAATCACGTTCAGTTCGGCTCTCCCGATACCGGCGTGAACGATGCAACGTTCGGCAAGATCACCGCGCAGAACAACTCCCCAAGACAGCTTCAGTTCGGTTTGAAGCTGATGTTCTAAATCATCTTCAAGTATCGGAAGATAACCTTTCGCACCTTCCAATACTTTGTCATCTCGACCGAAGCCTCGTGGCTTTATCGCGAGGCGCAGTGGAGAGACCTGCATGTTGCAGAGCGCGATGCAAATGTTTGTGGCTCGCTTTGCGTCAAGACCTGCAGCTTGTTGGCACCGGCACTATCGCCTACGCGACCAAACCTGCAGGTCTCTCCACTACAGCCGCAAAAGCGCGGCCTCCGGTCGAGATGACAATTCTGAAGTGATTCATCCCTTCATCACAACATCGATGCAAGCCCCCCACATCACCGCTGTATCGTTCTACACAGGGACCTTCAGTAACCAAAAGGACAGGACTGGTTTGATCAAGACTCTCACTCGCTTCACGTTGTACGGGCTCCTCTTCGCCGGCATAACAGGCAGCATCTCCGCACAATCGACACAAAAGCCTATCGTGATCGTCATTACGATCGATGGCTTCCCCGCCCGCGCCCTGCAGGATCCGCAGCTCCCCATGCCGACGCTGCGCGCCCTCGCGGCCTCTGGTGCGGTTGCGACGGGCATGAAGCCGATCAACCCCACGGTGACCTGGCCCAACCATACGGCGATGATCACCGGAGTCAATGCCAGCCAGCACTTCGTCATGGCAAACGGCCTGATCGTGCTACCCGCCGATGGAACCGCTCCCCAGATCGAGCCCTGGACCGACAAGGATAAGTTAGTCCACGCCCGAACCCTCTACGACGCCGCCGCTGAAAAAGGCCTGACCACCGGCCAGGTCGACTGGGTCGCCATCTATGGCGCCAGGGGAGTCCGCTGGAAGTTCGGCGAAAAGCCCGATATCCAGGACGAGATACCACAGGAGCTAGTCGCACAAGGCCTCGTGACGCGCCACCAGATCGAGCACTTCGGCGACAAGAGCAGCCCTGCGTGGCGCGATGAGGTCTGGACCGACGCCGCGATCGACATCCTCGAAAAACACACGCCGGACCTTCTGCTGTTTCACCTTCTGCAGACGGACTCCATCCAGCACGCCTATGGGCCCCTCACACCGGCTGCATACGCCGCCTATGCCTATGCCGATCAATGCCTCGCGCGCGTTGTGGAGGCTATACACAAGGCAGGCCTTCAGGACCGCACTACATACTTCATCCTCTCCGATCATGGCTTTGCGACCTACACCCATACCATCAATCCCAACGTCGCCCTCATTGAGCAAGGCTTGCTGCACAAACAAGGCACTACCTATACAGGTAGTGTGTGGGTCAAGGCAGAAGGTGGCGCAGCCTCGCTTTACATCCGCGATGCCAGCCGCCGCGCAGAGCTGATCCCCAAACTGAAGGCCTACTTTGCCGGTGTCCCCGGGATCGAGCACGTCTTCACCAACGAAGAGGCCCGCGCGCTCGGCATACCCTCCGACGCCGACACCGATCAGGCTCCCCAACTCTATCTCGCAGCCGCACCTGACTACACCTTCGGCGACGACGTAAGCGGAACGCTAACCCGCACCAATCCGCCGCGTGGCCAGCACGGCTACCTCAACACAATGTCCGACATGCAGGCACTGTTCGTAGCCTCGGGCGCAGCGATCAAGCCCGGCGTCGACCTGGGTTCGATCACCAATCTGCAGGTCGCTCCAACGATCGCCAAAATACTCGACCTGCAACTGCCCGATGCGAAACAGCCTCCGTTGAACCAGATTCTGCGCTAGTACGACACGCGTACTTACAAACCCACCCTACCGACTGTCATTTCGACCGACCAACCACATAGAGCAACTAACATAGATATGCGTCATCCATCATCTATGCAAACCACTCACGACCAATCAGACCGCTCCATGACACGCACAGAGATTCGTACTCTCTCGCTCGCCTCCCTTGGAGGAGCACTCGAGTTTTACGACTTCGTTATCTTTGTTTTCTTCACCACCGTAATTGGCAAGTTATTCTTCGCCGCTGGCCTGCCCGACTGGGTACGACAGACTCAAACCTTTGGCATCTTTGCCGCCGGCTACTTGGCTCGGCCATTAGGCGGCATTGTCATGGCACACTTCGGCGATATCCGTGGCCGCAAGCGCATGTTCACGCTGAGCGTTCTGCTGATGGCCATTCCCACTTTGCTCATCGGCTTTTTGCCCACGTACAAATCCATCGGTATCGCCGCACCTCTGTTACTGCTCGCGCTGCGAATCATGCAGGGAATCGCCATCGGAGGTGAAGCTCCAGGCGGCTGGGTGTTTGTCGCCGAACACGCACGGCGCGGGCGGGTTGGATTCGCGGTTGGCTTGCTCACCGGTGGACTAAGTTTTGGCATACTGCTCGGCTCGCTGGTGGCAACGGCCCTCAATATCGCCTGCACTCCCGCTCAGATCTCCGGCGGCCTTTGGCGTATCCCCTTCGTGCTCGGCGGTATCTTCGGCTTTATCGCGATGTTTCTAAGGCGCTGGCTGGAGGAGACGCCTGTCTTCGAGGAGCTACGCCAGCGAGCGGCTGTGTCTAGAGAGCTGCCCCTGCGTGTCGTTCTTCGCGACTACAGACGGGCTATTGTTAGCTCGATTCTCAGTACCTGGACGCTCACTGCAGCAATCGTGGTGGTGATCCTGATGACCCCATCGCTGTTACAGAAGTTGTTCCAGATCGTGCCGCGTGATGCGCAGATGGCAAACCTCGCTGGAACGGCAACGTTATGCATCTCGACCGTGCTCATAGGCGCCGCGACAGATCGGTTTGGCATCAAACGCATCGCGCTTCCAGCGCTGTTGTTCCTGATTGCCACAACGTATGGACTCTATGTAGGCGCAGCCTACATGCCATCGGCACTGCTGCCGCTTTACGCCCTTGCGGGGATCGGTGCTGGCGGAGTCGTAGTCCTGACACCCGTTCTCATGATTCAAGTATTTCCAGCGCCGGTACGTTTCAGCGGCGTCTCCTTTTCCTACAACATCGCCTACGCCATCTTCGGCGGCATCACTCCGTTGCTGGTATCTTGGCTAGCCCACCTAAACCGATTCGGCCCAGCTCATTATGTAGCAGCCGTCTCCGTACTGGGCCTCGTCGCAATGTTTGTGGCTTCCACTCCGTCAAAGGGTCAAGACGGCCATAAAAGCCTCAAAGAGCGCAGCGAAAGCTAAATCTTCACGGCTATTACTATCTAACGTAAAAACAGTCAGTCTAAGTCGCGGTTGAGCTCGACGGTTGCCCGTCGAGCAATTGCTGTTGCGCAATAGATTGTGTCCCCGTATTTGCCCCTAACCCCCTGCAGAAGTATCCTGCAAGAGTGTATCTAACCCGCCCTGAGCGACCACCGCAAGCACCTTAATATCGGGCAGCAACATCTTCAACTGTGTGGCGACCGCATGACCGAAGTCTCCGGCCGGCAAGGACCAGAGCAGGAGAATTTCCACTAAAGTTCGAGCATTGGTTAAGCACTGAAGAAATCCTCGGAGCTAAATGAAACGACACGATTACACCTTGCCACTCATTAAGACATCCGGATTCAGGACGGCGTTATTCCTGATGGCTACAGGTGTTTTTTTATACCTACGAACTTGCGTGCTTCCCGGTATACCGATGGCGGCACAGAATGATGCAGTGTTTTTCTTTGAGCACGCGAAACGTATTTTAGTTGGCCAAGTCCCCTTTCGTGATTTCTTTGTTTTTGTAATGCCGGGAACGGACCTCTTGTATGCCGGGCTCTTTCGACTATTTGGCATTCATGCCTGGCTTGTTTCGGCCATCGTCATTCTGCTTGGCCTCTCGCTCACGGCAGTCCTCTTACAAATTTCGAAGCGACTCTTGAGTGGAAATCTCGTATTTCTACCGGCTATCTTGTTTCTTGTATTCGATTTTGATAATGCGCGCGATGCGACACATCACTGGTATAGCACTTTGCTGGTAATGCTGGCCGTGCTCACGCTGCTGCACGGCAGGACATACAGCAGAATTCTATCCGCGGGTGCCCTATGTGGCGTCGCTACGGTATTTACTCAGACGCAAGGTTTTCTTGGCTTTGTGGCTGTCGCCACATTCATAATTTGGATGCTCCGGCGCGAACGTCAGCCAGTGTCCTTATTAATAAGGGCACTGGCTATATTAGCCTTTCCATTTATCGTCATAGTGGGTGGAACCCTCGGATATTATGCGCACTTGGCAGGCATTCGCACTTTAGTCTATGCGTTATGGGAATATCCCCGTCTCTTCACAGCCACACAATATTCCTATTCACCTCTTTTGGGACTCTGGTCTCAATCCAAATTCATTGATTTCCTTCATGTGCTCTCTTTCTCTTGTCTGTATCTATTCGTCCCTCTTGTGTATATCTTTTGTTTCTATCGATTATTTCGTCAAAGACATTCTATGAATCCGCGTCACTGGGAAGCGTTACTGCTGATTAGCTTGGTTGGCTCGGCGCTTCTCGTTACCGTAGCACTGGGTCCGTCTTCCCACCGACTATGCACGGTTGCTCCACCAGCCATGATTGCGTTTGTCTGGTATTTCAGCGGAGCCGGAGCAATCGAGCGAAAGATACAAAGCACGCTCTGGTGGTTGTCGATCACTTTATTTATCTATCTACCAATTCGATTACAGCTCCTACCGCGAAACTATCTTGATCTCCCGACAGGTAAGACTGCCTTTCTGTCGCCGGAACAATATTCCGTGGATCGCTGGTTAGCAGAGCACACTCACGCCAATGACTATTTCTTCGGATTAACACCTGCGTCTTTTGCAGTCGCGTTGCGAAATCCTACCCCGGTAGATCTCATCCTTCCCACAAAGATGACAACCCCTGCACAAGAGGAAGCAGTCATCCGATCGCTTCAACAATATCCTGCGACCCTCGTATTTCTACGGCACGAAGAAGCATTTGACGATAATGCTCGTTTGCAAGAATTTAACATCTTTATACATAGCCATTACCATCTGGCAAAAGCATTTCCCACCGGGGAGTTTTGGCAAGTAAACCAATGAGAGGCAATACGTATGAAACGACCAGGAGAGCACGTGAGAACGATCGGTTCGTGGATGATAGTAGCGATGCTTGCTGTAACAGCTCAGGCACAGGTAGACACAAAGCATCGCACCGCTGCGCAGGATGAGGGAACGCAGCAAGCGCAAAAGCAGCTTTCACCTCCCGTCGAGATGGCTGCTCTTCACTACGGTTGGCAGTTCGTCGACGGCATGAACCTGTTCTATCGCGAGGGTGGCCCAACCGACGCGCCTACGCTCGTACTGCTTCACGGCAGTCCGACTTCTTCAATCATGTATCAGGCGGTGATGGAGCGACTTGCAGCTACCGGCAAACTGCACGTCATCGCCATGGACTATCCGTCCTATGGCTACTCCGACGCACCAAACCATCAACAATACAGCTACACCTTCGACCATATCGCCGAGACAGTAGCTCACTTTCTCGCCGCCCGGAATATCCGGCGCTGCGCCCTCTACATGCAGGACTACGGCGCACCCATCGGCTTCCGGCTGATTCAGGCTGCACCAGGCAGCATCACCGCCATCATTGTGCAGAACGGCATCATCCATCTCGACGGCTTTCCATTGGCCCAGGATCCGAACAGCAAGCTGCGCCAGTACTGGCGCACGCGTGATCTAGCGAGCGACAAACAGTTCGCCGAAGAAGCAGCCCACATGCCTTTTCCCAGCGCGACGAATTGGACACAAGGTCCAAACGTCACTCCCGACAATGAGCTGCTGAGCATCATCTCTCAGCAACGTCCTGGCGTCGTCGACGCACACAATGATCTTTGGTTTGACTACGGCTCGAACCTGCCGCTCTACCCAGCATGGCAAAAGCTACTCCAATCCCTCAATGTTCCCGTTGAGGTGATCTGGGGCAGTCGCGACAAATTCTTTACGGTCCCTGGCGCTGTGGCGTATCTGCGAGACGCACCAAAAGCCGAAATCCATATTCTCGACGCCGGACATTTCGCAACCTTGGATAACCCGGATGCGATCGCCGCCCTCGTCTCAGATTTCGCGTACCGCCACGATCTTCGCTGAAATGGCAGGCAGCTCACTCCCCCTCATTGAAACGATCTGGATCTGAACGGCATCGATTAACTGTTGCTCAAACTTTCGTGACTCTCGCAAATAGGAACGCCCATGCGCTGGCTTTACACGGCAATCATCGTCTCATCGACACTACTCATGCACACGGAGGCAATCGGCCAGATTGTTGATGTATCGACGTATGGAGCGAAACCTGACTCCGGCCAGAACAGCAGTCCGTCCGTCGCAAGAGCGATCGATTTTGCGTTGCGTCACCATCGCTCGAAGATATCGTTCAAACGAGGGCGGTATGACTTCTGGCCTCAAGGCGCGGTGATGCGCCACCTTTTTGTCTCCAATCATGATGGAGTGGCCGAGCGCGCCGTTGCAATCTCCATCGAACACGCCAGCCGCCTCGAACTGGATGGCAACGGGTCCGAGTTTGTCTTTCATGATTCCATGCTGCCGATTGTTATCTCGAATTCTGATCAGGTAACTCTACGTAATTTTTCGATAGATTATGCAAACCCGCACCTGGTTCAGGCAAAGGTTGTCAGCAAGAACGACAGTTTTGTCGATCTCCACATCGATAACCCCACCTCCTACAGCGTCAAAGATGATCACCTCTTCATCCGGGCCGAGGACGCTCCCATTGGAGCGGAACAACTCGCACGCGGAAGCGTCGTCTTTGATCCCGAGGGAAAATGGCTTGTCGCCGGTTCAGGCGACAACTGGGAGATCGATCAAACAACCGCGAAGAGAATCGATCGAGATACTGTGCGTTTGTCTGGTCTGACTCAGCAAACTCGACAGGGCGACGTGCTCATGTTTTGGAACGGCGATCGTCCCAATCCAGCTATTCTTGTCAGTCAAAGCAGCCACATCGCCGTTTCCAGTGCGCAAGTGTACAGCTCAATGGGGATGGGCTTCATCGCTCAGTACAGCGACGATATTCATCTCGATAGATTCAATGTCATCCTGAAACCAGGAAGCAATCGTTACGTCTCAACGACGGGCGACGCGGTGCATTTTTCGAACTGCCGCGGACAGATCCTCGTTGAGAATGGCCTCTTCGAAAACATGCTCGATGACGGAATCAACGTGCATGGCTCCTACCTTCGAATAGCAGCAGAACCGGCGCCCAACACCCTGATTCTTGAGTTCGGCCATCCACAAACCTTCGGCTTGCCCTTCGCCTCTTCTGGCGACACGCTCCGTTTGGTTCATCCCAAAACCCTTGAACCCTATGCCACGGCAACGGTGGCTGAGGTACATTCACTGGATGACAAACACCTCCGGGTGCGCTTCACAGAAGCACTCCCTTCATCCGTCGAGATCAAGGACGCGGTAGAAAATCTAGCGTGGCAGCCCAACGTAATCTACCGCAACAATCACATTCGCCATAACCGCGCGCGCGGAGCCTTGTTCGGAAGCCAGGCCTCGACGATTGTCGAAGGCAATTTCTTCGATCATCTGTCGGGCCCCGCAATTCTATTTAACAGCGACGCCTCCAACTGGTTCGAGAACGCTCCTGCTCACAATGTTGTGGTTCGACACAACAGGTTTCTTGATCCCAACATGGGACTGTATGGCCAGAGCGCCATCTTAATCAGCTTCCCTGTCGGCGAAACCACGAGCGGAGATTACTTCAGCGCTCGCAACATACTCATTGAGGACAATTCGTTCGAACAGTTCCAGCATCCGCTCTTATATGCCACCTCGGTGGACGGTCTGAGCTTCACGCATAATCGCATTCTGTTCAATCACGATTACCCCGCGAACTCGCCCGCAGATGCACTGGTCTTCTCCTTGAACCACACGCGATGTGTGGACGTATCTCAAAATGT
>Ga0073928_10002873_pt1 | contig 28409 bp, 23 predicted proteins | sample PaiPotPPA55metaG_FD_76969 | JGI IMG/M metagenome (GOLD analysis project Ga0073928, IMG submission 76969) | Iron sulfur acid spring bacterial and archeal communities from Banff, Canada, to study Microbial Dark Matter (Phase II) - Paint Pots PPA... ...
AAAATGGTGTTCGTCTGGGTTGTAATTGTGTTGTTCGAGCGCCACTATACTTCGGTGATACCGCCCTTGATCAAACCACTGCCACCATCCCAGGGGTGTAGACCGGCCAGGCCGATCCGGAGCGGTCCAGTAGCCGACGCAATAGATCATGGCTGCCAGACAAACAAACGCGCCGAGATATAGCCACTGGCGCTGGGTCAAGTTAGCCCGGCAGCCCTGCGAGGCAGGGTGGGCCTGATCGGATGGCTGAGTGGCCGTCATTGGTGCGTTAGAGAGAACCATGATTGTAGCGTCTCTTGGTGTGGGGCTGCATAGTTCTCCGGTTGAACATTCTGCAAAACTTACGATCCGCATTTCGTATGCGGGGCATTGCCAAGGGTGAGTTACCTTTAGCGTGCAGTATGCTGAATCCATGACGGATGAGATGCGCGAGCGCATTATTAATGACGCCCGCCAGCCGCTTGACAACGCGTCTAATGCTCCAAACTTTGCCGATGTGTTCTGGTCTTACCGGCTGTTCGTACTTCGAAGGCCGGATTGTGAAAGAGTTCGCCGCCTATGCGCGCCGGTGTTTACTGGATTCCCTTGTTTCATATTCTGGAACCCGCGGATTCCAGGTTTGTTTGGTGAACGTCCGGCGTTACTAGGCTAGAACGTGCCCGGCCGACGCACCGATGTCTCCGATTGCCAGTGATTGCGCTATTTGCAAGGTTGCGGCGTGATTCAACGAGTCAACTTACTCCCAACGCGCTGTCCACCCAGCCCGGAGCAAAACAGGCGAGACGAAATTGCGGTCTTGAGGGACGAAAAGATAGCGAATTGAAGTATACTGACTGAACCAGGAAGCGCAAAATGGAAATTCCCGCTAAACCTAAGCTTATGACCGTAACCCGCCAGGGCTCAATCCAATCGCAAGGAACCCCCCGAAAGTGGCTGCTTATCCTCGTTTGGCTCCTAACCGCAATTGCAGTCTTGCCGCTCGTGTTTCAATGGCGCGTTCCTCCGCCTCGTAAAGAAATTACTCCGCAATTTGTCATCGGATTGCGCTATTTGCTGGCTCTGGGAGTTTGCTATTGGATGTACCGTGTCGAGCGGAAACGACTGTCCAGGTCGCAGGCGATGGTCGTGGCGTACCTCGTTTTTGCCTTGACGATCATCACCAACATTGTGCATCACTACTTTGTGGATCTCAACGCAGTCTTTCCCAATATGTCCAATCTTCAATGGCAGGAATTGATACAGCAGATCGTCATGCAATTGCGTCCGGATCCGTATTCGTACCGCTTTCTGCCTAACTGCATTGTGCGTTGGATCGAACTAGCGGGCATTAACTTCGCCGCCGCGCGAGATATCTACCGATTGGTTTTTGTATTACTGCTATTTTACGTAATGTACAGATACGCACGCCTGTACACAAATTATGTCGGGGCAATCCTATCGATGGTGCTGGTCGCAGCGGTCTATCCGGTCAGCTTCGAGCACTACGCCGGGCAACTGACGGATCCGTTGTCGCACTTGTCGTTCTTGTTGGCCTTCATATCTCTCGAGACGGGAGCATTCGCGGCGTTCCTGTCGACCCTATTGATCGGTTCAATGGCAAAGGAGACGGTGCTTGCCCTGGCTGGTTATTACGTTTTGTTCTGTCGGAGTAATCCGAATTACAGGCTGAAGGCTGCCGTCCTGTGTGTTGCCGCCGCGCTAGCGTATTTCGGTGTTCGATTACCCGTCCAGAAAGGTCACATGGAATACAAGCAGATCAGCGGTGTTTCTCTGGATCACGTGCCCATTAACTGGGCTGGTACTGGGGTCGACCCGAATGGAAGAACACTATTTGCCATTACAGCGGGCGCGTTCCTACCGTTTCTACTACTCGGATGGAAAGACACCCCTCGGTCCCTTCGGTCTATGACATTGTTTTTGTTGCCAGTTCTATTTACCTCCAGCCTGTTTTTCAGTTGGTTGCACGAGGCTCGAAACTACATGCCCGTGGTGTTCGTGCTCGCGGTTGTGGCAGCGCGATATCTGACTGGGGCAGGAGACAAAGGAGAGTCGAATCCATAGCGGCGGTCACACCATTCCGGAGGCGGGAACCGCTGCCGAACGTCGTCGCCATGATTCAAAAGCCAAACCCGCCAGGCCTGACGATTTTCCGGACCAGCTCGGTAGCTTCCGGCTCGTAAGATCCTTGAGCGATGTTGTGGCCGATTGGCCCGGTCATATTCACCAATTTACTGTGCCCCGCCCGGGCCCGCCGATAGAGAGAATCCCCATGATTCCAGAGCTTCCCGGTACCGCGCCGCGACGGCATCCGGACGAAAATTTCCCAATACGTATTGTCTGCCGTTGGCGCCCAGGGCGGCGCTAAGATTTTGGTCGTCACTGAGGAGCAATAGGATTTCGTGAAACTCCTCGTATTGGGAAAAATACAATCCCCCATTACTTTCGATGCAGAAATCAGTGGTCGCGCCGCACTCCGCGTTGACTATAGTGGGGCGGCCGGCCAGCCAGCTCTCCATGGTCACGATGGAAAAACTCTCCATGCGGCTGGGAACGCATAAGGCGATGGCGGCCGCGAAGGCGTCGTACTTGTCCTGTGCCGGCACGAAACCGAGCTGCACGATGCGGGAGGCATGCGCGGGCGGGATTTGCAGTTCGCCGCCGCCGATGAAAACCAGCTTCTGCGCGCGACCGGTTGCGTCCCAATAGCGGCCGAAATACTCGAGTAGCAAGTCGCATTCTTTGCCCTTTTCGGTGCGTCCGGCGTACAGAAAGAAATCCGACAGGCCATATTTGGCGCGGAAGCGCTGCGGGTCCGCGCGCCAATCGCAGTCTACCGGGACCCCCGCCACCACCGCCCGGTCCGGACTCACGCGGAATAGCCTCTCGGCGAGGCGCCTCTCGTTGTGGGAGTTAAAAATAAGCCCTTTCACCGATTCACACATCTCGCGGACGATCCGCATGCGGGCATAGGTTTCATCGTGCAGACAGGGGACCAGCACGGACCGTTCCGGGCAAACCCTGCTTCCCAGGCAGGTGGTGCCAAACATGTAGGGAATGAAAAGAAAGACGTACTCGTTCCGGTGGTCGGCAATGAAGTCATAGAGGTCCGGGCTGTTAATCATCTCGGCCATGAATACGTCTTCCTCGGCCGGGGTCACAGGCAGGCCATGCATGAATCTGTAGTTCACCCGATCGAAGCTGGCCGTGTCGCGCCTTCGGACCTGAAATCTGCGTACGGGGACGCCGTGGTCGACCGAAGCGCCCTCGGGGTGAAAGTTCCGGCTCCAATCCGAAAGAAACTGTTTCACGCATGTGGTAAGGACTTCGGCCGCCACACCGGCTTTCAAGAGAGCCTTTATGGTACCCCGGCAGAGCGATTCGGCGCCGCCCAAAATGTTATCGCCGTACCAGGGAATCACGAATCCGATCTTGACACTCATCGGCGCTTACGACAGCGACGCAATGCGACCTTCGGAGCCTGCCTGCGGCGATGTTATCGCAGACAGAATTCCCGCCAAGCGCCGGTCCACTTCCTCCCAGGTATAGTTCGATTTGACGAAGGCCTCGCCTTGAATTCCCAGGGTGCGGGCGAGGGGAGCGTCGTTCAACAGGCAGGTCATGGTTTCGCGGAATTCCTCGTAGCCGGAATACCACAATCCGCCGTTGCTCCGAATGCATTGGCCTCGCAATACCGCGCAATCGCCATTGGCGAGGACCGGCTTTCCGAGCAGCCAGGACTCCAGGGCCGCGATGCAAAGACTCTCGTAAGGCGAGGGCGCCACCATAAGCTGGCATTCACGAATCGCCCAATATTTCGTGGCTTCCGGGACAAAGCCGGTCACGATGATATGGGGACGATCGGGAACCGGCATAACCTCCTTCCCTACCATGACCAGTTTCAAATCCGTTATCGCGGATTCCGCGATGTACCGTTCAAAGAACTCGATCAACGTCCGGCATCCCTTGGACTCGTCAATCCGGCCGACATAAAGGATAAACCGGGAGCCGGCCAGGCGCTCGCGCAACGTCTCCCATTGCGGATCCGGCGGAAGGGCGGGTATCGGATCGATGCCCGCGCCCAGCACCTCGGCCGGCAGCGCGATATCGAAAAACCGTTTCTTCAAGAACGCCAGTTCCTCCGGAGAGAGGCACAGCAAGTGACGGGCTTTCCGAAATAGCTTATCGAAAATATCGAGATAGATTGGCAGTTCGTCATGGGCGGTCGGAATCAGAACGGCGCGATCGGGAACAAGCGGCAAACCAAAATAGGTTGTCGCATAGAGGTACGTCTGGAACAGAAACACATCATAAGCCGGTTGATGCTCTTCCAGGTAGGCCAGCAGGGAGCTCGAATACGGACCCTGCAGCTTCATCCAACGAAGCTCGTCTTCTTCGGTGTGAGGCTTCGTAAACACTTTTTGCGAGGCCTCGTCAAATTGCGCCGGATTTCGCGGCTGATCCACTCCGAAGCGCCGCACGCACACGCCGTTGATATCCGCCGCGCCTTCCGGATATTCATTTTTCCAGGTGACGTAATCAATCGCGCGCGTGGTGAGCACGTCGACGTCATGATGCCGGGCCAGGTGCTCGGCAAGTCCCCGGCAATGAGTTTCCGACCCGCCGTTGACTTCGATACCATAGCGTTGGACCACATATGCGATTCGGAGTCGTTTCATTAACAAGTTCCCGCACGCTTATCCTTGCTTCTCGGGCTTTCAGTTATGCTCGTTTCCCGAAGTTCGCGTAGCCAACCCCGCTATAATATCAAGTAGCTTTCCCTGAAGCACGCCGGGGCTGAACTCCTCCTGGTAACGCTGGCGGCCCAGATCCCCGAAGCGGGTTGCTAAATCGACGTCGTTCACAAGCTCTGAGATATAAGAGGCGCACTGCAACTCGTCCCATTTTTCCAGCATTAAGCCGCAGCCGCCTGCCGTCTCGCACACCGCGCCCTGCCCCCAGGCAACAATGGGAACGCGAAAGTACATGGCTTCCACCAGCGGAACACAAAAACCTTCATGCTCACTGGTGCACAGGAATATATCCGCGGCAACGTAAAGGCTTTTGAGCTGGGTGGCGTTAACGGAGCCGGTAAATATAACCTGGCCGGCCACTCCCAGGCTGGCGGCAAGCTGCCGCAAATCTTCGATATAGTTCCGCAGCCGGTCGTCTATGCCACCGCAGAATATCAGTTGCGCGCGGCTGTTGAATTGGTGGCGGTATACGGCAAATGCCCGAATGGCGCGAGCATGACCCTTGTTGGGCTTAATACCACCGACAAAGAGTATGTTGGTCACCTCGCCGGAATAGAGTTGGATGGTGGGCAGGTCGAAGGGCGCGCGTCCCAGTTCTTCGGTCAAGTGCAGCGGAGCTAGCACACGGCAGCTTTCCGCGGGCGCGCCACACGCAATCAGATCGTCGCAGTTGAAAGTAGAGTCGCCGAGAATCGTCATGCCGCCGAGAAGTGCGATCCTTCTGGTCGCCTCCACGCCTGCGGCGCACGCCTGCTGGTGCGGAATCGAATAGCGCGCGAAAAATTGCGGCGGAGTTACGTTGTGGTGGCGAAGTACAACCCGGTTCTTCGTTTTGAAAAGGATCTCCTCGCCTAGGGGCCACCCCATGGAGTGATGGTAGATGAGAATATCTTCGGGCGATTGCCAGAAGTCCGCCGGAGCGTCGGAGAGTGGCTCTACGATGGCCGCGCAGCGCGCATGAAAGCCCTCGGCAAAGATACGCACCGGATATCCTCGCCCAAGAAATGCTTCGCGCATTTGGGAGACGTCGTTCCCAATGGCGTCGTATGGCGCCAGGTGCGGCGTGAGTAAGTGAATGCGCGGAAGCTGGTTCACAGTCAAACCCGCCGCCCGATGACGGCGTAATCTTGCGGACCGTAGAAGTAATCATTAAACCTGCGCGCCAGTTCCGTGCCGCCGTCCGGGACTTTATACGCTTCGGCATACGGATGGAGTTGCAGGATCTCGACGTCACACAGTCCGCGCGCCTCCAGCAAGAACTGGGCCGTCAGGCAAGGGATCGGATTGCGGTGCGTGGGATCGATGTAGAAGTTGTGTGAGCCCACCAGCACGTTTTGCGGATTGGGCGTTTCGAAAATCGCCAGGCCGCCGGGTTTTAGTACCCGGACGGTTTCATCGATCAGTTTGATTAAGACATCCAGCGGGAGATGTTCGATAATGTGAAAGCCGGTTACGGCGCCGAGCCGGTTATCCGGCAGGCTGCGCAGGTGCTGGAGGGCATCCTCCTCTGTCACACGCAAGCCTTTTTCCCTGCATTCGGCGACGAAGATACGGTTCGTATCCACTCCGTAGGCATCCAGATTGGCTTCGGAAAGGACTGCCAGCCATTCGCCGCGGCCGCAGCCGATGTCTAATACGGGCATTCGCTGGGTGCCGATCTGGTGCTTTGCAAGCAAGGGAAGATAGAAGCGCAGCCGCTCCTCAATTTCCGCCCGGCTGCCGCGAAAACGATCTTCGAGCGCCATGTAAAGCCCGTCCAGCGCATGGCTGTCTTCGTCCGATAGTTTGACGGGCTGCGGCTCATTGGAAACAACGGCGGTCCTTTTGCGCACATCTTCCAGCAGAATCGAAATCCGGGCGTGCTGGTGGGAATTCTCCGCACGCAACTGCTGGATCGCGATATCTACGTGGCGCGATTTCTCCGCCATGGAAAGGCTCAAGGCCTCGCGTGCGCCGCGCTCCTCCGCCAAGTGAGACGCCAACTGTTCACGTGCCGCGGTTTCGGCTGCCAGGCATTCCACCAGGTGTTCGCGGGTACGGGTTTCGGCGCTCAAGGCCTGTTCGATACCGGCGCGGGCGGCCCGTTCGGCCTCCAGGCGCTGCACCAGGTGTTCACGCGCGCGCACCTCGGCCTCCAGGCGCTGCGCCAGGTATTCCCGCGCACGAGTCTCGGACTCCAAGGCCTGTTCTAACTCCAGGTTCTGTTCTAATTTCTCCAGGCGGTTCGCGACGCCCGCCAGCAGACGCCCATCTTGCCGGGTGGCCGCCGCCACACTTCTGAGCCCGGCCAATTGTGCGTCAAAGGCCGCCACTACACCCGCCTGAAAATCCCGGATCTGGGGTGTGTACCAGAACAGCATCTTGCGCACGGCTTTCACCAGCAGGGATCCAAGGCTTCCGCGCAGCGATGGCGGCTGCGGAGGCAACTCCCCGACCAGCGACTTGCTTAAATGCAGCGAATGTAAAGCCGCTTCCAGTGGGACCATGTCCGGCAACGGCGGCGATGGCGCCGTGGCTTCCAACGGGAGCGCGTCCGGCGGCCGCGCACCGGAGAAAACTTCGCCGTCAGCCACCAATTGCGGCGGAGCCGAGCTCTGCCGGATGCGCTGCCTGATTTCCTGCATGATGGTCTGGACGTTGATCTCGTTAGCCATAGGTATCGAAACCCTTGGCCCGCCGCGGCCCGGGTTGGAACAGAGGTTGTATCACGCCTCCCGCGCGCGAGCAAGTTTGGAGTTGGCCGCATCCCGAATGTTCACCCGGACCCTGTATCCGTTGCCGCTATCGTGTTCGTCGAACCAGACCACCCATTCCTGCACCAGGCTGAAGGTGAGGTCGTACACCCCTGCGGTCCAAGGGGTTGGAAGGCTGACCTCCCACTTCAACTTTGCGCCGGGAGCGAGTGCTTCCGGCAACGGGAACCGTAAATAGTCTACCTGTGGGTCCACGGTCCGTGCGTCCAGACCAAACCAGCGGTAGCCGAGATGAATGGGGTTAGGAGAGGCGGTCAGCAGCGTGACCGGCCCGCAATTGGTAACCTCGACCTCCACTGGAAGTGCGGCACCGTTAACCACCTCACTGGCTGCCTTCGCGGTTATGACGCATTGGCATTCATCCGGCAGCATCGGATTCATCGGTGTGAAACCCCACTGCCCGCGAATGTTTCCAACAGCACGGAACATGTCCTCGCGGTCCTGCACGCCCACGCGGTAGGCGTTTGTACGAAATCCGCGGCGCAATGCACCCAGGAACTTTCGCGGCGCCAGGCTCAGAGTGAACAGTTCGATGCAGGGCAGCGGTATGCGGGCTAGGGGTGTCCAGGTTTCGCGGTCCAGAATGGCTATTGCAGCGCGGCCCGGATCGCCCGTGGCATGACGGTCCCCGCTGATCCCGACAAAAATGTATCTCTCCGAAACCGCCAATCCCCGCGTCCACCCACCCAAATTGACCTTCCGTGCAGGGAGGCCGGATTCATCGATGAACAGGAGGTCGCCCGGGCGGGAGTTGCAAACCAGCCACCCGCCGTCAACGCGCAGCGGGTCGTGCGGGCAGCACAAACCGCTAACGGCATCGGTTTGGGTTTCCACGTCGAAGATCAACCCAGCCGGAGCATCCATATCGTTGCTCCATCCGTAATTTTCCTCAAAGCGCCCGAACGCCGAAGCATAGAGCCTTCCCTGATGGACGTGAACCCCGTTTACGTGCCAGGCGTCATCGGTGCCGGGAGCTGTCCAGACGCGTTTCACCGTGCCATCCAAACCCAGCCAGAATATGGTGTTGATCGCGGAGCACGGGGTTACCAGGCATTCCCCGTCATAGATTAAGCCATGTGGATCGTCCAGACTGTCGATCCGGTGATAGCGGGCCACGCCCAGCTCATCGTACACCAGCAGTTCCCCGGTAGCCGGAAACTTTGGAATCGAGCGTGTACAGAGCACACGGTACAGGCAGTCTCCGGCGACGGTGATGCCGCTGGTATATAGAGAATCGATTTTTTCCCAGGTGTCGCCCTCGATTGCAAGAAGCCAACCCGCGCCTTCCGGGCCCTCGCCGGCCGCCAGCAGAATCTCCCCGTCCAGAGAGACTGTGTAGCCCAGACGTTCACACTCCACTCGCTATGTTCCTCCTCATCGTTTGAGTTTCCCACTGGCTCATGCTGCTGCGCGCTACGGTGGAAACCGGTTCGCATTTAACTCATATTGACGCAATTACACTACATCAATCCAGCAGTCTTCGAATGGTGTGTGCGGCTTCTCATCAAACCAGCGAGCCCGTTCCTGCACAACAGCCAGCCGGAAACGGAACCGGCCTTGAGTGGCGGGGGCTTCCAGATCCATGATAAGGTCCAAAGCGCAACCCGGCTTGGCGACCGGGATGCGTGTCCGGAGGCCGTCGTATTTTACCAAGTCCTCATTTGACGAATAGCAATGATAAGAAAGGTGGATGGGATAGGGGGGGCGACTCATTAACGCGACTCCACTGTGATTCAGTAAGCGTACCTGAATTTGAAATCGAGATCCTGTCGGAACACTTGCGGGTGCCTGTTGTACGTGAAGGCCAACCTGATTGAGAGTGAGAAAAGGGGGCATCGCAGGAGCATCCAGCAGCGCACTGGCAAACGGCGGCTGCGCCTCTACAAGCCGGCACCCTTCAAGCAGTTCTCTGTCCACGGTGCACAAGTCCCCAATCTCCTGCGCTTGGATGGGAATTCGCTCGAGCTCTTTGAATGTACGCCGGCAAAGCACCGCAATACTGGCGCTGTTGTCCCTTCGTTGCGGATCGTGCCGGGCGGCGCTTACGCCGACGAAAATGGAATCGGCAGTCTCGGCAATGCCCCGAGTCCATCCTCCTAGATCAACCTCAGCTATCTTCTTTTTGGAGCCAGGTTCGATCACCAAGAGCTTATGTTGGGATGAACTGCACACCACCCAATTTCCATCGATCAGCCGGGGGTGGTGAGGAGCTGATATATTTGCCAGCACGTCCTCACCGGTCTCCAAGTCAAAAACAATACCGGATCCGTCAGTACGGTGATCGTTCCATCCCCGCTCCTCGGCAAACCTGCCAAACGCGGAAACGTAGACTTTGTTTTCCCGCACGAACACTCCATTCATATGCCAGGCGTCGCCCTGGCCGGGAGCCATCCATTGATCGACGATTTCCAGTGCTGAATTCAACGTAATGATGCTGTTTGTACCGGTCGAAGCGATTACAAGGCCACCTCCGTACACAGCCAGGTGGTGGGCATCGCCATGACCTTTCAAGCGGCGATACGCCAACAAGCCCGTCCGGTCATAAACCAAAAGGCCAACATCTTCTCCCGGCTGGGACCATAGCAGGCGCACAAGCTCCCCGGGCCGGGTCGCACCGCTGGAGGAATTCATGCCGTCAACCCGCTCCATGCCGGAGCCGTTACAAATATAGAGTCCTCCGGTGCCCTCCAAGTCGGCACAGAACGCAGCTAAAACCTGAGATCCCTGCATTTCCTCCTCAACGTGCCGTTCATTACACCGACGAAATGCGGGGCGTCGAAAACCACGCTGACGGCAACCATCAAAAAGTAACACCAAATCCCCCGGCTCGGTAGCCGTCATGGCGCAGAGCGTTGCATCCGGTTGTAAGATTGCCGTTGCCATGGTGTGATTGGCGAAGGAGACGCAGCCCTTGTGCGGTCCCTCTCTCGCGTATAATGGTGAATTCGGTTTGCCAAAAAACGGCAAATGACCTGTCCGTTCTATCGAGTAGACAGGAAGCTTATAACTTATGGGTAAACGTGCGCTGATTACAGGTATTACCGGGCAAGATGGGTCTTACCTTGCAGAGTTCCTTCTTTCGAAAGGCTATGAAGTACACGGCGCGGTCCGGCGCGTGGCGCTCGAGGATCCGGAGCACCGGCTGCTGCGCTTGAACGCCGTCCGCAGCCAGGTGGAGCTGCACGCCGCGTCGCTCGAAAGCTTCGCGAGCGTATATCAGGTAGTCGCTAAGGTGGCGCCCGACGAATGTTACCACCTGGCGGCGCAGAGCTTCGTCAGCTACTCGTTCGACGATGAGTTCTCGACCCTCAACACCAACATCAACGGCACGCATTTTCTGCTTTCCGCCGTGCGGGACCTGGCTCCGGAGTGCCGGTTCTATTTCGCCGGCTCGAGCGAGATGTTCGGCAAAGCCGAGGAGATACCGCAAACCGAGCAGACCCGCTTCCATCCGCGCTCCAGCTACGGGATCAGCAAAGTCTGCGGCTTTGAGTTAACCCGGAACTATCGGGAAGCTTATAACATGCATGCCAGCAGCGGGATCCTGTTCAACCATGAGTCCCCGCGTCGCGGCTTCGAATTCGTGACCCGAAAAATAACGTCCGGCGTGGCTCGTATTCTGGCGGGACAGAGCCGCGAGGTGAGATTAGGAAATCTGGAAGCCAAGCGGGACTGGGGCCACGCGCGTGAGTACGTAAAAGCAATGTGGCTGATGCTCCAGCAGCCCGAGCCCGACGATTATGTGATCGCCACCGGCGAAACTCACTCCGTACGGGAGTTTGTGGAACTCGCTTTTTCCCACGTAGGCCTGGATTACAAAGACTATGTCGCGGCCGATCCGACGCTGTTCCGTCCGGCGGAAGTCAACCTCCTGCTCGGCGATTGCTCCAAGGCGCGGACGAAATTGGGATGGACGCCGTCCACCACCTTCGAGGCTTTGGTCCGCGAAATGGTCGAGACGGATTGCCGGGCGCTGGGAGTCGAGCGCGGTTTCTCGCAACGCGAAGTCGGACAGCTCGCGTAAGGCGGCGTCTCGCGGATGGCGAACGAAGTTCTACAACAGATTCAAGGAGAAATGGAGCGGGCTTACCGCCCTCCGCAAACCAACAAACGCGTCGAGCCCGCGCAACCCGATAGCCCCCCGTCCCTGGAATTCGCGGCGCTGCGATCCGTGTTATCGGCGCTGCACGCCGGTTATGCGCTGGTAGGCCAGCTACCGCCGGAGCCGCCGACTTTTCGGGGACGTCTGGGCGCCCGGCTGGTCAAGGTTGTACAGCGAATGCTTTTCTGGTATACACCACAGATCGTGCATTTCCAGTATTCCGCCCTGCGCGCCTTGGAACAGCAGGCGCAGATTTTGGAGCGCGGCGAGGGACGCATTCGCCAGCTCGAAGTCGAGCTGGGCGAGGAGCGTGCGCGGAATGAGCATCTGCGCCGCGGATGGGAAGATTTGAAAGTTGCGCTGGCCGCCCGGACCTCGAATTCGCAGCCTGCTCCAACGAACTTGTAGAGTGTCATCGATTGCGCCACCGCCGGTTTGAACGTTCTGGCCCCAGGTGCAAGAGGCCGCGGATTGCGAATACTGATTGCTACAGTACGGGTCCCGTTTGTGCGCGGCGGCGCCGAAGTCCTGGCCGAGGATTTACGCCGGGCGCTGGTCGAAGCCGGCCATCAGGCTGAAATCGTCGCCATACCTTTCAAGTCGTATCCTCCGGAGCGCATTTTGGACCAAATGCTGGCGTGCCGGCTGCTGGATCTGAGTGAAACCGCCGGCGCACGCGTCGATCGCCTGATCGGGCTCAAATTTCCCGCTTACCTGATACCCCATCCGCACAAAGTAATATGGATGCTCCATCAACACCGGCAAGCCTACGATTTATGGCAGCATCCGCTCAACGATCTGCACACACATGCCAATGGCCTGGACGTGCGCACGGCCATTCATACCGCGGATATGACGCTGCTTCCGCAGAGCCGCGGTCTCTTCACGATTTCGCGCAACGTGGCCCTGCGCTTGCAAACTTATTGCGGGCTAAACGCCACTCCGCTCTATCCGCCCCTGCGGGATGCCGGCGATTTCTATACCCTCCCCGCGGAGGATTTTCTGTATTTCCCCAGCCGCATCAACCGGCTCAAAAGGCAGGATCTCGTATTAAGGGCACTGGCCCGCACGCACTCCGGGGTACGCATCTGCTTTTCCGGTCCGGCCGATGAGCCCGGTTTTGAGCGGGAGTGTGCGGATTTGTCGCGCAAAAAGGCCCTCGAAAACCGCGTGCAGTGGCTGGGTGCGGTATCCGAAGAGAAGAAGCGCGATCTCTACGCGCGCTGCCTGGGCGTGCTGTTTCCTCCCCTGGACGAAGATTACGGCTACATCACGCTGGAAGCCATGCTGGGCTGTAAGCCCGTCATCACCTGCGCCGATTCGGGCGGTCCGCTGGAGTTTGTCGTCGATCGCCAGACCGGCGTCGTGGCGGAGCCGAATCCCGAATCGTTGGCCAACGCCATGGACGATCTATGGGACCATCGTGAGCACGCCAGGCGGTGGGGCGATGCCGGCCGCCAGCGCTACAGCGATCTTCGGATCGGTTGGGCCCACGTGCTGGAGAACCTGTTGCAATGAAGGTCGTGATCGCTACCTCGGGCGTGCCCTTCATGCGCGGCGATGCCGAGATCCTGGCCGGCAATCTGCTGCAAGCGCTCGCCGAGGCCGGTCACGAAGGCGAACTGGTCGTTATTCCGTTCAAAGATTATCCCCCCGGCCGTATTCCGGATCAGATTCTCGTCTGCCGGCTGTTGGATCTCACCGAGACCAACGGCGTGCGCATCGACCTGGTGATAGGGCTCAAATTTCCCGCCTACCTGATCCCGCACCCCAACAAAGTCATCTGGCTGCTGCACCAGCATCGTTCCGCTTATGACCTGTGGGACCATCCGGGGGCGGGCGGCCTGATTCAGTTCCCCGACGGTCCCGTGATTCGCGAAGCGATTCGTCATGCGGATCGTGAACTCATCGGCGAAGCCAAGGCCGTTTACACGCTATCGCAAAATGTGTCGAGCCGGCTGCGCTGCTATTCCGGAATTGCTGCGAAACCGTTGTATCATCCTCCGCCGAATGCTTCGCTGTTCCACAAGAACCCCGCCGCCGATTACCTTTTTTTCCCGGGCCCCGTTGACCCCGTAAACCGGCAGTGGCTGGCGATACAGGCCCTGGCCCAATGCCGTGAGCCCGTGCGCATCCGTTTTGCCGGGGATCCCGGCAGTCTTGCCCAGCAGGCTAAATCCGCTAACAAATTCAAATTGGGCGACCGGGCCGAATGGCTCGGTACGTTATCCGAAGACCAAAAACGCGATTTGTATGCCAACTGTCTCGGCGTCATCTATCCCCCTCTGGACGAAGATTACGGCTACGTCACGCTGGAGGCTATGTTGTCTTCAAAGCCGGTGATCGCCTGCCCCGATTCGGGCGGCCCGCTGGAATTTGTCCTGGACCGGCAGACGGGGTTAGTGCCGCACCCCACTCCCGAATCGCTGGCGGAAGCCATGGACGCGCTATGGGCCGATCGCCACAGCGCGGCTGCCATGGGCGAAGCCGGCCGTGCGCGTTATCGGGATTTGCATATTTCCTGGCCGAACGTGGTGGAGAAGCTGTTGTGCTGAAGATCAATTGGTTTTCTCCCTTGCCGCCGGCGCGAAGCGGCATCGCCCAGAATTTTGCCATGCAGATCCTGCCCGCGCTGGCGCAGCGTTGCGAGGTGGTGCTATGGACGGATCAAGACCAGGTGGCGCCGCAGGTGCAGCGCATCGCGCGTGTCGCGCGCTATGATCCGGCCGATCCTCCCTGGCGCGAGATCAACCACGGCACGATCTCGATTTACCATCTGGGAAACAACGCGGACCTTCACGCTGGCATATGGCGGGTAAGTACTCGTCAGGCGGGAGTGGTCGTCTTGCATGATCTTTGCCTCCACGAGTTCCTTTCCATGCTGGCGGTTCACGACAAGGGGGATCGCGCCAGCTATCTGGCCGCGCTGGAGCGCTGGTATGGCGAAGAAGGGCGGCATGCCGGCGTAGCATTCTGTGCCGGAGGAATCAGTGCCGAGTCCATGGCGCAGAGATTCCCTTTGACGCGTGAAGCCGGCCGCCGCGCCCTGGGAGTCATTACCCATTCCACCGGGGCGCGAGAAGAATTGCGGGAAATGCCTTGTCCGGTGACTGTGTTGGACCATCCTTACGTGGCTGCCGAAGAGTCCCGTTACCGGCAATGGCTGGCTATACGCAATGACACCCCCGGCCCGCCGTACCGCCTGGTTGTTTTTGGATACCTCGGCCGCAACCGGCGATTGAAAGCTCTATTGGAGGCATGGGCCGGGATGCCCGAATGCCATCAGTTCCGGCTGGATATATGCGGAAAGCTTTGGGATGAAAGCGACGTACGTGCGCAGATCGAGCGCCTGGAGTTGACCGCTCTGGTAACGCTGCGCGGTTTTCTGCCCAGTGCCGAAGTGGATCATAGCCTCAGCGCCGCACACCTGGCCATCAACCTCCGCTATCCCTCGATGGGCGAGGCGTCTGGCAGCCAGTTGCAGTTCTGGGATTACGGTCTGCCGACCCTGGTGACCCGCACGGGCTGGTATGCAACGCTTCCGGAGGATGCCACGGCTTTTGTGCGGCCAGACCACGAGGTGGCCGACATTCAGGCGCACCTACGCGCATTTCTGGCCGATCCGGCTGCGTTTCGCGCCATGGGCGAGCGCGGCCGGCAGTTACTGAAAAATCACAATCCCGAGAGGTACGTGGATGGCATGGTGCAGTTCTGTTCCGAGGCACTGCGGCTCTCGCCGCGGGTTGCGGCTATGGCGCTCGCAAACAGAGTCGGTACCGAATTGAGCGGCTGGCTCCCTCCAGCGGTGGGCCCATATCTGTTAAAACGAGCCAGTACAGAGATCTACACGATTTCTGAGGGCGGCGTATCTTAAGCATTACGCCGCACGCTACCCCTTGCGCCCCGCCTGCGCGGCCCCCGGATGATACCGCCGCTGCAAGCTATCGAACTGCAGGTGGTAGCCCAATCCCCAGCGATACATCAGATACTTCGCCAACAGCACCAGAATGGAAAACCCATAGATGGTGCTTTGGAAGAACGATGCCGACGAAGCCTGCGCGAAATATCGCGTGGGCACCGGAACCTCCGTAATGCGCATTCCCAGTGCTACCATCTGAGCCATGATTTCCTGGTCGAATATGAACTTGTCGGAATTGGTCTGCAAGTTCACGGATTCGAGCACGTCCCTGCTAAATGCCCGGTAGCCGGTGTGATACTCGGAAAGCTTCAGTCCGAAAGTCACGTTCTCGGCCCAGGTCAGGAAGCGGTTCGAGATGTATTTCCACCAGGGCATGCCTTGCTTCATGGGACTGGTTCCCATCAGGCGCGAGCCCAGCACGGCATCCGCGCGCCCCTCCTGAATGGGCCGCACGATTTCGGGCAGCAGTGTGGGATCGTACTGATAATCCGGATGCACCATCACCACAATATCCGCGCCGGCCTTCAGCGCTTCCCGGTAGCAGGTCTTCTGATTCGCGCCATAGCCGTAGTTGCGGTTGTGGACGAAGAGTTCCAGCCCCATATCGCGCGCGATCTGGGCGGTTTCGTCGGAGCTGCCATCGTCCACCAGAATCACCAGGTCCACCAGCTCGTGCGGCAGGTCCGCGTAGGTCATATGCAGGGTCTTGGCCGCATTGTAGGCCGGCATCACCACTACTACTTTAGATTTGCCTGTCATGGTTGCGTATCCGGCACCGCTGAGACGATGAATTGATAAGCGAACATGGTCTTCCAGAAGCGCGCCGATTCGTAGGACATCCGCTCGAGCGCGCGCACGCCGGCGGTGCCCTGCCATTTTGGCAGCGCCAGCCCGATGGGCACGCCCGAGCAGCGCAGCGTCTCTATGCGGAAACCCGTCTCGGCCAGCAGATCGAGCCAGCCGCGCCAAGTATAGAAATGCAGATGCGTGCGGTCGAACAGCCCGCGATCCTCCGCCGGGAAGCGCCCGCGCAGGACATTCCAGCGAAAATAGGCGTGGCCGCTGTTGGGCAGCGAGGCCGCCAGTTTTCCGCCCGGAGCCAGCACGCAGCGCAGTTCCCGCAGCAGCAGCGCGGGGCGGCGCAGATGCTCCAGCACATCCGCGCAAATGGCAAAATCGAAGCGGCCTGTGAGAGCCGGCAGGCCCAGGTCGAGATCCGCTTCCACCAGTTCGATCGATTCCGGGAAACTCGCGCGCGAGGTGCCCGGTGAATCGATGCCCGTGACCCGATAACCGCGGTCGGACAGGATGGCGCCCAGGTAACCCCCGGCGCACCCCACGTCGAGCACGCGGCGACCTCCTCCATGGGACGGCAAGCTGGCCAACAGCAGGCTGTGGCTGCTATACGGGCTATCTTTCAACTGATAAGTCGCGCTGGCAGCCAATGTCATCCTGTCCGATTATCCCCCAGGTGGGCCCGCCTTTGGAATGCACCCAATACCGGAAAACTGGAGCTATGGTCAGGCTATGGTCAAGGATGATTTCCTCTATAATGTTTTGGCCATGATGTCCGTTAGTGTCAAATCGGGTTGGCAAGGCAATTAATTCGCTCAGGAATAAGGAGAACAGGAAATGAAAGTTTCGCGCCGTATGCTTTTGTCCGTGTTAATCGGTTGCCCGCTGATGATGGGCGCGCAGACAGTGCGGGATGTGGCCCCACTCAAGCACTGGCCCGCGCCGCTGTACTGGCAACCTACAGTGGAGGAGCGGGCGCAAACGGCCAAAACGGAGATTTCCGGCAACGGCACGATGATCCCGTTGGCGGAGACTCCCGCAAATTCGTTCGTCTTTGTAGGGATGACGCCCTGCCGTTTGGTCGACACGCGAAACGGCAGCGGATTTACCGGGGCTTTCGGACCGCCGAGTCTGGTGGCTAACGGAACCCGGAGTTTTCCGCTCCAGGCCAGTACCACGTGCAGCATCCCCTCTATCGCCCAGGCGTATTCACTGAACATTACGGTAGTCCCGCCTGGATTTCTGGGATACCTCACGATCTGGGCGTTCGGATCGCCCCAACCACTGGCTTCGACCTTGAACGATTCTCTGGGAACGGTGGTGGCGAATGCAACTATTGCCGCCGCCGGAAATGATGTGTCGGGGTCCGTGGATGTGTTTGTCAATGGCGTCACCGATTTGATCATCGACATTAACGGTTATTATGCTGCGCAGAGCGGGATCACGCTGACGCAAGGGAGCGCGGGCGCGCCGTCGGTCAGTTTCGCGGGGGATTCCGGCACGGGCATCTATTCTTCGGGAGCAGGTGCGGTAAACGTATCGGCTGCGAAGCTGGAGGTCAGCGGCAATACACAGGTGGACGGCGGGAGCATATTGACCAGCGGCGGCGTGCCGGCACTTCAATTTTCCAATAATGGGTCAAACAACTTCAGCGCGGGTTTGGCCGCACTGCCATCCAATACCACCGGAATCAGCGACACGGCTGTCGGTAACCTCGCTCTCGGAAACAACACCACTGGCTCCGGAAACACCGGTAGCGGTTGGTCCGCGCTGGGTAGCAACCGCTCGGGTAGCGACAACACGGCAACCGGCTTCACCGCACTACTAAATAACTCTAGCGGCGTCGGCAACACGGGTACTGGTGCCAGCGCTCTCGGAAATAACACCACCGGAAGCAGCAACACAGCCAGCGGCTATTTTTCACTGGCGAGTCTCAAGGTGGGCGACAACAACACCGCTACGGGATTTCAAGCACTGGACCAGACCACGGGCAGCAACAACATCGCTATGGGGTATCAAGCCGGGTATAATGTCACCACCGCCAGCAACAACATCCATATCGGTAGCCTGGGCACTACCATCGACAGCGGCGCCATTCGCATCGGAACCACGGGAACCCACACCTCCGCCTACATCGCCGGCATCCGAAGCACCACGACGGGCAGCAATGACGCCGTTCCGGTCCTGATCGACTCCAACGGACAGCTTGGCACTATCTCTTCAGCCCGCCGCTACAAGGAAGACATTCAGGACATGGGCAACGCCAGCAGTGGTTTAATGCGTCTGCGGCCTGTTATCTTTCGATACAAAAAGCCGTTCGATGATGGTTCCAAGCCTATCCAATACGGCCTCATCGCCGATGAAGTCGCAGAGGTCTATCCGGATCTGGTGGCGCGTTCAGCCGACGGGCAGGTCGAGACGGTGAAGTATCAGGTATTGGACTCCATGCTACTCAACGAACTCCAAAAACAAAAGACCACGATTGCGGCCCAAAAGGAGCAAATCTGGTCCCTCGAAGAGCGGTTGGCCAGAATCGAGGCGGCCCTCGAACAAACCTCTCTGGCGGCTGCGTCCCGCTAACTCACGCCGGCCACCATTGTGACGTAGCGCACATCTTTTAGGCACATTCCGAAGGTGCGATTTTAAGTACTGATTGTACCTGTAACCTCATAGCCCGGTACTCTCAGAAATCCGGATATGGCAGAAGCGTCTGATTTGGTACAATCTCCGATGGGTCGTCCACAGGGTCGTTGGAACGAATCAAGAAAAGTCGTCACAGGGTCATTGGAAGGGAATCAAGAAAATATGAGTCTCGATCGGTTGAATCGCAAGCTAGCCTATTCCGCTTTGATAGCACTATTAGCTTTGATGGTGACTGAGAATGCTTCGGCTGCCACGCCGAGCCTGGCGGCGGCCGCTTCTCATGGAATGTCGCTTAACGCTTCGGGAAACGCATGCGGTGCCGGGGAAAACAACTACGGCGAACTGGGAGATGGAACGGCGGTCGCCCGATGGACGCCAGTTCCGGTTGTTGGCCTTTCCAGCGCGATCAAAGGGATTTCCACCGGTCAGTACCATACTGTGGCCGTCAAGAATGATGGGACTGTTTGGACCTGGGGTTACAACGGCTACGGGCAGCTTGGCACGGGAAATAACTATGACAGACTCACCCCTTTCAGCATTAGCGGTGTGTCCAGTGTTATTGCCGTCGCGGCGGGCCAGAACCATAGCCTGGCGCTGACCAGCGGTGGAATCGTCTGGGGTTGGGGGTACAACGGTTACGGCCAGCTTGGTGATGGAACCACCACGGAGCGGCTGACTCCCGTACAGGTAATCCTGTTGACGAATGTGGTGGCTATCGCCGCCGGTCAGAATTTCAGCCTCGCGGTTAAGAGCGACGGGACCGTGTGGGCTTGGGGGTACAACGGCTATGGCCAGCTCGGCGACGGTACCACGACGACTCGGCAAAGCCCTGTGCAGGTGACTGCGCTTACGGGCGTAACGCTAATAGCCGCCGGTGCCTACCACAGCATGGCGCGGAAAAGTGACGGCACGATGTGGACGTGGGGCTATGGCGGCTACGGACAATTAGGGAATGGGAGCACGTCATCACAGTCTAATATAGTGAAAGTCACCGGCCTCTCGACCGTGACGGCGATCGGCGCCGGTGACAATCATAGCGTTGCAGTGCAGAGCGACGGGAGCGTATGGGCCTGGGGCTACAACGGTTATGGGCAGCTTGGCGACGGCACCACGACGAACGAAGACACGCCGATACAAGTGGGTACGTCGACCAGCGGCTTCAGCGGTTTCTCGGTTGTCGAGGGGGGCTCTAATTTCAGCGTGGCGATGCAGTCGAATGGCACAGTGTGGGCTTGGGGAGATAATACTCTAGGCCAGTTTGGAGACGGTATCACTAACCAGAGTCTTACGCCTGTCAAGCAGTTGGGATGTGCTGGTTTCCCCTCGGTCGGTTCTGGGGTGAGCATCTTTACCACCTACGTTAGCGCGAACCAACAGTTCGCTGTGTCAGCAAAGAGTGACGGGAGTGTATGGGCGTGGGGCGACAATACGTACGGGCAGCTCGGCGACGGGACGCAGATCAACCGTAATACGCCGGTAGAGGCGGCCGGCATCTCCGGCGCCACGGACGTGTCCGCTGGCGGATTTCACAGCCTGGCCGTAACAAACACCGGATCCGTCTGGACCTGGGGCTACAACGGTTATGGAGAATTGGGGTCCGGCAATACGAGTAACCGGCCCACGCCACTCCCCATAAGCAACTTCACAGGAGCGGTCAAGGCCGCGGGTGGTTACTACCACAGCCTTGTGCTGAGAAGCGACGGCACAGTTTGGGGATTCGGCTATAACGGTTACGGCCAACTCGGTGACGGAACCACCACCGAACGGACCAGCCCCGTCCAGACGATCGGACTAACCGGTATGACGGCTATCGCGGCAGGTTATTACCACAGCCTGGCTCTGAGAAGCGACGGCACGGTCTGGGCGTGGGGTTACAACGGGTACGGGCAACTAGGCAATGGAACGAACATAACTGAACAAAGCGGCGTCCAGGTACCGGGGCTGTCGAATATCGTGGCCATAGCGGCAGGTCAGTACCACAGCCTGGCTCTGAGGAATGATGGCACGGTCTGGGCGTGGGGTTCAGGCAGCAATGGGCAGCTAGGCGATGGCACTACCAGCACGTACTACAACGTCGTCAGCGTCAGCGGTCTCACCGATGTTGTTGCAATCGCGGCCGGCTCTTACCACAGCGTCGCCGTACGCAGCGATGGAACCGTATGGTCTTGGGGGTATAACGCCGACGGCGAACTTGGCAACGGCACCACCACCCAGTCAACCACTCCGGTACAGGTGAGTGGCCTGACAGGAGCACTGGCAGTCGCCGCCGGCTCAAACGACACCCTGGCCCTCACAACCAATGGTTCCTTCTCCGTCTGGGGCTCCAACGCCGACGGCCAGTTTGGCGTTCCTACGCCTTCCTCCAGCACGGTGGAGATCCAGGGTCCCACGGGATTTGTTACAACTTTCGCATTGAGCACGGCCGTCTCCCCACCCAACTCAGGCACGGTTTCGATCAATCCGGTATCGCCAGGCGGGGTATATCCTAACGGGTTCAATGTCTGCTTAATGGCATCCCCCGCGGCGGACCAACTCTTTCATAGCTGGACGGGAACTGCACTGAACGCCGCCAATTGTCTCACCATGACGGCTAACGCGTCCGTCACGGCAAACTTCACCACCAACACCAACACAACCAAGTTGCGTTTCATCCCGTCCGCACCGTGTCGCGTGGTCGATACGCGCGGCACCGTGGGACCTCTGGGTGGGCCCCCAATCGGCGCCAACACCAGCCGCAGCTTTACTATTCCGGGGACCTGCGGTATTCCTTCCACTGCGCTGGCTTATTCGCTCAACCTTACCGTGGTACCCAGTGGGACACTGGGGTACGTAACGCTGTGGCCTACCGGCAAGCCTCAGCCTGTGGTTTCCACATTAAACTCCATCGATGGCCGCGTCAAATCCAACGCGGCTATCATTCCAGCCGGTACCAGCGGCGCCGTCAGTGTCTTTGCGACCAATACCACCAACGTGGTCCTCGACATAGACGGCTATTTCGATCTGGCCACCGATCCCACGGCACTGGAGTTTTACCCGCTGACCCCCTGCCGCGTGGCAGACACTCGCAACGGAGTCGGAGAGTTAGGCGGACCGTCACTGGTCGGTGGGGCTTCCCGCATTTTCCCCGTGCTATCGAGCCTCTGCAGCATCCCGTCTAACGCCTTGGCGTATTCGCTAAACTTCACCGCCGTCCCGCAAGGTCCACTGGGCTATCTGTCGGTCTGGCCCTCGGGACAGAGTCAGCCGCTGGTTTCCACCTTGAACGCTCCCACCGGAGAAGTTACGGCCAATGCCGCAATTGTTCCGGCCGGTTCAGCGGGCGCGATTGAATTGTACGTGACCAATAACTCGGACATGATTATCGACGTCAACGGCTACTTTGCGTCGCAGGGAGCCGGGTATTCACTCTATAACCTGACGCCGTGCCGCATCGAAGACACGCGATTTCCCTCGGGGGTACCACCCTTCGTCGGGACCATCGTGGTGACGTCGACGGGAGTTCCCTGTGGCGTTCCGCCGGAGGCCCGCTCGCTGGTATTGAACGCTACGGTGGTTCCATCGGGAGTGCTGGGCTACCTGACTTTGTGGGCCAACGGAGGCTCGCAGCCGGTGGTGTCCACGCTGAACTCGCTGGATGGTTCGCTCACGTCGAACATGGCACTGGTGCCCACCACCAACGGCTTGATCGACGCATACGCGGCGGGTCCGGGTGCGACTTATCTGATTCTTGATATCTCGGGATTTTTCGCGCCTTAGTCCGATTTTCAGCACTTCTTGGTGCGGCTCGCCAGGTTCGAGCCGGCTGTGGCTCCTTGCGGCGTCGCTGTGTCGACGCCGCGGCCGCCGGCACCATCGCGGCGGAGTTCACCACCACGACCGCGACCGCCGCGGTTATCGCGATCAAGATCGTGATGACAATGCCATCCAAGCGGGAGACCATCACCTCGGGGTGATTGAAACGGCGTGCCGGGGGGCATTTGTCAGGACGCCGCCAACTACGTAACACCAGCCGGAGACCCGCCCTCACTGCGCATTCATGCGGCAAAACTCCGTTGCCGGCCCAGGCGTCGGGATCGAACGTACGCATATGCCGGGTCGCGTTGCCCGCGCGTTATCGGAGAGTGCGGAGTGTTGGAAGAGGTGTAATGGGGGAGAAAAGATCGCCTTACGACGCGCCCATGTCCTCGCGCATCATGTTGAAGGGGTTCGTCATGCGCGGAGCCAGCTTGCCGTACTTGATCTTGCCGTTTTCGAACTTCATGGTGACCCGGCCGCTCAAGGCCTTGAGTCTCCAGGCGGCCAGGCGTTTGGAAGATACCGCTCCATCCACCACGACCGTATCGCCGTCCACCGTAATGGAGTTCATCTTGATCATTTTCAGGTCCGCATCGAAACGGTCCTTGTGCCAGTCGGTGATGCCCTGCCGGCCGGAATAGATGGTCTTGTTGAAATCCACGGTGGCGTCGTCGGCGAAAAACTCCAGGCAGCGCGCCATGTCCCGCGCGTGAAAGGAGTCCAGATAGGCTTGCGCCAGGCTCTTCAAATCAGTTTGGGGTGCGACTTGGTTATCCATTTGGTTCATCCTCGATGTTGTTCCCAGATCTCCACGGCCACGGGGCCTTCTTTGCGGACCGGATCTTCGGTGCGTCCGGCGGCTTCCATCTTTTCCGCGATCCAGGCTTCCAGTTCCTTCTCCATTTCGGCGGCGATTTGAGGCTCGCTCGCGGCGATGTTGTGATCCTCGCCCGGGTCCGCCTGCAAGTCGAATAATTCGCGATCCGGATTGCCCAGCAGGTCCGGGTAACGGGCCAGGATGAATTTGTACCGGTCCGTGCGGAGATAGTATTTCGACTGCCAGGTGGATTCGAGACCGATAACGCGATCGTATCCGGAATGTTCTTCCTTGCCGGTCAATTGCGGCAGAAAACTCTTGCCGTCCAAATCCTCGGGGAGATCGCTGCCGGCCGCCTCCAGCAGCGTGGGGGTCACGTCGGACAATTGCCGGAAGGGTGCGAAGCGGCTGCCCGCTTTCAGGTTGCCGGCCGGCCAGCGCACGATCATAGGCACATTCACCACGCAATCGTGCAGCCCGTAGTGGTCGTAGTAGATGTGGTGATCGGTCATGCTTTCGCCGTGGTCGGCCAGCAGCATGACCATGGTGTTTTCAGACATTCCCAGTTTTTCGAGCGCATCGCTCAAGGCGGCAATGCCTTCGTCCAGATAGCGGAGCTCGCGGTCGTAGAGCGCGGTGACGTAATTGGGGTCGGTGATCAGACCGTTGGAAGTTCGCAGCCAGGTATCCCGCGCCATGGCGCCGACCGGGTGATCCCACCATTCATCGAGCTCGTGGTTGTCGGGGTTGGTGGGATTGCCGCCTTTGTAGAACATGCCGCGCATGCGGTCCGGCGGCACGTAGGGATAATGCACATCCCAGTAATGAATGAACATGAAGAACGGACTCTTGGGGACTGTCTTCAGCCACTGGATGGCCCGGTCGTTCAACTCTTCCTGGGTAACGGAGGCGTAAAACAAATGATGCAGGCTGGGGTCGATGATGTATTCATACCCGCGCCCGAACCAGATTCGCTCACGAAACAGGGTATCCACGGCGCAGGTGGTGTAGCCCTCGCCCAATAGGATTTCCGGCAGAAACGGCGTGCCGCGTCCCAGTTTGGCTTTCCCGCCATGCGCTACCACGCCATGAGTTACGGGATGCTGTCCGGTGAAAATGGTGGTGTGCGAAGGCTGTGTCGGAATGCCTGGTGCAAATGCCTTTTCGAACAGCGTTCCCTGGCAGGCAAATGAGTCAATGTTCGGACTGGTGGGGAGCGAATAGCCGTAGCAGCCCAGGTGGTTGGCGCGCAGGGAATCCGCGCTGATCAAAATGATGTTCGGTTTTGCCTGCATTGATCTTAATGATTGCCGGACCGCGAGGGCCCAGCGCAACTACTCGATATAGCCCAATTCCCGCAGCCGTTCGACGACGAGGGCTTCATCTTCCGGCCGGATCACCTGTTCGGGTTCCATAGCGGCGTCCTGGGCGCTATCCGGGCTGGCCGGCGTGGGCGGCGGTTCTGGCACAACGGCATCCGCCGAGGTTTGTTTCTGGGGTTCCTGCTCCATATTACTAGACCGATCTTGTTACGATACCACGGGTTGGCGGCGGAAGGCGAGTATTGCGGGGGGTGAGTGGGTACTGGGGTTCCGGTGGCGGGCTCGGCAAGGCTGATTGGAGAGGGGTTTATGGCTGGAAAAAGCGGTGGCCGAATGAACCCAAATAAAGACGAATATATAATGGAATGAATAAGTTGCGGCGCGCGGAATGACGCGCAAGGAGACACTGGTCAGTTTAGTTCTGCCGCAAACTCCCCGGCTTTTTCCGGCTTGCCCCAGGCTTCATAGAGTTGAACGAGCCATTCGCGGGCGCGGTCCAGGTAATACCGGTCCGGGGCGTCGATCCGCTCCTTGCGCGAAAGCATGCCGTTGTAGCCTGCGAGCAGCAGCGGTTCCGCTTCGGTGTATTTCTTCTGCCCTGCCAGGCTGGCGCCCAGAAGGCTTTCGGCGCGGAATCTTTGCCAGTCATCTGACTGCTTCTTTTTAAAGAACTCTACAGCCTCGCGCGCGAGGAACTCGCTCTCGGTGAACTTACCCTGTGATTGGTAGGCGAGCGCCAGGTTGGCCGCCGAGTCCATTGTCTCCGGGTGGTCCGAGCCCAAGGCGTGCCGCCGCCCAGCCAGCGCCCGCGCGCCGTAGGTCTCCGCCAAGGCGTACTGGGCTTGTCGCTGATATAGGAATGCCGCAAACGAAAAGCAGTAAAGGGCGACAGGATCGTCGGCGCGCTGCTTGCGGCGTTGGACCTCCAAGATCTGGCTGACCAGCGCCTCGGCCTGCGGGTACTTGCCATCTGCGCCGTAAGCCTCGGCTAAGTTGCCCCTGAACTGTTGGGCGTCATTATTCTCGGGGCCGTTCAACTCAGATCAGGGGACAAACGGGATCTTCTATGGTGCAGACTCCTTCGGCGGGACCGGCACGGCCTGTTTGGGCTTCGGCTGCGGCACGATCTACGCGCTATCGGACAGTCTTGGCCCATTTATGGAAAGGCCATCAAAATCCTGAGTAACGATCTGACGGGTGCGACTAGGGTCACTTTCAACGGCATGCAGGCCGCGTTCACGGTCGAGTCCAAAACACTGATCTCGGCCACCGTTCTGGCCGGCGCGACTACGGGCTTGTCACGGTGACCGGACCGAACGCAACGCTGAAGAGTAACGTGACATTCCGGGTCCGGCCGTGAACTGATCTAACTGTGATCTAACTGCCTTTTGGCGTTCTAAGGTGACGGTAGAGCTTGTATCCGAAAAAGGTGATCAAGGCGCCGGCGGCGGCTCCGGCTCCGATGACCATGCTCGCGGATAGCGAGGTCAAAGCTCCCTGGGCGGCGAGCTCCAACACCCCGGCCGTTGCGCCACCGGCGCCGCCGACACCGGCTCCGACGGAGGCCGCTGCCGCTGCTTTGATCTTTTCTTTCTCAGATTCTTCCATTTAGTTTGAATTTTAGCGCATGGCCGGCGGGGCTGGTAAGATTGATTTTGCCCTCATGAAGGCCATTATTCTCGCGGCGGGACTGGGGACCCGTTTGCGCCCCATCACGTTGACGACTCCCAAGTGCCTGGTACCAATCAATGGTGTTCCCTTATTGGAACTTTGGCTACGCGAATGTGAGCGTGCAGGCGTGGATGCGGTGCTGGTGAATACTCACCACCTGGCCGAACGCGTGGAGGAATTTGTGGCGGCGCGGCGCGGTGTTCCGGTGACGCTGGCCTATGAACCCGAGCTGCTGGGGAGCGCTGGAACGATTGCGGCGAACTGGAATTTTGTGGACGGCGCCGAATCGTTCCTGGTGGTGTATGCGGATAATCTGACTACATTTGCGTTGACCGAGCTGACCGCATTTCATACTACCCACGACCGGTTGGCCTCGATGGCCTTATTCCGCTCGCCGAATCCGTCGGCCTGCGGGGTGGTGGAGTTGGATGATACCGGCCTGGTTGTGGGATTCTGGGAGAAACCGGAGAATCCGCGCGGCAATCTGGTCAATGCCGGCCTGTACGTCTTTCGCTCCCAGGTGCACCAGTTTCTGCCCGCTGAAGTTCCGGCCGACGTGGGCCGGTCTTTAATGCCGGCGCTGGTGGGTCAAGCCAAGGGGCTGGCGATCCGGGAATATTTCGTAGATATAGGTACTTTGGAGAATTACTACAGCGCCCAGGCGGATTATGCCGCCGCCTGCCGCGCTGGCGAGGAATCATGATCATTTCACAAACGCCACTGCGCGTCAGTTTTGCCGGGGGCGGCACGGATTTCAGCCGCTACTACCGGGAACATGAAGGCGCCGTAGTCAGCTCGGCTATCGATAAGTATGTCTATGTGGTGGTGGTACCACGCTTCGACGAGCTGATCATTGTCAATTACACCAAGAAAGAGACGGTGGAGAAGGTCAGCGATCTCAAGCACGAGTTAGTGCGTGAAGCCCTGCTGCGCACCGGGGTGGAAAACGGCGTGGAGATCACCACGCTGGCGGACGTGCCGTCGGAGGGTTCCGGGCTGGGGTCGTCCAGCACTGTGACGGTGGGATTGCTGCATGCTTTGTACGCTTACAAGGGCAGGCTGGCGACGGCCGAGCAACTGGCGCGGGAGGCCTGCGAGATCGAGATCGACATTTGCGGCAAGCCCATCGGCAAGCAGGATCAGTATATTGCGGCGTACGGGGGCATCTGCCAGTTCACGTTTCGCAAGGACGAGAGCGTGGATGTGAAGCAGTTCCGCCGCTCGACGGATTTATTTCATGGGCTATCGCGTAACATCATGCTGTTCTACACCGGGCGCACGCGCAAGGCGGGGAATATTTTGAGCGTGCAGGACCAGCGCACGGACGTCAATCTGGAACAACTGCACTGCCTGAAAGCATTGGCGGCGCGCACGGCCGAGGCTCTGGATCGCCTGCGGCTTTGGGAAGTGGGCCGGGTGCTGAACGACGGCTGGCAGCTCAAGCGGCAGTTGGCGGAAGGGATTAGCAGCCCGGAGATCGAGGAAATGTACGATACGGCTTTGAGCGCGGGGGCTTCGGGGGGCAAGATTTGCGGTGCAGGCGGCGGTGGGTTCCTGCTGCTGTATTGCGATCCGGCGCACCATAAGGCGGTGCGCAAGGCCATGGAGGGGTATCGGGAGTTGCCCATTGCGCTCGATCCGGACGGCAGCAAGATCATCTTTCAGAACCGGGCGGGTTACCGCATGGCGAGTGTTTGACGGTGTTAGTATCCATGATACTAGCCTACTTTCCGGCGCAAAAAGGAGAGGGTAAGCCTTTTCATCTCTGCGTTTCGAGGACCGGGAGTCTGCAAGGTCGTACAATTTTCGGCCTGAAACATTTTTGATGGTTCATGTCATTT
>Ga0073928_10002875_pt1 | contig 28382 bp, 29 predicted proteins | sample PaiPotPPA55metaG_FD_76969 | JGI IMG/M metagenome (GOLD analysis project Ga0073928, IMG submission 76969) | Iron sulfur acid spring bacterial and archeal communities from Banff, Canada, to study Microbial Dark Matter (Phase II) - Paint Pots PPA... ...
ATCAAGAGCGGGGACGAGCGCCTCACCGCACCGCTGCTGGACCGCGTAAGGATTGATGAAGCCGCCGAGCACGCGCGGGTCGACCTGGAGCCGGCGCTCAAGGAGGGCTTGTTGTCGGCACGCGCCATGGGCACCGGGAAGAGTAAAGCACGCCGGTGATGATCGGAGCACGCCGCATCCCGATCCATGTCCCTCCCGAGCCCGGCGAGGCGTTCGACAGCTGGCTCTTGTACGCGTATCCGGCACGATTGAGCGTCGCGCCGCGCGACTTGATGGCCGTGCTGGGCGTGGAGGAGCGGTTCATCACGCAAACAGGACGGCTGGTCGCCTTGGGGCATGGGTTTTCCAGATCAGACTCGTTCGCTTATGTTTCGGGCATTGCCCCCGGTGATATCGATGGGCTGTACCAGCCGCTCGCCCGATATGAGCGCCTGATGAAGCAGCGGGTGAAGGCCACGCAGTTGCAACGGGCGGCCCTGCCGATGCCGTGGAGCCGCTATTGTCCGTCCTGCTTGAGCGAGACCTCGGGCCGGTGGCTCGCCGCTTGGCGCCTTCCCTGGCTCCTGGTCTGTCCCACGCACGGAACACGCATGCTCTCGACGTGCCCGCGATGCCATCGACATCAACGTCGACGCCCCGTTCGCCTGGAGACCATAGTCACCGACACGTCGGTCTGCAGTTGGCCCGCGTCCGGCAGGGGCCATAACACGCGGATCTGCCGCTACGATCTGCGTGACGGCCGGACCGTGGAGGTCGCCGACCCGGATGCGCTTGCCATGGCGCGCGCGCTTACCCCGGTCCTGGATCCCGGCGACCCGGGCGACACCGTACAGACTCTGGCCTGGCAACTTGCCGACACGCTGTTGATCGCCAGTCATCTAGCGCCCAAGAAGGGTTGGAACGAGACCGGGACATGGGCGGATGCGATCGCGCGAGCGCGGATCCTGGGCCGGGCATGGCGCGCGGCGACGGATCCGCGGGACGAGACGCTCAACACCATGATTACGCCCAGCGGACGACAACGATCCTTTCCCATGCCGCGCGGATGGGGCACTGCCAGCCCCGCGCTCGCTGCCCGGCTCATAGACCTCCGAAAACCACACCTGACGCCCATGGCCCGACTTCGTTGGCGATTGGAAAGCGGCGGTCAGCCGCCGAGCGCGGAGGTCGATGCAACGACTGATCGACTCCGTCGTCACCTGCCCGACGCATTATGGCCGGACTGGACGGTTCGGCTGCTTCATCATCGCGGGGTCGATACAACCTCGTTTCGCATCGTCGCGGCGGCCGCGCTGCTTGTCCCCGGCTCCACGCTGTCGTTGCCACGGTTGTTCGCAGGTCATGCCCAAAAGTGCTTCGTGCAGACGGTTTTGCATGTGCTCACGTGCGCTGCGGAGTCCCCGCGCGGGGACGTCATTCTGCGCGCCCTGACACAACTCTCCCACAGGCTGCGTATCGACGGGTCCCCAATCGATTACGATCGTCGTCGGCGCATCGCAGCGGAAACGCCCCTGCTCCGCAGAGCAGAATGGGAGCGGATCCGCGCCTCGACCGGCATTGCGCCAGGCGGTACCGCGCAGCTTAAACATGCGCGCCAGTGGATGTATGAGACGTTGACCGGCGGGTGCACCGGCCGACGAGGGCCATCACCGACGGCCGATCTGAACGGCGGGTGGGTACGCGAGGAGAAGCATGGAAGCACTCGGTACCTCCGCTTTTGCACGCGACTGACGTCCGAGGCAGCCGGCTTGTTGGCACAACGGGCAACGGAGATATTGGTCAACCATGGCGTAATCGAGGAACCATTGACGTGGTCGCCACCCGCCTCGTGGGTTGACCTTCAGGGCCTTGCATTGGCCGATCCGGATGCCCTTGACCCGCAGCATGTTGGCCGGCTCTTGCGCGAGGGCCACTCAATTCGTGCCGTTGCCACGTCCTTGGACACCACCGATGAACACATCGGTTACACCGTGCGACGGCATCCGCCGGGCGTGCCCCCCCGAAAGCCTGCGCACTGGAATGTCGCCGAAACCAGACTGCCCCCAGACGCGCTGCGCCGCCTCATTGTGGAAGAGCGGCGCGACGTGAAATGGGTGGCTGCGAGCCACCGAGTGTCTCTCAAGTCGGTCCGGCGGCTGATGCGCCGCCACAGTATCGTACGTCCAAGCGTCGTTCGTTGCATCGACCGGGCCTGGCTTGTCGAACAATATGTCAGGCGCCGCCGCGGTCTCGCCGACATTGCCGCCGAGCTCGGCGCCTCCATGTGGGCTGTCACGACGGCTGCGGATCGATACCGGATCCCTCGCCGGCGGGGTGCGCTCGCGCTTGCAGCAAAGTTCGTGGCCCCGGAGGGAACGCCGGAACCACTCGCCAGCGCATTGCGCGGTCAACGGAATGTCGAGCGCGTGCGTCGCTTTCAAGTTTGCGCGCGAACGGGGTCGATCGCGCTGGCTGCGGCGCTGCTTGGCGTTTCGCCATCGGCGATTCTTATCCAGATCGCGAAGCTGGAACGTGCCTGTGGGGGAAGGCTGTTTACCCGCTGTCCCACGCCCCCGCGCCGGATGGATTTGACGCCCCTTGGCCGACGGCTTCGCCGGCAGGCAGACCGGCATTTTGGTCTCCATCCATCCGCCCCGTTTCGCATGCCGCAGCCGCTCGCGTCTGTCGTCGTAACCGCCGGCGGCCGGCGGCGGTTGATGTACTTGGCAATCGTTGCTCGCAGCAGAACACTGAACGAGGCGGCCCGCCGCAGCGGCTTGTACAGAGGCAATCTGCGCACAAGCTTACGGGAGCTTGAACGGATATGTGGGGGCCCTCTGCTTCAAGGCGGGTGGCGCAATCAGTCCCACCGTGTGACACTTCTCGGAAAGCGCGTGCTCCGTCAGGCCAATTGTTATCCCACCATCGTGAGCGCCAACACGGCGCTCAATCGGGCCCGCGGGCGCTTGCCCGAATCGGATGAACAGTGCGGGGCCGGAGGCCAGTGAACGATGGGGCCGAAAGGGGCAACGAAGAAGTATGATTGATGACACAGTCTACTGACATGAGAGAACGTTTCTAGCCGAATGTCCGCTGGGTGAACTCTCGCCCACCCAGTGGACAGGGCGCCAGCAAGATTGGTTCAAGACTTCCCTACACGGCTGTTATTTGACACACTATAAAATGCGGAGATTTCAAGAACAAAGGTGTGCGATGGCCGCCTCTGAGAGAGTTCCCGCCGGGCAAGTCCTCCGTATCAAGTCGCTTCGACGTTGGTTCGGGCTGTCGCAGGGAGACTTTGCTCGCGTACTCGGGACCCCACGATCGATCATCGCGCGTTGGGAAACTAGTGGTGGTGGCCCGGGCTCACACACTGCGGCTGGTCGGCGAGCACTTGTCTTGCGCGAGATCAAATCTCTGGCTATCAAGATATTCGGGCATCAAGCGAAGGTGTGGTTTCATGAGCGCGTACCAGCTTTCAACGGTGCGACGGCACTGGAGACGCTGAACAAACGCGGCCCATCTCGGATACTGACCGTTCTCCGCGCAGAGTGGGAGAACGCCTATTTGTAATTAGAGATTCCGCGAGGTGGCCTGGGATCTGGCCGGAGGGCAGCGCGCACCTCGAGCGCCCGAATGCGGTGCACTAGCAAACCTTGCCTTCGGGGAACCGCAGTCCTGCCGAACGAACGGGCCCGGCTAGCCAAGGTCGTCACGCAGGAGGGGGTAGCGGCACCGGAGAGGCACCAAGTCTCCCGCTCCCCCCTAGGCAGCGGCAACGGACGGCTGTACGATCGTACCCAAACCCCACCCACCAGGGGGATTCGACCCGTGAGCGAGCTACGCACAGCCGCAGATCTCGAGCACATCAACGAATTCTGCCGGCTTCACCGTCCGACACTGACTCTCGTCGCCATGTACCCTCCAGTGGGCAACCCCAACGGCGACCATCTCGACGCCCTTCTCCAAACCCAGGACCATGCCGCTCGCGTCGCTGTCGAAGTGACGCGCGTCTACCGCGGGGACCGCGCCTCAGGAGTGGCCAAGATCGAGGAACTCCTCCTCGGGCGTTGGTGCGCGTGGCTGCAAGATGTCGCGATGGCGTGCTTGGGGCCTCGAGACTATCGCATCACGTTCACCATTTATCTAACCGTCGGGCTCATCGATTCAGTCCCTTTGATTAAGGAGTTTCTGAGATCCCCTGGAGACCAGACGACGGTAAAGGTCGCCGTCGAGCGAGCCCTTCGAACGGCCGAGCGAGATCGCCGTGCCGCCATGATTGGTGTGCGTGAACAGGATCCCACGCCGCTCTTCCGCTGGGCGAGCCAGGTGTACGTGGAGCTAATCGCTCCAGCGGCGTCGACTGAGGTTAACTATAAGTTTGAAGAGCCAGTGCCAGGTGGCGACCCATACCAGTGGCGGACTCCGATTCCAAGGGTCTTCTGGACGGACACACCATCGCTTGTCGATGCGATCGCCGATAAGCGGACGAATCTAGATCGGTATCGCAAGATCGCTGAGGCATCTGGTGCACGAGCGCTTTGGCTGCTGCTGGTGGTGGAAGAGTCCTGTGCGTGGGACCTACTCGGGGCCTTGCGAGGCGAGGGGAGTGATCAGCTCCGTGCGGCCTTGGCGGCGCAACCCCAATTCAACGAAGTTTATGTGCTAGCTAAAGGGCCGTGGCTGCCAGAGGGCTGGGACTTCAAACGTGATGGTCTCCACAATGCAAGCGGGCCGATTTGGAAACTTGAGCGGCTGTGGCCCCCAGCGCAGTAGGGGCTGCCAACGTCCGCCAAGCCGAGACATCACGGGCTCGCCTCCCGCCACACTGAGGACGTTGGCCGAATGAAACCACGCGGTCTCGTGGTGTTCGATCTGGATGGGACGCTGCTTCGCGGACCGACGGTCTGCGAAGTGTTAGCCGTGCCGCTCGGCCGTCTCGACGAGATGCGTGAGTTTGAGCGCCTGTCGACCGACGATCAGGAGGGGATAGCGCGCATGCGAGCCGAGATAGCGCGATGGTACGCGGAGGTCTCGCGCGAGCAATTGCTGGATTCGCTGAACGCCGTGGAGTGGGCGCCAGGCGTGCGTGAGGGGATCGTGCGGCTTCGCGAAGCCTCGATCGAGGTAGCGATCGCGTCGATCACCTGGAAGGCTGCTGTGGACTGGTGCGCGGCGAAATTGGGCGTGACCCGGACGCTCGGTACCGCGCACGAGGATGACAGTTGTATTGAGCACGTGTGGCCAAGGACAAGGCCATGTGGCTTCGGGAACTGTCGGCCGCGCTGGCGATTCCGCGCGAGCGAACGGCAGGCGTCGGTGATTCGGCGGGTGACATTCCGATGCTGCAGGCCGCCGGCCTCGGGGTGTTTGTGGGACAGCAGCCGCCGCCTGGGTTGGAGTGCGTGCATCTGCCTGCCGCCGGAATCGATGAGGTGGCGCGCACCATTCTCGAACGATGGGATTTGGGGCGGTACAATCCAGCAGCAGGCTAAATCTTACGTGAAGAAACACCGCCGCGAACTGGTGACCGCTGCCGACCATAACGGTTGCTACAGAAGAACACGGAGACCCAGGAAGCGCACCGGCCCAGGTGGGTCCCAACCGCAAGGAACTTCTCTGTTACCGGATGTCTGCGTGGGAGGGGGTTGCCGCCACCTTGGCGGGAAACCATTGCTAAAATCCAATCCTATTGACCGACAACGTCGGAGTAGAGAATGGCCAAATATCACGGTTCTAATGGCTACCAGGAGGGCCCAAAATGGCCAGATATCCCTGGCAAAAATGGCCAACTAGGGCGAGTCTCTACATAGTTGTAGGATGCGGTTTTATCGTGACAATGAACAAGATATCGTGGCAATGTGCCGGCAATTGCCACGATATCCCCTTCCAAAACCCGATCAAGAGGGAAAGCGACGCCAGCGACGGGCTGGAGGGTACCACGACGGCGCCGGCCACGAGTGAAAACCCGGGAGTACGACATTGACGATCTCGCTGCGGGAATCCCAAGCGATCACCAAACTTGCAACTTACTTGTACGATTTCTTGCCAGGCTCGCCGCACCCGTATGCTGATCAAACGATCTCATTCCGCGGGGCCGCTACGGCAGCTGGCTTGAGTGAGTTTTGGCAGGGCGGTAGTAAATTACCCGCGATCAATCGCCTACTTACAGAGACGCTAGAGCGACGACGAGAACGATTTTGCAAACTCATCGTCGAGATTGTGCGGCGAAGCATCCTCTATCGTCAGAACAAGGCAAGTGGGGTCACCCGCGCCACCGTTGAGCACCTCAACGAGCTCGTCGCCGGCGTTGGCTTCAAGATTCCGGAACTGTACGACCCCGCGTTCCTGGTAATACTGCCAGGAACGTCGCGGCGTGACGAAAAAAGCGAGCACAGCGTATCCGGAAAGCAGACTACAATCCTTCAGCAGAAATTCATTGCGCTGACTCAGCTGCCACCGAACTTGCGAGGCCAGAAGTTTGAACCGTTTCTCACTGAACTCTTTGACCTGTATGCTTTGGAGGCACGGGGCTCGATTCACCTTGTAGGCGAACAGATCGACGGAAGCTTTCAACTCGAGGGGCAAACGTATCTTCTCGAAGCGAAATGGCAGAACGAATCCATTGGAGTCAGTGAACTCCATGAGTTTCACAGCCGCGTAACTGGGAAGACCACTTGGGGTCGTGGTGCGTTTATCAGCATCTCAGGGTTCACCAAAGTTGGTCTCGACGCTTATAATCGCGGCAGAGGCACGGCGATCATCTGTATCGATGGCCTAGATCTCGCGCAGGTTCTCCAGGGACGACTTGATCTGCGAGAGGTGTTGAGGAGAAAGGCTCGCAGGGCGGTGGAGACCAACGAGGCCTTCGTTCCGGTGCGTGAGTTGTTCTCGGGCGTCATTTAAGTGATCCGCTCCTGGCCAAGCCTACCGTGGGAATTGCCAAATACCTCTTTCCGAAGAGACAACCGGGCGGGCATGATAAATCTCCTTCCAAAGGGGGGCCATGCGGCGCCAACTGACCGGTGCTGATTTTCTTTAGCTTCGCAGAACGGTTCTAGCGAATGTTCACAGAGTGGACTGGAGAGTGCCCAACCCCCCCTCATTCCGGCGGCTCCCTTGCATCCACGAGTGGCCTCGTGGGAAGCTGATGCCTTGGGAAACCGATAGGGCCTGCGCAAGCGCTGGACCGAATACGGCAACACCAATCTAAGGTGTAGTAAGGCCGGGCGAATGGACAAAAACCAAAGAGCGGCGGCACGAAAACTGAAGCATGACATTGGAGAGCTGGTTGCAATCGCACGGCATTGTTTCGCGACCGGACATTTGCTTCCCGGCCTCATTCTACTCTACTCGACTGTTGACATCGTTGCGTCACTCGACCGCCCCGAATCAAAAGAAGATGTGACCCGCACTGACTTTGTCTCCTGGGTAGACAAATACATGCGCCCAACCAGCACGCTTCGGTGTAATGCGATAAATCTCTACGCTGCCCGATGCGGGCTTCTTCACACGTATGCGCCTGGGTCCAAACTCAGTCGGGAAGGTGCGGCGAAGGAAATCTACTATGCGTGGGGCACGGGGAAAGTCGAAACCCTTGAAAAACTGATGAAGGCGCAGAGGTGGCACATTCCGGCATGCGCCATCCATGTTGATACACTCTTGAAGGTTTTCGAAGTAGGCGTCCAAAGATTTCGTCGCGACATTGGAACGGACACCCAAAAAGCCGACCGTGTCTACGCTCGCGCCGCGAAGTTCTTTGGGGCCCTCTCGACTGATCTCGCATCGAGGGCCTTGAACTCCGAGTAAGCGAATCGACGCGCCTGCGATATGAGGGAGCAACGGGGGTCCTTGAACAATGAACACATGGGCAGCGGCGCCAGCTTGACGCTGAGTCGGTGGGTCACGCCCGCATGCCCGCAGGAGAAAACCCGCGCGCAGAGCATTGTGAAAAGATTTTCATGAAAGGCGTTTCAAGGAGCGCTTTAATGGGGGTGAAGTGCACGAATGCGTATCGGGTTTGAAGACGCAATGACGAAATCAGGTGTTATCCGAGGGGGATGAGGATGACGACACGCTGGTTGATCACGGTTCTTCTCGGCTTTGTGCTCTTGGTGAGTCAGGTTGCCCCGGCACTTGCCGGATTTGAAGCGGGTGACCCCGGGATCGGCTCCCATCGGGGACACGACAACCCCAACAACAACCACAACGATCCGGACCACGGCCCCAAGCCGTAATCCCGGGTGGGGTACGGTCACGCTACGCTGGACCGCTGGATGGGCGGATAGCGTGACGACGGCTTCTCCGCAGCTCTTTACCGGCGCGTCGAGGGCGAGCCGGGGCTTCGCCGTGATGGTGTTCCTCGCCGCCGCGGTGCTGGTGTCGCGGGCCCTTGCACTCGAGTGGTCCGGAACACCGGCTCCGTTTCTCACGGGGTGGACGCGCGACCTCGCCGCGCCCTCGGTCATCGCCGTCATCGCCCTGCTCGGGGTCTCTCCACTCCCGCTCGGTCAGAAGGTCTTTCTCAACTTGGGCAGTGCCGCGGCCTTCGCAGCCCTGCTGATCTTCCCGTTTTACGAGGCGCTGCCCGCCGCGTTCTGCGGCACGTTGATCGCACAGCTGGTGCGCTGGCGCCGGGGAGACCGGCTCACCCCGTTCACCATCTTCTTCAATCAGGTGCAGTACGCGGCGACCTGGAGCCTGGTAGCCATGACCTTTGTCTGGATGCACGACGCGCTCGGCGACCAGCCGGCGACGTCGTGGGTCCCGATCGCCGCGGCCGGCGCCGTGTACCTCTTCGTCAATACATGGATCGTGACCACGTGGATTGGGCTCCGGAAGCGGACGTGGACGTGGGACCTGTGGATGCGGGGGCTGCGCGAAGGCGGTCTCGGGTACGCGGCGTCGCTGCTGCTGGGAGGGGTGGTCGCCGGCCTGACCGTCGTTCGCCCGGTGCTGATCGTCCCGCTGATTGCCGTGGTCGCCTTGATACATTGGACGCTGTCCCACATGTCCCGGATTCAGCAGCGCCGGGCCGTCGCCACGCTCGCGGCCTTCCTCGAAGACCACGAGCGTGTGTCGCCGCACCTGCACGAACATTCGGAGCGGGTGGCGTGGTGGGCAGAACGCCTTGCGCGCGAGCTGCGCGTGCCGGGTGACGAGGTCGAGTTGATCGCGTTTGCCGGCAAGCTGCACGATCTCGGCCTGCCGTTGCTGCGCCCCGAACTCGAGGCGGTGCCCGACGCGCTGCTGGACGTGCAGGAGGGGCTCGTACGGCAGCATCCGGCGGCCGGCGCCGACGCGAGCGCGCGGATCCCCGGGATGGCGACGGTGGCGCAGTACGTTCGCGGACATCACGAGAACTACGACGGCAGCGGCTACCCCGACGGCTTGGCGGGCGAGCACATTCCGCTCGGCGCCCGCATTCTGCGGGTGGTCGATGCATATGACGGCCTGCGGTCGCCGAGGTTCCACCGCCCGGCGTACGACGAAGCGGACGCCCTGGCGCGCCTGGAGGCCGGAGCCGGAACGACCTTTGACCCGTTCCTCGTGCGGACGCTGGAGCAGCTCATCAAGACCGCGCGGCCCGCTCTCAACTTTGCGACTGTCTCGGCTTCAGGCAAGGCGGGACGGCAGCCGTGGAAGGCGCGTGCGCCCGTGCCGGCCGAAGCGCCGGACGCTCGCCAGGAGCAGGGTCGCAACAAGGGACGTCTTGCGGCGCCGAAGCCCCGGGGGACCCCGGGCCGCGGCTTACCTAGCGGCTACGCAGGCGGTGGATCGGGGGAGGATCGGACGTAACCGGCCGTCTGCGGACGCGCGTCGGAACGCCTCGGATCCCTCGATACAGCTACACGATCCGGTTTTCGCCCTGTTCGGCGCCAAGGTCGGGCCGGGACGCCGGCCGCGACGCGTGTTTCATCTTGTACAGCCGCCGGTCCGCCGCCTGCAACAACACGTCGGCGGTCTCGCCGTCGTCGGGCCAGGACGCCGCGCCCCACGAAAACGTTACGGTCGGGGCGTCGACGCCCGGCACGGCCATCCTCGTGACGCCGATGCGCTCGACGATGTCTTTCGCACACTCCGGCACGGTCTGCGGGAACAACAGTGAAAATTCGTCGCCGCCCACGCGGGCCACCACGTCCGACGTGCGGATGTTGCCGCGCAGCGCTTTTGCCGCGGTCACGAGCGCGCAGTCCCCGACGTTGTGGCCGTAGCGGTCGTTGATATCCTTCAATCCGTTCAGGTCGAGCAGAGACACGCAGAGCATGTGATGGCTAAAGGCTGTTCAACTCGTCGTGATGCTGGAACCAGTAGTCGAACCGCGATGGTACGGCGGCGGCCGATGCCGGCAGCCAGACGGTGACCACGGTGCCGCCTCCTGGTTCGCTTGCGATATTAATCGCGCCTCGATGGAGCTGCACGATCCATTTCGCAATGGCGAGCCCCAACCCGGCGGTACCCCTGGTCTGGGTGTCTCCGCGGTAGAAGCGCTCAAAAACATGCGGTAGATCCTGCGCAGCGATGCCGGCGCCGGTATCGGCTACCCGAAGCACTGTTCCCAGTCCCTCGCGACACCAGCCGATGGTCACACGTCCACCCGCGGGAGTGTGGGCCACGGCATTGTTGAGCAGGCTCGTAAGGAGTTCCCGAAGCCGGTCCAGATCGCCCCACACTATGTCAGCGCGCGCGCCGTCGATCGTCAGCGCAAGGCCATTTTCCTGAGCCGGTTGCGCGAACTGGTCCCTCGCCCACGCGGCCAACTCCGCGACCCACACGGTTTGGGGCGCCAGCGCCAGTGCGCCGGCGTCGGCTTTCGCGAGGAGCAGCAGGCTCTCCACGAGACGTGTGAGGCGATCCGTCTCCTCCGCGATCAGCGCAAGCGATGCCCGATATTGGGCGGGAGACCGCTCGTGACGGAGCGCCACATCGATCTCGCCTTTCAAGATCGTCAACGGCGTCCGGAGTTCATGCGCGGCATCGGCCGTAAACCGCCGCTCGCGGTTCACGACCTGCTCGATTCGCTCCAACATCTCGTCAAACACTCGGGCAAGCCGGCCAATTTCGTCGTTGGGCCCGATGAGCCGGAGACGGCGGTCCAGCGCTCCATTGCTGGCGATCGCCCGCGCGGTCGAGGTGATGCTGTCAATCAGGGCCAGGTCCTGAGAGGTGATGAGGTAGCCGCCGAGGACAATCACTGCGAGCGCCGCCGCTCCTCCAACCAAGAACACCCGCCGAAGGTCGTTCAATGGCTCGGTGACGCGCGCGAGCGGCACGCCGACCTGGACGACCCCCACCAGCGAACCCGAATGCCGGAGGGGAGCGATGTACACGAGGAACGCGCCCACCCCGGGCACGGTGGCGGACTGGAGCGACGATCGTCCGGCGAGCGCCGCGCGAATCACGGCCGACGGCGCAACTGAGTGCGCCCCGAGGCCCCGCGATCGGCTGACGGGATTGCCGCTGGCGTCATCGATCTCGATGAGCATCCCTGTACCCGACATGCTGTCGATCACCCGCGGCTCCGACAGCTCGGCCAGCGGTGACCGGCCCGGAGCGGACGTCTCCGAGGCGTCGACCACGCTCTCTACTTGGTTGAAGTGAGCGTGCAGGCTGCGCTCCGCGCGGATCCATAACATCGCGGAGAGGCGTGAGTAGATGACGGCGCCGAGCACGACGAGCACAAGAAACAAAAGCCCGGCGTACCAGACCGTCAGCCGTACGCGGATGCTCCACGACTGCGTCATGGCCGGAGCACGTACCCGGCGCCGCGGGCGGTGTGGATCAACGCCTTGGGATGGCCAAGATCCACCTTGCGGCGCAGGAGCCGAATGAACGCGTCCACCACGTTGCTGCCCACGATGATGCCCGGACCCCACACCCGCTCCTCGATCGTCGTCCTCGTCAACACCTGGCCGGGGTGCCGCATCAGCAGGGACAGCAGTTGGTACTCTCGCGTCGTGAGGGCAATCGTGCGGCCCCCGCGGGTGGCCGTGCGCGTCGCCGGATCAAGGACAAGATCCGCGACCCGCAGCACCGCCGGCCGGGTCGCGCCCTCCCGGCGGAGAAGCGCCCGAATCCGGGCCAGGAGCTCCTCGAACGCGAACGGCTTGGTCAGGTAGTCATCTGCCCCGGCGTCCAGGCCGATCACCCGCTCCTGTACCGTGTCCCGCGCGGTGAGCATGAGGACCGGGACCCCAATCCCTTCCGCCCGCAACCTCCGGCACACATCGATGCCGTCGCGTCTGGGGAGCTGGAGGTCGAGGACGATGAGTTCATAACCAGCCCCGCGAGCCAGCGTCAAACCGGCCTCCCCGTCGCCGGCCGTGTCCACCGAATAGCCTTCTTCAGTAAGGCCGCGTTTCAGGAATGCCCGGATTCTTGCCTCGTCCTCGATTACCAGGATTGCCACCCGCGGTCCTTCCTCCTCTCCTCATTATTGCCGATGCGACAGCAACGTGTGGTGAAAAAGTTTTCATGCCAGTTTCATCGTGGTTTCAGCATGCGGCCCCATGATGGACTAGCCACGCGCCGGACCTCCCGACGAGGGCGCTGGACCGGAGGGCCAGAGCCGAGTGTCCATGAACGTGATGCGCCTGGCTCATTCCGTATATCAGGTGGTAAGGCGTGTATCCCGCTCCCCCCCGCTCCATGAAGATATGTTCATCCCGATTTCATCGTTGTTTCACGCTCGGATCCCATAAGACCCGGCATGAGCACACTGGACCGAACTCGTTCCACCGCCGTCCAAGACGGTGCTGGCCGCTGGCGGGACGATCGCGGGAGCGCGCTCATTACCGCGTTGATCATGTTGACCGTCCTGGGATTGTTTCTCTTCGGGTTCCAGACGATGAACAACAACGAGCTCCTCTCCGCCGGCTACAGCCGTAACAGCACGATCGCCTTCAACGTCGCGGAAGCCGGGGTGCAGGAGGCCCTCGCGCGCCTCAGGATGTTCGGTTATACGCCTGGGGTGACCCCCGCTTCATTTACCAACAGCCTCGCCGCCACCATGCCTGGGGCGAGCGGAACCGTCACCTTCCAAGCCGCCCTGCAGTCGAACAGCGCCATCATCCCGGTCCTGTCCGCCGCCACGGTGAACGGTGTCCAGCGCCGGGTACGCGTCTTAGTCAACACGGCTCCCAACTTCTGGGATTATCAGATATTTGGGTACGGAGTAAACTTCGACGGCAACACAACGCCGACGACCGGGAATGACGTGTACTCGACGGCGAACGTGGAAATGGAGAGTTACCCAAATTCTCCGCTGTGTGCGGCCGGCGCGACGGCACTCAACCTCATTAGTCCCCAGGTCCTCGGCGGAGCACTGGTCTACGGGGAGTCGCCTGGGGCAAACGTAACCCCACCCTGCGGAGGACCGACGAACGCGGGGACCTACTTCGCGGAGTGCCAGGATCTGCAGGCCTATTTTCAACCGATTCAGACCGGCGGAAGCCCCTCCGGCCCGCTGCCAACGAGCGGCGCCGGTTTCCCGGCCATCGGTGAAGTGGCACCCACATCGTGCCTCCAGGACGGCAACCGCGCAACGAGCAGCACGGCCGGCGGGATGACCACCCAACCACTGGGGACCAGCTACAGCGCGCCGGTCAACTGGCACCCCATGACACCGATCGCGATGTCCGCGAGCGACTTTACGGCCGTCGTGAAAGCATGGAACCTGGGAAGCTTGCCGAGCCAAGTCACCGTCGTGCAGGCGTCGCAAACCAACGGAAGCGGGACCCAGACAGGCGTCACGTACTCGCCCGTGTCGTACACGCCGTCGTATTGGTCGAGCGTGCCCTCCACCAACGGGAAAGTGATGTTGATCGCGGCCACCGAGCCGTTCTGTGTGAATTCCTCGACCGGCGTCATCGCGCGGGCGGCAGGGTCCCCCTGCCCGTCAGGATCAAACTACTACGGGTATAACGGCAGCATCAGCGGCAGCTCGGGAAATTCCAGCGACGACACGGGCACGTTCCCGACCCGGTTCTTCGACTGGAGTATGATCACTGACGATCTCAACCGCGGCATTCCCCAGACCTTCTTCGGATCCGGGAATCAGAACGGCATCCGCTACATCCCGCAGTATCCGATCCTCAACGTCGTGTCGTACGCCTGCAAGCAGAACATGAATCCCGGGGCCAACGTGTTCGACAACGTGAACAACGCCTCCGTCACCTGTTCAAACCCGCCCACCCAGACGATCAACTCGACGAACGTCACCTTCAACGGGACGAAGAGTTCTCCCGAGAGCCTCGTCATCAGCAACAACACCGGCGGAAGCCAGGCCGTGACCATCACCGGTTCGGTGAACGGCCAGAGCTCGGGGACTTTATGTACCCCACTCAATCCCAGTTTTGATCAGGGCAACTGGGGCGTGATCCTGGCGTCTGGGGACATCAAGATCAACGGGAACTTCGTGTTCACAGGGTACATGTACGCGCAGGGGAACGTCACCATGACAAGCGGTACCCAGCACGTCTGGCTCAACGGCGGGCTCATTACCCAGCAGACCAGCTCGCCGGCCAACGCGGGCATCCTCAACCTCAACAACAAATCGAGCTTCGTGGGACTGTGCGGGGGCACGCCGCCGCAACTCGGGACCCCGATGTTTACCAACTACTCGCCGCTGTCCTGGCAGGACGTTCCCGCGAATAAGCCGTAAGGCGTAAAGGCACGACGATGTTGGAGGAAACGGCACGAAACCTCAGTTAGGGATTGCCAAGATATCCCCTTACAGAGTAGGGCCACGATGCCATATTTTGCTACGATATCCCCGGCCAGACTGCTAAGATGCGATCGAACCCTACAGTAGTAGTTGTAGGATGCCGTTCTAGTTGGCCATTTTCGACTGTATTTGTCCATACTTGGGCCATTTGTCCGGGGATAGTTGGCCACTTTTGAATTTTCCGTAACGCAACCGTAACTTATCGAGCAAGGGCACCGTTCAAGAAATGCGCCACCGCCATTCGAACGTCAGCACTCCAGTGAGCGCCGGCGGCACCCACCGATACGCCAGCATGTAAGCGAGAATGAACGCCCCGGCGGCAAACAGCACAGCGCCTCCCTGCGCGGGTGCCAGCGCGCCGGTCCATATGCCGTAGGCCAGCCCCACGACGCCGAGGTTGCTGAGCCACAGCACCACGCGGCCCGGCCGGGGATTGTAGGGCGCCGGCTGGCGCGGGATCGCGAGCATGTCGGGGATTGTCGCGCGATAATACCACATGAGAAACGGCGTGATCTTGTAGATCTGTCCGATAATCGCCTGGGTCACCCATCCCAAGAGGAAGAGCGTCGCGGCAACCTCGCCAAGCCGGTCCGGCGGATCGGTTTGGAGCAGCCCGGCGCCCCACCCTGCTGCGATCGCGGCCAGCGCAAGGGAGTAAGCCGCGACCGCGTACCAGTGCGCGACGTTCAAATCCGGGGCAGGGCTGCGTCGGCGAGCAACCACGTGGACGATCTCGGCGACGAAGAGGACGAGCGCACCCGCGGCGAGGAACGCCGCAGCGCGCAGAAGCCACGCCGCAGGAGCGGCGACGCCGGCCAATACCGAGGCGATGGCGGCGACCGCCAACATCAGGATCGCTGCACCCCGTCGCGCATTCGCGACGCGCGCGCCGTGGACGAGCGGCACCAGCCGGTAGAACACCCCGATCACCATTAAACCGAACCAGCCGCCGAGCCCAAGGGTGAGGTGGACGACGAGCCCTCGATGGGCGACGAGAATGCCGGGCCAGAAAACCCACCGGAGATTGGCCGCGAGCAGCGTGCCCCACAACGCGACCAGCACGAAGCACCCTAGTGCCGCGGGGATGTGCGGACTTAACACGGCGCGCTTCGGCCCCGCCGAGACGGCCGTGGCGCCCAGCACCGCGACGAACCACCACGCCGCCAGGTTGACGCCGGCGCCTCCGAGGGCGGCGAGACCATACCGGCCGGCTGCGAGCCCGGCAAGAACCGTCACCGTGCTCGCGGCGAACGCCAGGAACAGCCACGGGATCGTCCGCTCTCCGCGAATCCTCACTCCCAGCAGAACCGGCGCCATCTGCGCCGCTGCGCCCAGGATCGTCATCGTCCCCCACGCGAGCGTGGCGAGGTGTGTGGCGACGAAGGCCGGACGCGATTCGTAGGCACCCTGCGCGAGCGATACGGCTGCGGCAACGAGTGCCAAGCCAAGCGCAGGAAAGGCAATACCGACCGACGTCCACGTGAACCAGGTGCCGAAGGTGAAGGCGAGCGGTCCGCCTGCAGGCCCGCTCTCCGCAGGCGGGTTCGGACCATGCGGAGCCGGCCGGGACGTGCCGTTAGCGCGCTTCGCCACGGACGGGTCGAGCATGCCGGGTGTTGCGGCGCCCCTTCTCGAGCATCTCCTTGATGACGACGGTCTGATTGTTGCGCGGATCGCCGCGCCGAACACGAGCGTCAGCTTTCCTTGACGGGCGTATCCGGCAAGTTCCTCGAGGAGTGCCCCTTTCGCGGCTAATTCCCGCCGGTACCGCGTGCGGAAGGTCTGCCATTTGGCGGAGTCGTGGCCGAACCACTTGCGCAGTCCGGTGCTCGGCCCGAGCTCCTTTGAGCCAGGCGACGGCCTTCAGGCGTTCCTTCGAAACGCCGCGGGGCCACACGCGGTCGACGAGCACCCGCGGGCCGTCGCCGCGGCCGGCCGGATCGTAGGCCCGCTTCAACGTAACGGTGAGCCTCATGGCCCACCTCCCGGTACGTCCTTCGCGTACCCGGGCATGCGGTACCAGGGGGTCGGCTGGAGCGCCGGCGCGCTGCGCAAGATGAGCGCGTGGAGGCGCTCGCCCACGGCGCGGTAGGGCGCCGGCATGGCGGCGATCTTCGCGAGCACCCCGGCCTCGCCGTCGGCCTTGTCGGCGCGCCGGCCGGGGCGCGCGGCGGCCTTCTTCCCAGCCGGGTTCGCGGTCTTCGTCGCCTTCTTGGCCGCCTTCTGCTCAGCCATAGAGACTCCGCTCTGACTTTACCCAGCAAAGCGAAAAAACGTGCCGGCAATGTAGCGGCAACTGCCGCGATCCAGGAATGTCGCGGCCTCTTGATGTACATACGTCGCGGAGATGCAAGAAACGGGGGAGGAAGAGGATGCGCCGAGGCCTCATCGCCGGGATCGTAGTTGTCGTGGTCATCATAGGTGTAGGCGTCGCGGACCGCGCCGGCTTCTCCAGTCCGTCAACACCAGTGACGGTCAACGACTACGTGGGCGGAATCACAAGCAGCGCGCCTCAGGACTTTGTCGCGGATGCGGAGGGAATCTTCACTAAGCACAAGCTCAAGGTGAACTTCGTGATCCTGGAAGGCACGTCCCAGGCCGTCCAAGCCGCCGCGGCCGACAGGACAGGTCGCGCCTTTGTACAGGGAGACATTCTGGACGAGATGCTGCTGGCCGACAAGAATCCCAGCGCACCTCCGCTCATCGGCATCGCCGGGAACGAGCCGAGGAATCCCGTCGCGTTGATATTCTTGAATTCGAGTGGCATCAAGTCCCCTGCGGACCTGGCCGGCAAGACGATCGGGGTTCCCACCGGCAGCCTGTCTGAACAGTACCTCGACATCTTTCTCCAAAAGCAGGGGATCCCGAAGGACAAGGTGACGATTCAGAACATCGGTTTCGGCGCGCTCCATCCTGCGCTGATCCAGAAGCGAGTCGACGCCATCTGTGAGTTCGCCAGGGGCCTGGCCAGCCTTGACATCGTCGCGCAGCAGCAAGGCCAGAAGGTCGGCTCCTTCCTGTTCGGCGACTATCACATGCCCTCGCCGTTAGGCGCCGTGGTGGTCCAGAAGAGCCTCGTGGACAAGGATCCCGCGGTGGCGGCAGCCATCGCCGCCGCGCTCAACGAGGCCCTCCACCTCTGCGTGGTCAACCCGGAGCAGTGCATCAAGGACTTCCTCGCCAAGAATCAGGGGCGTGACTACGACCAAACGCTGGCGGAGTGGAGGGTCGCGCTCAAGGCGCAGTACGGACTGGACGCCGCGGCGGTTCAAAAGATGAAGCCGCTCCAGCTGGGGTGGTTCGATCCGGAGCTTGTCGCGACGACACTGCCGGAGCTCAAGACGATGTTCAAGATCAGCAAGACCTTCAACCCAACGACGCTGTACACGAACCGGTTCGCCGAGCACCCGTAGCGGGTCCGGGGGAGTGGCGTCGATCGGCGGCGCGCGACGGCTGGGCCTGCCGGGCCTGGCGAACTACGGCCTTCCCGTTGTCTCCTTTGTTGCCGGCGTCGTCTTGTGGCAGCTGGCGGTAGAGCTCTTCCATATCCCCGCGTATCTCTTTCCGTCGCCCTCCGCGATCATCAGGGTCTTCTTCACCGGCAATATCAACTGGGTCCAGCACACGTTGGTCACCCTGAACGAAGCCGTAACGGGCTCCGCGATCGGCATTATCGTGGGCTTCGCGATCGCGCTTGTGATCACGCTGTCCGCGACTCTCAACAAGATCCTGATGCCGTACATCGTCGCGCTTCAGGTGCTGCCGAAGGTGGCGATCGCCCCGATTATCTACATTCTCCTGGGCTTCACGAACACGTCGAGGATCCTGCTGATCGTGATCCTCACGTTCTTCCCGATCGCAATCAACGTGAGTACCGGCCTGACCGACGTGGATCGCAACCTGATCTTCCTGCTCCAGTCGCTGCGCGCAAGCAAGGCGACGATCTTCTACAAGGTGCGGCTCCCGAATTCGCTTCCGTACTTCTTTGACGGATTGAAAATCGCGGTGTCGGGCGCACTGGTCGGCGCGATCGTCGCCGAGTTCGTGAGTTCCAATCGCGGCCTCGGCTTCCTCATTCTGAATTCCCAGTACACGTTCAACACCGTGGCCGCGTTCGGAGCGTTCACCATCCTGACCGTACTGGGCCTCCTGCTTTATGGCGCTGTGGTCCTGCTGGCGAGGCAGCTGATGCCGTGGTACAGGTCCGGTTGAGAATGACCTCCGTCGTCGTCCTCGAGAACGTCAGCAAGCACTATACGACCGTCATGGGGAACGAGGTCCAAGCTCTCAAGGACGTCTCGCTGTCGGTGCAAACGGGAGAGACCGTCGCGATCGTCGGACCGAGCGGATGCGGAAAAAGCACGCTGCTTCGGCTGATCGCCGGAGTCGAGAGACCTGGCAGCGGGAGAATCCACCGGGAGACGGCCGGCGGGCATTTTGTCGTCGGCTACGTGTTCCAGGATTCAAGCCTGATGCGGTGGAGGACCGTCTACGACAACATCAAACTGCCGCTGGAGGTCGTCAAAAAACGAGACCTCGGGAACGTCGACAGGCTCATCGAAATGATCGGCATGAAGGGGTTCGAGAGGAGCTATCCGATCGAACTGTCCGGCGGCATGCAGCGGAGGGTCTCGATCGCGCGCGCATTCGTGCACGAGCCGTCGATCGTCTTGATGGACGAGCCATTCACCGGAGTGGATGAACTGACCAAAGAGGCGCTGCAGAGCGAGCTGGGAAACCTGATCCGAACACTTCACGTCACTGCGCTGCTCGTCACCCACGATATCGAGGAAGCGGTGTTCCTCTCGGATCGGATCTTCGTCATGTCGCCCAGGCCGGGCGCGATTGTGGAGGAAGTGCCGGTGAACCTCCCGCCTGCCAGAGACTCATCGATGCGGTCCAGTCTCGAATTCTTTGCCGCGGCCAACAAAGTGCGTGCGAAACTCCTCGAGATGCACGCCATGAGGGCCGACGCGGCTACCTGATCGCAGAAAAGCGCGGCATCACCTTTTCCGCGAAGGGCACGATCACTTTCTCGTGTTCCACTTCTGATCGTGGAGCGGAAAAGCACCTCAGCCAGATATCGTTGATGCCGAAGGAGACGATCTCTTTGATCTTCTCGGTGCAATCCTCGGCCGTGCCCGCGACCGAGAACCGCTTGATGACCTCGTCCGTGAGATACTTCCGGTCCTGGTACGCCGACTCCAATCCCGCCCGGCCCATCGTGCGGCACTTCCCGAGAAAGGATGGCAACGCTTCGTCGAAGCCGTCGAGTATGACGGGATAGGCCTCGGGGGAGGTGTTCACCAGCGCCTGGGTCACGAACGGCCTGACGTTCTCCACGGCTTGCCGTCCGTCGTCGGAGATCGAGGTATAGACCCACGAAATTAGCCGGACGTCCTCCAACCGCCTGCCCGCCTTCTTGGCTCCGGCCCTCACTCGTTCGATCGCGAACGCCAGCTGCTCCTTCGAGACGTAGGTCGCGATCACCGCGCCGTCCGCAATCTCGCCGGCGAGCTCGAGGTTCAGCGGACTTCTGCTCGCGATGAATATCGGGATGTCCGGCCGTACATCGAACCTCAGCCGAGCGTTCGTGAGCCGGTACAGTCTGCCGTCGAAGTTGACTGTTTCCCCGCTGAAGAGCGCTCGGATCATGGTGACTGTTTCACGGAGGGCCTCGTTGACGTGCCTCCGCTCGAGATGCATCTCGGCGAAGCCGGATCCTCCGGCGCCCAGGGCGAGCAGGGCCCGTCCCCACGAAAGTTCGTCGAGGCTCGCGACGGCGGCGGCCAGCATCGCCGGGATCCGGCTGAACGGATCGGACACGCACGGCCCGAGCTGTATCGTCGTGGTATTCAGGGCGTCGGCGGCAAGCGTGACGAAGACGTCTTTCTCGCCTGAGAATCGCTGGTCGGCGTGCACGAAGTGTTCGAAGCCGAGTTCCTCGGCCAGCTTCGCCACCGAGACCACCTTCTTCAGCGGCTCCACCGGCGCCATCCCGACGCCAAACCTGACCATCAGGCCGTCAGGCCGGTCCGTTCATCTACGCTAAGCTAATGCGCATCTTCCCCATGCCTTCCCGGCGCATCCGCGGGGCCTCATGGGCAAGCGCATCGATCCCCTCAGTGATTCTTCCGACAAGGTTCGTGGCCAGCGGACCGTCAATGCCCCGTACCGCGCTGTCACGCTCGTAGATGAATCCGATGACGAGAAGATCGCGGACATGCCTCGGCCACTCGGGCGTCACGAAGATGGCCGGTTTATAGTACACGAACAGGTCGCCGACGGTCTGGTAGATCGTCTGATTTTCTTCGTCCACGCGATCGGGAGCATCGAGCACGACGTAGACTTCGCGGCCGTTCTCCATACTGTGCACGGCCTGGCCCTCGATCGGAAGCAACTCCTTCAGCCATTTCGTGGCCTTTGGCGCGTCTTTCTCGTCGAGTTCCGCGAACGCCTCGACGCCCCCCAGCGCGATTTTCACTCTCGTCATTTGTCGAGTCTCTTCACGATGAGCTTCTGCAGGCCGCGGTGGCGGATCTCTTCGCACTTATGCGCGAAGTCCTTTGGGATGTCGATGAACGTGGCGAACAACGTGGAGACCTGCAAATTCGAATCGCGACCGCTGCGTGCCGGGTCGTCCGCGGCCCTCCCGCCGGCGGCCGGGTCGCCGTAGAAGATCGCGAGCTCAGACAGCTCGCGCTGGAACTCGGCGCTGTAGGCCAGCTGCTTGCCGCGAGACATCTGGGGGGACCGCCAGAAGTAGACGATGTCGCCGGGGGCGGTGGTCCCACGCCGCGCCGGCCCTTCCGGGGGAAGGCGGAGGATCTTCTCGCCGTGAAGATGCAGCATGATCTCGCGGCTCGACCAGTTGGCGTGGATCGCCATCCCTTCGGCCGGAAGCATGTTCCAGACCGCGTCGCATGTCTTCGGCACGACGTCGTCGTGCATCTCGGCCACGGCCCGCGTTCCGCCCAGCTCAAAGAGCAGCTTCCTCATCCGGCTCACTCCATCTTCTCGATGAGGAGAGTCTTCTGGCCCCGGTAGATCATGTCTTCGCACGCCCTTGCCAAGCCCTCCAGGCTGGAAGAGATGTTCGCAAAGAGGTTCACCGCTTCCGGCCCGCGCGGTCCCTGCGGCCTCGTATCCCGGTCATAGACGATGCCTATCTCCGCGGATTCTGATCGTCCATAGGGGGCGCCCCGGACGTAGTTGCGGGGCCTGTAGTAATAAAAGATGTCGCCCGGGATGGGAAGGTAGGTGAGGACATTCTCGGGCGGCAGCACAAACGTGTTGTCCAGGTGGGCTAATACCTGATGCCCGGACCAGATGTCGTGGATCGCCTTGACGCGCAGGGGCAAGAGGCGCCATATCGCCTCACACGTGTTCGGACAGTCCGCCTCGAGAAGATCTGCGACGGCGGAGATATCATCGGCGGGAAAGGAGATCCGGATTTTTCGAGACAGAACGTGCGGATCACGCTGCTGATCGGACACCGACGCACTCCACCCCCAAATTGTTTCCGCGCGTCCAGGCCACCGCGAGATCTCTCGGCCTGTCGCGTTGCTGAGTTCTACCACTCCCGCTCATTTCCCCCACCCTCCGGCGCTCGGACAAGGAACCGCTTTTGCCCAAGGACGCCCGCGGAGGTAAGGTCTCGATGACATCGAGGCCGCCGTCCGAGAGGCGCTCGCGAGCCTGCCCGGGCAGAAGATCAACGATTACGAAGTGGACTTCGTGCCCGTCTTCAAACCCGACGGCTTTCACGGCACAATCACCAGGATCAACATCGATCTGTGGGAACGACGCGAGCGCACAAAGGACGGCCTTCAAGAGCTCGCGGCAAGAGTCGCCAAAGCGTTTCAGCGTGTCGCGGGGGTGGATCGCAAGGTGAAGGTGGTGATACGGCCCTACGACGTCGGCAAGAGCGGGTGGGTATCGTTCTGAGTTTGTCCGCACGAATCGGATAGTCCGCCCCCGGGTTTCCGGCTACGCTTCACGCATGGATGAGTCGATCATGCGGCGCCGCCGGCGCAACGCCGATCTGGTCGTGCTCCTCGTGGTCTCGATTTGGGGGATGAGTTTCGCCTTCCAGAAGATCGCGCTGGAACAGTTCAGCGCCCCCACATTCATGTGCCTGCGCTATCTTGCCATGCTCGCGCTGAGTTGGGGCGTGCTGCTCCATCACCGGTGGAGAACCGGTGAGGCGATCGGCATCCACGGGCGTGATCTCCCCGCGCTCGCGCTCGCCGGCGTGCTGGGGTACACGTTTTACATTCCGCTCAGTACATTCGGCCTGAGTTACACGACGCCGTTCTCCAACGCGCTGCTGATCGCCCTGGCACCGCTCTTTGCGATCACGCTGCTGCGCGGTCTGCGGCTCGAGTCGATCGGCCGCGGCCAGTACGCCGGGATGCTGGTCGCCCTGATTGGCGTGGTGACGTTCGTGCTGCCGGCGCTCCGCGCGAGGGCGGGCCAGGACGGGATCGGAGACCTGCTGAGTCTGGCCGGGGCGGCGTTCTTCGCCGGCTACACCGTGGCGAGCAAACCGCTTCTCTCCCGCTACCGGCTGCCCGCGATGATGGCCTACACGCTGACGATCGGCACGGTTCCCGTCGCGCTTCCGCTGCTGCCGTCGCTCTTCGAGCGGCGGTGGGACCTCGTCACCGCCGGAGGCTGGGCCGCGTTCGCCTGGACCGTGGTCGTGCCCGTCTATGTGGCGTGGACGCTCTGGAACTGGACCATCGCGCGTGTGGGCGTCGCGCGGGCATCCGTGTTCATGTATCTCGTGCCGGTCGTCGGGGGTCTCACGTCGTGGATCCTGTTCGGGGAGGGCTTTGGGCCGCTCAAGATCGCGGGCGCGGCGCTCGTCCTCGCGGGCCTTGTGGTCGCGCGGCGTCCGGCCGCCCCCCGCGAAGCCGCCCCGGCGCGCCCGCTTGTGCCGGGTTACGCTGAGCGCTGACGGCCCGTTATCGTTGTTTCGTTCGCGCGCGCCGTCTTGGAAGAGGGCGCGCATGATGTCGTGCCGATCGACCTGCTGCTCCACCTCACGATCGCCGCAAAGCTCAGGGCGGCGCCGCGCGCCTGAAACTCCGAGAGCCCTGAGCGGCTACCGTCGGCCGCGCAAATTTTTGCGGTAGCATAGTGAGGGTGTGGCCGGCGGCCGCACCCTCACGGCGTTGATCGCGACAATGCCCCTACGGAGGGATGACACGGTGGCACCGATGGACCCGCTCGACGCGCTTCAAACGCTGGACCTGCGGGTGGGGCGCGTCACGGCGGCCGAGCCGCTCACCGGGGCAAAGAAGCCGGCCTACAAGCTCACGGTGGACTTCGGACCGCTCGGTGTCCGCGGGTCGAGCGCGCAGCTCACGGGCCTGTATCGTCCCGAGCAGCTGGTCGGGCGGTCGGTCATCGCGGCCGTCAATCTCGGCACGCGGCGCATCGCCGGTTTCGCCTCGGAAGTGCTGGTGCTGGGCGTGCCGGATGAGCACGGCCGGGTCGTGCTCCTTTCCACGGACCGCGAGGTGCCGGCCGGCGGGCGCGTCTTCTAGGGCTCCGGCCTCAGGCACCGGCGGCCTGCCGACCGAGATGCGGGCCCGATCCGCCTGATTCAGTCGACCAAGAAGCGTTCGACCGCTTCCTCGTTCCAGTCGAGACCGATCCCGGGATGCCCCGACGCCACCGCGCGGCCGCCGTGGATTTCGAGCGGCGACCTGAGCACCGGCCCGGCGAAATCGAGGTACTCAAGCCAGTGCCGGGTCGGGGTCACCGCGAGCAGATGCGTGCTCATCTCGGGAAAAATGTGGCTGGACGCCGGGGTGCCGGCCGCCCCGGCGAGCGCGGCGGCGCGGACCCACCCCGTCACACCCCCGATCTTGGTCACGTCGATCATCACGTAGTCGGACGCGCCGGCGGCGAGACTCTTCGCCATGTCGTGCGGTCCCCACCAATTCTCGCCGATCTGAATCGGCGTCCTCGCCTCCCGCGCAATCGCCGCGTGTCCGGCATAGTCGTCGGCCCGCACCGGCTCCTCGATCCACGTGAGGCCCTCGCCGTCGAGCGCCGCGGCGCGTCGGATCGCTTCGGGAACCGACAGACACTGATTGTAGTCGACCATGACTTGGGTGCGATCCCCGACGGCGTGGCGCACCGCGTGAATCACGGCGAGGTCCGCGGCAAGGTCGCTTCGTCCGACCTTGAGCTTGACCGCGGTGAACCCCCTCGCCGCGGCGTCCGCGGCTTCCTCAGCGACGCGCTCCGGACTCATCGCGCGAAGACTGGCATAGGCCGGGACCGGCTCGGGCGCCCCGCCCAGGAGGCGCGCGAGCGGCAGCGCGGATGCCTTGGCCAGCGCATCCCACAGCGCGATGTCGATCGCCGCCATTGCCAGGCCGGTGAGCCCTTGCGGTCCGAGCAGGCGCACGTGCCGCTGCAGCTTCTCCTCGACCGCCGCGGGCGCGGCCGGCCCGCCCTTGATCAGCCCGGCAAAATTGACGATGAGGCGCGCGGTGGGATGAAGAGCGGCCGGCGTGTAGCAGAACACGTAGCCGGATCCGCGCACGCCTTCCTCGGTCAGCACGTCCACCAGCACGAGGGGCGCGGTGGGAATCGCCCCGCCCGCGGTCTCCAGCGGAGGATCGAGCGGCACCGCCACCGGGCGGGCGCGCACATCCCGAACCGTCAATCGAGGCGTCTGCATCACGGCTCTCCCATGTTTCAATCATAACGCGCGGTGCTCCCTCATGAAAAATGGTCGATTATAATGAAGGCCATCAGCCCATGACGGAGCTCTACCCGCCGATGGAACCCTACGACCACGGCATGCTGGACGCCGGCGACGGCAACCGCGTGTACTGGGAGACGTGCGGCAATCCCCGCGGCAAAGCGGCCGTCGTGCTGCACGGCGGTCCCGGCTCAGGGTGCACACCCTGGCACCGGCGGCTTTTCGACCCCGCCGCCTACCGTATCGTGCTGTTCGACCAGCGGGGCTGCGGACGGAGCACGCCGCACGCGAGCGATCCCAACACGGACCTGACGACCAACACCACCACGAACTTGATCCAGGACATCGAGCGGCTCCGCCGGCACCTCGAGATCGGCCGGTGGCTCGTGCTCGGCGGCTCATGGGGCAGCACACTGAGCCTCGCCTACGCGGAGCGTCATCCGGAACGCGTCACGGAAATCGTCCTCTTCGGCGTCACGACGGGCCGGCACCGGGAGTTCGACTGGTGGTTCCGCGGCGGCGCCGCGGTGTTATTTCCCGCGGAGTGGGAACGGCTCCGGGCGGGCGTCCCGGCCGCGGATCGGGACGGGGACATCGTCGACGCATATTACCGGCTGCTCCACCACGAGGATCCAGCGGTGCGCCGGCAGGCCGCGGTCGATTGGTGCACCTGGGAGTCCGCCGGGCTGGCGTGGCCCCCGGTGCCGCGCCTCGCCCCCAGATTCACCGACCCGGCGTACGCGATGGCCTTTGCGAGGCTCGTCACGCACTACGTGCGGCACAACGCCTGGCTCGAAGACGGCGTACTTTTACGGGACGCGGGCGCGCTCGCCGGCATCCCCGGAGTGATGGTGCAGGGCCGCCTCGATTTTGGGGCGCCGATCGCGTGGGCCTGGGATCTCAGCAAGGTGTGGCCGCGCGCGGAACTGGTGGTCGTCGTCGATGCGGGACACGCCGGGGATCATCCCGGCATCACAGGGGAACTGATCCGCGCTACCGGTCGCTTCGCGACGGTTCGGTAGGCTTCGTGCGATCGGGCTTGGCGCCCGGCGTCGCCGCCGGCGGTGGGGTCACGCCGCGCGCGGCGATCGGAGGCGCCGCCGTCTTTGGCGCCGGCCGGGCCGCCGGGACGTCCTCAATGATGGGCATGAGACGGTCGAGGCCGACCTGCTCTACGAGTTGACGGGTCGGGCCCACGGCCACCAGCGTCATCGCGGCCCCGATACGCTACGCGCGCTGGGCGGCGCGCAGCAGGATGTGGAGCCCGACGCTGTCGATGTAGCGCAGACCGCGCAGATCGACCACGATGGCGCGGTGCGCGTCCACGAGGGTGAAGAGCGCATCCGCGAGCAGGTTGGCATTGGCCAGGTCGATGTCATCAAACACGCTGATGATCGAGCCGGTCTCGGTTTTTTCGACGCGATGGCTGACTCGCATAGTTCGCCTATTTTTACTCTACCCGGTATTGCGGCAACCCAAGCCCCAGGCGGGCCGGCGGTCAGCGGCTCAGCAGCCGGCCCCCCGAGCGGCGGACGACATCGAGCAGCGCCGCCAGATCCGGCTCCGCCGTGGCGTAATGCAGAATGCACGCCCGCAGCGCAAAGCGCCCGCGCAGGACCGCGTTGGTCAGGAACGCCTCTCCGCCGGCCTGCACGTCCTGCATGATGGCCTTGTTGAGGTCGTCGAGCCGGGGATCCCCAACCGCCCACCCGTCCGGCACGTACCGGAAGCATACGATCGACAGCGGAACCGGCGCCATCAACTCGAGATCCGGCGCGGCCTCCACCATGCCGGCGAGGCGACGCGCCAAGGCGATGTGCCGCGCCACGTGGGCGGCGGCCCCCCGGCGTCCCATGTGCTGGAGCGTCATCCACAACTTGAGCGCGCGGAACCCGCGGGTCTGCTGGAAGCCGTACTCGGAGTACCAGGGGAGGCCCCCGAAGCCTTTGCCCTCCTCGGTCTGCAGATACGGCGGCACCAGGCTGAACGTCTCGCGCAAGAGGCGCCCGTCGCGGACAAGCGCGCAGCCGCACTCGACGGGCACGGACAGCCACTTGTGCGGGTCGATCGCCAGCGAGTCGGCCCGCGCCATCCCGGCGTAGCCGGGCGCCGCGGACGGATCGAGCACGCCGGGGGCGCCGTACGCGCCGTCGACGTGGAACCACAGACCCTCTTCCGCGCAGATGCCGGCGATCGCGTCGAGCGGGTCGATCGCCCCGGTGCTGACCGTGCCCGCGCTGGCGCACACGCAGAACGGACGGCGTCCGGCGGCCCGGTCCGCGGCAATCGCCTCCCGGAGCGCCGCGACGTCGAGCCGCCACGCCGCATCGACCGGAACGGCCCGGACCGCCGCGGCGCCCAACCCGAGCAGTTCGGCCGACTTGCGCAGGCAACTGTGCCCTTCCTCGGACATGTAGAGCACCAGGCCCGCCCGCGGCGGCACCCCGGCGCTCCGCACGTCGCCGCCGAGCGCGGCCACGGCCCGGTGGCGCGCGGCCGCCAGGCACGTGAGCGACGCCATCGAGCCGCCGCTGACGAGCAGACCCATCCCGCCCTCGGCCGGATATCCGAGCAACTCCGCGAGCCAGCGAACCGCGCAGCGCTCGAGGTAGATCGCGGCGTGGTCGCCTCCGGCGCAGCTCGGGTTCATCGCCGCGGCGAGCAGCTCGCCGAGCAACGCGACCGGCGCCGGCGGAGCGTTCACCCATCCGAAGAAGCGGGGGTGGCCGTTGCCCATCGGGTGCGGCAGCACGGTGCGCTCGAAGCGCTGCAGGGCCGCCTCCGGCGTGAGGCCGTCCTCGGGCAGCGGCTGCTCGAGCAGCGCGCGGCGCTGCTCGACCGTCATCGGACGAAACACGGGGCGCTCCCTGATGCCGGCGAGATACTCGGTCACGAGATCCACCACGCGGTGGCCGAGACGCCGGAACTCCTCGGGATCCATGTTGAGAGACG
>Ga0073928_10002876_pt1 | contig 28380 bp, 35 predicted proteins | sample PaiPotPPA55metaG_FD_76969 | JGI IMG/M metagenome (GOLD analysis project Ga0073928, IMG submission 76969) | Iron sulfur acid spring bacterial and archeal communities from Banff, Canada, to study Microbial Dark Matter (Phase II) - Paint Pots PPA... ...
GCCACTGGGCCAACTCACTTGGCCTCGTGAGGCATACTTGAAGTGTCAGCCACCGCCGAAGTGGAGGCACCATGACCACTGCCGCAGCAGACTACCCAGAGCGCTCCGGGGCGTTCCAGCGTCGGCCGGCGCGCAGCGTCCAGGAGCTCATCGCGGAGAAGCACGCTCAGCCAATCGAGTCTGTCGAGGACTTCACAGAGTCGGACGTGTTCAGCTCTGACGAGGAAGTGGACGAGTTCAACGAGGCTGTTCGCGGGTGGCGTAGCGCGAGCCTGGCGTGACCTACACCGGCCCGGTGGTCCTCGACACCAACGTCGCCTCCCAGCGGTTCAAGAAGCGGCCCCAGATTGACGTCTCGGTGCTGGTCGGAACGACGGCCGTGATCACGTTCGTGACCTACGCCGAGATGTACAAGTGGGGTCGCGTTCGCGACTGGGCGCCGCGCAACTTCGCTCGGCTCGCGCTCTGGCTCGATCAGACGCCCACGATCGACAGTGATCGTGCCGTGGCCTCGGTGTGGGGAGAGCTGGCGGCAGACGGTGTGAAGCGCGGCAGACACCGGCCGGAGAACGACACGTGGATTGCCGCATGCTGCCTCGTGCACGATCTGCCCCTCGCGACGCTGAATGTCGCTGACTTCCAAGACTTCGTGGACCACCACGGGCTCAGGCTGTTCGGCCTGGGCCCAGCCAGGCAGTAGGGGCTGAGCCCACGACACCGCGACTAAAGTTGTCGGTAGACCACAGGTCGGGATCCCACGACACTGGTCACATGTCACAAGCGGAGTTCGCCCACGTCGGCACGCCTGAGCAACTGCGAGAGCTTGAGTACTTTCAGCGAACTTCGCAGCTGGACATGAAGATGTACCCGCTGTTCGAAGTTGAGAGCTCGGGCACGTACGGCACCGTTTACGGGCACATTGTTCCCGCAGATACGGGGAGCTTGCGCGAAGTAGTCGAGCTGATCGGCAAGCAATTCAAGCGAGAAACGCGGTACGACTTCGCCCCGTTTGATTCGTCCAACTGGGACCAGGAAGGCGTACTCTTCGCGTCCAACCGATTTCTGGCGACATTCGCTATCGCCGCCGGCGCGGCAGGATTTGCCCAAGAGAATGGCACTTGGTGGATGGACTGGATTTGGATCCATCCATACGAACGCAGTAGCGGTCTGGCCGACCGCGTCTGGGAGGAGCTGGAAGCACGCTACGGCAAGTTCCATATCGACGGGCCATACTCCAACGCGATGGCCGCGCTGTTGCGCCGTCACGGTGTCTCTCCCGAACGGCTGAACCACGAACTGCCGACCTGATTTCCCAACCGCCGCCGCGTGCTCACCGCTGAATCTAGCTGCTTGCCGAACTAGTGCCACTAGTCCAGTGCTTGAGTCTCAGCGCGCACCAAACGCACGATCTCCCGCGTCTGCTCTCTGGCCTCTTCCAACTTGGTTAGCGTGTCCTTGTACCCGCTCCCACGTTTGGTGTGTTCAAGTGACCACGCGGCCTGCTGGTGGAGAATCGTAAACAGTATCGCAGCTTTGTGCACAAGATCAGATCCATAAACTACGAGATCAGCGTTTAGGGCCCGCCAGTCCTCAATGTCTCCCAACTCTAGCACCCACCCAACGGTACGAAGCTTATCGTTGCTAAGCATGTGAACCCTATTCTCTCGCCGCTCCTGGACGGCGGAGGTGTGGGCAATAAGCCGCTTGTAGACCTCCGTGCGACGCTCCCACAGCCGATGCGCTCGCTCATTCCGCGCAGCTTGCTTAGCCGCTTCGGAGCTCGACTCAAACGCGACATGCGTAGAACGCTCGCCAGATTCCAGCGTGCGCCGCGTGGACCACGCGGTAGTAAAGAAGCTGACGATAGCGACGCTTCCCGCACCAACCACGGTGCCAACCACAGTGACCACGGCGGCAGTGACAGTAGGGTCATGAGACATGCCCCTGATTGTCGCGTGGACGCGGACGGCCACGCCACCGATTCGCCATAACGGCAAAGGCCCCCGCTCGACATCAGGGGCCTGTCTGCCAGTCGGTAGCGGCAGTGCCGCGACAGGTTACGTTCGCCCGGAGTGGCCGGCACTCGGCGGCAGCTGCCCCTTGCTGGCAGTTTCGTCTGGACGGCGGGAAGCGCCTGATCGCCCTGGGGCGATCAGCTTTCCGGAGGCGTGCGTGAACGCCGCTCGGACGTCGTAGTACTCATCCGGCGGCCCGATCAGCGCGGAGGGATTCCCGTGTTGCTCGGCCAGGAATTGGCCGATGATGTCGGAGTACCGCTCGGCTAGTTCCACGACGTGCGAGGGGAAGACCAGGCGCACGCTCTCCAAGGCGCTGAATACGCGCGAAGCCTCGGCCATCGCCTCACCTCGAACGTTCTCGTAGTCCTCCACCTTGCTGCCGCTGCGAGCGTAGACACCCCGCTTGGCCTCCTCGGCTGCGGCAAGCATTTCGCTGGCAGCCTTGTGCCGCTCTGTACGGAGCCACTTCCTGTACTCGCCGCTGCGCGCGAGCACCTGGCCCAGGAGCACACCACCGAGGGCGGCTCCGGCACTGACAATCGTCGAGTCCATAGCAGGTGTTTACACCCTCCGACCACAGTTCGACTCACAGCTAAATCGGGCGAACGGCCGATCCGGCACTAGAGCTGTCCTGTGTCCTTGATGTTGGAGCCGACTTCCACACTGCCACTGCGGTCGGCAAAGCCAACGGCTGAAGAGGCCGACAGGGTGAGGCTGACTTCCGCGACTGCCGCAGCTCGTTGCAGCGCGATTCGCCGTCCGATCTCACTCAGGGACTGCGCTAGCTCAGTCCGGTGCGTTTGCTGCGGGTGGTGACGGTAGAGCCACGTGAACTCTTCGTCGTAGTATCCATCTGCCATCTGAGACAGCGCGGCGAACGTCGCCAGCTCATCGTCGGACGGAATGCCAGTCCACCCGCCGAGCGCTCGGAACGAGGCTGTACGCATCATCAGTGCCGCGCCGTGGATCGGCCAGTTCCCTCCCTGCTGGGCCGCCCAATCGTTGATGCTGCCCGCCGGCATGAGGCCAAACGGAATCGGTGACGGGTAGGCCTTTCGGGATCCATCCGGCAAGAGGTCGTCGGCTTGCCCGATGGCCCAGTGAATCGCGTGCACATCAAAGCGAGGAATGAGCGTCGTCAGTGCACCCGGCAGGAGAAGGTCGTCCTGGTCCAACGCCTGCAAGAGGACACCACGCGCCCTGGAGAGTGCAAGGTTCCGTGTGCCCGGAATGCCAAGCTGCCTGTTGATAGCCGAGTAGTCGCAGAACGCGAACTGCTCGAGCGGCTCAGCCAGACGCGGCACCTCGCCGTCCTCCTGGACAATCCACTCAAGTTCCCAGCCGACGGGCAGGGTCAGCGCCTCGATGCTGCGCGCGGTGTCCATGAGGTAGTCGGAGGTAGGCGCGTAGGCCGCGGTGATGATTGAGATGAGGGGCACGGTCAGCCTTCCCAGAGGGTGAGCGGGGTGGTGAATCGCAGCTCGGTGCGGTCTGCCGGGTACTGTGCGTCTGAGACTTCGACCACGCGGTCTTGGGTGTCGATCGAGATTCGACGGACGAAGAGCATCGGTACGCCGTCATCTAGCGCCCACTTCTGCATGTCAACCGTCGTTGGCATGAAAGCTCTGACTTCATCGACCATGCGTGCTATTTCGATGCCCACGGTCAAGAACTGGTGCTGCCCTCCACCAGGCCACGGTTCGCAGTCTGCCGACAGCAGCTCAGGCTTAGTCTCGATGAGACGGACCGGCACATAGGCGACGCTGTGCGCGAGACGGATTCCTGACGGGTCGCTGGTCTCGTACTCCTTGCGAAGCAACTGCTCGCCAGGTTCGCAGGCGAAGACTGCCGCAAGCTCAGAACCGGCATCGATAACCGTATAGTCCGACCGGAACTTGAGGGCATGGATGGGGTCCCCCAGATCATCCTCAGCCTCGCCGTGATGCCGGCGGACCGATTCGGGCTGACGGGCGAAGTCCTTCTCTGCCTGATGCCTCGCAGAGTCGCGAACGACTCGGCGAGGCGGCCTACGTACGACGGGAGCCTTGCCGCGCCCCCCGGAAATCAGCCCTTGCTGCTTGAGCAGGGCAATAGCGTTCCTAGCCGACGTGACCGAACACCGCCACTCGGCGGTTAGCTCTTGAAGCGTCGGGAGCGGGTCCCCTGGCTGGAGGTCGCCGCGCTCGATCTTCATGCGGATGTCGTCCGCGATCCGCAGTTGGATCGGCGGAGAGACTGTCGTGGGCTCTGGCTCCATGGGCTCGATTGTAGCGCCGGTTCGCGAGTTTGCCCTCAAACCCTCTTGCCCCCTGGCGGCCCGTCAGCTACGTTACGTTTGCGGGTTTGAGGGCAAACCCGCAAACAGTGCAAGCTCAGTGCAATACGAAGACTGCTACGGAGGGTGGCGCGCTGATGGAGATCTTCGGCGGAGTTGCGGTTGTGCTGTTGCTGGTCTGGCTCCGTGGCCGGTACTACCGCCGTCGGTTCAGGCGAGCGCTGAAGGCCATGGAGCGCGGCGGGATCGCCCAGCGAGCTGCCCGCCTGTTTTGGGCGCTGGTCGTGTTCGCGGCGCTCATAGCAATGCTCCGGATGTACGTGGAAGCACACGCCCGATGACCTGAGTACATGGAAGGGCCCTGGTGAGCGGCTACTCACCAGGGCTGAATGCACCGAATGACCCACTGTCTAGGGAGACCAAACGATGCAGGATCAGATTACTGCCGAGCGGATCGCTTCGGCCATGGGGCGCACGAAGCCCTACCGGGTGGCTGAGCTCGCCGAACTGCTCGATGTCCACCCCGTGACCATCTACCGGGACATCGCGGAGGGCCGCCTGCGCGCGCACCGTGTGGGCAAGTCGAAGGGTGCGATCCGCATCCTGCCGGACGCGTGGATCGACTATCTCGCGCTGACCGAGATTCGCCCCGCAGAGCTTGGGGCGGTGGCCTGATGACCGAGCACAATAACACCGTCCACGGTCCCTACAGCCTGTGGACCGAGGCCTCCCGGGCCGCTCAGCCGCTGCGCGACGCGGTGGACGCTGCCGACCTCGGCGGCGCGATGAACCACCAGGTCCGCACCGCTCGCGAGCAGGCCCGCACCGACTACATCATCGGCGCGCTCAAGGCCGCCGGCGTCACGCTCGGCGCCTGGGACGTCAAGGTCGCCCGCTGGCTCGGAACCTGGGAGCCGGAGACCGTACAGACCATCGTCGATTGGGCCCACCGGGCCGCCGCCGCCAGCGCCCGGACCGAACCGAGCGTGCTGCCCGACGGTGACGAGTGCTGCCGCTCTGCGGCCACGATGTGCGGCGAATGCCGGTTGGGCATCTTCGTGGGCGACCGGGTGCGGGTACACGCCCCGCTCAAGTTCGCCAACGACTACGCCGGGACGGTCGAGGGCATCGTCACGTCGCTCCAACAGCGTCTCTACGTCGCGGTCCGCCTGGACCACAACAGTCACCTCTACTACTGCACGCCGTGCCAGCTCACCGCGATCCCCCGCGAGATCGAGGGGGCGGCCCGATGACCGAGCCCGTATACACCCAGCGCGGCGCGCGGGCGATGGACAAGGCCCGCGCCGAGGCCGCCGCTGCCGAGGCCGAGGTGAAGAAGGTCGGAGCCGAGCGAGAGCGTGCGCTGCTCGCGCAGCAGCTTCGCCGCGAGGAGACCGAGACGCGTAGCGCCGAGCACAAGGCGAAGACCGCCGAGAAGGCCCGCCGGCGCAAGGCCCGGCACGAGCAGCGCGCCGAGCTGCTCGCCGCGCTCGGCACCCGTCGGGCGCTGGCGGTGACCCTCGTGGTGATCGGCGCGTCCATGGCCATCGCGTGGCCTGCGCAGGCCGCGTACTTCAGCGGTGCCGGGATGGGTCGGGCCGGACTACTGGCCCCGATCGTGATCGAGGGCCCGCAGTGGCTCGCGGCGATCCTTACCGGCGTCGCCACCGTCCACCAGGCCCGCACCTGGGTCTACCGGCTCGCCACGCTCGTATTCGCCGCGCTGGCCGCCGGGATCAACTTCGAGCACGGCGCCCAGACCCGGACCATGCTCGGGATCATCTACGGCCTCGCGTCGCTGACCGGCGTGGTCGCGTGGGAGCTGTACGTGCACTCGCAGAAGCAGGCGCACGCCAAGCGCACCGCCGCCGAGCGGCGCCGGGCCTGGCACCGCCGCCTGTCCTACCCGCGCATCTATCGGCGCGCGGTGCGCCTGTCGCGGGCGACCGGGATGGACATCGAGCAGGCCTGGCCGATCGCCTGGCGGATGGTGCACGGCGCAGACGTCGGGCTGCGCGCCAAGGACCTCGTAAAGCAGAACACTGCCATGGCAGAGGTCGCTGGAGCCTACGACGCACAGACGGTGGTGACCCTGCCGGGTGCGCAACTGACCGCGCTGCACCTGGCGCAGGCCGCCCACGCTTGGCAACTCGGAGCCGCTCACGGCGCCGCAAACCGGCAGGTGGCTCCGGCAATCCCCCCGGTCCAGCCGAAGGCCGCACGTGCCTCGCGGTTGCCGATGCCGCGCGGCGCGAAGAAGGCAGCCGCCGACACCGCCCGCAAGGTACAGGCCGACCCGATCGCCGCCGAGCAGCAGCGCATCCAGGCCGCCCAGGCCTACGCCGCCGCCAAGGCCGCCAGTACTCCGATGTCGTACCAGAAGCTCGCCGACCGGTTCGGCATGTCCCGCGAGTGGGCCCGGCTGGCCGTGCGCGACCACGGCGGCCTGCACAACGCCAACGCCGCCTGACCGGCGGGCTACCCCTGCCGGCGACCCGGCGCGGGACGTCGGTGGGGGCGGCCAACCGGCCGGACCCACGGCACCGAAGGAGAACCCGCACATGGCCCGCAAGCAGCAGGCGCCTGACGTCCCGCAGACCGTGACCGCGTTCGACGAGAACGGCGCCCCCGTCGTGCAAGTCGAAGTCGGCGACGAGGGATCGGCGCGCGCGGTCGCGTCGACCTACCTGAACCGCGGACAGGCGGTCGAGATCAGGAAGCGCGGCAAGTAGCACGGCGGCGCCGGCCCGCTTTGGCGAGCAGGCCGGCGCCTACCCCATCGAATCGACCGCCTCACGTCCTGGCAGACCGGCGGCCAACCCTTCCAACAGGGAGTCACCAGCATGACCGCAATCGATGAGAGCAAACCAATCACCGAGGTCAACGGGCACACAGTCACGATCCCCGGGCCACGCCCGCCGATCTCGGACGCCCCGTCGGCCGACCAGCCCGAGACGAGCGGGGCCGACGCGCAGCCGCGCAAGCGGACCAGCCCGGCCTCCCGGGCCCGCACGGCGCTGCGGGCAACGAAGACGGCTGCGACGCACAAGCACACCCGTACCGTCATCCGTCAGGGCGCGTACGTCCTGGCGGGCGGGCGGCACATGATCCGCCGTACTTGGGAGTCGCGTACCCCGGCTGTGCACGAACGGATGGCCCGCGCCGCTTCGGCCGCCGGGGACCACGCGAACGCACTGGAGTGGGAGGCGCGGGCATCGAAGTTTCGCCAGGAGCGGCACGCGCGGCGGATAGAGCTGGTCAAGGCGGTGCCGCACGCCGCGAACGCTGTTCTGATCGGGACCACGATCACCTTCGGCGGACTGCTCGCGCTCGGGATCGTGCTCGGCTACGCGAACCACAACATCCACGACGTGCTCGGCCCGATCGAGGCCGCAGTACAGGCCGTGCGCTGGTGTGTTGCCGTCTTCCAGGTCGCGTGGCTTCCCGCGCTGCTTGCCTCCCCCGTCATCGCGCTGGCCGGCCTGTATGCCACCGGTCGGCGCCGCGCGGAGCTTCCGACGTGGGTGCAGTCGCCGGAGCAGCGCGCCAAGGGGCTGGACGAGGTCATCACCCCGTCGATCCTGGTCACCGCTTTGCGCGACCTCGGACACGGGGAGCTGCGCAGGAAGATCAAGGGCATGGACGATGCGGGCGCCGAGATGATCGGGCCGGTCACCACTGCGGGCTGCGGCATCGAGGTCGACGTGTTCCTGCCGCAGGGCGTGTCCACGGCGGACATCCAGGCCAGGCGGCAGAAGCTCGCCGAGAACGTCGGTCGCCACAAGCACGAGCTGTTCATCACAATCCCGCCCCGGGCGCGCGCGGTGCGCCTGTGGATCGCCGACTCCGGCGCGCTGGACGAGCCGATCGGGCCGTCTCCGCTGGTCACCGACGTGTCGTCGAAGGCTGATTACCGTACCGGCCGGTGCCCGTGGGGCCAGTCCCTGCGCGGTGACCGCTCCACCATCAGCCTGTTCCAGCGGCACATCCTGGTCACCGGCATCTCGAACCAGGGCAAGACCGCCTCACTGCGGGCCCTGATCCTGTGGCTGGCCCTGGACATGCGGGTCCGGCTGTGGCTGGCCGACTTCAAGGGCGTCGGCGACTGGGCGATGTTCGCGGGCCTGGCCGAGGTGCTGATCCAGGGCCCGACCGATGAGCACGTGATCGCCGGCACGCACATGGCCGAAGCGGGCGTCGCCGAGATGCAGAAGCGCACGACGTTGATGCAGGAGCTCACAGCCAGGGGCTGGACGCAGGAGAAGATTCTGGCCGACCCCAGGTTCGCCCCGCTGGTCCTGGTCTTCGACGAGGCACAGAAGGCCTACGGGTCCTCGGCTGTCGGTCCGGACAAGCGGCCGTACGGCGGCAAGGGCAACACCAGCCGGTACTTCCAGGCCATCAAGGCGATCCACGACCAGGGCCGCGCCGTGAACGTCACCGCGGCTGAAGGCGTGCAGGACCCGACCAACGAGAACCTGCCGGTGCGCACCCGCGAGGGCAACCACATCCGCGCCTCGCTGGTGGTCGGCACCGAGTCGCAGGCCGTGATGGCGCTCGGCGAGAACGCCGTCAACGCCGGCGCCGCGCCGCACGAACTGCGCCAGGGCGCGGACAAGGGCACCCTCGTCATCGCCGGCGACATCACCGCGTTCGACGCCCCGCGCGGCCAGGTGTACACCACGATCCGCACGCACTACATCGGCGCCGAAGACGCGGTCGCTCTCGCCGACCGGGCCAAGGCCCGGCGCGGCGGCGGAGTCGCGACTAAGGACGCGACGGCCGAGCCGGAGTCGCGCGACGTGCTCGCCGACGTCGCCCAGGTGCTCGGCAGCGATGAGCGGGTGCGTACCGAGGAGGTTGTGCACCGGCTCAAGTCGCTCGCCCCCGGCCACTACGCGACGTGGACCACGAGCGAGCTCACGGCCGCGCTGCGCGACACCCCGGCGGCCCCGTACAAGACCGTCGGCACCATGCACGTCGGCCTGAGCCGGGTCCGCGAAGCGCTCGAAGAGCGCGAGAACGAGTCCGCCACCGACGAAACCGACGCTCCCGAGGCCTAGGGAGCCACCGCGCGGCGAGGGAGTTCTCCCTCCGAGGCTCCCTCGCCGCCTCCCTCCATGTGACCTGCGTGTTCGCCGATCCAGGGAGCCTCGCGCGCGAGGGAGCCACACCGCCGCGACCCCCGGGAAACACACCCCTACGCATGGGAGATCCAACTCCCTCCCCACCCGCCTTGACCAGCATCTTTATATTACGGAGCCTGATATGAAGTCCGACCGGACCCCGGTTTCCGGGGAGATCGTCACCACCACCGCCACGCCCGGCGAGACCGAGCCGAGGCTGACCCTCAGTCAGCTTCAAGGGCTGCTGCGCGAAGCCGCCGCCCTGGAGCGCGCCCAGCGCCCGATCGTCATCACGGGCCCCGCGACGACCGCCCACACCCACCCGGCCCCGCAGCACCTGGTGGTGGACCTGACCAACGTCAGCTACACCACCAGCACGACCGCGACCCTCGTGCCGTTCCGGCGAGTGCCCGAGTCCCGCACGCTCGCCCCGCTGGCGTTCCTCACCTGCGGGTGCGCGTTCATCGCCTGCGCCTTCGGCACGGCCGTGACCGGCGGAAACCCGATCCTGATCGGCGCCACGCTCGCACTGCTCACCGGAACGTGCGTCGCCTTCTCCCGGATCACCGGAAACGGGGTGACCCGATGATCCCCGACGACGGCCCAACCCTCGAAGAGGCCTGCCTGTGGGCCGACCTCGCCGAGGTCGCCGAAGAGCGCGACACCGCAAGGCGCGAGCTCACCGAGGCACGCGCCGAGATCCGCAGACTGTGCGCGCAGGTCGCCGCCCTGACCGGGCTCGCGGCGTAGGAGGCCACGGCGATGACGAAACTCACCAGCCTCCCCCTCGCGGTCACCACGGCATGGATCGAGGCGGTAGAGGCCGCGGACTGCCAGTGCCAGTGCACCGCGACAGCCGAGAAGCACACCCACGTGCGCACCGACGGGCGGTGCCGGACCACACAGGGCGTCGCCGGCGGACGACTGCACCTGCTCGAAGACGGCTCAGTCCTCTGCCACAAGTGCGCGAACCACCACGAGAAGACCGCCCAGGCCGCCACCCCCGAACCGGACCCCACCGACCTCGGACAGGAATCCCTGTTCGACCTGCTCGCCTGACCTCGAAAGGAGAGATCACCGTGCCCAGGCCCAAACTGCTGGACCTGTACTGCTGCCAGGGCGGGGCCGCCCGCGGCTACCACGACGCAGGATTCGACGTCGTCGGTGTGGACATCAACCCCCAGCCCCGCTACCCCTACGAGTTCCACCAGGGCGACGCGATCACGTTCCTGCTCGCCCACTGGCGCGAGTTCGCCGCCGTGCACGCCTCACCGCCCTGCCACGACCACAGCTCACTCTCGAGTCTGTCCGGCGTCAACGGCACCGCACACCTGCTCGAAGACACCCGCGCCGCGCTCCAGCCGATCACCGTGCCGTGGGTCATCGAGAACGTCCCAGGCGCGGACATGCGCGTGGACGTGCTGCTGTGCGGCTCGATGTTCGGCCTGCGCACCTACCGGCACCGCTGGTTCGAACTGTCCGACCCCATGCTCCCGCCCCTGCTCGAACACCCCCGGCACCGCGTCCTGACCAGCACGTTCAAGCGCAAGAAGCAGTTCGACCAGGGCTACAACATCTCGGTCACCGGCAACGTCGGCTCGTGGGTCGGATCTCAGTGCCTCGATATCGACTGGATGACCGGCGAGGGCCTGTCCCAGGCCATCCCGCCCGCCTACACCCGCGTCATCGGCGCCCACCTGCTCGAACAACTCACCCGGGTCTGACCCCTGACACCCGAGAGGAGATCACCGTGAACGACACCGACACCATCGAGGCCGCGCTCCGCAACCCGGCCCGCTCCCAGCTGATCGAGGACTACGAGATCGGCCCACAGCACACCGCCTACCCCTACCTCGTGCAGCTGCACCAGCTCATCCCGCTGCGCGAGCACCAGTGCCCGTGGGTCCTGGTCACCGTCGAAGCCGGGGAACGCGAGGTGGAGGCCTACGACTCGCTCCGCCGCGCGGAGAGCGACCTCGTCGAAGCCCTGGACGGCCTGACCGCCCACTACGGCGAGGAGTTCGGCGAGGACCCCGACGACTACGACGACGAGGACTGACACCCATGAAGATCCGCCTGCACGGCACCGCCGCAGAGGTCGAGATCGTCGCGAACCTGCTGCGCCAGCTCGCCACCGATCAGGACCTGTTCGAGGTCGTGGACCAGTCCCGCGACTACCCCGACCGCGCACCGTCCACCCTGGTGCGCCGCTACCTCGAAATCCACATCTGACCAGCACCATCCGGCCACACACAAGGAGCACTCGATCATGAGCAACGAGACCACCATCACCGTCGTCGGCAACCTCACCGCCGACCCCGAACTGCGCTTCACCGGCACCGGCAAGGGCGTGGCGGGCTTCACCATCGCCGCCACCCCGCGCCGCTTCGACCGCGAGTCCAACCAGTGGACCGACGGCGAGGCCCTGTTCATGCGCTGCAACCTCTGGGGCACCTACGCCGAGAACGCCATGGAGTCCCTGGTCAAGGGCATGGCCGTGATGGCTACCGGCCGCCTGAAGCAGCGCTCGTACGAGGACCGCGAGGGCGTCAAGCGCACCGTCGTGGAACTGGACGTCGAAGAAGTCGGCCCGACCCTGCGCTTCGCCACCGCCCAGGTCACCAAGGCCACCCGGCAGGGCCAGGCCCAGACCTCCGGCGGCACGTCCGTCCAGCGCACCACCGCCACAGCCGAGGCCGACCCGTGGACCACCGACGGCGGCGGACAGGCCCCCACGACCGACCAGCCGCCCTTCTGATCGCCCCAGTGCTGCAACCGGCCCGGTAGGGCCGGTTGCAGCACCAGAACAATCTGCCACCCCGGAAGGAGCCCACCGTGACCGCGCCCGCCCCGTCCACAGCCTGTGCATCAGCCGCGCCGGACCTGCTCACCGCCGCACTCGCCTACGCGTCGGCGGGCGTGCCGGTGGTGCCCCTGTTCCACCCCGCCGGGCCCGGCCGGTGCAGCTGCGCCCAGGGTCCGGAGTGTCGCAGGCCTGGCAAGCACCCGCGCTGCCGGGGCGGCCTGACCGGTGCCAGCACCGACCCCGCCACTGTCGCCGAGTGGTGGAGGATCTGGCCCGCCGCGAACATCGGCGGCCTCACAGGCCACGTCTTCGACGTCTGCGACGTGGACGGGCCGGACGGAGTCGCCGCGGTGACTCCTCTCTTGGGAGCGTGCCACGGGCGCGCGCCACTCGTGCGCACCGGCTCCGGCGGCTGGCACCTGCTGTTTCAGCCCACCGGCCTGGGCAACCCCGTCCGGTTCCTGCCCGGCACCGACTGGCGCGGGATCGGCGGCTACGTCGTCCTGCCGCCGTCCCTGCACGCCTCCGGCACCCGGTACGCCGTCATCCGCCGCGGTGAGCTCACCGCCGTCCCGGCCGCGCTGCTCGCGGCCCTGACACCGCCGGCGCCCGCGCCACCCGGAGCACGCGCCCACACCCCCGTGGCACGCCTCTCCGGATACGGCCCGGCCGCGCTTGACCGGGAAGCCGACACCGTGGCCAGCACCCGCGAGGGCCGCAACAACGCCCTGAACCGGGCCGCGTTCAACCTCGGACAACTCATCGCCGCAGGACAGCTCACCGAAGCCGAGGTAGCCGATCGGCTGACCGCCGCCGCGCTGGACGCGGGCCTCACCGAGCGCGAAGCCGCCCGCGCCATCGCCTCCGGCCTCACCGCCGGACAGCGCCACCCCCGCACCGCCAGGACCACCGGGAGGGCCGCATGAACCCCACCGACACCGAGCCAGAGACCCCCGCCCCACGGCCGGTCACCCGCACCGGGCCGATCCCGGACCCGGCCGTGTATCAAGGCTGGTTGGGCAAGACCGCGCTCGCGCTCACGGAGACGAGCGAGGCCGACCCCGTCGCGGTCCTGGTGACACTCATGGCCGCGTTCGGCGTGATGGCCGGACCCGGGCCCTACTCGCAGATCTCTGACGACCGCCACCCCGCGCTGATCTGGCCGCTGATCCTCGGACACACCGGCATCGGCCGCAAGGGCACCTCGCTCGGTGTCGACATGCGCCTACTCAAGGCCGCCGACCCGGAGTTCTGCACCGGCAACCTCACCTCCGGCCTGTCCTCCGGCGAAGGCCTGATCGCCGCCGTAGCCGACGAGGAGGATGGCCCGGTCGGCGGGCAGCTGCGCCTGGTCATCGAGACCGAATACTCCGTCACGATGCGGCGCTCAGCCCGCGAGGGAAACACCCTCTCCGGTGTGCTGCGCCAGGCCTGGGAAGGCGATGACCTCGCCACCCTGACCCGCGCCTCCCTGCACGCCACCGCCCCGCACATCGCGATCCTCGCCCACATCACCCCGGGCGAGTTCCGGCTGTGCGCGAGCGGCGCGGACATGGCAGGCGGCACCTACAACCGGTTCCTGCCCATCTACTCCGAACGCTCCCAAGAGATCCCCGACGGAGAAGGAGCCCCCGACGACCTGATCGCCACCCACGCGACCACGCTGCGGGAACTGGTCAAACAGGCCCGCGACATCCGTCGGGTCCCGCTCACCGACCAGGCACGCGAGCACTGGGCAGAGGTGGTCTACCCGGCACTGTCCGGGGGCGGGGCGATTGACGGGCCGGTGGCCCAGTTCACCGCCCGCGCCACCCCGTACGCCCGCCGCGCCGCCATGCTCTACGCCCTCGCCGACGGCCACGCCGCCGTGGACGTGGCCCACCTCGAAGCCGCCTATGCGCTCATCGGCTACGCACGCGCCACCGCCGCACACGTCATGGGCCACGGCACCGGAGATGCCCGCCTAGACAAACTGATCACCGCACTCGACACCGCAGGCGCCCAAGGCCTGACCCGCTCGGCAATCTCCGACCTGTTCTCCCGCAAGCTCAACCGCGCCCAGCTCGACGACGTGCTCGCCAAAGCCGAGGCGCTGCCCGGCGTGACGCGCAGTCAGGTGCGCGGCAACGGGCGGCCCACCGACGTGTGGACCCTCCAGGGAGGCGAAAAAAGCGAATGAAGCGAAATATGCCCGCTGACCTGGGCTTTCCGCCGCGCTGCCGTGGCGAAGTAAGGCGAAATAAGTCCCGCGCCCCACCCTTATTTCGCCTTACTTCGCCGCCCAGGCGCACCCGTTCCCACAGCTCACAGGCCTTTTCTCGCTTAATTCGCTTTTTTCGCCACCTACCCCCGGCGAAGTAACCCCCGCCTCGTAGGAGGAACCGACCGTGACCGACACCAATCCGCCCCCCATGCCGCGCGTGATGCTCACCGCCGAGCAGGCCGCCGAAGCCATTGGCGTGGGACGCACAACCATGTTCGCCCTGATCAAGTCAGGCGAGATCGAGTCCGTCCGAATCGGACACCTGCGGCGCGTCCCCTTCGATTCGATCGAGGCCTATGCCAACCGACTCATGGCCGAGCAGGGCCAGGAAGGAGCCTGACATGTCTAGGAAGAAGGACGACGGCGCAGGCCGCGCCGATAATAGCGAGAGCTCAATCTACGAAGGTGCTGACGGTTACTGGCACGGCTGGGTGACCGTCGGTACGAAGGACAATGGCAAGCCCGACCGCCGCCACCGCCAGAGCAAGGATGAGAAGAAGCTCTGCAAGGCTGTACGTGACCTGGAGAAGGAGCGGGATTCGGGAACGCTGCGCAAGGCCGGCCCGGTGTGGACGGTCGAGACGTGGCTCTCGCACTGGCTGGAGAACATCGCTAAGCCGAAGGTCCGATACAAGGCGTACAAGGCCTACGCAACAGCCGTCAACAAGCACCTGATCCCAGGTCTTGGTGGCCATCGGCTCGACAGGATTCAGCCGGAGGACTTCGAGAAGCTCTACGCGAAGATAATCGCGTCCGGACTCGCTTCCGCCACGGCCCACCAGGTCCACCGGACCGCACGAACCGCATTCGGCGTGGCCTACAAGCGGGGACACGTCGGCCGGAACGTCGTCGAACTCGCAGATCCCCCGCGGCTGGAAGAGAAGGAGATCGAGCCGCTAGAGACGGTGGACATGATCCGCGTCATCGAGACGGCCATCCGCCGGCGGAACGGCGTGCGATTCGTCGTCGCGCTGGCGCTCGGCATCCGCCAGGGAGAAGCGCTAGGACTGGAGTGGTCCCAGTTCGACGAGGGCCGCCAGGTGATCCGACTCATCGAGCAACTTCAACGCCGGTCCTGGGAACACGGCTGCTCGGACCCGCACGAGTGCGGGGAGCGGCTCCATAAGCGCGGGCGCTGCCCGGTGCCATGCAGACGCCACACGCGGCCGTGTCCGCCACCCTGCGGCCCGGATTGCACCAAGCACGCGAGCAGTTGCCCGCAGCGAAAGGGCGGCGGCTTGGTCAAGGCTCCACTCAAGTCCAAGGCGGGCAAGCGGCCCATCGGCTTGCCCGACACTCTGTTCCTGCTCCTGTTGCAGCACAGGGACGACCAGGCCAAGGAGCGCGAATTTGCGGGCACCGTCTGGGAAGAGCACAACCTGATGTTCTGCCAGGAGACTGGTCGGCCGATCGACCCGCGCCGAGACCTGGACGAGTGGAAGTCGGTCCTCGCCGAGGCCGGCGTCCAGGAGGATCGACTCCATGCTGCGCGACACTCGTTCGCCACTCTGCTGAACGACCTTCAGGTCACGGACCGCGCCACGCAGGGTGTTATGGGGTGGTCCAACGCGTCTCAGGCCAAGCGCTACCAGAAGATGAAAGACCCCGTCCTGAGGCTTGTTGCGGACAAGATCGAGGGCGCACTCTGGGGCAATTCCGGGGCGCCGAGCAACGGCAAACGCAACTAGGAATGCAACTAGCGGAAAAGGCAAGGCCCGATCCGCACCGGATCGGGCCTGTTTCCGCAGGTCAAACGCTGTGGCCAGGGGCGGGGTCGAACCGCCGACCTACCGCTTTTCAGGCGGTCGCTCGTACCAACTGAGCTACCTGGCCCCGGAACGAGAACGGGCGCCACGTCGACGTGCAACGCAACGCCCGGTCCGTACCGAGCGGTCCTGACGGGACTTGAACCCGCGACCTCCACCTTGACAGGGTGGCGAGCACTCCAACTGCTCTACAGGACCTTGAGGGTACTGCTCACTGCTTGTACTGCCACCGGTGTTTCCACCGGCTTTCGACCAGGAGATCGTAGCACGTCACCGTGCTTGCCGAACCTCCCTGCCGTAGCCCCTACGGGATTCGAACCCGCGCCGCCGCCTTGAAAGGGCGGTGTCCTAGGCCGCTAGACGAAGGGGCCGAGCACTCGGCAACCGAGTCCCGGTCTCCCCCGGACGTCTGTCCGTCGGGGACGCATGAAGCATACGGGACCGGGCGCGCCAGCGCCAAAACCATTTCATCCGTGCAGCTCAGCGCCGTGCGGCCGACCCCGCCGCGACCGGCCGGAAAAGCCTCGTTGAGCTGCGGGGCAGAAGTTGGCTACGCTTGCCCAGGACCGATCGCCGAGCCTGTGCGATTGTGCCGGGGCGCTAGCTCAATTGGCAGAGTAGAGGACTTTTAATCCTTGGGTTGTGGGTTCGAGTCCCACGCGCCCCACCCACCGGACCGCGTTGACCTGCGGAAAAGACGCCGCCGTATCGTAGAACCATGTCGATACGGCGGCGTTGGTGGGAGGGAAGTGGGAGGGAACCGGACGGAACCCTAATGTTCTGGCATTGACTTGCCGCCCGTGGTGACGTGCATAGATATCCAGCGCCGGGCTTCCAGATTGCTCCGCACGGTGCCGTACGGAGATGTTGACGAATGTTGACGCGGCGGCCGTAGATCGCCCCTGGGCATCGGCACGGGTGTCTCGGCGCCGGTGAATCTGAAGCGGACTCGCTCGATCAGATGCAAGCTGTGCCACGCCACATCCAGCGCTCGGGTCCATCACGCTGTCCGGCACCAGCGGGGACAGCGGGCCCCCAACCTTCTGCTTTTGCCACGCACCAAGCCTGCGGCGTCTTACCAGTCTCATCCGCTTACCGTCTGCTGAGGCGGAACCCGTCTCGAATGGCGGGGCGCTCACGCCGTCGATCGGCGAAGTCCTGGCGTTGCTCGAACACGGCTAGAATGTGGCGGGCGAGCAGCTGCTTGTCGGCTACGCGCAATCCTTGGGCAGGCGGGCTGTGGGCTCGCTGCGCTCCTCGGGCAGATCGAGCGCTGCGTGCACCGGGCGAATCGATCTACGTCGAGTGGCGGCTAGCTCTCAGCCCGCTCGACGTGATTCGCACCGCCCGCTGCCCACGCGCGCCGGTAGGCCAAGTCCCCGCCGATCGCGCCGCCCAGGCCGACGGCGACCAGGCCGGCCAGGCCGAGCTTCCGGCCGACCCGATCGTGGCCCGCGGACCGGGTCACGATCGATCCGACATACAGCAACACACCCAGGTTGTTGGCGACGGCGTGGACCAGCCCGGAGCGCTTCTGCCCGGCGCTCAGATCCGCCCAGTCCGACCAGCCCGCCGCAGCGGCAGGAAGAGCCGATGCCACGCCGAGCACGATCAGAGACCGTGCTGCCTCCGGCCGGTGCTTCGCGTCCATCACCCCCGCCGCCATCCACGCCCCCAACGGCAGATGGACCAGAGCCGGGTGCAGGGGATGGCCCAGCCAGTCCACACCCTTCAGTCTCCGCCGGACCCCTTCCGGAATCCGGCGCACGATCTCCTCGACTTGCGCCACTGCCCGATCGAGCACCTCCGCTCGTTCCACGCGGTCGAGCGCGGCGGGCAGCAGGGCGGTGTCATGGTCTGTCATAACGACACGGCTACCCAGAAGAAAAGGGATGTATCGGATGATTGGTCCATCGGGTGACTCCGAGCTCATCATCCAGCCATCGCATTGCTTTGTAGAGCTTCGAGGGCGACGGCGCGCGCGGCGGCCTGGGCTGCCACGTCGCGCGGGCAGCATGCGAACGATCGCAAGAAGCGACCCTGCCGCGCACGGCGACCGCGTTTGACCAGCCGCCGACGGCATCCGCCGGAGCATGAAATCGCTGACCAGATCCTGCGAACGCATTCTGGACTACTACGGGATCTCGCCGGTCAATCGTTGCCGTACTCGGGCTCGACGTAGTCTCTGTCTTCGACGCCTTCGACATCGAAGGTGGAGGGCAGCCCGGCTTGTTCGACGAACTCGTAGCCGTTCAGCACCAGATGGCAGTGCGGACAGCTGAAGTAGTCGGCCGCGACGGTCAGCGTGAACGTCGGGTAGTCGAGGTCATACTCGTAGGCCCCCTCGCCGGAGTCGACGGTCCGCTCTGGCTCCCTTGCGATCTCCTCCTCGCCTTCGAGGACTCCTTCGGATCCGCATGCGGGGCACGTCTCGTCAACCACAAAGGGCAGATTGGCGGATCGGTCGCGCACGGCGTCCCACTCGGCGACCATCTTCGCGTTCATCGTCCCGGCCTCGCGCTGGGCGAGGCTCTGGCGTGCGCGGGCGATCAGCGCTTCGGTCCGGTGCTCGATGTTCTTCTGGTTCTGCGCCAGGTGCCTGTCGACTACCGGTGCTCGGTCAGGCCCGACGAGATCTTGCATCTCCCGTTCCATGGCCGTGACCAGGATGGCCACTTGGGCCCAGAATCGCGGCCACCACGCCTGCGGCGGGATCTTCAGAAACGCAATGCCGGTGCCGTGCAGATACTCGTTGCGAGCATTCGTGATCTGCGACGCCTCCTTCTTGTCGAAGGGGCGAAACGCGCGGCTGCAGCGCTCGATCACCGTCTTGGCGCGCACCGCCGAAAACTGGCCGGTGCCGCTGGTCAGGCCGTAAGCAGCCAGCAGGTTCGCGCCCTCCTCGGTCGGCTCGGCGATCAGGGCCGGGGAGATGCGCGCGAGCGCCGCCTTGGCGAGCAGCTCGAGAGCGAGCGAGGCCCACAGCGCCCGCTCGTCGGCGGAGCGCACTCCGTCGTCGTCCATGGCGCGGTTGAGGAACACCTTCGCCTTGATCCACAGCGCCTCGTGGTCGTAGGGGGCGATCATGCGCGGCGCTCCTTGAGCCGGAATGCAACTCGTTTGAGTTCGCGCTCGGGCTCGTCCTGCGCCGCCGCCCGGGCGTGCAGGACCCGCCGGTTGTTGATGAGCAGGACAGTGCCGGGCTCATCCCAGTGATGCTCCACGACCGACTCGATGGCCTCGGCGTAGTACTGCGCGGTGTTGCGCGCGCGTTCGTCGCACGGGCTCATGCATCCCGGGTCGTAGCGCAAGTAGTGGCCGGAGAGCGCAGTGCTGAAGAAGCTCTCGGGGCCGTGCTGGACTAGGAACACCCCGTGCTCCATATCCTGGGTCACGCTCAACCTGTAGCCGATGGATGGGCGCTTCCACAGCAGCGTCGGGACCGCGCTCGTCTCCTCGGCGACCAGCAGCACCAGGTCTGGCGGCTCGAGCAGGTGCGCGCCGTCGGTGTGCAGCGGCTGCGCGGCGGCGCCGTAGCGGGAGCTGAGCGAGTTAGGCTTCGCATCCGCCGCATCGAGCGGGCGCAGCGAGATGACGGGCGGGTCAGTGCGCCGGAAGGAGACCTCGCCCCAACCCAGCCGGCGCGCCTCGCTCCGGAGCTGCTCAAGTGACCCGAGGCCCGAGGCCCATCCGTCCTTCAGGACCCCCGCGCATAGCTCTTCCAGCGTCGATGACATGGTCCAGTTGTACTCGACCGCGTGTGCTGCAGCCCGCACGATTGCAGAAGTGGCCGGTCATGATCGGCAATCCGCTGTGGCGCCGGGTGCGGCCCGCGCGCTGATGCCGGACCTGGTCAGGCGGCTAAGGGCGCGGTTCGCTGGTTTCAGGGCAACGTGCGTGATCGCTGCGCAGTTGCTCAAGCGTGTTCTGGCAGGCGGAAAGTTGTTCCTGGAGCTGTTGGACCTGGGCCTGGAGAGCCTCGACGGTGTGCTGCTCGACATCGTCATGGGCCGGAAGCCGCAGGTGTCGCAGTGCCCCGATCACCGGCCCCCGGAGCGGGCGGTTGTTCTGTGCGATCAGGGTACGGATCTGCTCGGCGAGCTCGGGGTTGGTGTAGAGGTAGGTGCGCGAGACCTTGGCCGCTCGTGCGACGGCGGCGAAGCTGACCGGCTCGGCCGAGCCCTGAAGCTCCTTCAGCGCGTTCTGCGCGGCCTCGCGTTTGGCCGTCGCCTTGCGGGCGGCGTTCGCGCGGAGGGTCGAGGTCTGCCGGTCGCGTCTGTCCATGCCTTCCACGGGCTCCGTTGGCGCCTTTTGCGGGATCGGCCGCAGTCGCTGGCCGACGCGTGTTGCGTGTCAGTATCTCGGTACCCGCTGATTCCTCGGCCGGTGCGCGTTCGAGAGGCCAAGGTGGTGCACGGCGATCAGACGGGCGCCCCCGCCGGGTCCGGATGCCGGTCCGGGCGGGGGCGCCGGGGTCGGCGGCTAGGCGCGGCGGCGTAGCGGGACGACCTCGGCGAGCGGGGCGCCCGCGAGGTCGTGTGCGGGGTCCGTGAGCGTCGGGGCCTCGTCGGCGACCAGGGCACGGGACCACTCGGTGGCCTGGCCGACCATGACCTGTCGTAGCAGGTCGGGGCGCCAGTGATAGACCGACTCGCTTAGCTCCTCCGGTGAGCCCGCCTTTTCGAAGGCGGTCTCGATAACCTTCCCGATCAACTTGGGCCGCTCGGGCTTCAGTTCGTTCCAGCCGGGCTCCGCCACGCGCCAGGACTGGCCGGTGCTGCGGTCCCGGCGGTTCGAAAGCTGCTTGTACAGGCTCGTGCGGGACTCCGTGTCGATCAGCGCGTGCCGGTATCCGTGTTCGACGAGCGCGGCCAGGGACATCCCCCAGCGCCGTTTGAGTCCCATCAGCGACAGCACAGTGGTCTGCGCCGGCCACTCCTTCAGGAGCATCGGGGTCGGCAACAGGAATTCGGCGGCGAACTCGAACGCCTCGGACTCGAGGTCGCCGTCGCGGCGGCTGTGATGGAGCACCAGATGCCCGAGTTCGTGGGCGACCGAGAGCCTGCTGCGCTCCCAGCCGGCCGAGCCGCGCACCACCACCAGCGGCCAGTTGATCGCAGGGCCGACCCAGGTGGAGAGAGCGTCGTGGTGGCGGGCGTGCAACTCCGCCACGAACTCGAGGCGGGAGACGTACACCCCACCCCGTTCGAGCACCCGCACCAGGTGCGCGATCGGCTCGTACGGTTTGACCCCGAGCGACTGGCGGGTGAGCGCGGCCGCCTCGGCTGGGCCCAGCACGCCGCCGGGCCGTGGCGTCTTCACATACGGCATGCGCAGGTGGGCCGCCGAACTGGTGAGCATGTCGCCGATCAGCCGGCACCAGGCGACCATCTGGTCTTCCTCGCCCCGGGTCATGCCCTTGCGCGCCCGAAACAGCAGGCTGCCGCGCTGGACCGGGGTGACCGGCCGGGCGGCGAGGTAGTCGAGCGGGAAGCCCACCGCCATGGCCAGCTCCCGGGCCCGGGACTCGGCGACAGTGGAGCTGATCTCGTTCTCCAACCTCGAATACCGCTCCGGGCTCACCCCGGCGCTCTGCGCGACTGCACCCGCCTTCAGCTTCTGGATCACGCGCGCGTCGCGCAGCCGCTCACCGTAGATCTCTACCTCACCCGGCATCCTCCACAGCGGTGCCTCCGTCATAGTCATCGTCCTCGTCGTGCTCGGTGCCGGGCGTCGGGAACTGTCCGGTGCCATCGGAGTCACCGCCCTCGTCCCAGCGCGAGAGAAGGTCGCCGAGTTCGTCCTCGTCCCGGCCGGCACCCTCGAGCGAGGAGCGCGCGGCCCCGGCGAGCTCGAACACCACCTCGTCGAAGATCACGGGGCCGCCCGAGCCCCAGTCGAGCGTGGCGACCTCCGAGAGCCACATCGACTGAAGCATCCCGGCGGACATGTCCGGGTCCCAGAACAGCACCAGCACGCTCGCGTCCGTACCGAACAGCGCGGGCGCCGCGTCGTCCGCGGCCTCCAGCGGAGGCTGCTCGAACAACGCGGGCGCCGCCTCGTCTGCACCCGCCAACAACGGGTGCGTGACCGTCACCTTCGCGGGGCGCTTGCGCAGCCGCACGCTGCCGATCCCCACGAGGCTGGCCGTGATCCAGTCCTGGCCGCGGGACTCGATGACCAGCCGCGGCCGATTCTCGCCCGGCCGCACCGGACTGGCCGCGCCCACGAGATGCCCGAGCGCCTCGCGGGTGAGCATCGAAATCACATGCCCTGCCGGGACCCTGCCGCGCGGGGCGAAGAGCTGGTCCGACTCGCGGAACGCCTCGTCGACCTTGCCGCACAGCCACTGCAACTCGTCCCGCAGCTCTTGGGCGATGCCCCGCACCGCCGATTGTGGCTCCATGAGAAAAAGTTATACCGGGAAAATCACACCCGTGCGAGCCGACCATACGCCTCTCCCAGCATGCACATTGCTCCGACAGCCAACGATCCTAGCATGTAAGAAGCGCTCTGAACAGCAGGTTTACAGAGTCGACCTCTCAAGGATCAACATCAATATTCGATTGAAGTTTGCTGACGCAGCGTCAGCATCCAGGATCTGGCTCGCCTCATCGACTACACTCAGTAATCATAATGGCGGTGTTCGGCTGTCCCGATTCAGGCTGCGCGCCGTGGGTGTCAGGCGGCTGCGGCGGGCGGGGGCGCCGAGCGTCGAGAGCGGGGGCCGGAGCGCTCCGGCAGCGTCTCGCTGATCTTGCGTTCCTCCTCCGTCAGACTAGGCCTTCGACATTCGACTGGCAGAGGCGCTGAAATGGGAGTTTCGATTGTGGGCTGGTCAGGAGTTCGAGAGCGTATCGCCGCGGTGGATCGAGCTCGCTCACGGAGGCGTTGGCGGACTCCGCCGTTCGATCGTGCGCTGACCTCGACGGAGATTGCTCTGGTCAGCGCGGATATCGGCGTGTCCTTGCCCGAGGAGTACGCCGCGTTCCTGGTGGAGGTCGGTGCCGGCGGGCCTGGGCCGGAACTTGAGCTCACCACGCTGTGCCAGTCGGAAGGCAGGTGGGGATGGGTCTGGTCCACCAGCGGCTATCACGGCGTTCCGGACACAACCGGTCCGTTTCTGGAGACCGAGGAGTGGGTCGAGCATCAGATCGCGACGCTCCGCGCTGCGGGCCACGAACCGACTGTCAGGGATGAGGACGAGGACTACCTCGCCGACTACTGCAGGGTCTTCGGCGAGTTCGACGGCAACCGGCTGTTCGACGAGCATCGCTTTCGGGGCGCGATCCATATCAGCGACAACGGGTGCGGTATGACGAGTTGGCTCGTGGTGGTCGGGCCGCACCGCGGCGAGATCTGGTTTCGCGACTGCGCGCGCAACCCTCCGATGGAGCCGCTGTTGGACACGAATGGCCAGCCGCACAGCTTCCACACCTGGTACATGGACTGGCTAAAGCGGGAAGAGGCGAGCGTTGGTATACGGACGCCCCGGGGCAGCCAGTGATGCTCGACGGGCCTTGCCGTCAATGGACGTGTAGCAATGGCTCTGGCGCGAAGTCCGTGAAGCAATCGTTTCGATCTTCCTTCTCGTCCGCTGTCGGTGGTCGCATCTATGGTCGACGCCATGGGCGCCCTCTTTCAGACTCTTGTTGACCTCGACGCCACGCCCGCTGAGGCCGCGGAACTGGCGAACCGTGCACTCGACTGGCTCGTTCGGGAGGCGATTGTCAGCACTGAGCGCACCAACTGTGTGCTTGGCGCGCCGCTGGGCAATCCGCCTGGCCGCGGCTGGGCGAAGGCGGTTGCGGATCCTGACTGGGAGCCGACGGACGGCTTGAAGATCGAGACTGGGCGAACCGTCTTTCACGGCGGCCAGGGTGGTGCGCAGTACGCGACGTGTCCGCGGTGCGCGGCCTGGGTCTGGTTCTACACGGAGTCCTGGAAGCGCATCGTCGGCGCTGACGATGTGTTCTACGCTGCGATAGATGTCTGGTACGAGACCGGCGAGGCGAACGTGACCTGCCAGAGTTGCATGCAGGCCTCCGATCTCCGTTCATGGCGGTGGGCGGACGATTACTTCGCATTCGGCTACCTCGGCTTCGAGTTCTGGAACTGGCCCGAGTTCGCCGCCGGCTTCATCGATGACCTCGCGCAGGTGCTCGACGGTCACCGGATGATCCGGGTGTGGGGAAAGCTGTGACCAGACCCCCTCCGACGCTACGCCGAACTCCGCGACCAGTTCCTCGCCCACGCCGACACACTTGCACCCCATAGACAGCAACATCATCAAGTCAAACAGACGTAGCCACGCCGTCCCACCCGCTTGCCCCCGCCACCCGTCCGCTGTCTGGCGGGTATGGTCGGCTCCTCCCGGGTCGCAAACCGCTGGTCGGGCTACCGTCCGGCGCGTTTCCACGCGTCGAGGAACTCGCGGTAGAGGAAACGCTGGTAGGGCTGCGCGCCTGTGAATGTGCGCTGTTTGCCGATGGTTCGCGCGGACAGCCACAGGCCGCTGACTTTGGGCACTCCGGGTGCGGCTTGGGTAACAGACGCGACGGAGGAGACCAGCTCTTGTTCGAGCGGGGAGAGTTCGACGCGGCGCAGGCCCAGGCGCTCGAGCAGGTGTCGGGTGACGCCGTCGATGTCGCGGGCGAACCGCATCTGGTCCTCGTCGGTGATGCACTCGGTGATGGCCTGGCGCAGCTCAGCGGCGCGATCCCGGTACTCGCGGATCCGGGAGACGACTAGGGCGATCCAGTCCGGGTCCGGGAGGGTTCCGGTTTCTTGCGCCGTCCAGAGTCTCCCGCCGAGCAGGGGAAGCTCGAGCTGGAGCAGCCGAACCCGGTGGCTCTCCTCGGTGCCGGCGGCATCCGCGAGACTCTCGTGGATCCCGCGGACCGCGCGAATCAGGTCGAGCACTGCGGCGTCTGTCGCGCCTCTTCGGGTTAGGTCGAAGGTCAGCGAGAAGTCGCGGCGCAGCGGGTGGGATTGGTAGGCCACCTGGCATGCTTCGGCGCGGGCTCGGTATTTCATTCCTCGGGCAAGGGTTGCCATCACGTATGGCCCGTCTCCGGGTTCGGCGATGGTGTCGAGCGCGTCGGCCAGCAGCAGCGCTGCGGCGCGCGACCACGTGCCGAATTCGTCGTCCTCCACCCCGTCTCGTGTGGGTATTCGCTCGCGATGATGCCCGGTGGCGATCTTGACTTCGCGGTGCTGGAAGGCGCCCCAGGCGCGTAGCCGCTCGGACAGGCTGTCCTGCCGGCCGGCGGCGCTCTGGTCGATGGCGAGGGCCTGGTCGACGAACCGCGCCATACTCTTGATGCCGTTCGCGCCCTGCAGGTCCCTGATGGCCCGGTGTTCGAGGGCTCGGGCGGCGGCCTGTTGCGTGGCATCGAGTTGGAGCGGTGCGAGCAGGTCGGCGGCCATGAGGGAGCGCAGCAGCGGGGGGCGTTGGCCGAAGTCCTCGGGCACGGGGGCGTAGCGCAGCGGGTGGGAGACGTACACGTGCGACATGAAGATCAGTGATTGGATGATCTCGACGAAGCATTGTCGGGCGAATGGGTCGCGTGGCCGAGTGTGCCGGTTTTGGGACAGCAGATAGTCTTCGGCGCTGATCAGCGAGGTGACGTCGATCAGTACGTCGGTGCCGTGGCTCTCGGTCATCGACTGGCTGCCTCCAGGAACCATGCGACGGTTTCGGGTTGCCCCATGACGGTGGAGCGGAACACGGGTGTGGCAGCTGAAAGAAACTGCGGGCCCAGTGGCAGTGCCATGCCCGTTTCGTCGCAGTCTCGCAGCCCACGGGCCCGCCCGAGCGCGAGTCCGGCCGCGCCGTCCCACAGCTTCTGCTCGCGTCGCCAGAACAGTGAGAATCGCGGTAGGACGGGATCGGTCAGGTCCGCGATATCGACGGCCGTGCGGACCATGTCGAGGGTCTGCGAGGTCGTTCGAGTTTTGACCTGGTATCCGGCGGCCTTCGCGATCGGGTCCACTCTCCGTGCCGAGTCGCCCGCGCTCCGGGTGATCGAGAGCCACCTGTCGCCGTCGGTCGTCGTCGGCGAGGCGGCGGGAAGGCCGTTGACCGAGACGCTTCCGGCCGCGACATCGGCAGTGACCAGGACCGGTGTCCGGCCGCGGCCGAGCTCGGGTGCGAGGATGAAGGCCGCCGACGGCTGCCAGTCCTCCAGCAGGCACACGACGCTGCAGAACTCGGTCGCCTCCGCCCGCACGAATTCCGCGGTGCCGTCGATCGGATCCACCACCCACACCCGGCCGCCGGCTCCCGGGACCTCCGTGCGCGTCTGCACGCGCTCGTCCTCCTCCGCGATGATCACCGCGGACGGCTCCATAGTTCTGATCGCCTTGACGATCGAGGTCTGGACCGCGATATCCGCTTCGGTCAGCAGCGTCTTATCGGCCTTGACCTCGACCGGCAGTTCGGTGATGTGACCCCGGTAGCGGGTGAATGCAGGCAGTAGGAGTGTGTTCAGATGCGCCCACAGCTCATCGAGGGCGGTCACGCGTTCGTTCCGTCGGTCACGCTCATCGCGGCTCCTCGCCGTCACTTCGCGGTATTGCAGGGTACTTAGAAGACTACTGGCGGCGCCGCCGGGAGGCGACCTTCGGCACACCCGTGAAATGCTTCGCTCCCGCACGTAAAGCCCTGTCCGCATGACGTCACCGCAGGTAGGCGCACACAAGCCGGGCAACCATAAAGAGGGAGCACGGTCCGCTCCGGTGTGCTGAACGGCGCCTCCGGCGAAGATCCGGCCCCAGACAGGCCGTGTGCCCGGCCCTCGGATGGTCCCCGGAGCCGAGCACACGGCTTGCGATGAAAGCGGCGCAGCTACCTTTCTATCGGCAGCTATCGGCCGTGGCGGTGACGGCGGACGGTGCGGGGGGAGAGGCCGAGGTGCTGGGCGATTTCGGCGTTGGTCCAGTCTGGGTGTCTGGCTGCGGTGGTCAGGACGGTGGACTTCTGGCTGTGTCCGCGGCCGGGGCCGATCGGCGATCGGCCGGACGGGGAGGCCGGGTTGTCGGACGGTTCGATGCCGGGCCGAAATTGTCCGCCGGAGGCTTGGGAAATATCCGGCTGCTGGGGTTGGAGGATCCGGCTGCGCCACTGGGCGAAGGTGTCGTGCGGGGCGAGGAATCAGTGGGCGAGGCGGTGCTCTGTCCGGCCGTGTCCGCGGCGGGTCAGGGCGGCGGCCGCGCCGCGCAGCAGTTCGATATAGACCACCCAAACCGAGGGCATCGCGGCGTGCGCGAGCTGCGGGGCGTGGCCGATGACCGCGCGGGTGTTGAGGTAGATGGTGCCTGCCGTGGCGGCGTAGACGGCGGCGCGGGCGAGTAGATGGGGTAGATCGAGGTAGAGCAGGACGACTTCAAGTAGCGAGAAGGCGCCTACGGTTAGGTCGAGGGTCGCCGGGACTGTCCAGGCCCAGGCGGGTCCGAAGCTGGGGACTATTTCGGTGGAGACGGTGTGGAAACTGGCCGCCATGCCGATGGCCGCGATCGTTCCGGCGAAGAGCGTGGCGATGCCGGCCGCGATCAGCAACAGGCGTCGTTGAACGGCGGTGAGCCGGGAGACGGGGGTGCGAGTATGCACGGCGCTCCTGTCCGGTACACGAGGGACGAGGTGGACGAAAAAGTGACCGCCGCCCCGGCCCGGTCTCGCAGTGTCCGGGCCGGGACATGAACAGGTCTGCCGCGCGCCTCGCATTGAAATGCCCAGGAGGCGCGCGGCAGATCGGCGCTACTTGATTCGCGCCGGGTCGGGCATCGGTCCGTCGTCGTCCTCGGGGTCCGTATCGGTTTCCGCTTCTTCGTTCTCGCTGGGCTCGTGTGCGGTGAAGATGGATGTGAGGGTCTTGGCTGCTTCCCGGCGTGCCTGGTCGGCGACGCCGGTGTAGACGTCGCGGGTGAAGGTGGAGGTGGCGTGGCCGAGGAGGTCTTGGACGAGTTTCACGTCGATTCCGGCGGTGAGGGCGTGGGTGGCGGTGCCGTGTCTCAGGTCGTGCAGGCGTACCGGGGGTAGTTCGTGGCGGGCGACCAGCTTGTAGAACTCTGCGGTCAACTGCGCGGGGTGGACGGCGGTGCCGTTGCCGCGGGTGAAGACCAGCC